>Ga0209526_10003935_pt1 | contig 10118 bp, 8 predicted proteins | sample JacPinW_OM2H0_M1_FD_188566 | JGI IMG/M metagenome (GOLD analysis project Ga0209526, IMG submission 188566) | Forest soil microbial communities from Algoma, Ontario, Canada - Jack Pine, Ontario site 1_JW_OM2H0_M1 (SPAdes) (version 2) | ecosystem: Environmental > Terrestrial > Soil > Boreal... | reverse complement strand
CCAACGCCGAGGGCGGGTGGATCCGTTCCACCACCTCGATCGCCGAGGTTTGGATCATCTCCACGCCAGGATCCGGCTCCGGGTCGATCGGCTCCAGATGGATGTTGGCCTGCTCCGCGTCGAGCGGCTCCCCGTCTTCTGCCGGCGGCTCGGACGGCGGCGACCCGAACGAGAGCGGCTCCGGCGCGGGCGGCGAAGCCTCGGAGGTGGCCCGCGGTGCTTCGGCCGCGTGCGGCGGCACGGCCGGCCTCCCCTGCGCGGCACCCAGCGAAACCTCCTTGGCGCGGGGCACGAGCTCCACCGCGCGCGGCGAGGCCGTCTTCGCTGGCTCGCGCACGGCGGCGGACGGAACAGGCCGCGGCGGTGCGGAGAGAGGCGGCCGCGCGCCGAGGAGCGCCGCCAACGCCGGCACCTCCTCGCTCCGCTGCCAGGCAGACATCCCTTCCCTCCAGACGTAGGTGCGAGGACCGATCGCCCCGCCGCGCACGCGGCGCGCGAGCTCGCCAGCGCCGAAGGGACCCTCCTGTTGCCCACCGATCATCGCGAACCAGATCGGTTGGTCGGCGACGTGCGGCGAAGGTGGCGCGGAGCGCGCCGCCGACGCGAGGCCGCGGGCGCCCGCGGCGGTCCCGAGCGGCCGGTTCGCAACCGGCGGCCGATGCGTGCGCGCCGCCGGGCTTTGACCGTCCGATCGAGCGGGTCGAGCGGGGGCCTGGACGGCCGGCCCATCGAGCAGGACGGGGCTCGCCGAGAACGCGGGGTCTGCGATCTGAATGCGCGAGCCGCAACGCCGGCAGCGGACGACGAGGCGCTTTCCACGCACCTTGTCGTCGGCGATGCTCAGCGAAGCCTTGCAGCTCTGGCAGCCGAATTGCATCGTCACATTCTACAACAACTCGACAGGACGCATGAATTTTCCACTCAGCCCGGGGTGGTCTGCGCGGTCGGTTCGGGCTTGCGCCCGCGCGGGCCGCCGCGGCCCTTGCGCTTCCCGCGCCCGGCCGACGCTTCCGCTTTCTGCAGGCGGTAGCGCTCGCGATAGTAGTGGGAGCGGCAGAGGCCCTTCGCCAGCACCGGGCTCCCGCAACCCACCACCTTGCACAGCGCACGCTCGGCCGCGCCCCTCCGGCCCCGCTTGCCGGCGGCGCCGGCGAGGAGCTGCTGGCTGAGCGCTCCGACGTCGATCGATCGCTCGACATGCCGGCGCACCTGCTCGGAGATGATCGCGCCGAGCTGCGCGCCGAGCTGCTCGACCTGCGCGGCCAAGGCGGGAAGCCAGGATTCGCTTCCGCCCGACTTCGCGCTCCGGCGCCCCATGGCATCCCCGCTCGGTCCTGCCGGCCGGCCTGGTAATCTTCGATTATCGACCAGCCCGTTTCCACAATGGATTCGGTAACCTCGACCTTAACGGGGGGCGCCTGATTGTCAAGCCGCGCCGGGGCCGCCTCGCTCCTCCAGCTTGTGCAACAGCTCTTCGAGCGCGCGCTCCTCGCCGGAGACGACGAAACCGGCCGCGCGAGCGCCGTCGACCAGCGCGATGGCGGCGAGGATGGCGCGCGCCGCCTCCGCCCCCCGGCCCTCCTGCGCGAGGAGCTGCGCGATGCCGGAGGCGAGCACGCCGAAGTCGCGGAAGCAGAACGTCCGGGGTAGCTCCGGCAGCGGGCCGCTGTTGTGCAGCGCGGGCGCAAACGCGAAGCCCACGTCGGCCAGCGCCACCTGCCGCCCGTCTTCGAAGAGCAGCAGCAGATAGGGTTCCGGGTGATCGCGCGTCGAGCGCTCCTCCACCTGCGCGAGCTCTTCCCAGCGCAGGCGCAGCGACTTGCCCGCGGGCGTGTCGAGCAGGGTTGCGGAGCGCCCGTCCTGGTCCTCGAGGACCGACAGCGGCGTGCGGCGCTCGCGCAAGAAGCCGAGCACGCGCGCCTTCAGCTCAGCGGGATTGGTCGCCATGGCTCGCGGTGGCTGCCGAACCCTCGCCGCCCGCCTCCACCAGCTCGAGCAACGTGCCGCCCATCGCCCGGGGATGGAGGAAGGCGACCCTGTGCCCCCGCGCCCCGGGACGCGAAACCCGGTCGATCAGGGGAACGCCGCGCGCCTCCAGCCTTCGCAACAGCTCGTCGAGGTTGGTGACCCGCAGCGCCAGGTGGTGGAGAGCGTCGCCGCGCTTCTCGAGAAACTTCTCCAGCCCCGGGTTGCCTCCCAGCGACCTCGAAGGCGAGACCAGCTCCAGCGAGGCGCCGTTCGGGAAGTCGAAGAAGGCAGCCGAGACCTTCTGCGAAGCGACCTGCTCCCTGTGCGCGACCTTCTGGCCGAACAACTCCTCGAGGAGGGCGATGCTCGCATCCATGTCCTCGACGCAGATCGCGGTGTGGTCGAGCCGCGTCGCGGGGATGCCCGGGACGGCCTTCGCGGAGGGGTCGGATTGCGCCATGCGCCACGGGTAGGTCACGCGGCTACGTTCGTCAAGCCGGCTGCGGCGCGCGGAACGCGCGAAATTTTGACGCACTGCCCGTTCCGGATTTTGCTAGCGGGCGCATGGAGCCAAAGCACATCCCGCAGGAGGGACGGGAGCGACGCAGGCACCGGCGGACGCCGGTCAACCTGCCGGCCACCATCCACGCAGGCGGTCGCGCCATCGCGGCCGTGGCGCAGGACATCTCCCCTGGCGGCGCGTTCCTGCGCTGCGCGCTCCCCGGCCAATTCCCGCGCGTGATCGCGACCTTCGCGCTGCCCAACGGCCGTGAGCTCGGCGTTTCCGCCCGCATCTGCTGGCGCAGGTCCGATCCCCTGCAACCGGGCATCGGGGTCCAGTTCGACCGGTTCCTGGAGGCCCCCGAGAGCGAACGACTACTGGGAAAATTCCTCAGCGGACGCGGAGTTGGCGGCGACGGCAACCGGTAGCGCCCTGGCGCAGCGGAACAGGGACTCGGGTGGGGTCTTGCCCTACTTTGGGGCGGCAATGTTGCTCTGACCGTCTGCTTTCGGTCAGAGTGTACGACTTCCCGGGGGGACCGGGGGACGCGATGCAGGTCGTTTCAACCCAGGATTCGCCAACCGGAGGCCTGGGCAAGGACGCGGAGGGCGCGCGAGGGATAAACCGCACATGGGCGGCCGACCTCCCGCAGCATCGGAGCATCGTGGATGGAATCGCCGTAAGCGCAGGTCCGCTCCCGCTGGACGCAAGCCCTCTCGAGCAGCCCGCGCACGAGCTGGGCGCGGACCTCGGACATGGGCACGGGCTCCGCCAACTCACCGGTCAGCGCGCCGTCCCGGCGCGCGCCCACCGCGCCGAAGCAATGCGAGGCCGGAATGCCCAGGTGCCCTCCCAGGCGAACCGCGAAGTCGCGCAGGTTGGCGGTGATCAGCACAACGGCACCATCCGCGCGCCGCGCCTCCAGCTCCTCTCGAAGCTCGCTGCGCAGGCGCGGAACGATCGAGCTGCGAAAGCACTCGTCGTAGATCTCGGCGAAGCGGGCTTCGCCGAGCCGCGCGCTGAAGCGCAGCATCAGCCGCTTCGCCTCCGCCACCTCCGGCTCGCCGATGCGTCCCAGGAGCGCCCTCGCTCCCCAGGCGCCCATGCCGGCGATCTCCCTGGGCGTGAGCAGACCGCGGGCCGCGCAGAACAGCGCGAAGAGCACGCCGCAGTCGCCGCGGACCAGCGTGCCGTCGATGTCGAAAACCGCGAGGGCACCGGGCACCGGACCGTTCTAGAGATTCGCGGGCCAGCGGGCAAGGAGGCGCGATGAACGCCGGCCCCCAGGTCATCCTGCTCAGCCCCGACGCTCACGAGGTCGACCGCTGGTCCAGCCTGCTCGAAGGCGCCGCGGACGTCCGTGCCGTGGCGTCGGTCGAGGCGCTCGCGCAGGCCATCGCGCACCTCCCCGCCGACGTGGTGGTCGCGCCTTGCGATGCGCGCCTCCTCGAGGGCATTCAGCGCTGCCGCGGCGATTCGCGCCTCATCCTCTGCGGAAGCACGCTGCCCCTCGGCGTCGTCGACGCCGCCGGCCAGGGCTACGACCTCCGCCATGTCGAACGCGAGAGCCAGTTGCGCCACGAGGTGCACGCGCTCGCACGGCCGCGCTCCTTGATGATCCGCCACCAGCTTGCCGGGCTGTCGGTGCGCTGGAGCGGGGCGGAGCGCGCGCTGCCGTTGCTCGACATCTCGAACGGGGGTCTTTCGTTCCGGCTCGAGCTGGACGGCGAGCTGGAGCAGCTCTTGCCGGGCACGCTGCTCTGCGGAATCGAGGTGCACCGCGGCCCCTCGCTCGCCCTCTTCGCGGACGCGGCGGTGGTGCGCTACGTCGAGCAGGCAGCCGAGCCGGGGAAGCAGCCACATTACCGCATCGGCTGCGAGGTATCCACGGCGGGACCTGTGCAGCCCCCGGCGCACGGCTCGCGTTTCACCGACGGGGCGACCCGGGCGGGGCTTCTGCGGGAGGCCCTGCGCGGAAGCGGCATCCTCCTGCAGGGGTCGCCGGGGTCGTCGGCCAGCATTCTCTGCACCAGCGGCACGGTGGAGATCGAGAAAGCCGAGCTCGCATTCGACGCGCCTTTTTCCGTCTTCGAGCCCTACGACGTGGTGCGAGGGAGCTTCGAGTTGGGCGGCACCTCGTACTCCTTCGTCACCTCGGCGATCTCCGGCGTCCCGCTCCGATTGCGCCTGCCGTTCGCCATCGAAGGCTCGCACCGGCGGGGCTCGCCCCGGTACCGGCCCGACGGCCGCGACCGGGTGTCGGTCCTCTTGACCGCCCCGCTGCTGGCCGGCCAGCCGCTGGAGCGCGAGGTGCTGGAGATCTCCTCGACCGGCCTGTCCTTCGCGGTCGATCCCGCTTTCGACCTGTTTCCTCCCGGGATGAAGCTCTCCCGCGTGGAGCTGAAGCTCCCGGGCCTGACGTTTGCCTGCGCGGGGTCGGTCAAGAACCTGGCGCCGCTCGGCGACGGCACCCGGGCCGTGCGCTGCGGCGTCTCCTTCGAGGGGCTGAACGCCGAAGAGCGCGACCGCCTGGCCGATGCGCTGATGCGCCAGCGATACCCCGGGCTGGGCGACTGCAGCGCGCTCTCGTTCGACGATCTCTTCCGTTTCTTCCAGGAGACGCGCTTCCTCTACCCCGAGAAGCTCGCCGCTCTCGAACCCATTCTTCCCGAGGTCCGCAAGACCTTCACGCGCCTGCACGCGAAGCCCAGCAGCGTCTTCAAGTCGCTCGTCTACATCGAGGACGGCAAAACCCTGGCGCACGGGAGCAGCGTCCGCATCTACCGGCGCACCGTGGTGCTGCAGCACCTCGCTGGCACCTCGCGGGTGAGCCATCGCCCCCCGCCGCAGGTCCTGAACCTCGGGTTCGCGGAGTATCTCGCGCAGTCGATCGACCTCGAATACGTCAAGTTCTATTTCCGCCCAGACAACAAGTGGCCGTCGCGGGTCTTCGGGAACTTTGCCCGCAAGGTTTCCAACCGGCAGCTCTCCGACCTGCGGACTTTCGCCTACGTCACGCTCCCGACGGGAGCGGAACTGCCAGCCGACGGGCAGATCCGCGTCATCGAGGCGGCCCCCGGCGACCTCTCGCTGGTCGAGCAATACTTCGTCGCCAACGCCCGGGGGCTGCTGCTCCGCAGCGACGATCTCACCCGCGGCGCGCTGCCGCTCACTGCGCTGAACGCGAGCTTCGGCGAGCTTGGCCTCTACCGCAGGCGGGCGGTGCTGCTGGCGCTGCGCGGGGACGAGCCGCTCGGATTTGCCCTCTGCGAAATCAGCTCCCCGGGAATGAACCTCAGCGAGCTGCTCAGCTCGTTCCGCATCCACCTGCTTCCTGCGGCCGGGGGCGCGGAGGACCCGCGGCGCGAGGGCGCCTGGCTCGCGCTGGCGCAGGCATCGCTGCGATTCTACCGCCAGAACGGACGGCCCCTGGCGGTGGGGCTGTTCGAGGAGGGGGAGGCCGCCGCCAGGATTTTGCCCGCCCTCGGGAGGAAGCGGTACACCTGCTGGACGGTCCACCGCTCGCTCGGCCCGCGTTTTTGCGAGTACGTCGACCGGCTCTACCAGATGCTCACACAGGGGCGACGCAAGAGGAACCCAGAAAACGATGGCGTATCTCATGGAGAGCCCGTCCGAGGGGACGCGGCTTAGGGCAAAGACGGACCTGCGCGCGGTCGAGGAGGAGCTCGAGCTCACCGGCCTCTGCGCGGGCGCAGTGGCGCTCGATGCCGGCTGCGCGTCCGGCGCCGTGACCTCGGCCCTCTCCGCGCTGGTCGGGCCGGGTGGGCGGGTGTACGGGATCGACCTCTCGCAAGATCGCCTGGGCCAGGCCAAAGCGACGTGCCCGGGAGCGACCTTCCTCCGCGGCGACCTGGGCCACCTTCCCCTCGCCACGGCCAGCGTCGACTACGCGTTCTGCCGACTGGTGCTCGAGTACATTCCCGAGCCCCAGCCGCTGGTCTCCGAGTTGGTCCGCGTGGCGCGGCCCGGCGGGCGAGTGGTGCTGGTCGACGTCGACGGCTATGGGGCCTTCCATCACCCTCTCACCGACGAGCGGCGGGAGGCCGTCCAGACCATCGGGACGCTTCTCGAGCGGGCGGGCTTCGACGCATTCGTCGGCCGCAAGCTCTACGGTTTCCTCCGCGCGGCGGGCGTGGATCCCCGCCACGACGTCGACCACGCGCTCTACGCCCTCTACCCGGCCGACGCCGCCGGCTCGCGTCACGCCGTGATCCTGGTCGGCCGCTTCAACCCCGCCGCGGTCAACGCCTATCTCACCCGCGAGCTCGCGGCGACGCCGCGGCCCGGCCCGGGCCCGGCCTCGTTCGACGTGACCCGGATCGATCCCGCCACCTGTCAGCCCGGCGCGAGCTGGGCGGTGACGGTGGCCCGGGAGTGGATCCTGATGGCCGACCCGATCTCCCAGCCGGCCCTCATCGCCCGCCTGACCGGCGCGCCCGCCGACACGCCGGAGCGGCTCGCCTGGTGGCGCGGCCTCGCGCGCGAGGACGTGGCGAGCGTGGGCATCCCGGGCCTCGAGCGGCTCGAGAGTGGCGCCACCCAGCCCTTCGTGAAGGGCGGGGCCAAGGCCCTGGCCGGCGAGGCCACCGCGTTCGGCCGGGTCTACCTGGGCCTCGGCGTGAAGACGGTGCCGCCCCAGGGTGTCCTGCGCATCGTCGTCGACGCCAAGGACGCGGCGCGCGGCGCGGAGAAGATCCGGGCCTGGGAGCAGACGGTGAACGCGTCGCGCGACCGGTGGAAGGAGTCGATGCCGAGCGTGGCGAAGCTATACGACAGCATCCGGGTGCAGACCGCGGGCGCGCGCAGCACGATCGAGTTCACGGTCGACCGCACGCTCGCGGCCAATTCGCAGCGGGTGATCGACGAGGTGCTGGCCGCCGCCTTCGGCGGCCTCGGCATCCGCGTCAACCCGCCGAGCGCGGAGGCGCCGGCCGAGCGGATCGACACCGAGCCGGTCGTGTTCCTCCCCGCGGTGACCCTGGCCGCGCTGCCCGCCTACGATCCGCAGGCCCAGTTCGCCGAGGAGGTGGACCAGATCCAGGGCCCGTTCGGGGTGAGGCTCGGCGAGCTGCGCCTGGGCGTGGAACCGCCGGCGGGATCGCCGGCCGGATCGCCCGCTCCGGGCCTGGAGATCGTGGTCGAGGGCTTCGCCAACGAGATACCGAACGTGGGCGCGAGCGAGGACCGCGTGCGGCTGTTCGTCGACAGCGTGAAGGCGGCCGGCGGCCAGGAGCTGCTGCGGCCCGAGGCGTGCGGCCGGGAGCGGAACAATCAGCCGGTATCGTTCAAGTCGACGGGGGGCAAGCGGCTCAAGGCCACGAAGGCGGTGCGGCTGGTCGCGGGCGCCGATCCGAAGGCGCTGCAGAGCCTGACCGGCCGGGTCCAGCTCCGCCTGCCCACCCGGACCGAGGTGGTGACCCTGGACCATCCCGCTCCCGGCGCCACCGCCGAGCGGTACGGGGCGGTCTTCACGGTCACCGGGATCGCCCCCGGCCGCGTCTCCTACCAGATCGCGGGCGCCGGCAGCCGGCTGCTCCTCTATCGCGCCCTGAACGCCATGGGGCAGCCGCTGGCCTCGCCGAGCGCGTTCTCCTCCGACTTCATGTTCGGCGAGGGCGTGTCCGGGCAGCGGCAGTTCGCGGGGACGGTGGACCGGCTCGAGATCGTGTTCGCGGCCGAGGAGGAGACGGTGGAGCTGCCGTTCACGCTGACCGACTTCGCGCCGGCCGGCAAGCCGAGTGGGCTCGCCCTCGACCGGACACCCGCGTTCCGACCCTACAGCGTTCGGGAGCTGCAGCGCGAGTTCCCGCGACCGCGCGGGGCCGGCCCGCTCGAGCCGTTCGAGCTCTCGCTCGATCGGGTGCAATCGTTCTTCGCCATGCGGTTCGATCTCACGGTGCGGAGCCCGGCGGTCCCGAACTTCGAGCACGGCTTCGCTGCCGGCCAGCTCCGCCTCACCCGGGTCGAGCTCAAGGACGGCAGCGTGCTCACCCCGCCCGCGGCGGCCCCGGAGAACCCGGTCGCGGTGCGGTCGAGATGGGAGAGCGCGGTGCGCTTCACCGGCTCCCCCAAGGACGGGCGCCTCCAGACCTCGCTGAGCCTCTGGGTCGACACCAAGGCGAAGCCCGAAGATCTGAAGTCGCTGCAGGGAACGCTCACCCTGCAGTATCCCCGCACGCTCGAGACCGTGACCCTCGACGATCTCACGGTGGGGCGCCAGGTCCAGCACGGCGACCTGACCGTGACCGTCGCGGCCCGCGGGCGGAAGAGTATCACCCTCGCGACGAGCCGGGACGGCGACCGGATCTACTACGTCCGCCTCCTCGGCGCCGACGGCCAGGCCCTGGCCTACTTCGGCCCGAACATCACCGAAGGTCCCGGCGGGGCGTGGCGCTTCGACCTCTCGCCGCTCAATCCGCCGGTCAAGGCGGAGATCGTCCTGGCCGGGCAGGTGGAGCGGCAGACCCTTCCGGTGAGCCTCACGCCCCGCTAGCGCCTCGTCGCGTGCTATCCTCGCGGTCCTCACAAGGAGGTGTGGCCATGAAGCTCCTCGTCGCGCTGCTCGTAGGCATTCTGCTGCTCGCGCCCGCGGCCGCGTTCGCCCAGGCGCCGCTCCAGCTCAAGGCCGGGAGCGGAGTCGGCCCCGGCAACCCGGTGAACGACGCGCTCTTCGATCTGGCCAAGAGCCTCGATCAGAAGAGCGGGGGTCGGATCAAGCTCGACGTGGTCATCAGCAACGGTCTCGCCAAGGGCGAGGCCGCGCATCTCGAGGGCGCGCAGCTCGGCACCATCGACATCGTGCCGATCGGCTCTGCGCCCATCGGCGGCATGTTCGAGGCGGCCTACCAGGCCCTCGACCTGCCCTTCTTCTGGTCCTCGCGCGAGCAGGTGTGGAAGGTGATGGACGGGCCGATCGGCCAGGAGCTGCTCAAGCGGATGGAGGCCAAGGGGGTGAAGGGCTTCTGCTTCGGCGGCGGCTGGGGCTTCCGCAACATGATGGTCAACAAGCGGCCGATCACGGTCCCCGACGACATGAAGGGGCTGACCATACGCGTGCAGGAGTCGCCCACCTACGTGGCGTTCATGAAGGCGCTCGGCGCCAACCCGGTGCCGATGCCCTACGTCGAGGTCTATCTCGCCATGAAGCAGGGGACGATCGACGGCATGGAGCTGCCGTCCTTCACCATGACCTCGGACAAGTTCCAGGAGGTCACCAAGTACTACTCGCTCACCCGCCACTCCTACCCGCCGATCGCGTACTTCATGAACATGAAGCGCTACCAGTCGCTCGCCCCGGATCTCCAGAAGGTGGTGGCCGACTCGATGCAGCAGGCGTGCGCCGCGCACCGCCGCTTCGAGGTGGAGAAGGAGAAGCAGGACCTCGACGTCATGAAGAAGGCGGGGACGCAGGTGAACGAGGTGAAGGACCTGAAGGCGTTCCAGGCGCTGATGAAGCCGGTCTACGCGGGGGTCGAGCAGCAGGTCGGCAAGGAGTTCATGGACCGGCTCACCGCCGCGGCGCAGGCCGCGAGATAGGAGCCGCCCGATGCCCGCCTACGTGATCGCCGAGGTGACCGTGACCGACCTGCCCGCGATGGAGGAGTACCGCAAGCAGGTGCCCGCCACC
>Ga0209526_10003934_pt1 | contig 10118 bp, 8 predicted proteins | sample JacPinW_OM2H0_M1_FD_188566 | JGI IMG/M metagenome (GOLD analysis project Ga0209526, IMG submission 188566) | Forest soil microbial communities from Algoma, Ontario, Canada - Jack Pine, Ontario site 1_JW_OM2H0_M1 (SPAdes) (version 2) | ecosystem: Environmental > Terrestrial > Soil > Boreal... | reverse complement strand
GCGGGGGAGGGTTGGGGAAGGGGTCAACAAACGAGAACGGAAGAGCGAGGGCCGAATTGGCAGGTCTCCACCCGGCAGCGTGCCCGCGCTAGGGAGTTGAGAGCTAACTCAACTGATGCCGAACGGCTCATATGGGCTGCCTTGCGTGCTCACCGCACGAAAGGCGCACACTTTCGACGACAGGTGCCAATCGGTCCATATATTGTTGATTTTGTCTGTCATGCTTGCGGGCTTGTAATCGAGCTCGACGGCGGGCAGCACTTCGAATCGAAGCAAGAACAGCGAGATGCGCGCAGCGATGCGTTTATTGCAAGTAAGCGCTTTCGCGTTCTCCGGTTCAACAACTACGACGTACTGACAAATCGGGACGGGGTCTTGGAAACCATTGCAGCCGCGATTGAAGCAGCCCCCTCCCTAACCCTCCCCCGCAAGCGGGGGAGGGGACCCGCCCCGCCCGTAGCCCGTTAACTGCGAGACGTGAAGCTGAGATGAAATTCACGCTCGCCTGGCTCAAGGAGCATCTCGAGACCGGCGCCCCGCTCGCGTCGATCGTCGACAAGCTCAACATGATCGGGCTCGAAGTGGAGAATGTCTTCGACCGCGGCAAATTGCTTGCTCCTTTCTCCATCGCGCGTGTCGTTTCCGCGCAAGCGCACCCGAACGCCGATCGGCTGCGTGTCTGCATGGTCGACACCGGCAGCGGCGACCCGGTGCAGGTCGTATGCGGGGCGCCGAATGCGCGCACGGGCATGAAAGGGGTATTTGTCCCGCCCGGCGCCTTCATCCCGGGAAAAGACATGACGCTCGGCATCGGGAAAATCCGCGGTGTCGAAAGCCGCGGAATGCTGGTCTCGGAATTCGAGCTGCAAATCTCCGATGATCACGAAGGGATCATCGAGCTGCCGGAGGATGCGCCGGTGGGCGTAAACTATGGTCAGTGGGCGGGTTTGGACGATCCCGTGATCCACGTGAATCTCACGCCGAACCGCGGTGATTGCGCAGGCGTAAACGGCATTGCGCGTGACCTCGCGGCCGCCGGGCTGGGCAAATTCAAGGATCGGCCCGTTGAACCGGTAGCGGGCCGATTTCCGTGCCCGACCAAGGTGAGCCTTGATTTTGGAACCACCCCTTCGCTCTGTCCGGCCTTCGGCTTGCGGCTCGTGCGCGGAGTGAAGAATGCGGTCTCACCGCAATGGCTGCGGCGTCGCCTCACCGGCATCGGGCTGCGCCCAATCAACGCGCTGGTCGATATCACCAATTTCATCACCTATGACCGCGCGCGCCCGCTGCACGTATTCGATGCCGCCAAGGTGAAGGGCAGTTTGACCGTCCGGCGTGCGCGCGCGGGTGAAACGCTGCTCGCGCTGGATGGCAAATCGTACACCCTCGATCCGGCGATCTGTGTCATCGCCGACGGGAACGGGGTCGAGTCGCTTGCTGGAATCATGGGCGGCGAAGCGAGCGGGTGCTCGCTCGAAACAACGGATGTGCTGATCGAATCCGCTTTGTGGGATCCGGCAAACATTGCGGAGACCGGCCGCAAGCTTGGCATCAGCTCCGACGCACGCTACCGCTTCGAGCGCGGCGTCGATCCCGCTTTCATGCTGCCGGGACTCGAGCTTGCGACCGCAATGGTACTCGATCTGTGCGGGGGCGAGCCTTCCGAGGTGGTAGTGGCGGGCAAGGTGGAGCTGCCGAGGCACGAGATCGATTTTCGGCTCGACGAATTGCCACGGCTTGCCGGGCTTGAGGTTGATCCCGCCGAGGTCAGGCAGGTGCTCGAGGCGCTCGGTTTTTCCGTTCTTCCGCGCGAGCGGCATCTGCAAATCACGCTGCCCTCATGGCGCACGGACGTGCACGCGCCCGCGGACATCGTTGAAGAGGTTGTGCGGATCATCGGGGTCGATCGCATCCCGGCAACGCCGTTCGACCGCGGCGAGACGTCGCGCAAGCCCGTGCTCACGCCGCTGCAGATGCGCCGGCGCAAGGCAGCGCGCGCACTTGCCGCGCGCGGAATGGTCGAGGCGGTCACCTGGTCTTTTGTCTCGCGCGCGCAGGCCGAGCTGTTCGGCGGCGGCAAGCCCGAGCTCGCGCTTGCCAATCCGATTGCTGCGGATCTCTCGGATATGCGGCCGAGTCTCATCCCGGGCCTGGTCGCGGCTTCGCAGCAAAATGCCGATCGCGGCTGGGGGGATGTTGCGCTCTACGAGGTAGGACAGATTTTCCGGGGCGATCAGCCGGACGATCAGCTCACCGCTGCCGCAGGCGTGCGTACAGGCCTCGCCAAACCAACTGGCGTCGGCCGGCACTGGTCGATGCCCACCAAAGAAGTGGATGCCTTCGATGCCAAGGGCGATGCGCTCGCTGCGCTTACGGCCGCGGGCGCACCAGCGCAGGCGATGCAAATTGTTCCGGGAGGACCTGCCTGGTTTCATCCCGGCCGCAGCGGCACCATCCAAATCGGTCCGCAGAACGTGCTTGGGCATTTCGGGGAGTTGCATCCGCGTACACTCGAAGCGCTGGGTGCGCGCAGCCCGTTGGCGGTGTTCGAGATCATCCTGGAACATATTCCTGAGCCACGCGCGAAAGCTTCGCGCGCGAAGCCGCCGCTCGAGCTTTCACCGTTCCAGCCGGTCGAGCGCGATTTTGCCTTCGTGGTCGATCGTTCGGTGCTCGCCGGTGACATCATACGCGCAGCTCAAAGCGCTGATCGAAAGCTCATCAGCAAGATCACCGTATTCGACGTCTATCAGGGTGCCGGGATCGAGCCCGGCAAAAAATCGATTGCGATATCGGTGACGCTCCAGCCGCGTGAGAAGACGATGACAGATCAGGAAATCGAGGCGGTGGCGGTAAAGATTGTCGCCGAGGTGAGCAAACGCACCGGCGCGACCTTGCGTGCGTGAAACCAACCCTCGTAACGATCGACCCATCCTCGTCATTGCCGGGCTCGACCAGGTCAAGATCCGCGCATGACGAGTCAGAGTTTGCGCAGCTTGGCGTGAAACCCTCAACCCCGCCCAAAGATCTTTAACACTGCATCAGCGGCTCGCTCTCCCGATTCCCAGGCTCCGCCCACCGTGCCCCAAAGTGTCTCATGCGCGGCTTCGCCCGCGTAGAAGATGCGATTGCTGATCGGCTCCATCAGCACCTTGCGTGCGGACTGTGCCCCCGGGGCCGCAGCGGATATGGCTCCGAGCGCCCAGGGCTCCTGCGCCCACCGGGTGACCGCCTGACGCTTCACGTTTTTCTTGATGTCGCCGCCGTAAAGACCGGTGAGCCAGGTTATCGCAAAATCCACCAGTTGCTCCGGCCCTTTGCTCGCAAGGTCGCGTCCGAAGCTTCCGCCGACATCGATAGTGCAGACGGTCGAGCCCGCGACGTTTGCAAACAGGGCAGCGGTCGCTTTGTTTTCGCTCTTCTCGAAGACTAGCTCATCGGCGCGCAGGCCGAGCAGATTACCGTTGAGCTCAAGGGCAACCCGATCCCGATGACCTAGCCTGAGCTTGCTCGCGGCGTCGAGATGGCGCTTTGGCAGCTCGAACTTGATCTTGCCTGAGGTCAAGATATTGGTCGAAACGGTCACTATGGCTGCATTGCCCCGGAATTGTCCCTTGCTGGTTTCCACTTCCACGCCCGATCGCGCCCATCCGATGCGGGTAACGGGCATGGCGACCTGGGTTGCTGCTGGCGGTGCGAGCTTCGCCAGCAAGGTACCGAGACCCTGCCGGCAGAAGGCGGCGTTGTCGCGCTCGATCGAGCGCGCGAGATCGGCGCTCGAGACCTCCGAGAGATCCTTGCCACAGGCATAAGCTCCGAGCGTGAACTCGATCGTGGGCCGCCATTCGCCCAGGTCCTTTGGTAACGCCTGCGCGCAGGCCACGTCGCTCTTGCGTGCGGCGTCGGCAATGGCGGCATTCGCGCGCACCATGGTCGCCAGGAAATCCTCCATTTCCCCTTCGCGCGCATATCGCCGGCCGATGCGCATGCGCTGTCCGGGCGGAGCGGTATAGAGGGCCAGGCCCGTTTGCGGCGCGAGCCTCGCAACCGGACTGATGTCAGCGGCATAGATCCAATGGGCGCCGCGATCGTACGGCACCGGGAACGTCTTGTTGTCGGTGATGCAGCGGCCACCGATTTCAGCGGCGGCCTCGATCACGACAAAACGCTTGCCGGCCGCGGCAAGACGCCGCGCGGCGGCAATGCCGGCAGTCCCGGCGCCGACAATGATAAAGTCCACATAGCCGGAACGCGGCGGTTCCGATGGGGGCGGCGGTCGCGGCGCAGCCTCGGCGGGTGCCACGGCTGCGGTTGCCGAAGCGACAAGAAATGACCGGCGGGTCCAGCGTATCATGGCGTGGACCTTAGCGGATTGGGAGCGACCGGAGAAAGACGATGCTCGACGCCGCGATCAAGACGATCTCGCAGATTTTTTCCCCGCCGTTTCGAGCTATTCTGTGGAAGTCGATCGGGCTTGCCCTGGTCCTCCTTGTCATCGGCGGCATTGCCGTTCACCGGGGACTGATTTGGCTCGCAGGAAGCGGGGAGACCTGGGCCGAGAATGCCCTTGGGCCTGCGGCACATACTCCGCTGGTAATTCTTGCCTGGATATTGTCGGTGGCGGCAGGTCTCGGCCTCATTCTCGGATCGGTCTTTCTGATGCCGGTTGTGACCGCGCTGGTCGGAAGTTTCTTTGTGGACGATGTCGCACTCGAAGTGGAACGCGTCCACTATCCCGGCGAGCCCGTCGGATCACCGCTGCCGTTCATGCGCGCCATGCTCGAAGGAGCAAAGACCGCGCTGCTCGCGCTCGGCGTTTATCTCCTGGCGCTCGCATCACTGCTCATCGCGGGCGCCGGCGTCGTAATTTTTTTCGTGGCGACCGCGTACCTATTGGGGCGCGAGTATTTCGAGCTGGCCGCCATGCGGTATCATCCTGTGAGGCTGGCCAAGATGGTGCGCAAACGCAACCGGGGCACGGTTTTCATTGCGGGTTTGTTCATCGCCGCCTTCGTCTCAATCCCGATTGTCAATCTCGCCACTCCGCTCTTCGCCATGGCGCTCATGGTGCATATTCATAAACGAGTCATGGTTACTGCCGGTCCATCGGCAGGAGGCTGGTGACCGAAGCCCGCACGGTCCCGTCGGCCTCGGCAATCACCCGCAGAGTCTTTGCGTCGAATTGCACATCGACAAACCGCAGATCGGTCACTTGCGCATCGACCGCAACGCCGTCGCTGCGTTTGCGGAAATCGGCAACGACGGCTTCGATGTTCCTGCGCGCGTTCTCTGCGACGGGGACAAGATCGACAACCGCATTGTCGGCCAGCGCCCTTTCAAGCGAGGGTATGGCCGCGCGCGCCGCGGTTCCGAGCAATCCAAACGCGGCCTGTGACTCGACATCAAGCGCAACGTCGTTGAGCCGCAGCATTTGCCGCGCGCGATCGAGCACCGGCCGGCCCCACACATGGACGATCGCGTCAGCGCCGAATCCGAACCAGGTCTTGCTCTCGTTCGCTCGCATGCCGATCGAAACGAGCAGCCGATCGCCGGACGCGGCAAAATTGACGCTCTTTATTGTTGCGCTGAACGCCCCGCTGTTGTCCTCGGGGAAAGTCTTGCCTTTCAGTCTCGTCTCGATGAGCCGGCTCACCTCGGTAAATGGAATATCGATCGGCACGGCAATGCCGAGGCGGCCTTGCTCCATCTGCGGTACGATTTCCAGTTGTGCTGGGAACGGACAATCCGGCTTGGTCTCATTCGGTACGATCCGGGTATCCGCCTGCACGCCAATGGTGAGCAACACCGCGTTTTGATTGAGAGCGGGTTGAGCCGCGAAGGCGCGCGTGGGCCGAACCTCAAGCCAGAGATTTGGCATGTCCGGCGCGGCAGTGCCCAGTGGAATCGAACGGCACATCTTGGCCCACTCCTGCTGTGCCGCGAGCTCGAGGAATGGATCATCGCGCAGCCGCGCCTGCAATGACGATACCTGCCGGTCCATGGCGCGATCGAGCAGCGGCTTGACCGCCTCGGGCACCCTAAGCCGCACACCCATTATAGAGAGCGACGCATCCGCGATCCTCACTTCGGATGTGAGATTGGGCTCGAGCCGCCACTGCGGCAGCAGAACCGGATGCGCGATGAGGGTTGCGCTCCCGCGGATATCGCCTGCCGAATCGCGCGCGAACCCCGACTGACTTTGTCTCTCCCCCAACTGACCCAATATGTTGCCGAGCAATCCGGACAGATCGCGGGACCTCGAGTCGCCCCCGGAACCCGGCGCTGGCGCAGCGGCGCGAATGGCACCGCTGAGCGCCGTCGAGATGGCGAGCCCGTCGGCCTGGGCTCTGACCGTCAATGGGCCGCGCGATACCGACCAGCTGACATCGGCATCAGCAAGAAATGGAATTTGCGCAAGGTCGAGCTTGTCTGAAAGATCATGCGGCGCCGCGGTCTCCAATGCATCCTTGATCGCGCTCAGCGCAATGCCGACCGGCGTCACGATGACCGAACTGCGTGTGACCGGCGCGAGCGGCGGCATGCTGGCAAGCGTGGGCCGAGGTGCCGCCGAGCCGACGAGCCCGATCCTGGCGATTCCCCAGGCTGCACCGGCAATAATGACGACCCCGATGGCTGCTCCGAAGGCGAGCTTTCGCCTATTCGAGTGCATTTCTGGATTCCCCTGTTTCCCGGGCGCAGCGCAGCATGCAATGCTGCGCTGCTGGCCCGGGATCGTCACGAACTGTGGCGGTCCCGGATTAGCAGTGCACCGCTCCCGCGCTGCACCGCATCCGGGACAAGCTTTCTAACCCAATCGTGTCGCAAGGGTGGCGGATCGTGGGCCCCTAGCCCTGGACGGTCTTGCCCGGCCACTTGCAGAGATCGGCGATCAGGCATTGTTCGCAAAGCGGCCGCCGCGCCAGACAGACATAGCGCCCGTGCAGAATAAGCCAGTGGTGTGCATGACGCTTGTATTTGGCCGGCACCACTTGCTCGAGCTTGCTTTCGACTTCGAACGGCGTCTTGCCGACGGCGAGCCCGGTGCGGTTTCCGACCCGGAAGACGTGGGTGTCGACCGCAATCGTCGGTTCGCCAAAGGCGACATTGAGAACCACATTGGCCGTTTTGCGGCCGACGCCGGGCAGTGCTTCAAGCGCTTCACGGGTGCGCGGAACCGCTCCGCCGTGCTCCTCGACGAGCTTCCCGGACAAGGCGATGACGTTCTTTGCCTTGGTGCGGAACAGACCGATCGTCTTGATCATGCCTTGCAGGCGCTCTTCACCGAGCGCCAGCATCTTTTCAGGGGTGTCGGCGGCTGCAAACAGGGCTGGCGTCGCCTTGTTCACGCCGGCATCAGTCGCCTGCGCGGACAGGACCACCGCAACAAGAAGGGTAAAAGGATTGATGTGTTGAAGCTCGCCTTTGGGCACCGGGGTGCGGGCCGCGAAGCGCCGGAACGCTTCCTCTATTTCCGCCGTTGTCCATTGCGCCAGCGCGCCGGCGGCGGCCTTTCGGTCCGCGGCGATGCGCTTGTCGACTGACTTGACCGCGGCCGCTTTCCCCGCGCGAGCCGTCCGCAGGCGCTGGGCGGCGCGGCGCGAGGGCTGTCGCGAGGCCTTGGGTTCCGCTTTGCCGTGTTTTGTGCGATCTGTTTTGCGAGCCATGGATTGCGTATAGTGAACCACATGTCCTGCGACAACGATGCCAAGGGGGATCTCACCATCTTCTCGGCGGTGCTCATGCCGCAGCGTTCGCTCAGTCAGCGGGGCTTTCTGTGCTTCATGCTGATCCTGGGCGGGGTCAGCTTCACCACCGGAATGTTCTTTCTCATCGTGGGGGCGTGGCCCGTGTTTGGCTTCTGCGGGCTCGACGTCCTGCTCATCTACTGGGCCTTTCGGGTGAGCTATCGGCGAGCGAGAGCGTACGAGGAGGTGACGGTTACTCCTTCGGAGCTCACGGTTCGGCAGATCAGTCATTACGGCAGCATGCGCCAGTGGACGCTCAATCCGCTCTGGGTGCGGCTTGACCGGGTGGTGCATGCCGAGTTCGGAATTGAGCGGCTATTTCTCGTATCGCACGGACGCAGACTGGCGATTGCAGGTTTCCTCGGACCGCAGGAGAAGGAAAGTTTCGCGCACGCGCTCGCCGCCGCGCTCGGCGAGGCAAAGCGCGGCCCAACCCGCACGGTTTTCCAATAGAGCATGATCCCGAAAAGTGGGTACCGGTTTTCGGAAAGATCATGCTCAAACAAAAAGCTAAAGCGGGATGGCGATTCGAAGAAAAGTCATCCCGCTTTAGCAGCCGGTAGCCCGGATGCGCCCGTCTCAGCGTGCGCGGCGAAACCCGCGACGAGCGCTCGCCGCGATGCTCACGCCGCGAGATCAACCTTGTCGGCGACGGTGGAATCTGCATTAAGCCGATAGATCAGCGGGACGCCGGTCGCAATCTCGCGCTTGACGATACCGGCGCCCGAGAGCCGCTCGAGCACCATCACAAGCGCGCGCAGCGAGTTGCCGTGGGCGGAGACAAGGACACGCTTGCCCTGCAGCACCGCGGGCAGGATCTCCTGGATGTAATAGGGCAGCACGCGCGCTGCGGTGTCTTTGAGGCTCTCGCCTCCAGGCGGCGCCACGTCGTAGGACCGGCGCCAGAGGTGAACCTGCTCCGCTCCCCATTTCGCACGCGCGTCGTCCTTGTTGAGGCCGGAGAGGTCGCCGTAGTCTCGCTCGTTGAGCGCCTGATCGCGCAAAACCGGGATCTTCGTCAGTCCCATCTCCTCGAGCATCAGATCGAGTGAGCGCTGCGCGCGGATCAGGGCAGACGTAAAAGCAATGTCGAAGGAGATCCCCTGTGCCTTGAGCTTGCGGCCGGCCGCACGCGCCTCGGCGATGCCGTTTTGCGTGAGGTCAACGTCTTTCCAGCCGGTGAAAAGATTTTTCAGATTCCATTCGCTCTCCCCGTGACGCACCAGGACCAGCAGTCGATCCGTCATTAAATTCGCTCCCTGTCTTTCACCGGCAGTCACGCAAGTCCCAGCACATGCGCCATTGAGTAAAGCCCCGGCTTCTGCCCGCGTGCCCACAGCGCCGCACGAATGGCGCCGCGAGCAAAGATCATGCGGTCTTCCGCCTTGTGAGCAAGCTCGAGGCGTTCAGCCGGGCCGGCGAAAATCACCGTGTGATCGCCCACGACCGACCCGCCGCGCAGCGCGGCAAAACCGATGTCGCCTGGACAGCGAATGCCGGTATGGCCGTCGCGAGCGCGCACGCAATGCCGGGCAAGATCGATACCGCGCCCTTGCGCCGCCGCGCGTCCGAGCAGCAAGGCGGTACCCGAAGGGGCGTCAACCTTCTTGTTGTGATGCATTTCGAGAATCTCCACGTCGAACTCCTCATCGAGCGTCTGCGCCACACGCTCGACGAGCGCGGCAAGCAGATTGACGCCCATGCTCATATTGCCGGATTTGACGATGACTGCGCGCTCGGCCGCCTGCGCGATCAGGTTTTCATTCTCACCGGAGAGGCCCGTGGTGCCGATGACATGCACCATACCCGCTCGGCCGGTGTGCTCCGCAAACGCCACCGTCGCGGCGGGCACCGTGAAGTCGAGGAGACCGTCGGCGCCGGCGAGCAGCGGCTCGATCTCGCTGGCGACCGTAACACCGTTCTTGCCGAGCCCTGCAAGCTCGCCTGCATCGCGCCCGATTACCGCCGAGCCGGCTGCTTCGACCGCGGCGGCCAGCGTGACTCCCTTGCTCGCGGCGATCGCATGGATCAGCGTGCGCCCCATTCGCCCGCCGGCGCCGGCCACAATCAGCCGCATATCCGACATGCTTTTTCTCCGGCAATATGCGCCGGATATAGCGGTGGCGCCATGCTAAGGAAAGCGCAATGGGCTATCCCATCCTGCGGCTCTGGGAAGACATTTTGCCGGACGGCGCGAGCGTTGCGCTGCCCTCATTGCCGCGCATAATCTTTGTCGTGCACGGGGCGCTCACCATCGGCGATCGCAGTTTAAGCGACGGCGAGACCTGGCACGGCGAGTGCGAGGTGGTGGCCCGCGCGGGCAACTCAGGCGTAAGCATCTGGCGCTGGGAGCTCACGTGCGAGTTAACTTCG
>Ga0209526_10003932_pt1 | contig 10119 bp, 7 predicted proteins | sample JacPinW_OM2H0_M1_FD_188566 | JGI IMG/M metagenome (GOLD analysis project Ga0209526, IMG submission 188566) | Forest soil microbial communities from Algoma, Ontario, Canada - Jack Pine, Ontario site 1_JW_OM2H0_M1 (SPAdes) (version 2) | ecosystem: Environmental > Terrestrial > Soil > Boreal... | reverse complement strand
GCGGAGCCTGCCAGGAGTCGCCAGTGGTGACGCAGCGCCCTTTCCAGCAGCAGCGCCAGCTCGCCGCCGGCCAGTTCGGTGACCCCGAGACCGAGCAGTCGCGCAAAGGCGGCGAGCGCCGTGCCGGGCTCAAGCACTCCCAGGCAGGCGGATGCCGGCGCGGCGAGCCCGCCCCAGTCAGGTCGTTCCGGCTCCACCAGCTCGATGCGGTTCGGCTGGTGGGCTCGGGACTCGAAGCCCGGCCTGTCTTTCCAGACCAGCTCTCGGGCTCGGTCGCGCCGCCCCCAGAGAAAGTGGCGAGCCGCGACCAGCGGCAGAGGCGGCGAGCCGCCCATCGTCAGACCGGGAGTCGGCGACCGCGCAGGTCGCGACCTCGGCCGCTGAGCACGAGGTATCTGATGGGTGACCGCCGGCGTTGAGCGGTCGCCGCCGCGGCGAGCCCGACGAGCATCCAGAACTCCTGGGTGACCGACGTGAAGGTGAGGTACTCGGAAGTGAGCTCCATCAGAGCGAAGGCTATAACCGACGCGAACGCCGTCGCGCCGATTGCCCGATGCACAGCCACGCCACTGCTCCTCAGGCTCCAGGCTACACCGGCGATGGCGGCGAGCAGCACGACCATCAGGAGAACGCCGACCAGGCCGGCCCGAAAGCCCGCCCACAGATACCCGTTGTCGACGAACTGGATCAGCCGCCGCGGCACGTCGCTGGGGATCAGCGTGCCGGTGCCAAGCCAGGGACCGTGGTTGAGAAGTGAGGGGAGAAAATAGTCCTGCCAGTAGCCCACGCGGACCTGGAGGGAGGCAGGCAGCCGGCCCTGGCTGACGCCTGGCGCCGGGCTTCCGGCGGCCAGCTGGTTCTGAATCCGAGCCTGCACTGAGGGCCAGAGCGCGACCAGCCCGGCGAGCAGAGCCACCGGTGCAAACCCGACCTGCCATGGCACGTGGCGAAGGTGAATGAGAACCAGGACGGCGGCGAGCGGCAGCACGACGATGGGGGCCAGCGTCTGCGTGGCGATCACTGTGACGCCGTTCAGGGCCATCACGATACCGAGCCAGATCCCATTGAAGTCCCTGGTCCGGGCAGCGGCCAGGGCCAGGGCCAGCGCCAGGTTCATGACGCCGAAGGCGCCCACGGCGCTGAAGTGGCCGAGGAGCGAGGTTGGTCGAAAGCTGGTGTCGGTGACCGGCTCCACCGAGAGCGGTGGAAAGAGGGTCTCAACCGTTCGCCGCACCCCGGGGAGGTTCGCAACCTCCACCAGGGCCACCACCGCCACGATCACGCTCGCCAGCATGGTCAGGTTCAGAAGCAGGCGCAGGTCGCGTTCCGAGAATCTGACCCGCGAGAAGACGACGTAGATGAGCAGGTATTGAATCGGCGCCAGCACCGATCGCCAATCGTCGAGGCTGGCGTCGGCGTGCTGCAGGCTGATCACCGCCCAGGGAATGACCACGCCGCCCAGGCAGAAAGCGAGGACGGGAAGGTCCAGGCCGGTGAAGGTGACGTTGTGCCGGCGGGGAAGGGCACGCGCGATCAGCGCCGTGACCACGATCAGCAGGAGCACTTCGTTGACGCGCAGGAGAGGCACCACGCTACCTCGGCTCAAGCCACCCGTCAGCGGGATCCCGAGGACCAGCAGCGCGCAGCCGATGGCCGGGCGCCACACCGTGAGCAGCCAGAGCACCGCGGCCACGAGGAGGCCGGCGGCCAGGATCTGGAGCTGACTGGTGGTCATGCGCGGCTGAGCTGGCCAGCCCCGGCCCGGTCTGGCGTGCCGGAATCCTCGACCGGCAGCCCCAGGGCCTGGAGGTAGGTGTGCCGCATGCGGTCCCAGCCTAGCCGGGCGGCGACCTCCGCGGCACGCCGGGCCCGCGAGGCGGCCAGCGCGGGCTCGCCCAGCACCGCCTCCAGCTTGTGCGCCAGGTCGTCCGAGTCGCCAGGGGTGAAGTAGGCCATGGAATCCTCGGGAAAGTAGTCCTCCACCGCCGGCAGCCGGGCGCATACGGTGGGAACCGCCAGGCTCGTGTACTCCAGGAGCTTGGTCGGAAGAAGGACCTCGCCGTAGCCGTCAGCGATCACGGAGACGATGCCGGCGGCGGCCCGCTGGACCTGTGCGATGGTCTCCGGCCAGGGCAGATATCCAGTGAAGATCACTCGATCGGCGATGCCGAGTTCACGCGCCAGCTCCTCGAGCCGGGGCCTGGCGTCGCCATCACCGATCACACGCAGCGTCAGCCCCGGCCAGCGGTCGGCCAGACGGGCAAATGCCTGCAGGGCGACGTGAACGCCGTATCGATCGACGAGCGTTCCGTGCGTGACGAGAAACGGAGGCTCCTTCGTCTCTCCGGATGGCGACGGCCCCCGCAGAAGGGTGCCGGGTGGCGAAGGTGTGGTGTTGAGCACCACGCTCAGCTTTGATCCCGGCACGCCTCGGGCGTGCACGCGGCGCCAGCAGTCCTGGCTCACGACGATGACGTGGTCAGCCCACCTTGTGGCCGCCGCCTCCATGCCGCGAGCCACCCAGACCAGCCCACTCAGCGCTCCGGTCGGGTATCGCGAGGCGACCATCTCCGGCATCAGCTCGAACATGTTGAAGACGACGCGGATACCCCTCCAGCGGGCGATCGGCGTGACCAGGGCGAGATGGTCGGGGAGATTGTCCACCTGGACCACCTCGTAGCGCCTCCGGAGCGTCAGCGCGCTGGCGATGCCAAGCGCGGCCAGAAAGAAGGCGGAGTATTCGAAGGGGTAACGGATCGCAGGCTTTCTCTTGTGGCGGACGGGCACCTCGTAGATCCGGATCCCCGGCGGCAGGTCCGCCAGCTCGTGGACTCCGGTATCCCTGGAGCAGACGACGTCCACCTCGAATCCGCGTTCCGCCAGCTCCAGCAGGTTGCGGCGGACCTGCACGTGCTCGGCGGGAGAGTGCTGGGTGATCATCAGCACCGCAGGGCGGCCGCCTCGGGGCGGCTTGGCGCCTGACGCCGGCCGGGCTCCGTTCCGCCCCCGCTCGATCAGCGATCGCAGCCTCGAGAGCGCATGCGATCGCTGCCCTCGCAGGTCGCCGGCGAGCTGCCGGCTGCGCTCTGCGAGCTGTTCTCGATTTCCGAGGGCCTGACGGAGCGCCGCGGCCATCCGGGCCGGCTCGTTGGTGGAGAGCAGCGCGGCCTCACCGAAACGCTCTCGAAGGCCGGGGAAGTCGGTGAGCACCAGGGGGCGGCCGAGTCCGACCGCTTCGAAGGCCGCCCGGTTCATGATCCCGGGGTCGCTGCTGAAGGCGGCCACCACCTGGGCCCTAATCAGCTCTCCCAGGAAGACGGGATAGGGCAGGAATCCGGTGAAGACGACGTTGGACGGCGCCGAGGCACGGAGCCCTGCCGGCAGCAGCTCCGGATTTCCGGTGAGGCGCAGCTCCACCTCCGGCAGCAGGCGGGCTGCCTCCACGACGGCCTCGACCGGCTCGTTCTCGTCGAAGCTGCCGGCAACCAGGACCGTCTGGCGCTCGGCGGCCGGCAGGGCCGCGGCCTCCGCGGCCTCGGGGAGATCGTCCGGCATAAGGAGCGCCGGCGCGCCCCAGCCCTCGACCACGCTCAGCGCCTGCTCCGTGTGCAGCAGCGTGGCCGACGCGCGACGCATCAGCCAGCGGTGCAGCGGATCGGCCCAGCCCCACTTTGTCGACTCCAGGGTGCCTGTGTGGCAATCGATGACCAGCGGCCGTCGCCGCCAGCTGCCCCAGAGCCAGCAGACCAGAGGCGCGAAGACGGGCGGCGTGACGGCCAGGACCAGTTCCGGTGAGTCACGCTCCAGCAGCCGCCAGGTCTTCAGGGCGGCCACCGCATAGCGCAGCGGCGGCAGTGTCCGGCCCAGTCGACTGGACACGAAGGCCGGTTTTCCGCCTAGAGCGGCGGCCAGACCCACGGTGCGCGGCTGGAAGGTCGCCCAGGCCACGGCGAGCAGACGCACGGGACCGGAACGCGCCCTATCCGGGGCGGGGGGCACCCGTTCGATCCAGGTCGTGGTTCCCCGTCGGACCGACTCGCCGCCCGCCCCGCGGCGGGTCGGAGAGATCCTGCTGCGACTCACCAGGAGACGGCTGGCGCTGTCGCGGCTGCTCTGGGCCGTCTCCCTGCAGCTGTCCTTCGGCCTCCTCCGCCCCGGGCTGCACCGGCGCCAGGTGTGCCGGGCTCCTCTGCATTCGTCCCTTCCTGCTGACCAGGACGGCGCCGGCGATCCGGACGCCGGTGTGGCGCAGTAGCTCCGCCGCCCAGCGGGCGTCCCTGGAGCGGCTCCGCCTTCGTGTCGCGACGACGATCGCCATGTCGGTCGAGGACATGAAAGACATGGCGTTGGAGCTGTAGCCGGGGGGTGGGGTGCAGGCGATGATCAGGTCGAAGCCGTCCGTCGCCACCACCGCCTGGCCGTTGCTCTCGTGCGAGGCAGCCTCGACCACCACCCGCGACGTGACCTCGCCCGCCGGCCCATGGCCGGAGCCCTTGTCAGCCGGGTAGGACTGGATGACGAGGACTCGCCTGCCCCACTGCGCGGCCGCCGTGGCGAGGCCCACGCCGACCTTGTCGACCTGGTCACCGTAGCTGGCGCCCACCACCAGGACCGCTCGAACAGAGTCGTGTCGAGCCAGCATGCTGGCGTAGGCCAGCGAGTAGGACGCGGCCTCGCGATCCGCGGCGCCGTTGCGTCCGCCGACGGTCGCCTCCAGGACCAGCGGACTGCCGGTCGCCTCGGCGAGCTGCCCGCTGTCGCGGATGCGGTCGTCGATCCGCTCGGCGAGCAGGGCGGCCAGAAAACCCAGGGTCAGGCCACCGACCAGGCCGATCAGGGCGTAGAGGATCGGGTTGGGATCGATCGGCCTGGAGGGCACCGTGGCGTGCTGCAGCACCGAGAGAGTCTGCTGAAGCCGCGACTGCTGGACCTGGAGATCCTGCATCTGGGTCGCGGTGGTGTTGTACTGCGTCTGCGCCTGGCTCAGTTCGGCCAGGAGCGGCGCGATGGCATTGGCCACCGCCGTGTCGGAGGTCGAGCTCTTCTGGGCTGCGGACAGCTGGTCGCGGACCTGCTGGATCCGGGTGCTCTGCTGATTGAGGTTGTTCTGGAGGGCGTCACGCTGCGGCTTGATGCGGGCCTCGATCTGCTGGTTGTTGACCTTCACGACCTGGTCCGCGATGGCGTTGGCGAGGCGCGCCGCCTCCCCGGGCGAGCGCGCCGTCACACTGATCTGGATCACGCCAGTGCCCTTGCTGTCGGAGGCGGTGACCTGCTTGGCAAGCGAGACGGAATCGCACGGTGGGTTCGGTGCGGCACAAACGGGATCGAGCACGGGGGCGCTGGTCGCCATCTGGATGTAACGCTGGCTCAGGAACTGGTCGGCCTGAAGTGCGACGTCGAAACCCTGGCTTGCGTTCTGGCTGGTGTCGAGGTTGAGCATCGCGGCGCCCTGGTATGTGGGCGGCCGGACCATTGTTGCCACGAGCGCGGCGGCCAGCCCGATGAGGGTCATGACGGCGGCTATCCACCAGAAGTGGCGGACAGCGCCGGTTACGGTTTTCAAGGGGGCGCCGGTTCTCATGCTGTCAGCTCGACCTCAGGGCGCTGCCGAGGACGGCTGGACCCGTCTTCATCAGGATCTTCAGGTCCATCGACAGGGAGGCATCGCGCACGTAAATCAGGTCGAGCTCCATCATCTTTCCAGCTGAGACAGTTTCCCGTCCGGACACCTGCCAGAGACCGGTGATACCCGGCGGGACATCCTGTCGCTGAAAATATTCGGGCTCGTAGAGGTCCAGCTCGTAAGGGATGGCCGGACGGGGTCCCACGATGCTCATATCCCCGCGGATCACGTTGAACATCTGTGGCAGCTCGTCCAGGCTGGTGCGGCGCAGGATCCGGCCCACGCGGGTGATCCGCGGATCCTCCAGCGACTTGAAGCCGTTGCCGTTCCGGTGCCCCTTGAACCAATCCTCTGCAGCCTTCCGGTGGGCCTGATCGTCGTTGTTGACCTTCATCGTCCGGAGCTTCCAGATGAGGAAGCGGCGGCCGTGCAAGCCAACACGCTCCTGCTTGTAGAGGGCAGGTCCCGGGCTCTCGAGACGGACGGCCAGGGCGAGGAGGGCGAGCACCGGCCCAAGGATCAGGAGAAGGCCGCCCGCGACAGCGACGTCCAGCGGCCGTTTCCACCACAGCCGCGAGAAAACACGCCTAGCCGAGGCGCTCCTGGCGTCATACCGAGCCGCTTGATCACCCATAGTGAGAACCATGTCCTCACCCGCGGCAGCCTTACTTCGACGATACGCAGCGTCTGCGTCGGCGGATAAAGCCGCCTTCCAAACGGCCTGGGCAAGAGCCAACCGGCCGTCTGTCTGGGGGCCAAGCGGGGGCCCTGTTCCTAGCTGACCCAAGCTGGCACCTCGACTGCCACCTGTCCATCCTCGCGTAGCCGGATCACCCCCTCCACCGCTCCTCGTAGGGAGGCAACGTCCTCCGCTTCGGCCCGTTCACGCCACCACCGCGCCACGTCGCGCGGCAGCGCACTCCAGTAATTGTCACGGTAGCGGATCTGTTGCAGGAAGTCTGCATAGAGTTCGAATCGCCCTTCCGACCGCAGGTAGTCCGGGTGCGTGTTGAGGAGCGCCATCCCGTTGAAGCGCTCCAGGAACTCCAGCTTTTGCAGCCAGAGCGCGGCGGTCGTCTCCCGGAGCACGTCTGTCAGCGTGAAGTCCTGCACGAGGGTGTAGGGGAGCTCCAGGAAGCGGCCGAGCTGGAAAGGCCAGAGGCTCATGGTTCCCCCGGGGAGGGGCTCGTAGGGGTCGGTGTCGAAGAACGAGAGGTCGTACTCGATGTCCAGCGACTGCATCCACTCCGGGTTGCGGTGTGTCAGTGGCGAGCGAAAGCCGACCGCACCCAGCGCGCGGAGGTGGTCGTTGATCTTCGCCGCGCGGCGTTCGAACTCCTTTCGCGAGCTAAAGAGCCGTCCATCGTGCTTCAGCCCGTGCACGCCAACCTCGAAGCCGCGGCTTTGGAGGTCTCGGATCAGGCCGTGGTCCAGCGGATAGCGCTCGGCGACGAAGTTGAAGGAGGAACGAAATCCGAGCCGTTCTTCAAGGTCGGCCACCCTGGGGACGAAGCGCTGCCCCGCCGCGGTCTCGATGTCGTGGGTGAGGACGAAGGCGCAGCTGCACCCTTTCGGCCAGAAGTAGACAAAAGACGCCTCGGTCGCACCCGCGACCTGGAGCAGGTGACGCACCGTGCTCCACATGAACCACGCGTAGCGGTCCTCGACCGGCCATCCCAACCCGTGGTCGTCCGTTTCCAGGGCTCGCCTGTGCATTCGTCGCAGCCCGCCGATGGCCTTTCGAGGCAGGAGGGGCTTGAGCCGGTAGTAGATGCGCCGAGCCCGGCTCAGGCGCCAGTGCTCGGGGCCGAACTGTCCTTCGCCCAGCGTCATCTCGAGCAGGTCGGGGATGGCCGTGCCTCTGCCCAGGGCTGCGCTCGGGAGGAGGGAAGCCGCGCAAGCGGCGGCGGCAGCCCACTGATCGGCGGATGGCGCCGGCTTCGTTTCCAGCTTCCAGAATCGGGCTGGGTGGTTGGCCTGGTAGAGGGCGGCGTTCACGCGGCGTACCGGTAGAGCAGTTCGCCGACGGCCCTGCAGACGAAGGCCGGTGAACGTTTGATCACGACCTGGAGCGCATTCCCGAGGTGGCCCGCGCCGCCGGCGGCCGGTCTGCCCCGGCCCAGGCGGGAGTAGTGAAGCGGCACCTCGACAGCTCCCCAGCCAGCCTTGAACTGTCGGAGTCCCTGGCTCTCGGCGTCGCTGCGGCCGAAGTCCAGGCGCCGGAAGCCATCCGCGCAGCCCCGTTCGATCACACGCCGGAAAAGCAGGTGGTTCGGCTTGAGATGCCACTGCGACGCGTCGGAGGCGCCGTATTTGTAGACGATCGTGCCGTTGTGGGCCAGGAAGAGCGCGGCCGCCAGCGGCGCTCCGTGGGCGTCCTCGGCCAGGGCGAGGTAACCCAGACCGGGCTCGAGGACGTGCTCCAGGATGGCTCGCATGAAGCGCCACGGCTGGACCGGAACGCCGAGCCGTCGACGCGTCTGCACGTGCAACCGATAGAAGGTCGCCAGGTCTCCCGAGCTTCGGCCGAAGCGGACCTGGACCCGCGCCCGCTCGGCCGCCTTGACCTGCCTCGCAACGGACGGCTTCAGGCGACGTAGCTCCGCCGTCTCTGCCTCCAGGGTGAGGACGTGGCGGACCCCGGCGTCGACAGTGACCAGGTTCGCCATGGCGGCGAGCGAGCCCCTCACCTCCACTCCTGGGCCGCCCTGCTCCTGGCGCCACTTCTCCAGAGCCGCCGTCAGGGTCACCAGGGCTTCCGCGCTGCAGGCGAGCGGCGGAACGTGATCGGTGAAGGGCAGCGAGACGTAGACGGGGCCCGCCAGGGGCCTCCGCACCCTGAGCAGGGGGAGCCCGGCCGTGACTCGTCCCGCGTCATCGAGCTGGGCGGCCACCAGACCCCGGTAGCGGTAGGTGCTTGTGAGCGTTTGCAGCCAGGCGGGGTGATGGAAAGGAGTCGCGTCCGGCGCGGATCCGGCGAAGCTCAGCCAGCGCTCGTCGTCGAGCGAAAGCGTCGCGAAACCTTCGGCAACCGGTGCTGACTTGAGATCCATGCGCGTCTCGACACTAGGGCAGCTTGCCCGGTCTGTGCATAGGCTCTTTCCGGGTTCTCTGGGCAGATGTCCGCGTTCAAGCGGGCGACTCGGGTTGGGGATAAGCCGGTCGGAGGCGCTTTACGTATCGTCTTTACGCTGGCCCGCTTGGGCCCAGCGAAGAAAGGAGGAGTCGAAATTCTGATCGAGCATGCTTCCGGGCGGCCCTGCCGTGCGTTGGAATCGGTATGGGTCACCAGATGACACGCTCCCGCCTGATGCTTCTGGGGGCCAGTGCCGCGATCGTCGTCGTGCTGGTGGCGGGAGCTGCGGTGTACTTCAAACTGGGCCAGGCGCGGCAGGTGCAGAACGCCGGCCCCCGCTACACGGCCACGAACTGCACACAGGGGGCGGCTCGGACGTTCTCCCTGCCCTCGATCAAGGGCCTCAACTATGGAGGCCCGGCCACGGTTTCGGGAGACTTCGCCGGGCCCACCTGGCTCCGCTCCGGCACCGGCACCCAAGACCACTGGGCTGACACGCGACCGGCCCTGGAAGCCGACCTCACCTTCATCCAGCAGCACAACCTGGGATCGGTCCTGCGGGTCTTCGTGAGTCTGGATCAGACCATGAGATGGGATCCCAACCAGGGCTTCGTCGGCTTCTACGAGCCGAGCCTTCAGAACTTCCAGACCGCGCTCGACATGTTCGACGCCCACGGCATGAAGGTGATCCTTGTGCTCTACGACCAGGAGATCCAGGACAGCATCGGGAACTTCCACTTTCAGGCGCTGGATGGGAACCACCAGGCCATGCGCAACAACTACCTGCGGGCCACTGACCTCTTCCTCCGGCGCTTCGGCTCCAGCGCGACGGTGGCCGGCTGGGATCTCATGAACGAGGCGTACAACAGCCTGGGCAAGGAGGGCGGCCTGCCGCCGCCGCCGGGAGACGACCCGGTCAGCCCCAACTACTCCACCGCCACCGTCCACGCCTGGATCCACGACCTCTACCAGGTCGCCAAGTGCGCGGCCCCCGAGGCGAACTTCACCGTTTCAGACACCACCGAGCTCTACTGGCACTCCAATCCGGACCTCTCGAAGTACCGCGACTCGGTCGACTTCTATGACATCCACGTCTACGACGACAATCCCAAGCTGCCGGACTGGAAGTCGGTGCTCGACAAGCCGTTCATGGTCGGCGAGATGGGCGCCTCGACCGAGAAGGAAAACTTCAAGGACCAGACCCTCGATTCCCGAGTGGTGGGGTTCTGGCTCGGGCAGGCGCGCGCTGCCGGCCTCAGTGCGGCCCTGGCGCACTCCGCCGGCGGCAACATCTACCCACCCGATCGAAGCGGCCTAACCCCCACCGGCCGAGTGATCGCCGCTGCGTAGAGGTCCATCCCAGGACCCCCTCCCCCTGTAAGGATGGTGAGGTCTCCAGCATGGCCGACATGACCCA
>Ga0209526_10003931_pt1 | contig 10119 bp, 7 predicted proteins | sample JacPinW_OM2H0_M1_FD_188566 | JGI IMG/M metagenome (GOLD analysis project Ga0209526, IMG submission 188566) | Forest soil microbial communities from Algoma, Ontario, Canada - Jack Pine, Ontario site 1_JW_OM2H0_M1 (SPAdes) (version 2) | ecosystem: Environmental > Terrestrial > Soil > Boreal... | reverse complement strand
CCCCCCCCCTTTATTTAATTTAAAAATATTCTTGAATAAGAATTTAGACTTAATTTTCAACAGAAATAAAAAGTACTTAAATTTTAACATTTTACATAAGGCTTGAGCCGTATGCGATGAAAGTTGCACGTACGGTTCTTAAGGGGGGAAAGTTTGAAAGGACCTACCTATCTTGACCACAGATCCCAGCAATGATTAATGTCATAGTATTGGGGTCGCAATTTGCCCAATGCCAGCGGTATAAGAAAGGAAAATGAAAGTGACTTTTCGAAAGCTTGGTTAATAGCGGTCTTATCTATGAGGATCCTATAATTACTACCTGGGTTCTCATTAAACATCACTATATGCTGGAAAATCCTAAAGATTAATCTACCTAAAAGGTAAAAAAGATTATATATATTACAAATGGATAATCAGCAGGAAATTAAATTATTCATCAAATAAATGAAATTTTAAATCTTCAGAGACTATATGTGATGCTTTTTTTATATAAAAATGAAGATATAGTCCATATTTTATTGAAAGATAAAAGGTTTTAAATTTTTGATACATAATATTAATATTATTTTTTTAATTAAATGGACTCAAAAAAAAAAAAATAAAAAATAAATAATAAAATTCATGTTTCAACAATAGTGTAAAATTAACAATTTTAGTATGAATTCTAGATTTTCTCTTAAGTAAATTCTAATCGGTTTGTTCTCTTTTGGTAAAATTCATTTAATTGTTATAATTAATAAAATGAGATAACTAATGTTAGACGCTATTTTTTTATATAATTATATAAAAATTATGAAAACTATAAATGAAAAAATAATGTTAAACAATGATTATAAATTTACAATTAATAAAAAAGTTAATATTCCATTAAAAATTAATCAAGGTATAAAAAAAACTGAAACTAAAACGGAAGTACTAAATATAAATAATATTAAAAATCCTAATTATCTTTATTTTTTAGGTGGATTTGTTGAAGGAGAAGGTTCTAATTCTGTATCTATTTCAGTAAATAAAAATTTTAAGTATGGAGTAAATTTACAACCTGTATTTAATGTTTCTCAACATGAAAAAGGTTTAAAAATTTTATATTCATTCAAAGAACTTTTTAGAGTTGGATCAGTAGTAGAAAAATCAGGTTCACCTCATGTTTGGGTATATACCTTAAAAGGGTATAAACAAATAATTGAACATGTAATACCTTTTTTAGAAAAATATGTACAACCTTTTAGTTGTAAAAAAGAAGAATTTAACTTATTTCTTACTTTAGTTTTAAAATCCGCATCAGGACATCAGAAAAATAAAGATACTTTAATTGAAATGGTTAAATTGGCCTATACTTTACAGGGTAAAGGTAAAGTTCGTAAAAGAACTTTAGATGAAGTACTTGAAATTATAAAGGACAAGACAACTTATTTTAATAATGTAAAATCAAATGAAAATTTTTATTCTTAAATTATATTTGAAAAATCTGATTACTAGTATTAATTCTAATTTAGATTATAAATATTTTTATTATTTATAATTAACTTTATTAATTTAATAAAATTATTTAAAACATTATTTAACCCAAAATTTTAAAAGACTTATTTTTAATCTAAATAGAAGTTATAGATATATTTTTTTTATAAAAACTAATATATTTATACTAGTAATAAAAAATTTTTTTTATAATATATTAGATATTAAGTTAATTTTTATAAAATTAAATAATATTTTATTGTCAATAAATTTAAACACATATATATATAATATAAAATATATTTATGTATAGCCTAAGGTAGCGTAATAATTTGACTATTAAATGTAGTCCGGTATCAATAGTGTAACGATGGTCTCACTGTCTCTACAACTTGCTCAGTGAAATTGAATTACCCGTGCAGATGCGGGTTACCTTTAGAGGGACGGGAAGAGAAAAAAATAGCGACTAGATAAGTTTACATTAACAATGTGGTGCAACCCCACCTTATAATCCATTATATGAGCTCAGACAGTGTACATTAAAAATAATTTTAAAGTATAGAGCCTGTTTTATAATAATTCTCTAATTAAGGGAAAATTAATAAAAAAATTAGATTTTATTATAAAGAGCTAAATATCTAAGGGCAATGTAATATGAATTCACGTAATAATAGAAGCGTAAGTTTTGATTGTAGAAATATGTTCCCGTGTTTTTCTTAATGGATCTAATATCATCTTACGTATAGTGGAGTCCTAAGGATATTATTAAAGTGTTAAAGTAGAAACTAGGTAAGCCCAATAATATCCAAATTTAAATTTTAATTAACTTTTGGAGGTTTTTCTGTAAAGAAAAATAACTATTAGTGGGTAAAGGAAATTCAAAAAAGCGAATGTCTTATTGTAATGATAAGGATAGGTTAATTTTAACTAATTTGAAAAAATGCTAACTTTGAATTAGTGTTAAGTATTTTATTTATTAAAAAAATAAAACAAATAATTTTTATTAGATTAAAAAAAAATAAGTAGAAAACATATGTCAGCTCTAGCTAATCCAATAATAATTAAACCTGATTCAATATATTTATACTGCTTATAACTTATTTAATAAAAAAATAGTCTTAAATTTAATATAATAATAATACAATGAAAAATAATAATTTAAATAGCTCATTAGAAATAAATAATATAAATAAAGATAATACTAAATCTAAAATTAATCTTAAATTAAAACCTTGACAGATTACAGGATTAGTTGATAGTGAAGGAGGATTTTTTATATCTATTTCAAAAAATGTAACAAGTTTAACTGGTTTTAATATAAAATTAGAATTTAAAGTAACACAAAAAAGTCATTCTGAAGATATTTTATATGATATTAAAGAATATTTTGGTTGTGGAAATGTAGTTATAGATAATCGAAAGACAGATACAAAAAAATATCAAATTAGCGCATTATCGGATATATTAAATATAATTATACCACATTTTGATAATTATCCTTGTTTAACTTCTAAAAATCTTAATTTTAAAGATTGAAAAAAAATAGCTTTAATTATGTATGAAAAAAAACATTTAACAAAAAAAGGATTAGAAGAAATCTTAAATATTTCATCAAATATGAATAAAAAAAGATCTTTTGAAGAAAAATATAATTTTTGTTTTAATTCTTTAATAATTTCTAAAGAAAATAAATTTTTAGATCTATCTCCTTATTGAGTTCAAACTTTTTTAAATGGAGAAGGAATGTTTTATAATTATATATCTGACAAAAAAAGTAGAGGAAAAGTTTATCAAGGTTGTGATTCATCAATTGAAATAGCTCAAAATAGCCATGATATTGCAGTTTTATTAGCTATTAAAAATTTTTTTAATGGAGGCTATATTAAACCTAAATATGATTTTTTTGATCTATCTGAATGTATGAAATCACGTTCACTTAATAGATATATTTTTAGAGATACTAAAGTTATTATAGATTTTGTGAAAGAATATCCCATGTTAACTAGAAAACAGTTAGATTATTTAGATTGAAAAAAAATTGTAGATTTAAAATCCGAAGGAGCTCATAAAACTTCAGAAGGTTTAATTTTAATGAAACAAATTATATCTAAAATGAATTCTAAACGTTAATTTTAATTTTTATTGATAATTTATTTCTCTTTATTTCTTTTTTTATTCCTTACTATTCTTTCCTTTTCTTAAGGTAAGAGTAATGGAAGACAAACAATTTTGTTATTTTTAATAAATAAATAAATAAATAAATTATAAATTTAATGCTTGAGCTGTATGCGATGAAAGTCGCACGTACAGTTCTTAGAGAATTTAATATTGTAAAATATTATTTAGTCTCAACAGACCCTATGCAGCTTCTACTGTAGTTAGTTATCATGTTGATCTAGAACAATCTTAATTAATAATGAATAGGGATGTCGATAGACGTAAGTGGAAAACCTTAGGACTAAGATTGGGTCGATGTTTACCTTTTAATTTATAATTAGAGGAATATTTGACTAATTGGCAGTTTGACTGGGGCGGTCGCCTTTAATAAAGTAGCAAAGTGTATCCAAAATTTTATATTTAACTTTTAATTTCATAATCATTTTTAATTTAATATTAAATATAAAAATATTTTTAATTTTATTGTATTATGAAATAAATTAAAAATTAGTATTTTAAATACTAAATATTATTTTATTTAAATAAATTTTATATTTTAAATAGATAATAAAAAAAAAGTTTTAGACAAAAACGAATTAAGGTATGTTAGCAATTGAATGGAGATCAATTAACCATGAAAGGTAAAATAAGTGTAATGGCGTAAGCATGCTTAACTGTAAGACCTGCTAAGCGTTGTGGGAACACGCTATTGTGGGTCAAACTATCAAACTCCGGGAACCTCCTAAAGCTTCTGATATCAAACTATATCCGAAAGGCTATATGTGGATGAGTTAATTACTCATGTATGGTAATAAGTCAGATGATGAGTGAAAACAAAATGGAATATCGCGGATCTAAATCAGCTAATTTATTAAATAATGTAGCTGTAAAAGAGCAACGAGCAGACGGTAGTTGATGCATTAACCAAAACCTAAAACTAATGCATTTAAGGTGTGCTCTAGTGGGTTTCGAAAGAAACTATCGAATCAAAAACCCTTCTAAACAATTAAAAAATAGAAGATTTTCTACTTTAAACACTCTATCTAAGTTACATCCTTTTTATGTGTCAGGTTTAGTTGATGCAGAAGGCTCATTTAGTACTACGATTTATAGAAGTAATAAATATAAATTAGGTTGATGTGTTCAATCTTATTTTCAAATTAGTCTCCATTCACGTGACTTAGATTTATTATTACAATTACAACAATTTTTTGGTAGAATTGGTTCAATAAGTAAAGGTAAAACTCGAAATACTGTAAATTATTCAGTCGCTGGTATTAAAGATTTAACAACGATTATAATACCTCATTTTGAAAATTTTCCTCTGCTAAGTAAAAAAGGAGCTGATTTTTTATTATTTAAACAAATAGTAGAACTTATTAAAAATAAAGATCATCTTACTAGTGAAGGACTACTTCAAATAATTAATATAAAAGCATCAATGAATTTAGGTCTTTCAGATATTGTAAAAACTAATTTTAATAACATTATTCCGGTTGATAGACCGATTATTAGTACTACTAACCTAACAGAACCTCAATGGATCGCAGGATTTGTCTGTGGTGAAGGAAACTTTGGAGTTAAAATTAAAAAATCTAAAAAAAATAAAATAGGTTATCAAATACAATTAATATTTATACTTACTCAACATTACAGAGATATTAAGTTAATGGAAAATTTAAAAAAATATTTTGGATCTGGAACAATCAAAAAAGATACTAGACATCCAGCTGTTTATTTAATATTAATTAATTTTTCAGACATAACTAATAAAATTATACCATTGTTTGAAAAATATCCAATACTAGGTGTAAAACAATTAGATTATCTAGATTTTTGTAAAGTTGCTAAATTAATGAAAGAAGGTTCTCACCTAACAAGGGAAGGTTTAGATTTATTTAGAAAAATAAAAACTGGAATGAAAACAGGTAGAAAATTTTAATAGATTTTAATTGCAAGATAAATTTTGATTGCCGCGAGAAGTCGCACAGATACGTAAGTAGGGCATAGTGACCCTTCGCTATATTATGGAATAGACGGGGATCAATCGATAAAAGTTACGCTAGGGATAACAGGTTAATAGCCGGAGAGAGTACACATTGTCACGGCTGTTTGACACCTCGATGTCGACTCACCCTATCCTGCATTGCGTATTAGGAACACGCATTTGTGGGTTAAACTATCAAACTCCAGGGACATCCTAAAGCTTATAGTACTAAACCATATTCAAAAGATTATGTGTGGATGAACTAATCACTCATGTAAAGTAATAAGCTATAAGATTGATGAAAATCTAATGGGTTATCGTGGATCTAAATCAGAATTTAAAAGCCCACAGCCAAATATATTTTCTGTAAAAGAGCAACGAGTAGACGGTAGTTGGTTTTTAGCTAAAAAGGCTATAAACTTAAGGTGTACTCTAATGGGCTGTGAAAACAGTTATCGAATCAAAATCCTTTCTAAACGATTATATAATAAAAATATGTCTTCTATTAACTCTCTCCTTAAATTAAATCCATGGTTTGTTACAGGTTTGATATATGCTGAGGGAACATTTTCTATCAGCATTTGAAAAGATAATGAATATAAATTAGGATGGCAAACTGGTGCTGAATTTAAGATACAACTTCATATACGAGATTTAAATTTATTATTAAGATTGCAAGAATTTTTTTTTGTTTTTTAGTGGAAAAGGTTCAATAAGTATTAGTAAAATTCGAGATTCAGTATCTTATTCAGTAAAATCTATTAAAGATATAGTAAATATAATAATTCCTCATTTTTTAAATTATAATCTCTTAACTCAAAAAGCTGCAGATTTTATTTTATTTACGAAAATCGTAGAATTAATGAATGCAAAAACTCATCTTACTAGTGAAGGTCTTCATAAAATTATTAACATAAAAGCTTCATTAAATTTAGGTATATCCGAAAATTTAAAATTATATTTTACTAATATTATTCCAGTTGATAGACCTCTAGTAAAAACTACTGACATTCCAGATCCAAATTGAATAGTAGGATTTGTTAGTGGTGAAGGATGTTTTGATATAAATTTAAAAAAATCAAAAGAACATCGAACAGGTCAACAAGTAATTTTAAGATTTAGTATTAAACAGCATGAAAGAGATAAATATTTAATGAAGTTGATATCTAAATATTTAAGATGTGGTAATATATACCCGTCATATACCAGTGGATATAGATGCTGTTCTTTAACAGTAATAAAATATTCAGATAATACTAATTTAATCATACCTTTTTTTGAAAAATATCCTGTGTTAGGTGTGAAACAAAATGATTTTTTAGCTTGGTGTAAAGTAGCCAAAATAATGAACGACGGATCACATCTTACAAATGAAGGTTTAAATTTAATAAAAACCATTAAAAGTGGTATGAATCGAGAGCGAAGCAAAAAATAACAATCGCAAGATAAATTTGATTGCCATGCCGGGGGAAGAATCTTGGAAGGGTTCGGCTGTTCGCCGATTAAAAGGGTACGTGAGTTGGGTTTAATAAATTGAAATAATTATTATTTAAAATTTTTAGTTTATTAAAAAAAAATTCATGTTTCAATGATAGTGTTCAATAATCTTAAAGATTAAAACAAAAAGCGGTATCCAATCCGAAGTGGTTGTTTTAACACAGCCTAGTTATACGCTATCTTTTTACTATAAAAATATAAAATAAAACATGAAACAAACATTTATCTTATTTAATTTAAATAATTCTAATAGAAATAATTTTATAAATGTAAGATCATTACCAAAAGAACTTAATTCTGTATTAATTGGAATTTTGTTAGGAGTAAGATTATTTAGTACTTCTAATGCAAAAAATATTAAACATAAAAACGAAAATATAAAGAAAAGATTAACTAATTTTCAAAGAGAACAATTTAAACTTTCTAATGAACTAAAAGAATTATTAATAGGTCTTTTACTTGGAGATCTATGTGCTCAAAGACGTTCAATAAAAGGTAATACTAATCTTCATTTTGAACAAGGTATTAATCATAAAGATTATATTTTACATTTATTTGATTTATTTAAAATTTATTGTAGATCAAAACCTAAAATATCTGAGCGTCTTGCAGATAAACGTACAGGTAAAATTTATACTCGAGTACAATTTGCAACTTTATCTTTACCTTGTTTTAATGAATTATATTTATTATTTTATTCTACAGGTAAAAAAATTATTCCTTTAAATATTGGTGAATTATTAACTGTACGAGGTTTAGCTTATTGGGCTCAAGATGATGGTCATAAAGATAGAAATAATTTTATTTTAAATACAAATAGTTATACATTAGAAGAAGTAGAACTTTTAAAATTGATTCTTAAAGAAAATTTTAATTTAGATTGTACTATTCAACAAGATAAAATTAATCAATATAAATTAAATATTAGAAGTAAATCTGTACCTTATTTTAAAGAATTAGTTACTCTTTATTTTCATGAAACTATGAAATATAAATTATTATAAAGTAAGATTGTAGTATTTACCGTTCTTCACTTACAAGTAATGCTAGATTTGAAATGAGTTTTGGACAAAAATATAAAAGTTTTGCTGAAAGTTTAGGTATTTTATGAAAAAAATATATGAATAATCCTGTTAAAACTATAGAAATAAAAGGAAAAAATAAAGTATACAAAAATTATCGATTAAAAACTATTTCTTTACCTTTATTTAATCAGTATCACGATATGTTTTATAAATATGACTTAAATCTTCATAAATATGTAAAAATAGTACCTGAAAATATACTTGAATTTTTAGATCCTATTGTATTAGCTTATTTGATAATGACAGATGGAAATTTTAATAAAAGTAGAAATAGAGTACGTATTTATACAAATAGTTATAAAAAAGAAGAAGTTCAAATATTAGCAGATGCTATTAATAAAAAATTTGGAATTTATGTTGGTGTATTACATGATCGTAAAAATCAATGAATTTTAACGATTGGAGCTAAACAATTAGATTTATTAAGAAACATTGTATCTCAACATTTTAATTTTAGTATGCTATATCGAATTGGAATAAATTAAATAATAAATAAATTTAATAATTAAAGAATAATTATGATTTTAAGCCCCATCTTAAAATTTAAAAAATAAAAATTTATTTTTAAATGAGATGAAAAATCGGAAAAATTGCAAGAAAAACTATTATCAGTTAATTTGCAGCCAAGCTTGAATAAGTGATTTAAAATTAAAATTTAAAAATTCAAGAAGGTTCAACGACTAATAGGTGAATATCACTAATAATAATCCTAACAAGAACTTCCGACATTAAAATTTATTTTTTTAAGAATATAAATTTATTAATGATGACATAGTCTGAACAGTAGCGTGAGTTACTGAAGTAATGAATAAAAAATCATTACGATAACACAATTGTTAATACGACGTGAGTCAGTATGGTGCTTTGTGAAGTAGGATCTCACAATTGTGCCTAAAATTATCAAACTCCGGGAACACCCTAAAGCTTTTAATACTAAACTATATTCGAAAGAATATAAGTGGCTGAATTAATTACTCAGGTATAGTAATAAGTAAAAAGATACGGGAAACCAATATGGGTTATCGCGGATCTAAGTCAGCATTATGTGGAAGTTTTGTTGTAAAAGAGCAACGAGCAGATGGTAATTGGTATCCATCAAAAAGATATCTAAGGTATGCTCTAATGGACTTCGAAAGTAGTTATCAAGTCAGATTCCCTTCTAAGCAATTAAGACTAAAAATTTTATTCTTTTCTACAGTTAGTGAAAAACCCCCTCAACTAAATCCTTATTTTGTCACAGGGTTTTGCGATGGTGAATCAAGTTTTCAAGTTTCAATTATTATGAATAAAAACTTTAAATTAGGCGTACGACCCCAATTTACAATTGGCCTTCATTCGCGTGACTTAGCATTATTATTAAAAATAAAAGAATTTTTTGGCTGTGGAATCATCGTGAAAAACGACCCTCAAAGTGAGATTAGCTTTAGAGTAAATTCGCTTCAAGATTTAACAAATATAATCATTCCCCATTTTTTAAATTATCCACTGTTGACCCAAAAAGCTGCTGATTTTTATTTATTTAAACAAGTTACTGAATTAATGAAAAATAAAGCTCATCTTACAACGGAAGGTTTACAGGAAATAATAAATATTAATTCTTCTATGAATTTAGGTCTTTCAGATGAATTAAAATCTAATTTTATTAATACGGTTCCGGTACAAAGACCAACGATTAAAACAACTAATATTCCAGATTCTAATTGAATTTCTGGTTTCGTAAGTGGCGAAGGAAATTTTTTTGTCGATATTTTTAAATCTAGTTCAAATAAAATTGGATTTCAAGTAAAATTAAGATTAAGTATTACCCAACACAGCAGAGACAAAGAGCTATTAGAATTAATCGTTAAATATTTGGCTGCTGGTATTGTAAACATTCACAGTGAAAATGCTTTCGTTTTCAAAGTAAGTAAACTTGTAGATCTAATTCAAAAAATT
>Ga0209526_10003930_pt1 | contig 10119 bp, 9 predicted proteins | sample JacPinW_OM2H0_M1_FD_188566 | JGI IMG/M metagenome (GOLD analysis project Ga0209526, IMG submission 188566) | Forest soil microbial communities from Algoma, Ontario, Canada - Jack Pine, Ontario site 1_JW_OM2H0_M1 (SPAdes) (version 2) | ecosystem: Environmental > Terrestrial > Soil > Boreal... | reverse complement strand
CTGTTTCGGACGTCGATCGCGCCAAGCGCTTTTACGGCGGCCTGGGTTGGAGGCTCGACGCCGACTTTGCCGCCGGTGACGACTTCCGCGTGATCCAGTTCACGCCGCCCGGCTCCGGCTGCTCGGCCATCTTCGGCAAGAACGTCACCGCGGCGGTGCCCGGCTCGGCCCAGGGACTGTACCTGATCGTCTCCGACATCGCGGCCGCCCGCAACGACCTGCTCGGTCGCGGCGTCGAGATCAGCGAAGTGTTCCACGATGCCGGCGGCGTGTACGCCGGGGCGGACGAACCCTATTTGTTCGGGAGGCTCCGGGTTGGCGGTCGGGATCCCGAGCATCGCAGCTACCGCTCGTACGCCTCGTTCAGCGATCCGGACGGCAACGGCTGGCTGTTCCAGGAGGTCACCACGCGATTGCCCGGACGCGTCGACGCGGACGACACGACATTCACCTCTACGACTGAGCTCGCGACCGCGCTCCGCCGTGCGGCGGCCGCGCACGGCGAGCACGAGAAGCAGACCGGCCAGCGAGATGCGGACTGGCCCAACTGGTACGCCGAGTACATCATCCGGGAGCAGGCCGGCAAGGATCTGCCGTCATGAGCCGCGGCTACGACGACATCATCATCGGTCCAGACCAGGCTTACGCCTGCACGGGAGCGTCGCAGGGAACCGTCAGCTCTTGTCGGCGACGTATTGCGCGATGCCGTGACCGAACGACCAGTTTTCCGGCAACATCTCGACAAGGTTAATGAAGATGTCTTCCGGCCGCAGTCCGGCATCGGCGGTCAGGTTTTCGACGATCTTGCGATAAAGCGCCTTCTTCTTTTCCACCGTCCGCGTGTTGCTGACGGTGAGCTGGATCAAGACCAGATCGTCGCTGCGCTTGATGTCGAGATAGTTGGCGCTGTAGCTGAAATTGTCTTCGTCGTGCTCAGAGATCACCATGAAACGGTCTTCGTCGGGCACGTCGAATGTCTCGCGCACAGCGCGATAGACGCCGTCGAGATCCTGGCGAATCCTGGCATAGATAACTTTGTGAGCGGCTACAGGCCGCCATCCTGTCGGCCCTGCGCAAGCGCAATGGCGGAATGGTGGTTGGCGAGGGCGCTCCCGCGCGATGGAAGCTTAAGGCTTCGCCGTCTGACTGAGCTGCGGTCACGCCTCTTTTGAAAGTCTGACTGTTGTCAGTATTTCTAAGTCGTGACGCCAGCGACCGCGCGTTAGCATGTGCGGTGGCGGGAATGTGATCCATCCAAGTGATTGCATCCCGCCGCCAGCGGCCCCGTCCCTTGCCCCCCTGCAAAGATGGGGCCGTTTGGCGCGAACCGAAATCGTGCCGGTTGCTCCCGGCACATTTCAAGCAATGTCGCCCATGCGGCCTCAGCCCGCCCCAGGCTGGGGCCGTTTCTTTGCCCTGCGGAAGCCGACGGGATGGTGGTGGCGAGGGTGCGCCCGCGCGCTGGCAATTGAAAGAGGCCGCCAACTGAGGCGGCCTTACTTCGGCGGCCTCCCGCGCTTCGTAAAGAAAATCCCGTGCATGTCAGCGGCATTGCGCAACATGCCAGCCTTTTTCAGGGCTTCTGTTTTCTCTTGCCCTGCCGGCATCAGGCGGGCGGCCTCTAGGGCTTCAATAGCTTTAGCGTCCCAATCGATGGCGTCGGTAGAGGGCTGCATTCGTTTCATTGGAGGAGCCCTACTGCGAGCCCTCTACGGTATGGGCGTCCAGCCAAATCCTGTTTCTAAAGAGGCGGCGCAATGAAGCGGCGATTTGCCGGCGTTCGTTCCGCTCGGATGACCCGAGCGGTAGCGACCGAGCAAATCGGAGCATCTGGCGGCGCAATTGAACAAGTTGGGACATGCTGTAGCGGGTATGGTCATCTATCAGCTTAAGCTGAAGTGAAGGCATGATTTTGCCCCTCAGAATCAGGCGGGAGCCCAAACACTCTCTGTCACCGATGGATGCCGATGGCGGGGCGGTGATGGAACCAGCATGCTCTTCCGGTTCCCGGAATCGGTGGTCAATACAGCTCACATTCCAGAAGAAATTAATGATCAGCTAATGAGGACAGCTGAGGCGGCCTATTGCTGAATTCCCGGCTCGCCCACTGCGTTAGGTCGCGCGGCTTTCTAAGCTCACGATCAATCCGCTGTTGCGCCCTGTGGGCCGTCAAGCCCTTAAGGTTCGAGTGCGTCTTGCCGGTCGTGACGGTTTCGCCGATTTGGAATTGCCATTTCCACAAGCCCGGCCCCCACCTGCATAAGGCTGAATTCAACGCCCTTGCGTTTCATTTGCAGTCCTCCGATTCGCCGCTCGACTAAACCAGGCGGACACGAAGGGCAGGTGCTGTTCAAAAAAGAACAGGTTAAAGAAACGGCCGCCGCTGGCGTCGGCCTACTAATCGAAGGAACTGCCTAGTCTATCGCGCATTGGCTCGCCAAATGGCGACCCCTTCATATGTTGTGCCCGGCGACGGTGCGACGAACTATTAGTTCCCGACCGTCTTTCGGGGCGCTCTTGATCGGCCGCCAATTTGTCATTCCACATCTTGGGCGCGGAGGCGTGCGCACCGAAAGCGAGACAATCAAAACAGGCCACTGAAAATAACCGCGGGGCAGTGGCTTCTTTGGTCATTGTGGGATGGCTTGTCGTGCTGGCCGTCTCATTTCTGTCGGCACGATAAAGGAGGGGACCGCCAACTGAGGCGGGGTCCGGAGAATGACAATCCGGACCGCTAACAAGGACCGGAACAGCGTCCCCCTCGGGACCGCTCGGTGAATGCTCTACCGACGGTAATAGTCAAATCGCATTGCACATTGACATTTATCAATGTCGCCGGCTGAGGCGGCCTAGCCAAATGATCTGGCCATGTGAGAAAGCATGTTTGTCGCAGCCCGTGTCTAACGGGCATCATTAAAATGCTCATCCACAAAATTGAGCAAGAGGAGAGCAACCACTGTGGCCATTGCAACTCTCATGACAGTACTGTTGCGGCTATGGGGTAATCATTTCTAAATTCGCCGATTTTCGATGGATTTGACCGCGCTCGACTATCGGCAGCATAGCACCTAAAACAACCAACGGAGCGACTGGTTCAGGTTCGAAGACGGAGACATCGGCCAAGTGCGCGGATGCGGACCAATGCCAATAATGAAGTCAGGAGACGCTTTTTTTGATGCCGAGACCGCCGGCCGACCCGACAGGGCTTGTTCCCACCTCCGCCGTGTTGCAGCGGCTGCATGATGAAATACCAGCGAACCATTTCACCCTGGGCTGGCTGATGCACAGCCTGCGCAAGCGATCCTTCTGGATCATCATGCTCCTGCTCGCGCTGGTCGCGATCGCACCGGGGCTCTCGATCGTAGCTGGCCTGCTGCTCATGATTCTCGCGTTCCAGATGATCGCGGGCAAACCTGCTCCGGTCTTCCCACGCCGCATCGCCACCCGTTCCTTGCCGACGAAACACCTCGCTGCTGTGGTGCAGCGATCCCTACCGGTGCTCAGATATCTTGAGAAGGTAGTTCATCCACGCTGGCACACCCGGCTGGAGGCAACCAAGCGCCTGGTCGGCACCATCGTCGTGGTGCTGAGCGCCACCCTGGTGTTCATTCCAATACCCCTGAGCAACGTCGTCCCCGCTTTGGTGATTGCCTTGATCTCCCTTGCCTATCTCGAGGAGGATGGGGTCCTGCTCTCGATTGCCTTGCTGGCCGCCGTCATTGTGTTGGCGGTGGCGACGGCGGCAGTCTGGGAGATGGTCGTCGGCGCAAAATGGATCATCAATCTCTGGTAACGAAATGTGCCAGGAGGTGAGATTGGCGTTTACTCGATGCCGCTTGTTGACCGCGCCAACAATATCCTCGCGTTGCTTCTGTCAAAAGACCGTTTGAACTATACGCAGCAGCTCCGCTTCGCTCGACGACACGACCGGCAGAGCTAAGGGACCGTAGCGCGATAGAATACCTTGCTTCGGCAGAAACTTTTCCCTTGGATCGACGTTGTCATTCCAGCAACGGAACCGGGCCGACTGGCAGTTGCGCGAAAAGCCGCTCGGCGTAATGCCCGGGCGGCTTTTTCTTTTAACGCGGGAGGGTGACATGCCGAATGATAAGCCCCTCAAGCCCGACGACTTCCCGGTTGAGGTTGAGGGCGAAAAATTAGTGACTGCAGACGGCAAGCCAATTGCCAAGGCGAAAACGCCAGCCATCGCAGAGGATATCGCGGACCGTCTCAACGAAGACGATTACCGCAAAGAGCAGGACAGATGGTCGGCTTGATCTAGCTCGTGGTCGCGGCGAAGCATTCCGCTTACAGGCCGCAGCAGCATCATACCCGCTGGGGTGACGCCCCTGAGGGTGCGCGAGGCTTTTGACGACGCTTAACTCGACCGGGTCGCCGCTAATGGCAGACACGTTGGCGAGGGCGCTCCGGCGCGGTGGCGATTAAAGGAGGCTTCCAACTGAAGCGGCATTACTTTTTTCTGAGCGGTCCTCCCTTCTCACAATCTCGGCGTATAGGTCGGCTTGGTTGGCAATCCTGACCCAGCTATGGCTGAGATTTCTCAGGACCTGGGCCGCGGCTTCGCTTTGCGCCAAGCCCAGCAAACGACGGCATTCCTGGGCCTGACGGCGGTAGTATTCTGTGTTGTCCATTGCTCTTTCTTTGCGTAACGGGGCGGTGAAGAGCGGATCATATACACGTCAAACGACTGCCCAGTAGGTTCACCTATGTTCATGATGAAATCTCGAAAAGTTAGCGCTCCGTAGAACTACGCACCTCAGTTGGCGGCCTGAGCGTGCCGCTGGCCCTGCCGCCCACATTTACAGCTTCGCTTCAACCTTCCGAAGCATCTCGGTGGCTTGCTTGAGGCTGGGATTGAGCTTGGCCGCCTGCCGGTAGTCGGCAACGGCGCCGTCTTTGTCGCCGGCTTCGAGACGCGAATTGCCGCGGTTGTAATAGGCCGTTGCATAGTTCGGATCGACTTTTATCGCCATGTCGTAGTCGGCAATGGCACGCTCGTTGTTCTTCAGATTCTGCCAGGCGTTGCCGCGGTTGTTGTAGGAAGGGGCATCGTCCGGCTTCAGGCGGATCGCTTCGGTATGATCTGCGATCGCCTGATCGAACAGAAGCAGGCCGCGATAGGCATTGCCACGACCGGTCCAGGCCAGCGCGGAGTTTGGATCGTGTCGGATGGATTCAGAGAAATCCGCCAGCGCGAGTTCGTATTTGCCGAGGCGCCGATACATGCTGCCGCGCTGCAGGTGAACCAGAGCGCGGTCTTCATCGCTGCCGCCTCGCGAATTGATCAGCGCGGTGCAGGCGTCGATGACTTTACCCATCGCTTCCCTGCTCGGGCCGACGTCGGTGACCGGGAAAGCGCATATCTGGTAATAGCGACTTGCAGCCTCCCTTGAAGGCTGCGCCGCCGGCTTGCCGCCCTTTTTGGCGGTGTCGCCGATCTTCTTGAGCAGATCGACGGCAGGAGCAAAGGCGGGGGCGAGCTGCAACGCCTTGTTGATGGAGGCAATGGCCGCGACCCGATCGCCCAGATCGTTCAGGGTCTGCCCGCGATTGACGTAGCCAAGCGGCTGACTCGGATCGAGACGGATCGCCATGTCGTCATCGGCCAGCGCGCGGGCATTTTGGCTGAGCAAAGTCAACGCGGCCCCGCGGTTGAGGTAGACGCTGCCCTCATTGGGAGCGAGCCGGATCGCCTCGCTGAAATCGGCGACCGCGCCGTCGAAATCCTGCGTCGCAAGCCGGATGAAGCCACGGCCTTTCCATCCGCCGGGATTGTCAGGCGCCAGCCGGATCGCCTCGCTATAGTCGGCGCTGGCGCGGCTCATTTCGTGCATATTGCGCAGCGCGTCGCCACGATTGAGCAGCGTGCCGACGTCGTTCGGCTCGGCTTTGAGTTTTTCGCTGTAATCGGCGACCGCGTGGGCCTCGTCGCCCTTGCGATGATAGACGACGCCACGCGAACCGTAGACGCCGGCACTGCCGCTCGGCCGCAACCTCATGGTTTCCGTGTAGTCGGCAATGGCGCGATCGTACTCGCGGAGATTCATCGCCGCACCGGCTCGGACAAAGTAGGCGACCGGCAGGCTGGGATTGAGTCGAACTGCCTGTTCTGCGTCGGCCATGGCGCGATCGGGTTTTTTGCTCACGGTCCAGAAATTGGCGCGGTTGGCATAGGCCTCGGCGTAGTCCGGATCGATCTTGATGGCCGCGTCGAGATCCATTTCGGCTTCCGTGAGGCTGCGCTTGAGCGTGCGGGCGTAGCCCCGCTGCGCGTAGGCGGCGGCAAGGGGCCTACCGCTGACGGTGCCGGAATCGATCACGGCGGAGCAGCTGGCGATCGTATCGTCCGGCGTGGTGAGGGCCGGATTGCACGCGCGTCCTGGCTCATCCGTCTGGGCCAGCGCATTTGACGGCGACAGGCCGAGCAAGGCCCAGGAAAGGCAGCAAGAAATGCAGATCGATGCGAAGGTCAGGTGCGGTTTGCCCATGATGACGCCTTGAGAAGGGAACGGTCGCTTCTACAGAAGTCGTCTGCAGGTCGCCGATGGTTCAATCGCGGGCAAGCGGTGTTCAAGCGGCCCTCTTCCACTCTCGCTTTTGCGGACAGACCGGGCTGCAAATTATTTCAGATATCAGTTATCCGCTCAGTTCGATTCCGGCCAGGCCGGCAGCTCATAGCGGCGCATGGATACTCAGAAAGCCCTTAAGGACAGGTACTTTTGAAATTCTGCCTGTTTCATCCGACAACTTGGCGCCTCCAGCTTTCCAGCTCAAAATGTGAGGACCTTCGGGAGATGGAGCAGCACAGTTCATTCTGTCGTGGCGAGCGTATTCAAGATCAGACATAAATTCGCATTCTCGCGGCGCGATGCGCCCGAGCTGTGCAAGAACGTTTGTCCCTCGAAAAACAGAGGGCGCAGGGAAAGCCGGGTGCCCGCTGCACCCGCAGCCTCGTGTGCAGTGTGTAGGTAGCACACGAGTGTAGTCACTACAGGTTCACCGGAACACCCGGCCTTCCCTGCGCAATGGTTTTAACGGCTTCCTTCGTGCTCTCCCCGGTGACCGGGCTTTCTTGCCACCGTCATCTCGCGGAAAATTCCCGCGAAACTTGACGCCAGCGTCGGGGCGTCAGGACCACACGACTTCGCCGTCCGCAGCCCGTCTACGCCAAAGGCTTCGACGGGTATGGTACCCGTCCGCCGAAGCTTTAGCGAAGGCGGATCAAGCGCCATTCGTCCGCGCGCTGTTTGACCAGCGCGCCTGACGCTGCTGCGTCCACCGCATCCCATCCCGCGTCCGTGACGATCGCGATACGCCCCTCTGTGGGACGAGACGGCGGTGGATATAGAAGTGATTTGGGTCAAGCGAAAACAGAAATATTTTTGCAAAAGGGGCTGGACAGCCAAATCAGTGATTTGCCCGTCGGGCAAATCAGTTGTCCGCTGAAGCCGTGATGTGACCGCGCTGCGCCCACATCTAACGCGTAGGGCGCAATAGCGCAGCGTATTGATGCGAAGATCGCGGCCGTCGCCAATACGAAGAAATCCGACAAAGGCTCGATCAACAACATATTGATGGAGGCAACCATGCCATGGACGTCTAATTCCATCTTTGAGGCGCGGCGCGATTTTGTGATGCTTGCACAATCGCCCAATTCAAACATGCGAGGGCTTTGCAGGCGCTTTAACATCAGCCCGAACACTGGCTATCAAACCTTGGAAAGGTATCGTGCAGAAGGCGAAAAAGGCCTGCAAGATCGTTCTCGCGCCCCTCACCGCAGGCCGTTGCGCTCTTCCAAAGTCACTGAACTGGCTGTTCTTTCGGTGCGTGCGGACCACCCCACCTGGGGCGGTCGAAAAATTGCTTCACATCTCCAACTTTTTGGTGCCGCTACCGTGCCCGCACCGTCAACGATCACCGCAATTCTAATTCGTAATGGACGACTGAAAACGTCCCCCGAACAGTCGGCACACATTTGGCTCTTGGCGATGCTTCACAAGGACATCAATGCCGAGGAACTCCCGCGCGCAATTATCGGCCATCCGGACCTGCAGGCGCTCCTTGAGCGACTAAAGAGCGGACGCTTGGGGGATCGGCAGCGCGCAATAGCGGTTTTAGGAAACCGAAGCGGCCGGCAGATCGGCTCGATTTGTAGCGCTTTCAATCTCAGTCGGCAAACCTACCGTCGATACGTACGTTTGTTCGACGAGGGCGGGGCAGCAGCACTGTTTGCTCCCCGCATCAGCCCTCTTCGGAAATTCGATCAGGAGAGAGTGAAGAAAGCGGCTTTCAGCCTGCTTCATCAACCGCCCAGCAATTTTGGCATCAATCGTACGACGTGGAAAATGGGCGACTTGTCTCGCATAATGAAAAAAACAGGCGAGCCAGCCTGCGAGGATGTGATTCGAAAAATTGTTAAGCAGGCAGGCTACCGCTGGCGCAAAGCGCGCGTCGTGCTGACTTCTAATGATTCTGAGTTTTCCGAAAAACTCCACCACATTCAGTCAATTCTTTCTGGACTAAAAGCGGATGAAGCCTTCTTTTCAATCGATGAATTCGGGCCATTTGCGATAAAGGCGCAGCCAGGTCGAGCACTCGTTGGCCCAAATGAGCAAAGGCTCGTACCGCAGTGGCAGCCATCGAAGGGCTATTTAATTCTAACCGCTGCCGTTGAACTGTCCTCCAATCAGATCACTCATTTTTACAGCACCAAAAAAAACACTGACGAGATGATTCGTATGATGCAGGTGCTCGTCGCTCAGTACGGTGACCGCCAGAAACTCTATCTCTCGTGGGACGCAGCATCGTGGCACGTATCCAAGAAGCTATTCGAACATATCGATGGACACAATTTCACCGTCGGCAGTAAGGGTCCAACCGTCGAGACCGCGCCGCTTCCAGCACGAGCTCAGTTCCTTAACGTGATCGAGTCTATTTTCAGCGGCATGTCTCGCGCCGTAATTCAAAACAGTGACTACAAGTCGGTGGATGACGCCAAAACCGCAATCGACCAGTACTTCACTGAGCGCAACGGCCACTTCAGAGATCATCCGCGGCGGGCTGGCGCGAAGGTATGGGGCAAGGAGCCAGGGCCGACCAAATTTTCCGAATTCAACAACTGTAAAGATCCGCGGTTTCGTTAGATGGCGTCCTTTGGGCGCAATTGAATTGGCGGAATACGCTAGCGCTATTCCGCCCTACGAGTCCCGATCAACGGCCCTGAAACCAAAAGCGCAGAATTAACGCGCGGAGCGATTACCACGCAGCTGGCGTTGGTGTGATGCGCCTCAGATCTTCGCTAAGCGAGATATCGTAAGCCGAAGCCAGGTTCCCGATTTGGAGACCGATCGACTTGCGGAGGGTAGCCAATGCGTCCCGAAATTGCAGCCATTCCGGGTCGTTTCCATTGCAGCGCAACGTCGAGAGGTTAGAGTGCTCGACCTCGTTAAAGAAGATGTGGATGGTCTTCGTCAATGAGAGAAGGATTTGGTCCAAGCCGTTGCCATCCGGCAGGCCGCCGCGCAAACGGGTGAGTTGTGATCGTACTTTGTCCAGCGATTGCCGCACGCGCTCCGGAAATTCGGCGTCGAACGATGCCCAGAAAACTCGATGGTCTTCGAGCATAGCGATGACCTGCTTCACCAACGCGGGCGCCGCGCGCCGCGTTTGAATGAGCACGAGGCTCTGGGAATAACCCTTCGTGCCGACCTCCGCGATTATCGCCTCGTGATTTCGCTTCCATTGTCGCAATTGCGCGGGAGTATGCGCCGCAGCATCTTTATCAACGATGTCTCCGCACACGCGACAGAGCCAAACTCCGTTTGTGATCGCCTTGCGTTGAGCGGCTGACTGGGTGGGATCGTAGCGCGGGCCATTCGGGGCTGCGGCGTGGATGTGCGCGGCATGTCCCGTAGATAGGCTTTTTGAATCGTCCGAATGAGGACCCGCTGTAAGCTTCATGCACTCTGGATTCGAGCAGAAATGCGCCGCGCGAATGGCGAGAGTTTTCTTTGTGGCTTCGGAGAAGTCATCGCGAGAGGTCATGAGTTTCTACCCGTTTGGAGCACGATAGTTAGTATCGCAGAGAATGAAAATGAG
>Ga0209526_10003929_pt1 | contig 10119 bp, 10 predicted proteins | sample JacPinW_OM2H0_M1_FD_188566 | JGI IMG/M metagenome (GOLD analysis project Ga0209526, IMG submission 188566) | Forest soil microbial communities from Algoma, Ontario, Canada - Jack Pine, Ontario site 1_JW_OM2H0_M1 (SPAdes) (version 2) | ecosystem: Environmental > Terrestrial > Soil > Boreal... | reverse complement strand
ATGAGCCCCATCCTTCTCGCGCGATTGTCCGTGCATGCAGCAGAGTGGCAAGCCGTAACGGAGCTGCCGGATATAAGGTGATGCGATCGTCGCACGAGCTCATGGACATCGGCGCTGGACCTGCTGAACGCGCTTCACATGCGGGGAGCCACGGGAAATCGAAAGAGGTGTTCGATATCGGTCGGGTGCTCGCCGTATAGCTGCGTGTGCTCGATTTCTTGAGGGCAAGCTTGCTCTGCGGGCGGCGAGAGCGATCCCGACGCGCCTGAGCCTGCCGTCGTGCTCAGACCGGTCAAGGAGTGGCCTGGAAATTAGGCGCGCGTGGCACGGACAGTGCGACGGCCATCCTTGACCGGCCCTGCGCGCGACGGCATTGAGATACTGCGGGTCGGGACGACAGGATGGGGCGGGCTCTGCAGCGGGGGTCAAACAAACGGATACGACCTGCGATCGAAGCCGTGCGGAAGGGGCCTTGACAACTTCACGCTCATATAAGGGTTTCGGATGCCGGCCGCTCACGAGCGGTGGCGCATGCAGGGGCGGCCGGCGTCCGAAAGCCTCCAAAGGAGGAAACCGCGGGAAAGGGTACATTGGCGGTGCAGCGCGCGCTATGGGGAATTGAGCGCTGCGGATGATGGGTCTGAGTGAAGGCCGCGCCATCGATCGGGGTGACCGAACAGGGTGCGGCGCATGAGCAGGCGGTTTTTGTCGAGGCCAGTTGGATCGAATGCCGACCACTGCTGCGCAATTTGTGACAGCAACTGGGAATCTGAGCGAGTGCCGCCGATCCGGCTTGAGGCGGAGAATGCGGTGCTCCGACATCAGTTGATCGTCTTGCAGCGTAAGGTGAGGGGCCGGGCCCGGCTTACGAACAACGATCGCTGGTTCTTCATCCAGCTCTATCGTTGGTTCCCGTCGATCCTTCCAGTTCTCACAATCATCCGCCCCGAGACGTTGGTGCGTTTGCATCGGGCCGGCTTTCGCCGCTATTGGTGTTGGAAATCGAGGCAGCGGGGAGGGCGACCACCGATTGATGTAGAACTGCGTAGGCTGATCCGGCGGATGAGCATAGAGAACCCGCTTTGGGGTGGGCCGCGTATCCACGGCGAATTGCTCAAGCTCGGCTTTGCCGTCGCTCAGTCAAGCGTTGCCAAATACATGGTCAAGCGCCGTGGAACACCCGGCCAGGGATGGCAGATCTTTCTACGAAACCACGCGCCAGAGATTGCGGCCATGGACTTGTTCGTCGTCCCGACCATCGGCTTCAAACTGCTGTATGGCTTCGTGATTGTCCGGCTCTCTCGCAGAGAGATCGTCTGGATCAACGTCACAACTAACCCGACAGCGGAGTGGGTTGCACGTCAGATAACCGAGGCTTTCCCCTGGGACGAGGCTCCGCGATACCTTATTCGCGATCGGGATCGGATCTATGGCACAGTCGTCACACGTAGACTGCGCGCGATGGGTATCCGGGACAGGCCGACATCACCAGTTGCACCTTGGCAGAATGGCTTTGCCGAGCGGTTGATCGGATCGATCCGACGCGAGTGTCTAGATCATGTGGTAATCTGGAGCGAAGCGTATTTGCGTCGGGTTCTGAAATCCTACGCCGACTATTACAACTCCGTCAGAACGCATCGGTCGTTGCGCAAGGATGCGCCAATTTTTCGTCCGATTCAACAGATCGGAATCATTCGTTCACACCCGATCCTCGGTGGGCTTCACCATCATTACGTTCGGGTTTAAGTTTTCGGTATACACAGGACACGCTCCAAAAGCTTGCGGAAACCGAGGTGCTAATAGCGGAAAAGACGGCTGACGAAATGCTTGTATCATCAAGTTGCGTTTCTAGATCCCAATCGACGGAGCCTCCGCTGAAGGTAGCGAAGCTGGTATAGCGGAGGCGCACGGCATGGCCGCACAATTTTGATACCGCGCGACATCACGACGACGTTCAGGCGCTTCCAGCAACGGGATAGGTTATCGCGGCATCCTGCATAGTTTTGCTGCAGGAAGATATCAATTGAAGCAACTCCCGCCGCAACAACGTGCTTGACAACATGGTCGATCTAAGGGAGCCTAAAATGCAAGCGTTGGGCAAAGCTGCCCAATAACGCTACAAGTTCAAACCATTTCCAACGCCGCGCTTCCAAAATCCAAGCGTGTCCAGTTGGTGGCGAGGGCGCCCTCGGCTTCACAGCCGGCGGGCGCTTTTTTGTTTTGGAATCGGGCGGATGGCGCGGAAGCACTATCGTATCGGCGTGATGTTCTCGACGACCGGGTCTTACAGCGTCGTCGCGCGCTCGATGCTTAATGGCGCCTTGCTTGCCTTCCAGGAAAATGCCGAGGCAGCCGGCGCTGTGGCGCTGGAGCCGGTCGTGGTCAATCCGTCGGGCGATCTCGCGTGCTACCGCGCGCTTAGCTTGGAACTGCTTGGCGCCGGCATTCGCCAGGTCGTCGGCTGCTATACGTCTTCGAGCCGGAAGGAAGTCATTCCCTGCTTCGAGAAGTTTGACGGGCTGCTCTGGTATCCTTCGCACTATGAGGGATTCGAGAGCTCGGACAATGTGATCTACACCGGTGCATCGCCCAATCAGCATGTGCTCCCACTGGTCGACTATCTCGCCTCGCGGGTCGGCACCCGCGCATTCTGCGTCGGCTCCAACTACATCTGGGCTTGGGAGAACAACCGCATCTTCCGCGAGGCGTTGACCGCGCGTGGAGGCACCGTAGTCGCGGAGCGGTACCTGTCCGTGGGCGACACCGAATTCGACCAGGTGATATCGTCGATCCTCGACCAGCGTCCCGATTTCGTCTTCAACAACCTGATCGGCACCAGCGCCTATGCCTTCTTCCGCGCTTTCCGCGCCGCCTGCCGCGCGCGCGGCATCGATCAGGTCAATGAAATTCCGGTGGCCAGCTGCACGCTGTCGGAGCCGGAGCTCGCCGAAATCGGCGCCGATGCCGTCGATGGGCACTTGAGCTCCAGCGTCTATTTCTCCTCGCTGGAATCGTCAGCGAATGCGGCATTCATCGAAGCCTACGCCAAGGCATTTCCGGACGGGCCGGTGTCGTCGGCCGACGCGGAAGCGTCGTATATCGCGGTCAAGCTATTGGCCGCGACGCTGGAGCAGGCCGGCGTCGACGATGCACGCACCGTACGCGCCGCGGTTGCGAACCAGCGCCTGGCTGCGCCTCAGGGGGAGGTGCGCATCGATCCGCAGACCCATCACGCCTGGCTGACGCCGCGGATCGCACGCTCCGCCGTCAATGGGCAGTTCGAAGTGCTGCTGGAGGCGCGGAGCCCGATCGCGCCCGATCCCTATCTCGTCCAGTCGTCGCCGCGCTTTGCGGTTGCAATGCGCTCTCCCGTGCTCAGAGTGGTGCAAACATGACATGTCGATTGCTGCAGAATTTCAAGGGCGGCCGCGCCCTTGTCGTCATCGGACGCAGCGGAAGGGAAGGCGCGCTCGAGCCTACCCTCGCCAAGCTCGGTGTGACAACTGAATATCCCGACATCGTCGGCGGCCGCGCGCAAATCGACGTCGGCAGCCTGCAGCCCGAGCGCGACATCCTGTTCGTCGACGGCGATCTCGAGGGCGCGGTTGCGATCGAGGTCAATCCCGCCTCGCGCCTGCCGCCGGTGCCGGTGATCGGCATGGTCGGCGTCGAGGCGCCGAGCCGCCTCAAGGCGCTCGTCAATCTCGGCGCGACTTCCTTCCTGCGTAAGCCGGTCCATGGCGGCGCCGTCTACACGTCGCTGTTCATGGGCATCAACCAGTTCCTGCTGCGCAGTGACATGTATGCCCGCGTTCAGGATCTTGAAGGTCGTCGCCGCGGTCGCCGCGCGGTCATCCGCGCGGTCATCCTGCTGATGCAAGAGAACGGGCTCGATGAAGAGGGCGCCTATTCCCAGCTCCGCCGCGCGAGCATGCGTGCGCGGCAGAACCTGGAACTTTACTGCGAGGAGTTTCTGAGCAGGCGGGCGAATCCGCCCGACATTCCCGGCCGCGCGACCAGCACCACGCTGCAAGGCGGCACCAAGCAAGCGATGTAGGAGACACCGACATGACCAGGAGAGTATTGCGAGGGCTACGCGCCGTAGCCCTCACGGGGACGCTTGTCCTCGCGTCAGGCGCATTCGCGGAGGATCCGATCAAACTCGGTGTGCTGGAGGATCAGTCCGGCGACTTCGCGGCCGCCACTATCGGCAAGGTGCATGCGATCCAGCTCGCATCTGAGGAGATCAACAAGGCCGGCGGCATCGCCGGCCGGCCGCTCGAGCTCGTCACCTACGACACCCAGTCCGACAATACGCGCTACCAGGAATTCATGCGGCGGGTGCTGCAGCGTGACAAGGTCGACGTGGTGTTCGCCGGCTTCTCGTCCGCCTCGCGCGAGGCCTACCGTCCGATCGTGGACCAGTTCAACGGCTTCGCGTTCTACAACAACCAGTACGAAGGCGGCGTCTGCGACGGCCACATGATCGTCACCGGCGCCGTGCCGGAGCAGCAGTTCTCGACCCTCATTCCCTACATGATGGAGAAGTACGGCAAGAACGTCTACACACTCGCCGCCGACTACAATTTTGGCCAGATCTCGGCGGAGTGGGTGCGCAAGATCGTCAAGGAGGCCGGCGGGAAGATGGCGGGCGAGGAGTTCATTCCGCTCGGCGTATCGCAGTTCTCGCAGAGCATCCAGAACATCCAGAAGGCGAAACCGGATTTCGTGGTGACGCTGCTGGTCGGTACCGCGCAGGCCTCCTACTATGAGCAAGCGGCGTCAGCCAACGTCAATTTGCCGATGGCCTCGTCCGTCAATGTCGGCCAGGGCTATGAGCACAAGCGCTTCAAGCCGCCGAGCCTGAAGGACATGTACGTCACCACGAACTACATCGAGGAGATCGACACTCCGTCCAGCAAGGCGTTCTTCGCCAAGTTCAAGGCCAAATTTCCCAGCGAGCCCTATGTGAACCAGGAAGCCGAGAACTCTTATCTTGCGGTCTATCTCTACAAGCAGATGGTCGAACGAGCGAAGTCGACCAAGCGGGAGGACATCCGCAAGGTGATCGCGCTCGGAGACGTCTGCATGGATGCACCGGAGGGCAAGGTCTGCATCGACCCGAAGAGCCAGCACATGTCGCACACCATCTATTTGGCCAAGGTCGGAGCTGATCACTCGATCTCGTTCCCGAAGGTGTGGGAAGACATCAAGCCGTATTGGCTCGGCGAGGCCGGCTGCGACCTCACCAAGAAGGATCCGATGGCGCAGTACACGCCGTCGAACCCGCCGCCGAAACCCTGATATCGGCGTCGGCGCCGCCCCGGCAGGTACTCCTGCATGCCGGGGTGGCGTTCTCGAATCGTTGAAGTTTCACCGAATTTCGAATTTGCATCATCCCGGTTGGTCCATGGACATCGCAACGCTTGCATTCTCGGCGCTCTATCAATTCGGCGATGCCTTCGCCTTCCTCGTGCTGTCGGCATGCGGGCTCGCGGTGATCTTCGGGATGATGGGTGTCATCAATCTCGCCCATGGCGAGTTCATCATGTGCGGCGCCTATGTGACGGCATCGACAGTCCACGCCGGCCTGCCGCTTCCTCTTGGAATCATGACAGGTGCTATCGTCGCCGCGCTGGTCGGCGCACTGGTCGAGCTCGTGGTGATCCGTCACCTGTACGACCGGCCGCTCGACACGATCGTGGCGACCTGGGGCCTCAGCCTGATCGTCACGCAAGGCACCTTGATCATGGTGGGATCCACCATGGCCGGCGTCGGCACACCCTTCGGCAGCTTCCAGGTCGGCGGCTATTCCTATTCCATTTATCGCCTCGTGCTGTTCGCATCCGCGCTCGGTGTGCTGGGCGGTCTCTATATGCTGTTCAACTGGACTCGCTTCGGCGTGCTCGCCCGGGCCACGATCCAGGTCCCCCACATGGCAGCGGCCCTCGGCGTCGATACCCGCCTGGTCTACAGCCTCACCTTTGCATGCGGCGCCGGGCTCGCCGGCCTTGCCGGCGGCTTGTACGCCCCCACCATGACGCTGGTGCCGACCATGGGCGCCACTTTCATCATGGAAGCGTTCGTCACTGTGGTGATCGGCGGAGCCGACGTGTTCCTCGGCACGGCGCCGGCCGGTGGCGTGCTCGCAGTGGTGAAGTCGGCGATGACATCCTGGCAGGGGCAGTTGTTCGGCCAGATCGGCCTCTTGGTCGCCGTGATCATCGTCGTTCGGGTTCTGCCAAAGGGGATCTCCGGCTTCCTGCTGCGCGAACGCACCTGAAGGATCCGACGCAGTGAACGGCTTTCTTGCTCTTTGCCGCCGCCTCGAAGGTCCGCAAACCGCAGGCCGCGGTCCGGCGTTCTGGATCGTGTTCGCCATCGTGCTCGCGATCGCTTGCGCGTATCCGCTGTTCAGCGACGGATATACCGTTGGCAACACGGTTTATTTCTTTATCTGGGTGTTCATCGCGCTCAGCCTGTGCCTGATCTGGGGCTATGGCGGCTCGCTCTCTTTCGGCCAGACCGCGTTCTTTGGCATTGGCGGCTACAGTTACGGCATCCTCACCCTCAATTTCGGCTCGGCCTATGGGTTTACTTGGATCGCGCTGTTGCTGGCGATAGCCCTTGCCGCGCTGTTCGCCTTGCTGCTCGGCTATTTCATGTTCTTCGGCCGCATCGCGGGAGTGTTCCTCGGCATCGTTACGCTGGCGGTGACGCTGATGCTGGAGCGCTTCATGGCCCAGACCGCGGGCCCCGAGTGGCATATCGGTGTGGCGCGCCTGAACGGCTTCAACGGCATGAGCGCGATGCCGCCGCTGACGATCCCGTGGCCCGGCGGCGACATCGTGCTGTTCGCCGACATCGGTCTCTATTACGCAGTGCTCGGGCTGCTGGTGGTGGTCTATCTCGGCCTGCGCATCCTAATGAACTCCGCGTTCGGCAATGTTATCGTTGCGATTCGGGAAAATCCAGAGCGCGCGGAGATGCTGGGCTACGACGTGCGCAAATATCAGCTCATCACCTTTGTAATTGGCGCCGCGCTGGCCGGTCTTTCCGGCGTGCTCTACACGGTATGGGGGCAATACATCACGCCGTCGAGCATGGGCATGACCGCAGCCGCGCTGCCGCTGATTTGGGTCGCGGTCGGAGGGCGAAGCGATCTCACCTCGACGTTGGTCGGAACGCTGATGGTCCTTGCGGCTTTTCAGGCCCTGACCATCTACGGCAGCCAGTACGCGCTGGTGTTCATGGGCGTGCTCTTGGTGCTGACCGTGCTGATCGCCCCGAACGGGCTCGTTCTCGGCGTCATGAATCTGATTTCCCAACTCGTCGCGCGCCGCAGCAACGGTGACGCCTGATGTCGCTGCTGGAACTTCACGGGCTCAACAAGCATTTTGGTGGCTTGCATGTCACCAACGCGATCAACCTCTCAATCGAAGCCGGCGAAATCCATTGCCTGATCGGTCCGAACGGTGCTGGCAAGAGCACGCTATTCCGGCTGATCCTCGGCGAGCACCATCCCGGCAGCGGCGATATCTTCTTTGCCGGCGAGAACATCACCGCGCTGAAATCATTCGCGCGTATTCATCGCGGCCTGTCGGTCAAGTTCCAGGTGCCCGGTGTGTTCAAGGGACTGTCGGCCCGTCAGAACCTTGAAATCGCCTTGCAGCGACAGCACCGCGGCGTCGAGCTCGCGGGCGAGATCGACCGGCTGCTGGCGTTCCTTAATCTCGAAGCCGATCAGATGCAGACGGCCGGCTATTTGAGCCACGGCCAGAAGCAGTGGCTCGAAATCGGGATGGCGATCAGCTTGAAGCCGCGGCTGTTGCTGCTCGATGAGCCGACCGCGGGCATGTCGCCGGAAGAGACGCATCTGACCGGAGAGATGGTGCAGCGGCTGAACGCGGAGGGCATGACCGTGCTCGCGATCGAACACGACATGGCCTTCGTGCGCCAGGTCGCTCAGCGCGTCACCGTGCTGCATCTCGGCCAGGTGTTCGCGCAAGGCTCGATTGAGGAGATCGTCGCCGACGAGCGCGTCGTCGCCATCTATCTGGGGCAAGCCCATGCGTAAGGAAGTGATCCTTTCGACGCTGGCCTTGCGCGCCGGCTACGGCGGCAAGCCGGTGCTGCAGGACCTCGAAATCGAGGTGCGCGAAGGCGAGATCGTCGCCGTGATCGGCCGCAACGGCGTTGGCAAGTCGACGCTGATGAAGAGCCTGATCGGGCTGGTGCCGGCGATGAGCGGATCGATCGTCTATCGCGGCGAGGCCGTCGAACTGGTGCCGGCGCACAAGCGGGCGCGACTCGGCATGGGGTATGTTCCTCAGGGGCGCGACGTGTTTCCGCGTCTGACGGTGGCGGAAAACATCGCCGTCGGCGCCGCGGTCAAGGGCGAAATCCCGGAGGCGGGACGGCGGCGGATCGTGGAAGCTTTCCCGATCCTCGCCGAGCGCTGGAGCCAGCGCGCCGGGACCATGTCCGGCGGCCAGCAGCAGCAACTCGCGATCGGGCGCGTGCTGATCGCCGATCCCAACCTCATTCTGCTCGATGAGCCGTCCGAAGGCATCCAGCCGAACATCGTCCAGGACATCGCGCGCAATATGGTCGAGCTCAACCGCACGACCGGTGTGACCATCATCCTGGTCGAGCAGAATCTCGACATGATCCGTGCCATGGCGCAGCGCTGCTACGTGATGGACAAGGGCCGCATCGTCGCGGCGCTCGATCGAGCGGCGCTCGACGACCAAACGGAAATGCGCCGACACCTCGCGGTCTGAAGCCATTCCACGGCGGTAACAACAGAGAAGGAGAGCATCGATGGCCTGGCAGGAGAATTCGATCATGGCGAGCAAGGGCGTCGCCAAGGGTAAACGCGGCATCCATCACATGATCACCGAGGCGGATCAGGGCAAGTACCACTACGTCTACGGCCCCTACGTCAAGCCGGTCCTCACTGTCGAGCCGGGCGCGGTGGTTTCCGCCGAAACCCACGATGCGTTCGAGGGGGCGATCAGGTACGAGAACGACATCCCGTCAAAAATTCTCAACTTTCCATTTCTTAATCCGCAGAACGGGCCGATGTGGATTAACGGGGCCGAGAAGGGTGATACGCTTGCGGTCTATATCGAGAGCATCGTGCCGCGGGGGCCACAGCCGCGCGGCACCACGGTCATCATGCCGGAGTTCGGCGGCCTGGTCGGCACCGGCCAAACCGCGCTTTTGAATCCGGCATTGCCCGAGCGGGTCAAGAAGCTCGAGATCACTCTTGAGACCGGCACCAAATGGAACGACAAGATCACGCTGCCCTATGAACCCTTTATCGGCACCATCGGCACGTCGCCGGAGATCGAGGCGATTTCATCGCTGGTGCCGGACTATTACGGCGGCAACATGGACCTGCCCGACGTCGGCGTCGGGGCGGTGGTCTATCTGCCCGTCAATACCAAGGGCGCGCTGCTCTATCTCGGTGATTGCCATGCAGCCCAAGGCGACGGCGAGCTCTGCGGTGTCGCAATCGAGCATCCGACCGTGACCACGGTCCAGGTCGACCTGATCAAGGGCTGGAGCATCGCCTGGCCGCGGTTAGAGACGAAAGACTTCATCATGACGATCGGTTCGGCGCGGCCGATGGAGGACGCCGCACGCATCGCCTATCGCGACCTCTGTCGCTGGATGGCGGCCGATTACGGCTTTGACGAAATCGATGCCTATATGCTGCTGACCCAGGCCGGCCGTGTCCGGCTCGGCAACATGGTGGATCCGAAGTACACGCTTGGCGCCTCGATCAAGAAATCGTTTCTTGTCTGAGGAGACGGTCATGTCGCGTGTGCACAAGGTCGCCACCGTTCAGTTCGAACCGACCATGTTCGAAAAGGCGCGCAACATTGCGCGGCTGCTCGAACTCTGCGAGGCGGCCGCGACAGCCGGTGCCCGGCTCATCGTCACGCCGGAGATGGGCACTACAGGCTATTGCTGGTTCGACCGGGCGGAGGTCGCGCCTTTCGTCGAGACGATCCCGGGTCCGACCACGGATCGGTTCGCAGCGCTCGCGCGGAAACATGACTGCTACATCGTTGTCGGCATGCCGGAGGTCGACAGCGACGGAATCTATTT
>Ga0209526_10003927_pt1 | contig 10124 bp, 10 predicted proteins | sample JacPinW_OM2H0_M1_FD_188566 | JGI IMG/M metagenome (GOLD analysis project Ga0209526, IMG submission 188566) | Forest soil microbial communities from Algoma, Ontario, Canada - Jack Pine, Ontario site 1_JW_OM2H0_M1 (SPAdes) (version 2) | ecosystem: Environmental > Terrestrial > Soil > Boreal... | reverse complement strand
CGCACGCATTTACCTCGAGCGACTTCATTGCGGCGGCAAGAACTTATGGCAAGGTTGGCGGCTTCGCGCACCTCGCCACGCTGGTCGAGCGGCTGAAGGCGAGCCGCCCGGCGGCGCTGCTGCTCGACGGCGGCGATAGCTGGCAAGGCTCGGCGACGGCGCTATGGACGAAGGGCCAGGACATGATAGACGCGTCCAAGCTGCTCGGCGTGGACGCGATGACAGGGCATTGGGAATTCACGCTCGGTGCCGATCGCGTCAAGGAGGTCGTCGAAGGGGACTTCAAGGGGCGCCTCGACTTTCTCGCGCAGAACGTCAGGACCGCCGACTTCGGCGATCCGGTCTTTGCGCCGTACGCGATGCGAGAGCGGAACGGAGTGCCGATCGCGATCGTGGGTCAGGCGTTTCCGTACACGCCGATCGCCAATCCCCGCTACTTCGTTCCCGACTGGAGCTTCGGCATTCGCGAGCAGGAGCTGCAGCAAGTCGTCGACGAGGTGCGCGGCAAGGGGGCGCAGGTTGTGGTGTTGCTGTCTCACAACGGCATGGACGTCGACCTGAAGCTCGCCTCTCGCGTTCGCGGTATCGACGCGATTCTCGGCGGGCATACGCACGACGGAGTCCCTCGCCCTTCCGTCATCGTCAACGCCGGCGGCAAGACGCTGGTGACCAATGCCGGCTGCAACGGCAAATTTCTCGCCGTGCTCGATTTCGACGTAAAAAACGGCAGCGTTGCCGATTTCCGCTACAAGCTGTTGCCGGTATTCGCGAACCTGCTCCCTGCGCGAAGCGACATGGCGGCGCTCATTTCCAGAGTTCGCTCACCGTATGAGCATCGCTTGCAGGAAAAATTGGCCGTGACCGAAGGCATGCTTTACCGGCGCGGCAACTTCAATGGCAGCTTCGATCAACTGATCGTCGACGGCCTGATGGCCGAAAAAAATGCCGAGATCGCTTTCTCGCCCGGCTTCCGCTGGGGCACGACGCTGCTCCCCGGACAGTCGATCACGCTCGAACAGCTCATGAATCAAACGGCGATAACGTATCCATACGTGACGGTGAATGAGCTCTCCGGCGAGACAATCAAGATCATCCTCGAGGACGTCGCCGACAACCTTTTCAATCCGGATCCTTACTATCAGCAAGGCGGCGACATGGTGCGCGTCGGTGGATTGCAATACAGCTGCGATCCGGCGGCTGCCATGGGCAGTCGCATCTCAGCTATGACTCTCAATGGAACGCCGCTGCAAGCCGACAAGCGCTATAAGGTTGCCGGCTGGGCACCGGTGTCGGAAGAGTCAAGAGTCGCCGGCGGCGAGCCTATCTGGGAGCTGATGGCGCGCTATCTGCGCGGGCAGAAAACGATCCGGCCACGCGCGTTGAATGTTCCAAAGCTCGTGGGCGTGTCCGACAATCCTGGCTTGGCGTAGCGGCGCTAGCGCGGCAGCTCCCGCGACGCGGCCGCACGAAGCTGCCGCGTGATCGCCATCAGGCGCTCGAGCGGGAACTCGCGCACGATCGCCTCCTTCGATTCCACCGGCATACGTGCGAACGACCACTTGGCCGGAAAGACCTCGGCCGGAAGCCGGTCACGGTGCTTTTCGGCGAACCGGTTGGCGTAACGCTGCCAGGCGTCTCCGAAGGTGCCGCCCGATGCATGGATCACCGCGATTTCGGCGCTGATGCCGACCGAAAATCCGGCGAGATGCGCCGCATACGAGAAATCGAGGTCGTATCCGTGAAAGCCATCGAAGGTCACTTCATCGAACGCAACGGCCTCGACCGTGGCGCGCTTGGCGACAAAGAACATGCCGTCGAGTCCCTGCAGGCCTGTGGTCAATGGACCATCGACCCCGAACACGCCGACGTAAAAGCGTTGGCCGTCGGGCGCGGGCTGCGCCAGCCAGCCATGCAGGAAGGGGTGGCCCGCGGCGGGCCAGTAGCCGCTCAGGACCTTGGACGTCCCGACGACTCCGATGATATCGAGCGAAGCGCTCGCGCGAGCGATCGCCGGCGCGAGATCACCGGAAACAATCTCGACGTCGTCGTGGCTGAAGAGCAGCAATTCACCACGCGACTTCTGCACCGCGCGGTTGTAGCCTTCGGCGAGCGAGCGCGCATCGTGGATACCGATGATTTCGTGCGGATAGCCAGAAAGAAGGCGTTGGTAGCTGGCGGTGACGCGCGCGTACTTGGCGGCGTCGATACTGCAGATGAGCACCGAAATGCGCGGTTCTACCATGCAGGGCGCCGGCGAAGATCGGTTGCGAAGACTTCGATCAACTGACCGTCACTCGCGCGAACTTTCGCCTGCCTGCCTGCACCACGACCGTCCTGCCGGCAGCGATGACCGATGCCTTGTCCGTCACGACGTCACCGTCGATTTTCAGGCCGCGCTGCTCCACCAGGCGCATCGCTTCGGAGGTGCTCGAGGTGAGCCCCGCCTGCTTGCACAACTGCGGAATCGCCAAGCCCGCGCCGGCGGTGTGCAGTGTTACCTCGGGCATGCTTTCGGGCATGGCGCCGTCGCGGAATCGAGATTCGAACTCGGCGAGCGCTGCGTCGGCCGCGGCTCGCCCACGAAAGCGCGTGACGATCTCCTGCGCCAGCATCACCTTGGCTTCGCGGGGGTTACGGCCTTCGGCGCATTCCTTTCGCAGCTTTGCGATCTCGTCCAGAGGTTTGAACGACAAGAGCTCGAAGTAGCGCCACATCAGCTCGTCGGAGATCGACATGAGCTTGCCGAACATTTCGTTCGGCGCCTCGGTGATGCCGATGGTGTTGTCGAGCGACTTCGACATCTTGTTGACGCCGTCGAGACCCTCCAGCAGCGGCAGCGTCAGGATGCATTGCGGTTCCTGTCCGTAGTGCCGCTGCAGCTCGCGGCCGACCAGCAGGTTGAATTTCTGGTCGGTGCCGCCAAGCTCGACATCGGCCTTGAGCGCGACCGAATCGTAGCCTTGGGCCAGCGGGTACAGGAACTCGTGAATCGCGATCGGCTGTCCGCTCTGATAGCGCTTTGCGAAGTCGTCGCGCTCGAGCATGCGCGCGACCGTGTATTTGGCGGCGAGGCGGATCATTCCATCCGCGCCGAGCGCGGACAACCAGGTGGAGTTGAATGCGACCTCGGTCTTTTCCCGATCGAGGATGAGAAATACCTGGTCGGTATAGGTCTTGGCGTTGGCCTTGAGCTCATCGGACGAAAGCGGCGGCCGGGTGATGTTACGCCCGGTGGGATCGCCGATCATTCCGGTGAAGTCGCCGATCAGAAAAATAATGTGGTGCCCGAGGTCCTGAAGCTGGCGGAGCTTGTTGAACTGGACGGTGTGGCCGAGATGCAGATCGGGCCGGGTCGGGTCGAAGCCTTCCTTGATTCGCAGCGGCTTGCCGCGCTTGAGCTTGGTTTCGAGCTCGGCTTCGACGATCAATTCGTCTGCGCCTCGTTTGAAGACGGCCAACTGATGGGCAAGGTCGACGGTCATGGCTGCGGAGGGGGCGATGGGGCGTCTGCTACAATCCGGCGGTCCTCGGGTAAGGCCGAGGCAGAGATCTCAGTTATCCCCAGTCAAGAACTCGGCTGGCAACTCGGTTAGCAACTTCAGTTGACCAATGAGACCGGAGCCGTCTTGAGCAAACGTCGGATTCTAGCGCAAAGCGGCACCACGCTCGTCCCACGTCTCATGGTAGGCCGTGCCGCCGCAATCATGCTATTGACGATTGCCGGCGTCGTTGCGGCATTTGCGTTTGCGCCGGACTCGCTGGTTCCGGCCGAGCCGGCACAACGCATCATCCGCGAGCTGTCCCGGCCCGTTATTGCGCCACTAGTGCAGGCGGGCGGCTATTGGCGCGAGGAGCGCATCCAGCGCGGCGATACGCTCGGCAGCGTGCTCGCGCGTCTGGGCATCGAAGATGTCGCGGCGCAGAACTTTCTGCGCACCGATACCCGCGCGCGGCCCCTCTATCAACTCAAGCCTGGCAAGGCAGTCCGCGTGCAAGCCGACGACGACGGCCGCTTGATTGCGCTTTCCTACCTGGCGCAGGGCGGCGAGCTTCTCGCCGTCAAGCGGGTCGAGGATGGATTTTCGGCGCAGAGCGCGCCGCCAGGGTCGACGGTCCGATTGGAGTTACGCGCGGGCGAGATTCGCTCGTCGCTGTTCGCGGCGTCCGATGCCGTGGGGCTGCCGGACGCGGTCACCATGCAACTTGCAGAGATATTTTCAGGCGATATCGATTTTCACCACGATCTGCGGCTGGGTGACTGGTTCACGGTCGTCTACGAGATGCGCGAAATCGACGGGCAGAGCGCCGGGGCGGGTAGGATTGTCGCCGCGGAATTCGTCAACAAGGGGAACATCTACCGCGCATTCTCATGGCAGGGGCCCGAAGGCAGCGAAGCTTATTACGCGGAGGACGGCAAGACCCTGCGCAAGGCCTTCATGCGCTCGCCGCTGTCGTTCACGCGCATTACGTCGGGATTTTCACTGGCGCGATTTCATCCGTTTCTGCAGACCTGGCGGGCGCACAAGGGTGTCGACTTCGCGGCGCCCACCGGAACGCCGGTCCACGCCGCGGGCGACGGCAAGGTTGCCTCCGCCGGATGGCAGAATGGCTACGGCAACGCCGTCGTGCTGCAGCATGGCGCCACATACTCCACCGTCTATGCGCATTTGTCGCGGTTCGCGACCGGCATCAAGCCCGGCGCGCGCGTCGCGCAGGGCGACATTATCGGCTACGTCGGCCAGACAGGGTGGGCGACCGGCCCTCATCTGCATTACGAATTTCGGGTCAATAACGAACAGCGCAACCCGATGACGATCGCGTTGCCGACGGCGCAACCCCTGCCGGCGGCCGCGCTTGGCGACTATCGCGAACGCGTCTCGGTGCTCAGCGCCCAGCTCGTGCTGGGGCACGGCGTCACGCTGGCCGGTGCCGAGTAATCACCGCGGAACCGCGCGGAACTGCGGTGAGCTCCGAGCTCTTCGTGGGGCTGATGTCCGGTACCAGCGTCGACGGTGTCGATGCGGTGGTAGCGGATTTCAGTGTCGCGCCCTGCCGCGCAATGGCCCGGACCCACGTCGCATTCGCTCCTGAGCTGCGCGCTGAATTGAACGGGCTGCAGCGCAGCGGCGCCGATGAAGTCCATCGCGGCTCGCTGGCAGCCAACGCCCTGATGGATTGCTGTGCGACCGCGGTCGCGGCGGTCCTCTCGGCGGCGCATCGCCGCGCGTGCGACGTCGCCGCGATCGGGCTGCACGGACAGACGATTCGTCATCGCCCGGAGCTGGGTTACACGACGCAGCTCGCCAACCCGGCCCGATTGGCCGAGGTGGCGGGCATCACCGTGGTCGCAGATTTTCGCAGCCGCGATGTCGCAGCCGGCGGCCAGGGAGCTCCCCTGGTGCCGGCATTCCACGCCGCCGTCTTTGCGATGCCCGACCGTCACCGTGTCGTGGTCAATATCGGCGGCATCGCCAATGTGACGGATCTGCCCCCGGGCGGGCCGGTGCGAGGGTTCGACACCGGGCCGGGCAACACCATGCTGGATGCGTGGTGCGAGCGTCATACCGGAGCGCCATACGATCGCGATGGCGCGTGGGGCGGCGGCGGCAGGGCGATCTCGGAGCTGCTGCACGCGCTGCGCGCTGAAGCCTACTTCGCGCTATCGCCTCCGAAGAGCACCGGGCGCGACCGCTTTAATTTGCGGTGGCTGGGCAAATACGTGAGGGCGTCCTATGCGCCGCAGGACGTGCAGCGCACGCTGATCGCCTTGACGGCGCAAAGTATCGCCGCCGCGATCGGCGAGCATTGCGCCGGAGCGAGCGAAGTGATCGTGTGTGGCGGCGGCGCGCAAAACACGGTGCTGATGGGTGAGTTCGAGGCGGCGCTTTCGCCGCGACGACTCGCGACCACGGCCGCGCATGGAATCGCGACCAACGAAGTCGAAGCGCTGGCTTTTGCATGGCTTGCGCGCGAAACCATCGCCGGACGGCCGGGCAATGTTCCCACGGTGACGGGCGCCCGCGGCCCGCGTGTTCTCGGGGCGGTGTATCGGGCGTAGGGGCGCGGAAATGAAAACGGGGGCCAAGCGCCCCCGTTTGCCACGAAAAGGGTCTTTGCGATCAGGGCGAGAAAGACGACCCACAGCCGCAAGTGCTGGTCGCGCCTGGATTCTTGATCACGAATTGCGCGCCCTCCAGCCCTTCCTGGTAGTCGATTTCGGCGCCGACCAGATATTGGTAGCTCATCGGGTCGATCAGCAGCGTGACGCCGTTCTTTTCCATCGACGTATCGTCCTCGTTGATGGTTTCGTCGAACGTGAAGCCGTACTGGAAGCCGGAACACCCGCCACCGGTAACGAATACGCGCAGCTTGAGGTCGGCATTGCCTTCCTCTTCGATCAGGGATTTCACCTTGGTCGCCGCAGCGTCCGTGAAAATCAGCGGCGCGGGCATATCGGTCATGGCATTCATTGCATACTCCTTGGACAGCGCAGTCGCATTATCGGCCCCGGGGCCCGGGCGGTCAATTCAGGGCGGTGCACATTCACTCGCCGATAGCGCGTTTGAGCTCTACAATCGACGCGGTCTCGGGTTCTGCATGGGTCAACTTCCCGTGCACAATCGCGCCTACGTGCATTTCCAGCGCGCGATAGACCACATCTCCATTGACCCGCGCCTTGGCCTGCAGTTCCAGGTAATCGTTGGCGATCACCGGGCCGCTGACTGAACCATTGATAACGACGTGCGATACCTTGACCTCGCCGTCGACCCGGGCGTGCTCGCTGATCACCAGCGTTCCCGGTGCGTTGCTCGCGGTTGTCACCTTGCCGTCCACGGCCCCATCGATGCGCAGTCCACCAGCGAACATCACATTGCCTTGGACCACGGTGCCGGCACCGATGAGACTATCGATACGTTTCTGCGGCGGACGCGACTTCCTGCGTTCAAACATGGACATGGGGGTCTCCTACGAGATGTTCAAGCTCTTCGTCGCTCTGGGCGACGGTTGCCCCAGCTCGAGCACGCTGGCCTGCAGGGTCTTGAGCTGGCTTCCGGGCGGGACCCGTATCGTCCCCTCAATGCGTTGATAATACTTGAACTTTAGCTTCAGCGTGGCGGAAGCCTCGGGCTGATCATCGGGCAGCGCAACGGTCGCCAACCGTCCCCCCGACAAGAGCCCTGCGTGAAGAGTCAACTGTCCGGCGAATTCGTCCGACGGATTGCCACCGCGGACAACCAGCAGGCTGTAGTGGTAGGCGTCGTCGCGCTCTCGCTCCGCTGAGAGACGCTGGATCGAAATCGTGCCCTGCTTGCTGGTGTCGCTGAACAGTTTTTGGAGAAAAGCGAGCTCTTCCTTGATCTGCGTATTTTCTGCCTGAAGCTCGAGGGATTGCTTAGAAAGCGTCGCCTGGGCGCCTTCCGTGATGTTGAGATCGCTCTCCAGCTGCGCGGCTCGGGCCCGAAGCTTGACGTTTTCGTCCCTGAACTGCGCGAGCTGGCTTTCCAGCTTTTCTTGCCTCTCCGCCACCCGACCGCGGTCGAAGCCGCCGAGAATTTGCCCGAAGTCGAATCCCCACCACCACATGCCTACAATAAGCAACAAGAGCCCGAGCAGCGCCGGAATCTTCCAGCGCCACGACAAATGGGTGCGCACTGACATGCGCGGGGCGCTGATTCCGAAGGTTTGGCGCAGCTTGCGCCCGAGTCCGCGCATGGTGAAATCGGTCAGGGAAGGACCGGCGGCGCCGTGAGGCCGGTCGTTTCGGGCAAGCCGAACATCAGATTCATGTTCTGAATCGCCTGCCCTGCGGCACCCTTGACCAGGTTGTCCTCGACGGCCAGGATCACCGCGATGTCGCCTTGCTGGGGCCTATGCACCGCGATACGGCAGACGTTCGAGGCGCGAACCGAGCGGGTCTCGGGATGGCTGCCGGCGGGCATGACATCGACGAAGGGCTCGCCCGCATACCGCTTCTCGAACAGCGCCTGAAGATCGACGGTGGCATCGGTGAGCCGCGCGTACAGCGTCGCGTGTATGCCGCGGATCATGGGAACCAGATGCGGCGTGAAGACCACGGTAACGGGGTCCTTGCTGAATCCGTTCAAGCCCTGGACGATCTCGGGGTGGTGGCGGTGACCTCCGACGTTATAGGCCTTGAAATTGTCGGACGCTTCGCTGAAGAGAAGCCCCACCTCTGCCTTGCGGCCGGCACCGGAAACGCCCGATTTCGCGTCCGCGATCAAATGCGTCGGATCGACGATTCCGGCCTCGACCAAGGGGAGGAAGCCGAGCTGGATGGCGGTTGGATAGCAGCCGGGATTGCCGACGATGCGCGCCTTGGCAATGGCGGCGCGATGCATTTCCGGCAATCCGTACACCGACTCAGCCAGCAGGTCCGGGCAGGCATGCGGCATCTTGTACCAGCGTTCAAAAAGGGCCGGGTCCTTGAGCCGGAAATCCGCCGCCAGATCGATGATCTTCACCCCGGCGCCAGTGAGCTCCCGCGCCTGGCTCATGGCGACGCCATGGGGGGTCGCGAAAAAGACCAGATGGCAAGCTTTCAAGTCGCTGCCGGCAGGATCGCTGAAGGAGAGGTCGCTCAAGCGCCCTAGCCCGCGCAGGCTGGGGAACATCTCGCCCACGCGCAGCCCCGCCTCGGTGCGGGAAGTGATCAGCCTGACGCTCGCCTGCGGGTGCTGGGCCAGCAGCCGCAACAGCTCCACGCCCGTATAGCCGGTGCCGCCGACGATACCGATCTCGATCATGATTGGATCCTCACGGTTTGGGGATTTTAGCACTCCTACGCAGTCCTATGACATTGGAATACTCAGTTTCTCCCGGTGGCGGGCCTCCAAAACCAAGGGCCGCCTCGCGGCGGCCCTTGGTCGAGGCAATGGGACCGGCGTCAGCGCTTGGAGAATTGCTTGCGGCGTCGCGCCTTGTGCAGGCCGACTTTCTTGCGCTCGACCTCGCGCGCATCGCGGGTCACGAGGCCGGCCTTGGAAAGCGTCGGCTTCAACTGTCCGTCGTAATCCATCAGCGCGCGGGTGATGCCGTGCCGAACCGCACCTGCTTGACCGGACTCGCCGCCGCCGCGAACGTTGACCATGATATCGAATGTCGCCTCGTGGTTGGTCAATTTCAGGGGCTGTCGCACCACCATCCGGCCGGTCTCGCGAGTAAAGAACTCGTCTACCGGTTTTTCGTTGACCACGAACTTTCCGGAGCCCTGCTTGATGAACACGCGGGCGACCGCGCTCTTTCGACGCCCGGTTCCGTAGTAATAGTTGCCGATCATGGACTGGCCTTAAAAATCGAGTGTTTTCGGCTGTTGCGCGGAGTGTGGGTGCTCGGCCCCGGCGTAGCATTTCAGCTTCTTCAGCATGGCATAGCCCAGAGGGCCTTTCGGCAGCATGCCTTTCACCGCCTTTTGCAATGCGCGGCCCGGAAAGCGTTGCTGCATTTTCGAGAATGATGTCGTGCGCACGCCGCCGGGATATCCGCTGTGACGATGATAAAGCTTGTCATCCTGCTTGTTGCCGGTGACCTTGATCTTGTCGACATTGGTCACGACGATGAAATCACCGGTGTCTACGTGCGGGGTGTAAATCGGCTTGTGCTTGCCGCGCAGACGATGCGCAATACCGCTCGCCAGGCGCCCGAGCACCTTGTCATTGGCGTCGATGACGTACCAATCCCGCGTAATGTCCTGCGGCTTGGCGGAATAGGTTTTCATGGAAAAATGACCTGTCCGGGTGAATTTTGCAAAGCCAAGAATAATAGTATGTTGAGGGCTTACCTGTCAACCAATGCGATGGCGGGACATGTCCTCTGCTCGATGGGCATTGACAATAGCATCGACACGACGCGCGGCCGGCCGGTCGGTTTCCAATTTCTCGGGCATCTGCGTCGCGTTTCGGCGCGGGCGCTCAAGCAACCGCTTCCTTCCGCTTCCTTATGTGGAACGGCCTGAACGACGTCGTCGAGTGGCGTCGCGGAATTTTACAATTGCTATCCGGCAGCGTTTGCATCCATCCCAATTGGCGAAGCCAATCCATTGTTTTCCCAAGAAACACATTGTTATGCACAATTATTGCTTGCGTGTCTAAGCTTGCCTCGCTCTG
>Ga0209526_10003925_pt1 | contig 10126 bp, 10 predicted proteins | sample JacPinW_OM2H0_M1_FD_188566 | JGI IMG/M metagenome (GOLD analysis project Ga0209526, IMG submission 188566) | Forest soil microbial communities from Algoma, Ontario, Canada - Jack Pine, Ontario site 1_JW_OM2H0_M1 (SPAdes) (version 2) | ecosystem: Environmental > Terrestrial > Soil > Boreal... | reverse complement strand
TGGCCGATATATAACCCCCACCATCTACCCTGCCTTTCAGAGCTTCCCATCTCGCCCTGAGCAGAGGTGCATCCGAGGAACAAGGCAAAAATGGCCGCAAGGGAGACGCCGAGTAGGCTGCGCATGATGGGAGCGGCTCAGGGCGGCTCGAATTATATAGTAATGTCAATGACATTTGAGTTCGCAGTTTTATTCTGAATGGCGCGCCAAACCTTCAACCGTTCAGTGCCGCAGCATCAGGTGTTCGGCGGAAAATGCGCCCGCCAGTGCTGCGCGATGTCGATGCCGCGACAGAACCAGACGCCGTCAAAGCCTTTCATGTGCTGCAGCAGTTTGATTAGGCCGCCGGCGCGACCAGGCCGGCCGATCAGCCTGTCGTGTAAGCCGATCGACAGCAGCTTTGGCGATCCCGCTTCGCCTTCGGCATAGAGGAGATCAAATGCGTCGCGCATATATTCGAAGAATTGCTGGCCGGTGGAGAAGCCGGAATTTTGGTTGAAGCGGTTGTCGTTGGCTTCGTAAGAATAAGGAATGACGAGGTGCGGGCCGTTCGCCGTTGCGACCCAATAGGGCAATTCGTCGGCGAGTGAGTCGCGGTCATAGAGAAATCCGCCTTCCTCTGCGATCAGCCGTCGCGTGTTCGGGCCGGGGCGTCCCGTCATCCAGCCGAGTGGCCGGGTGCCAGCGATATCAGTCAGAATTTCGACGGCGCTGCGGATATGTTCGCGCTCTGTCGCTTCATCGACGTAGCAATAATCGATCCAACGAAAGCCATGGCTGACAATCTCGTGGCCGCGAGCGATGCCGGCGCGGGCTAATTCCGGATTTTGCTCCAGCGCCCGCGCGACTCCGAGGATGCTGACAGGCACCGAATATTTGCTGAAGATATCCAAGACCCGCCAAGCGCCGCGGCGGCTACCGTATTCAAACACGGATTCGACCAACGGAACACGGACTCCGCTCTTGGCCGGAGCGCCGATGTCGTTGAGTATGCCCTCTGACATAGCGTCGCCGTTGGCCAATGTGGATTCGCCGCCACCTTCAATGTTGAGGTTGAAGTTGACCGCAATGCGCGCCCCGTCCGGCCAACAGGGATCAGGGGGATTTTCTCCGTGGCCGACGAGATCGCGAACCAGCATTGAATCGGGCCGTATCTCGGACGCGCTACGGGATTTGAAGTCGGGCATGGCAGCTCCTTATGCGGCGTCGAGCGCGGTGAGATAGGGGTCGTAACCGAAGAACCAGTCGGTCTCGGTCGGGCCATGCAACCAGGTGTTGTCGATAGAGATGCGCTGGACGTCGGCGACGCGCGGAATTCGAATAGCGGCGTAGATCGCGTGGCGCGTTCAGCTTCGGAAAGACTTCGCTGAAGATTATTCATAGCTTAAGCCACTTCCCGGCTGGTCTCGATCCGATCGAGCGCGCCGGCTACCCGGACACGGACGCGCAGCGAATTGCCTGGCAGATAGGCGATCGGCATGTCCTCGATCTCGATCGTCTTGAGACTATCAGGATCCGCGCCGGCATTGATTGCCTTGCGTTCTGCAATTTCCAGCGCCGCCGCAATGGCTTCGTCGCGTGTGAGGTCTCGAAAGACCTGATCGGCTTCGCCGCTGACGCGGGCGATAGCTGCGCCGACGGCATTGGCGCAATCGCCGAAGGGTACGCGGATGATCTGCGAAACGCCGGCCAGCTTTTCGGGCACCAGGAAGGCGCCACCGCCCACGGCAACCAAGGGCGCGTCACCGGCCTCGGTTTTCATGCGGTCGACATTCTCCTCAAGCTGCCGCGTGGCGTCGGCGAGCGCCGCGGCGATCAGATGCGCCGAGATCGACGCAAGACGGGAACGATCGCCAACATCGAGCAGTCCGGCGGCGACCGCGATATCGGTCGCCGTCATCTGCGCGCCACCGAAGACAAGCGCGTCCTGCGTCAGACGGTAGCCGACGCTGAGTGGGCCAACCTTCGCCGACGCTGCGTCGATATGGCTGCCGCCGCCGAGACCGATCGACAGGAGGTCCGGCATGCGGAACAGCGTGCGTACTCCGCCGACCTCGACGACTGCATTGGCCTCACGTGGAAATCCATGACGCAATTGGCCGATATCGCTCGTTGTGCCGCCGACGTCCACGACCATGGCGTCTTCGAGTCCGGAGAGATGCGCCGCGCCACGCATCGAGTTTGTTGCACCGGAGGCAAAGCTCATCACGGGGTAGGCGATAGCGGTTTCAGCCTGCATCACCGTGCCGTCATTTTGGGTCAGGAACAGCGGGGCGTCGATGCCGCTTTCTGCGGTGGCCTTGCGGAAGGCCGCCACCGTTTCGACGGCGAGGTCATGCAGCACGGCGTTGAGAAGCGCCGCGTTCTCCCGCTCAAGCAGACCGATCCGTCCAAGATCATGCGACAGGGTCACGGCGACATCAGGACAAATCTCCTGCAGGATATCGCGCGCCGCAATCTCGCAACTTGGGTCAAGCGGTGAGAAGATCGAGGAAACGGCCACCGAACGTAGCCCGAGATCGCGGATGCGTCGTGCGGCCGCGCGCATGCCGGCCGTGTCGAAAGGCATGATTGGCCGGCCGTCATAATCGTGCCCGCCTTCGAGCATGAAAGTCTCGCCGCGCACGCGCTCGGCCAGATCCTGCGGCCAATCGCAGAACGGCAGTAGCGAAGCGCTCGCCGGCATGCCGATCCGGATGGCCGCGACCTTCATCAAATGCCGGCGCTGGACGACGGCATTGACGAAATGTGTGGTGCCGATAACAACCGCATCCACCGGCACCCGCGCCGCAGGATCGGCGCGCAGCGCCTTCAAGGCGTCGAGGATGCCGGATGTCACATCCATCGTGGTGGGGCGCTTGACGGTGAAAACCACCTTGTCGCCATCGAGTAGCACGGCGTCGGTATTGGTGCCGCCGACGTCAATTCCAATGCGTCGCATGACGTTACACTCCGGCGCTAGCGCGCTCATCGAAAACGGAACGGAAATCCAGATCGTAGCCGAAGGCGCGGGGGCCGACGAATTCGAGGCCACGAGGGCTTGTCAGGACGGCGGGAGCCGGCAGCGCCACCACGGTGACGCGCTGGCCGTAGCGGACCGTCTCGGTGCCAACCGCATGGCCCGAGACGCTCTCAAGCACGCAGATCAGGTCTGGAGACATGGCAATGGCCTCACCTTCGCGCCAGGCGACGATCCACTCGTTCTGGAATGAGAGCTCCAGCCGGGAGCCTCGATCGGAATCGATGCCCTCGATAGCGATGGAGCCGCGCAGAAAGCCCTCCGTCGTCCGGCGGGCGACATCGACCACCTTGCCGGTGAAGAGCCGCTTGCCGCCTTCGCTTTCGAGCAGGGCGGCGATCGGGTCTGCATGCACGCGGTTGGCTTCGCGCACCAGCCGGCCGATCCTGATCGCAGCGGTGGTCGTGAAATGAATACCCCAATCCTTCACTTCCCGGCCCGTTCGTGGCGCCTTGCTGGTCGAGGCGATCGAGCCCATCTCGACGCAGATCTTGCGACTCGCCCGTTCCATCCATTTCCAGCTTGGCACCTTCGTGACAATCGCCTCGATGCCGCGCGGATCGTAGAGCGTGCAGGGGTAGGGTTGCAGCCCACCGATCGCCACCGAGGTCATCTGCGCCTCGGGAAAGGCGCGCCCCATGCAATCGGCGTCGACGACCGGTATGCCGAGATGGGCCGCCGCCATCAACGCCTGCGTGCCGTTGCCGCCACCGATCTCGACCGACATCACGGCGCGGAATTTAAAGCCGCCGAATTCCTGCTGCATCTCCACTGCGCGGGCGATGTTGCGGCTGTCGGCCAACCGCTCCTGGCCGACCAGCGGCGCCCCCATGTTGGAGACGACGGCGACATGATCGTCATCATCGAGATCCAACGGTGACATCAACTGCACGCGATGGCCTTGCGCGTAGAGCTGGCGCAGGTTGAGCAAACCCAGGTAGGGGCTGCCGCCGCCACCGGTGCCGAGAATCCAGGCACCGACGGCGAGGGATTCGATATCTTCGAGCGTAATCTCGGTGAGAGGCGTCGTGCTCATGCGATCAATTCCTCGACGACGCGCGCGGCGGCGGCGATAGCGAGGATGACCGGTCCGCCATAGGCTTGGCGAACACGCGCTTTGTTGGCGCTCGTGTAACCCATGCAGTCCATCACGACGAGGTCGGGCGACTGAGCCGACATTTTCCGCGCAGCCTCATCGACGGCCTCGGCATCGGAACCCGGCCGCATCGTCACGCCGACAACTTCGATGTTCGTCCTCTCCCATTTCCGGGCGATCAGCGCGGTCTGTTCCGGCAACGGCGAAAAGATGCCGAGACGCCCCTTGGGCAAAACCGCTTCGACCATGTTGTGCAGCACCGCTGAGGGCAAGATCACCAGACCATCCGGCGCCAGATTGGGAAATTTGCCGGTGCAGGCGAGCATGGTGACCTTCACGCCTTCGCTGGTGAATTTCTTGATCTGGATCGCCGCCCGCGCCTCGACCGCTTTCTTGCTAATGGTGACGCCGGCGCCATTCGGTAGCAGGGTGAACAGGGTGTCATAGTCGTCGCTCGGCGGAATCGCATCTATCTCGGCGCGCGTCATCCCGTCGAGCGCGCCGCGCAGATCGATCTCCAGTCCAGGTGATAGGACCGCCGCGATTTCGTTCACGACGGAAGGACGCGGGCTTTGGCCGATGACGACCACGCCCATGCGTTGTTGCTGCATGGTTTTAATCCCTCAAAATCACGATGTCGGATGGTTTCCAACGCAGGGCCACGGCCGCGCCGGTTTGAAACAGCTCATGCGAGCCGTTGTTCGGTTGTTGCGCGAGCAGACGCCTGCCGCCGGCCATCTCGATGCGGTAAAGCACCGAGCCCCCCTGGAAATTGGCGCTCTCGACGATACCGTCGAGGCCATGTCCGACCAGAGCGGGCGGCGTGGCCAAGCTGATCTTTTCGGGCCGAAGCGCGATCGACAACGGACCGGCTTCTTGAGGCTGACCAGTTAGCTCGATCGACAGGGCCGGGTCGACCTGCAAGACGGACTTGCCCCCTCCGTTGCGGACCACTTTGCCGCGAAACAGGTTCGTGTCACCGATGAAATCCGCGACGAAGCGCGTGCTTGGCCGGTCGTAAATATCGGACGGTGTGCCGATCTGCTCAACCTTGCCGGCATTCATCACCGCGATCCTGTCGGACATGGCGAGCGCCTCTTCCTGGTCGTGGGTCACGAAAACCATGGTCAGGCCGAGTTTGCGCTGCAGCTGCTTCAGCTCGAACTGCATCGCCTGCCGCAGCTTCTTGTCGAGCGCGCCGAGCGGTTCGTCGCAAAGAAGCACGCGCGGTTCAATGACGATGGCGCGGGCCAGCGCGACGCGCTGCTGCTGGCCTCCCGAGAGCTGTCCGGGACGACGATCCTCGTATCCGACGAGTTCCACCTGGGCCAGCGCATCGACGACCTTGCGAGCAATCGTCGTGCGATCCATGCCGCGCATGCGCAGACCGAAGGCGACGTTTTCTCCGACCGAGCGGTGCGGGAACAGCGCATAATTCTGGAACACCATTCCCATGTCGCGCTTGTGCGCGGGCACATTGGTAACATCGGCTCCGCCGACCTCGATCATGCCTTCGGTCGGCGTCTCGAAGCCAGCGATCATCCGCAGAGTTGTCGTCTTGCCGCAGCCGGAGGGCCCGAGAAGCGAGAAAAATTCTCCCTCTTGGATGCTCATGTCGACGGCATCGACGGCGCGTGTGTTGCCGTCATAGGTCTTGGTGACGGCGATAATGTCGATACCAGCGCTCATGCGCGGAAGATACGGTTGACGCGTGCATCGATCTCGTCTTTGCGCGCGTTGTACCATTTCCAGTCGAGCTGGATAAGCTTTGCCACCTTCTCCGGCGTCGTCAGAAGTCTGTCGTTGTACTTGTCGTCGAGCCTCACCTTGCGGTTGGCAGGTGAATACCAGACCGACTCGGCCAGCGTCTTCTGCACGCTCGGGCTCAGCATGTAATTCACATAGGCGTTGGCGAGTTCGCGAACTTTCGTGCCCGGAGTGAGCGCGAGGACCTGTTCAAGCGCGAGAACGCCCTCGGACGGCGCGACGAAAGCGGTCGGCTGTTTCTGGTCGTCATAGCGCAGGATGCCGGAATCATGGAGCACCGCGATGCCGAGTTCGCCTGAAAGGATCATCTTCTCCATTGTGCCGGTGAAGTCGACAAGCTTGATCGGCTTGAGCTTCTCCATCGAAGCGTAGGCGGCATCGAGATCGGTCATGCCCTTGCCATAGAGCGCGCCGCTCATCATCAGGAAGGCTTGGCCGAGGCTGTTCAACGGAATGACATAGCCGCCGCGCACGCCGTCATAGGCTCGGTCCCAGAGATCCTTCCAGGACGAAACCTTGCCGTAGCCCTTGTCGGTGCGCATGCCAAGGCCGATGGCGCTGGTGAAGATGCAGACGCCGACGATCTTGTCACTGATGGCGTAAGGATAAACATCGGCGATATTCGGAACTTGCTTGGCGTCGATTTTGGCTTCGACGATCCCCATCTCCAGCGCAGCCCATTGCTCGTTGGAATTGGTATGCAGCACATCGTAGACCGGGGCTGAACGCGAACTCGCCTGGAGTTTGGGCAGGAACGGAAGGGCCGTGTCCGTCTCCACCTTGCACTTGAACTCCTTCTCGAAGGCCGGGATCACCTCGTTCGACATGGTTTGCCCCCATTTGCCGCCCCATCCGGTGATGCGCAGCGTCGCGGCGTCAGCGCGCGCGATGTGGGGAGCGGCGATCACGCCGATGCCGGCGGCAGCGCTGGTGGCGAGGAATTGACGGCGATTCAGCGGCAGGCGGTTCTGGGTCATGGGATGATCCTCTCTCAGGAAAGATAGTCAGAGCTTCGCATAGGATCTGAGCCCGACCGTGCGATCGAGCCCGAAGACGACCAGCAGGGCGAGCAGGATCGAAACCACCGAGGCGGCGCCGATCGTTCCGTCCAGATCGAATTTCAGATAGTTGAACAACGTGATCGGCAGCGTTTCGTGGCCCGGGGAGACCAGGAACAGCGATACCGGGAACTGGTCGAAGGAGACGATGAAGGCGAAGACGGCTCCTGCCATGACGCCGGGCTTGGTCAAGGGCAGCGTCACCTCGAAATAGGTACGCAGGGAGCCCGCGCCGAGGTTGCGCGCAGCCTCTTCCAGGCGCGTATCGAAATTCTGCAGAACAGCCAGCGTGGTGCGCACTACATAGGGGATCGACACCAGAGTATGACCGAGCACCAGCCCCCACAGCGGCCGGCCGACATCCAGCAAGACATAGGTTTGGAACAGAGCCAGGCCGGTCAGGATCGCCGGCAGCATCAGCGGGGACAGCATGATCGCCGTGATGACGCGCGTACCGGGGAGACCTCCGCGTGCCAAGGCGAGCGCGGCACTGGCGCCGAACAGCGTCGCGGCGATAGTCGTCATCACCGCGACCTCGAGGCTTAGCTGCAAGGCGTTCATGAAATCGCGCGAGGAGAAGAATTTTTGGAACCAGCGCAACGAAACGCCAACCGGCGGAAACTGGATATAGGGTGTCGGATTGACGGCGAACACGAAAACGATGGCGATCGGGGCCAGCAGGAAAACAACTACCGCGACATTGAGGGCCAGGTAGCAGAAGCGGCCAAGGCGAAATGAGAATGGGGCGGCGGTCATCGGCGGCCTCACTGCAGATCGCGCTGGCCGGAGACCAGGCCGAGAATACGGTTATAGGCGATGACCAGGACCAGCGAAATTGCGAGCAACACCATGCCGAGCGCCGCGGCGAAGCCGACATTGAAGCTTGATGAGATCTGCTGGTAGATCAGCATGGGCAGCGTCATGATCTGGAAGCCACCCATCAGGATAGGGGTGACATAGGCGCTGATCGCCAGCGCAAAGACCAGAAGCGAACCGGCCAGGATGCCAGGCAGGCTCAAGGGCAGCGTCACTTCAAGGAAAGCCCTCAGGGGCGAGGCCCCGAGATTCTGCGCCGCATGTTCCAGCCGCTCGTCGATCCGTCCGATGACACCGACCAAGGTCAGAACCATATAGGGGACATAGATATGCGTCAGGCCAAGGACGATGCTGAACTCGTTGTACATCAGCGGCAGCGGCTTCGAAATCAGGCCGAGGCCGGTGAGGGTCTGGTTGATCGCGCCCTTGTCCGACAGCAGCGCCATCCAGGCAAAGGTGCGGACAACGATGCCCGTCAGCATCGGAGTTAGTACGGTCATCATCAGCACTGCATAGGCTGTGCGACCACGGATTCGCGCCATCCAATGGGCCAGCGGATAGCCGACCAGCAAAGCCGCAAGAGTAGTGAGCAGGCCAATGCGCAGCGTGGTCCAGATCACCTCGAAATAATACGGGTCGGAGAGAATCCGCTGGTAGTATTTGCCCGTGAAAGTGACATGCGGCTGCACGACCGGATTGCCGGTGAGCAGGCTGATCATGGCCATCAGCCCCATCGGCAGGAAAAAGAACAACGCGAACAGAAGAGCGCTCGGCGCGATCAGCCATGCGATAGGCGTAACGCCCGTGCGGACAGCGCTCATCGTGCCGCGGCCTTGTACATTGGCGCGCAATCATCCAGCGCGACCCATACCGGATCATCGAAAAGCCGACCGAGTTCGACGGCCATCGCGCGCAAAGCCTGCCAAAGTCTGGCGCGTTCTTTGGCCGGGGTCATGTGGCTCGGATAGGATACGGCGACCCCTATCGTTTCATTCGTGTCACGCCGGGTGACCGCAAAACCCAGCGAGCCCACTCCCGGCAATGATTCATTGCTGGATTCGGAATAACCTGTGCGGCGGATTTCGACGATGCGGGCCATCAGTCCGGCCCGATTCTGCGGCGCAGACGGCGAGATGGCAGGCAACGGCTTCGGCAAGCGGCCGCGAATGTCGACATCGCTCAGGCGTGCCAGCATGGCCCGGCCATTGGATGTCGCGAATGCCGGCGCCCGCACGCCCGGAGGCGTCACCACCTGAAGCGGATTGGATCCGGGGACCAAGCGCAGCACGACCTGCTCGGCGCCGTCGAGAACTGAGATGTAGCCGGTATGGCCGGTCTTGGCGCAGACCGCACGTAACCGCTGTTCGGCTACGGCCACGAGGTCGTTCTGGGTCCGATGCAGCCGCCCAAGTTCGAAGAGAAGCAGGCCCGGTCGATAACGGCGGGTCAATGCATCCTGCTCCAGCAGCCCACATTCCTTGAGCTGACGCAGCAGCCGCGAGGTCGAGCTCTTCGGCTTGCCGGTGAGCCGGATCACGTCAGCATTGCTGATCTCCTGCTGACGCGCGGAGAAGCAGCGTAAGATTTCAATGGCGTTGTCGAGCGCGCTCACGGCCTGGCACCAGTCTTCCAAAAAATTCCGGAAAATGGAACGATGTTTCTAATTTTGAGACATGGAAGTGCAGTCGTCAATCGACCGACGCGCGGTATTTTTAAACAACTCCCGCTCAAAATTCGCGCAAATGACCGAAAATTGCTCGTTCTAAGGAGTTTGAGAGACGTCGCTCGATTGGGCGGCCCGCAAGTTGCGCGAAGACTTCGATGTCATCGTTGGCAATGTGCAGTTGGACGCGATAACCGTCGAACTTGATCTCATGAATCCAACGATCGCCGCTCGGCACCTTGTCGGTGCCGCGAATTGAGCGCCGTAGCGGAGAGGTCGGGATGGGAGTTTGGAAGATCTACGAGGACGCCAGCATCGGCGGTGAAAAAGGCAGGGACAAACGGCCCGGACTTGAAGCGATGATGAAGGCAGTGAATGCTAAGGAATTCGATATGGTCGCCGCCTGGTCGGTGGATCGGCTTAGTCGGTCACTAACCGATCTGCTCGGCATCCCCCAGGAGCTACAGGAAAAAGGCGTCGATCTGTCCTTCATCCGCAGGGTCTTGATTCGACCACAGCCGGCAACCCAAGGTTTCAGATGTTAGTTGTATTTGCTGAGTTTGAGCGGGGGAATATTCGAGAGAGGGTCAATGCCGGTCTCGCGCGCGCGAGGACGAATGGGACCAAGCTCGGTCGGCGTCGGGTTGAGCCCGCTGTGGAAGCGCGAATTCTCGAACTGAAGGCCAGCGGTGACGGCATCGTTAAGA
>Ga0209526_10003924_pt1 | contig 10128 bp, 7 predicted proteins | sample JacPinW_OM2H0_M1_FD_188566 | JGI IMG/M metagenome (GOLD analysis project Ga0209526, IMG submission 188566) | Forest soil microbial communities from Algoma, Ontario, Canada - Jack Pine, Ontario site 1_JW_OM2H0_M1 (SPAdes) (version 2) | ecosystem: Environmental > Terrestrial > Soil > Boreal... | reverse complement strand
ATGGCGGAGATTGCTTTGCTGCAATCCGGGGCAAGGACATCGTCGTCCATCATCCGTATGAATCTTTTGACGTGGTGGTGCAGTTCCTGCGCCAGGGGCGCGGCTCGAAAAGATTGCGATTTCGCCCGTCGGCCTCAAGGCAAAGCTCCTCGATTTGATCGCCGCCGAGATCACCCACGCAGAGGCTGGTCGGCCGGCCGCGATTTGGGCGAAGCTCAACCAGCTTACGGATGTCGACATGATCGAAGCGCTGTACCAGGCGTCCCGGGCCGGTGTCTCGATCTCACTGGTAATCCGAGGAATGTGCAGCCTACGCCCCGGGGTCGTCGGCCTCTCCGAAAACATCACGGTCAAGAGCATCGTCGGGCGTTTCCTGGAGCATGCCCGGATCGTATGTTTCGGGTCAGGGCATGGGCTCCCATCGCCCGCTTCCGCGGTCTTCATCTCCTCCGCGGACTGGATGCCGCGCAACCTCGATGGCCGGGTCGAAACGTTGGTTCCGATCGAGAACCCGACGGTGCATCAACAAATTCTCGATCAGATCATGGAGGCTAATCTCCACGACGACGCGCAGAGCTGGGCCTTGCGTCCTGACGGCAGCTATGAGCGGCTGACCCCGAGCTCCAAGCCCCAGAGTGCGCTGTGTATTTTATGGTGAACCCGAGCCTCTCCGGGCGCGGCAGCGCGGTGCATGGCAACAGCGTCCATGGGCGCCGGCTCAGGGTTTCCGATTGATGTGCTTCAGCTCGTCGATATCGAAGCCGCTGAGGTACAGCGGGGCGTTGTTGCCTGTGCACTCTATCGACACGGGCGGCGCAAGCGTCCGACGGCCGCCTTCGAGGCGAGCCTGCTTCTGTCGGCCGCCCGGCAGAACGATATCGTCAAGAGGCTCGGCAGGTGGGCAGCGATCCTTGCGGTCCCGACCGCGGTCGGCGGAATCTAAGGCACGAATTTCAAGCACCTGCCGGAGCTGGAGTGGCCATTCGGCTGTCCGGCGTCAGTGTTGTTGATGCTGACGATATGCGGTACCCTCTATTACTGCTTCCGGAGAGCCGCCTGGCTCTAGCATTCCGCCCGGCGTGAGCATGACTGGATCGAACAATTCGTCCCACCGAGTCCGATTCGGCCGTGCCGCTTTGGTCGCGCGATTGGCTTTGGCGGCCACGCTCATACCGTTCGCGGCGGCGATCGCTGCTGCAGCGATGACATTGCAGGTCGAGACATCTGATACGTTGCCGGGATTTCATCGTAGCGCGTTGCCGCGCTACCTGGCGCGGCAAATGACGGAAAGCCTGCTTGCCGACTGGCGTTTCGAGCCGGCGGCAAACAACGGCTCTGCGCCCGATCGCGTCGAGTGGAGCTTTAGATTGAACCCATATGCCGGGGGAGACGTGCGCAGCTTCATGCGCCCGCACATGGCAGAAAGGACCTTCGGCGTACACCGTCCGATCACGATCGAGGCGCGGCTCTATCTGAACGGGGAGTACCAGACCCTCGTCGAGAAGCAGGCGGTCATTCAAGGGGGTCCTGAAGATCCTGATCTCGCCGCGGCGGTGGCGAGCGTCACACAAAGCCTTCTGGGACCTCAGGGTGCCTTTCGCGCGGCCGGAAGCGGGCGGCGCCCGGCTTACGGATCGCGGTAGGCCGAGTGTATTTGCCATGGACACCAGCCGGTATTCTCCGCCAGCAGCAGGTTTTCCGGCGTAGCGAGCTCTGATTTTTCGTGCGAGCCAGCTTCTCTGCGCTGGTGATCCTCGGCGCCCTCATATTCGGGCCCACCAGCCGGCCTGTTGCGGCAGAAGACGGGCTCTTCGAGCGGGAGACACTTACCGGCGATTGGGGTGGGGCGCGCAAGCAATGGGAAGAGGCCGGTGTCGAGCTAGGGGTCAACGATATCGCAGAGACCCTGTCCAATCCCACAGGCGGCATGCGGCAGCTGACGATCTACCAGGGCCTGCTCAGGGCATCTCTCAATCTTGACCTCGAAAAAATCGCGAAGTGGCCAGGGGCGAGCTTTTACGTCGATGGGTACCAGATCAGCGGACGTGGCTTATCGAAAAACGCTATAGGCAACCTGCTGGCGGTCAGCACCATCGAGGCGCTGGCCTCCACACGTCTCCACGATCTGTGGCTGCAGCAGGAATTCCTCGATGGTAGGGCCTCATTTCGCCTCGGCCAGATCGCCCTCGATGACGAATTTTACGTCAGCCAATACTCGGCAATCTTTGTCAACTCGACGTTTGGCTGTCCTGATCTTCTGTCGACCAACTTGCCGAGCGGGGGACCATGCTATCCGTTCGCGGTGCCAGGCGTACGAGTGAGGGCCGCGCCGACAACCGGCCTGACGTTTTCTGCTGCGGCTTTCAACGGAAATCCGGCGCCCCCCGGACCAGGAGATCCGCAAATTCGCAACCCGAGCGGCACCAATTTCCTGATCGGCGAGGGTGGCTCTCTGGTGATTGCGGAAATGGCCTATGCATTCGATACGGAGCCGATTTCTTCTCTCCTGCTGAGCGATGTCAAACTCGGTGGCTGGTACCATACGGCCGATTTTCTCGATTTGCGGCGCGACACTCAGGGGCGCTCGTTGGCGGACCCGGCCAGCAGCGGCATTGCGGCCACCCATAGCAGCAATTTCGGCGTCTATCTGGTGCTGGACAAGATGTTGTGGCGGCGGCCCGACACGGCAACACAGGGTCTCGCCGCCTTTATTCGTGTCGGCGGCGTCGCGCCCAACCGCAATCTGATGAGCCTGGAAGTCGACGCCGGACTGACTTATAAGGGTCTCTTCCCGGGCCGCGAACTCGACCTCTTGGGTGTCGCGGTAAGCTATGGCCGAATAGGCGACGCTGCTCGACATTTGGACCGGGACGAAATTCGGTTGACGGGCACCGGCGGCACGATACGCGATTATGAGGCTGTGCTCGAAATCACCTACGAGGCACGCATTTCGCCATGGTGGACCTTGCAGCCCGATTTTCAGCTGATCGCACATCCCGGTGGTCACGTTGCCCGGCCTCTAAATGCCTCCTCAGCACGGCCAATTCCCAACGCCTTGATCCTCGGCCTGCGATCCTCGATTACCTTTTGACATGCCCCTTGTGACGTGGAGCGGAGGTCACGCAAGGACGTGCCGAAATGCGGCGTTTCTCCGCAGCGCTTGGCCGAGGCGGTCGCCGACGCCGCATGGGTAAGCAATGCGTTTGGTTGCAAGGGAAGAGAGGTTGGTCCGCTGGACGACGTCGCAAATTGCTGCTACTATTATCATGCGATCCTGCCCGCCGCCCGAGAATAGGGCTTCCGCTGTCCGGACGTTAACCTTTCGCATTAGCGATGCAGCTCAGACTATTCCGACATTTTGTCCCGGTTTCAGTCGTACTTCTCGCATCGTCAGACGCTCTGCTGATTACTGGCGCGTTTTATCAACTGCTGTCCACCTCGGAGATCAGTACTCCAATATTCCTTCGGGCTTCAACTTTTGCTGCTCAATTCTCCGCGGGTTTGGCGATCGCCGCAGTGACCGCGATGGTTTCGGTCGGGTTGTACGGGCATCAGAGCTTCGTGGATCTCCGCCTGCTGTTGGGCAAAATCGCCGTCGCCACAATACTGGTGCTGATGCTTGTCTCTTTCTCCGCTGCATATTGGCGAGAGGGACTGGATTACCTGCCGGATGCCGGCAGCTTTCCCTTGAAGGCGACTCTGATTTGGCTTGTCTGCGTATCGGTAACGCGCAGTACCTTCTCGGTGACTTTGGGCCGCGGGATGCTGAGGCGACGGGTCCTCGTGCTCGGCAACGGGGCCCAGGCCGCGCGCATCGCCGCGCTGGTCGAGGCCGCGGACAACGAGCACTTTTTGCCGATTTCCTATATCGGGGTCCCCGGCGAGCACCCGAACGTCCGTTCCGATGCGATGGACTGGACAACTGCCGAGCCCGATGCTCTGGCGGAATTTGTCGATCGGCTGGGAGCCAGCGAGATCGTTGTCGCGGCTGACGACCGTCGCGGCCTGCCGGTGCGGCAGCTTCTTCATTGCAAGCTCGCCGGCATCAAAGTAATCGACTTTCTTGACTTTTGGGAGCGGGAAACCAGGACCATCGATCTCGAGGCGCTCAGACCGAGCTGGCTCTTCTTCTCCGACGGGTTCCGCTGCGGTCCGCTCGATGAGTTCGTGAAGCGGGCGTTCGATATAGTGGTCAGCGTTAGTCTGCTTATCCTGACGCTGCCGCTCCTCGTCGTCACGGCGTGCGCGATCAAACTCGAGAGCGCGGGGCCGATTTTCTATCAACAGCAGAGAGTGGGATTGCGTGGCCGTCAGTTCACCATCCTGAAATTCCGAAGCATGCGATCAGATGCCGAAACCGACGGCCCTCGTTGGGCTGTAGAACAGGATCCACGCGTCACCCGTGTTGGGATGATTATTCGTAAGCTCCGGATCGACGAGTTGGCCCAGATCTTTAATGTGCTGCGCGGAGACATGAGCTTCGTTGGGCCTCGCCCCGAACGCCCGTTTTTTGTCGCCGAGCTGGCGCGCGCTATTCCGTATTACTCTGAGCGCCATTGGGTAAGACCGGGAATTACCGGCTGGGCGCAGGTGAATTATCCTTATGGCGCCTCGACAGAGGATGCACGGGTCAAGCTGACTTACGATCTTTATTATGTCAAAAATCGCAGTATCTTTTTGGATTGTGTGATACTTCTACAGACTGCCCGGGTGATCTTTTGGAATTACGGGGCAAGATAAGGCGGCGAACCTGGAGATCGGCATAAGAGAGACAGTTTATGCAGGGTGTGCGCTAGCGTTCATCCTGGTGATCGCACTGATGATTTTGCGCGGCCGGACGAGCAAGACCGGTCTCGCCATCTTGGGGTGCTGCCTCGCCTCGGTCGCTTGGGCGGGTGCGACCGCCGCTGCTTCGGAGGGGCCCGTCTTCGTTCTGGCCCCGCTTGATAGCGTGAGGCTTTCCGCATGGCTACTATTCGGGGTTGCGCTGGTCACGAGACGCGCCGGCGGCGGCTCCAGGCTTGGACGGCTCTACCTCTTCGGAGCCCTCATATTCTGCGCTGCGGCTGTCGGCTATGACGGTTACCTGCTTGTCGTGAACCCCGCCGAGACGGCCTGGCACACCCCACAGCTGCTGGTTCGTATCGGGTTTGGCGTCCTTGGGCTGCTGGCGGTCGAGAATTTGTGGCGCAATACGGAGCCGCACCAACACTGGCACGTCTGGCCGTTGTGTCTCGCCCTCGGTGGCCTCTTCGCCTATGAAATGTTCTTGTTCTCGGACGCGTTCATCACCCGCGGCCGAGTTGATCCCGGTCTCGGTCTCGGGCGGGCGATCGCGGCGGCCTTCATGACTCCGTTGCTTGCCTTAGCGATGGCGCGCAACCGGGAATGGCGCGTCGACATCCACGTATCGCGTCAGATAGTCCTGCACACGGCCACTCTGCTGGCGAGCGGCTGTTTTCTGCTGGCCGTAGCAGTAGTCGCGGTGGTGCTGAATCGGGTCGGAGGCGAGTGGGGGCTCGTTCTGCAGCTTGCAATGTTGTTCGGCAGTATTTTGGTGCTTGCCACGGTACTCTCTTCGGGGAGTCTGCGCCGACGCGCCAAATTCCTGATCTCGCGAAACTTCTTCACCCATCGTTACGATTATCGCGTCGAATGGTTGAAATTCATCGAGCTTGTCTCCGATCCGAGGCAGGCGGAGGAACTTCAGGTCAGGATCATTCGCGCTCTTGCCGAATTCGTTGACAGCCCGGCAGGCGTGCTGTGGTCGTTGCATCCCGGGATCGGCTACTGTCCGACCGCCGGGTGGAGGCTGGTCATTCCCCAGGGAGCGAAGCTGCCTCCGGACGACCCGTTTATTGTCGCGTTCCGGGACGGAATCTGGATTCAAGAGTATTCGGCCGATGAGGCGACCGCGAGATGGCCGTTTGCCTCGTCAAGGGCGTGGTTGGCGGTGCCGCTGTCGCATCGCGCCGACGTCGTCGGGTTCGTGCTGCTCAACCGCGCGAACCGGGCCGTTACCCTCGATTGGGAAGCGTTTGACTTGCTCCGGGCGGCCGGGCGTCAAGCGGCTAGCTATCTTGCTGAGGAGAGCTCGACGAAGGTGTTGCGCGAGAATGAACTGTTGAATCAATACAGCAAACGCTTCGCTTTCGTCGTCCATGACATCAAGAACCTGGCGAGCCAACTTGGCCTGATTGTCTCCAACGCCAAGCGTTACATTGAAGATCCCGATTTTCAGCGCGACATGCTCCGGACGGTCGAGGATGCAGTTGCGCGCATGAATCATCTTCTTAGTCAACTCAAGGCTGACGCCGCAGCCGCGCCGTTCTCGCCCGCTCTGGTTGCCCCCGATTCGATTGTCGAGACGGTCGCAGCCGAGTTCGCCGACGGTCCGGTGGTTGTCGAGACTCGGACCGATGCGGAGGATTGTGTGGTGGCGATCGATCCGGACCGCCTGCGATCTGCCCTCACCCATCTCGTGCACAACGCGATCGAGGCTTCCGGGCCCGGGGATCGGGTTATCATTTTGACACGCCGACACGATGCCCAGCTGCTCATTGAGATCATCGATCAAGGCACGGGCATGGACGCCGCCTTTGTGCGCGATGAGCTGTTCCAGCCGTTCCGTTCGACGAAATCCGGCGGCTACGGCATCGGTGCCTTTCAGACGCGAGAACTGATCCGGACGGCGGGCGGGGACCTTGAAGTAATCTCCGAGAAAGGGGTTGGCACTACCATGCGGATACTTCTACCGCTAGTCACAGAAAGAGAGCCCGCGGCATCCTCCGTCGCGATGTAAAACCAATGGCGCCGAATGAAACACCTTTGCTGATTGTCGATGACGATGCGGGGCTGCTGCGCCAGCTGCGTTGGGCATTTTCAGACCACAAAGTGTACACCGCGAGCACGCGCCAGGAAGCCATCGCCGTCGTCGAGAAGGACCCTATCCCGGTGGCAATAGTCGATCTCGGGCTCCCTCCCGACCCCGACGGAGCCTCCGAGGGCCTGGCGATCCTGGCCGAGATCTTGGCGGTCGCGCCGGCGACCAAAGTGATCATTGCGACCGGTAACGAAACCCGCGAGCACGCTGTACGGGCAATCGCCCTCGGCGCTTACGATTTTTATCAAAAACCGATCAATATCGATGATCTCCAATTGATAGTTTCGCGCGCCGGCCAGATGTTCGAGTTGGAAGCCGAAAACCGACGGCTCCTCGAAGCCGCGTCGGCATCGCCGATCGACGGCATTCTCGCCAGCAGCGCGGAAATGTTGAGGCTGCTCCGGACCATTGAGAAAATCGCGCCGACCAACGTCGCGGTAATGCTGCGAGGCGAGAGCGGAACCGGCAAGGAACTGCTCGCTCAGGCGATCCATAAGTTGAGCACCCGCGCGCGCAAGCCGTTCATCCCGATCAATTGTGCGGCAATCCCGGAGACGTTGCTCGAAAGCGAGCTTTTCGGTCACGAAAAAGGCGCCTTCACTGGTGCGGTGAAGCAAACGATCGGGCGGATCGAAAGCGCCGATGGCGGGACCTTGTTCCTCGACGAAATTGGCGATGTACCGCTACCGATGCAGGTCAAACTGCTGCGCTTCCTGCAAAATCAGGTAGTTGAGCGGATCGGCGGTCGCCAACCGGTGCAGGTCGATGTGCGGATCGTATGCGCTACCAACCAGGATCTCGACCTGATGATCACCGAGGGAAGGTTCCGCGAGGACCTGTATTACCGCTTGAATGAAGTCACCGTGCGGGTGCCGCCGCTGCGCGAGCGCGCCTCCGAGGTGGTCGTCCTCGCCAGCTTCTTCCTCAGGCGCTTCGCCGCGGAATATGGACGCTCGGTGCGCGGTTTCGGCAATACAGCCTTGGCTGCCATGAACGATTATCCGTGGCCCGGAAATGTGCGCGAGCTGGAAAACCGCGTGAAGCGGGCCGTCGTTATGAGCGACGGTCCGCTGCTGTCGGCTGTCGATCTCGGCCTCGCCGTATCCGGAGAAAAGCCGCAATCACTCGGCATTCGTGAGGCTCGGGCTCGTGCTGAGCGCGAAGTGCTCCAATTGGCTCTCGCCGAGGCCGGCTCCAATCTGTCCAAGGCGGCAAAGCTGCTCGGGATAAGTCGGCCCACGCTTTACGATCTGATGCAGCAGCACCAGATCGGCCTAGACGTTGATAATCGCTCGCAGATGAGAGGATAGGCTTTGCCTCAGGCTCAACGTCCCTGTCCTTGGCTGTTATTCGCTCTCGCGGCCGCGGTTCTCATAGCGATCTCGGCCACCGCCGGTGCAAAGGAGACGTCTGTGTCCGTCAAGGAGGCGGAACAGTACGTCGCTAAAGGAGATCTCAAGGCGGCTGAGATCGAGTTGAAGAACGCCATTCGGCAATCGCCGCAGGATCCGATCCTTCGCGCTCGGATTGCCCAAGTGTATCTCCAGCTCGGCGAGGCCGGGCAGGCAGAGCGTGAGGCGCGTGCAGCACGCGAACGCAACGGAGACGAAGCAGATTATTTACCTATCCTTGCCGAGGCCTTGCTCCAGCAACAGAAATTTGCGGATATCCCAGATCTGATCCGACCCGGCGATCGGCCCCCAGCGCTGGAAAGCAAGGTCCGGACAGCGCTTGGCGCGGCAGCGGCCGGTCTTGGCGATCGGGAGAAAGCCGAAGCGATGTGGCGCGACGCGATCCGTTTGGATCCACTCGCCGCCAACCCCAAAGTTCAGCTCGCCCGGTTCTTGACGAAGGCAAACCCGGACGAGGCGGACAAGCTGATCGAGGAGGCGATTGCGGCAAACGCGCGCTCGGCGGAAGTTCTCCAGGTCAAGGGCGACATGCTACAGTTGCGGGGCGATCCGAATGGAGCGGTGCGTCTCTACGACGAGGCGCTCAAGATCGATCCGAAAAACCTTCCGGCTCATCTGAGCCGCGCCAACGTCAATATCGCGCTGGGTAATTTCCCAGCTGCCGACGAGGATCTCGATCCGATCCTCAAGGTTATGCCAAATCACTTTATGGCAAATTACTTGAGAGCCGTCGAACTTTCTAAGAAACATCAATATGGGGATGCCGATCGAATACTCGATCGCATCAGTCCCGCTTTTCCGAAGGCCGTGGGAGGATACTATATTCAGGGGGCGACGAAACTGGCGCTCGGGCAATTGGCCCAGGCGGAAAACATCCTGGGCAAATACCTTGCCCGTGTTCCCGGCGACCAGAGCGCAGCGCGGCTGATGGCGAGCGCCGCGCTACAGCAGCACGCGGCAAACCGGGCGATCGATTATCTCAAGCCGCACGTCGAAAAGCCGACGGTCGATGCGGCGACGCTGAGCATGCTTGGCAATGCCTATATGGCTGCGGGCAAGCCGGAGCTGGCACTTCAGCAGTTCGAAAAGGCTGCAGCTCTAGATCCCGAAAACCCGTCCATCAAGGCGGGTGTTGCGATCTCGGAGATGAACACCGGCCAAGCTCGGGAGGGCCTTGCCCAGCTCGAGCGAGTATTCGAAAGCGAAGGCGGCGCGGCGATCGCCGGCCCCACCTTGGTGCTCAGCGAGTTGCGCGCCATGCGCGTAGAGAAGGCGGCAGAGGTTGCTGCTTCCCTGATCAAACTCGATGCAGCGAATCCCCTCTATCAGACCCTGCTCGGCGTGGTCGGTGTCGCTCAACGCGACTACGCCGGGGCGGAGAGCGCCTTCCAAGCAGCATTAGCGCTCAACCCGCAATTTGCGGTGGCGGCGCGCGACTTGGCCCAGCTCTATCTGGCAACGGGGCGGGCCGACGATGCTAAGAAGGTCTACCGCGAACTTTTATCAAAGAAGGCCGGCGACGTCACCGCGCTCCTAGGTCTCGCCGACATCGACGTGGCGGACAAAAAGTGGTCCGAGGCGATTGATTACATCAGCCGCGCACGCACGGCCGCGCCGAACGATCCGGCGCCTGGGACCAAGCTGGTCCATCTTTACGAGCTGCGCCAGGATTGGAATAACGCCCGGGCGGTGGCGGCGGAGTTCGTCGCCCAATTTCCACACGATGTAAACGTTCAGGTGGCGCAAGCCACAGCCCAATTAGGAGGAGGCGACACCAAGAGCGCACTATCGAGCTTCAGGCGCGCGTATCAGCTCGCCCCCGGCTCGATCCCG
>Ga0209526_10003923_pt1 | contig 10129 bp, 10 predicted proteins | sample JacPinW_OM2H0_M1_FD_188566 | JGI IMG/M metagenome (GOLD analysis project Ga0209526, IMG submission 188566) | Forest soil microbial communities from Algoma, Ontario, Canada - Jack Pine, Ontario site 1_JW_OM2H0_M1 (SPAdes) (version 2) | ecosystem: Environmental > Terrestrial > Soil > Boreal... | reverse complement strand
AGCGCGCCCGCCGTGCTCGCCGGGACCCGCCCAGTTTTTTCCCGCCGCCGATTGAATCACCACGCTTGCCGCGCACAATGAGTAGTGATGGCCGACTATTCCTACCTCGTGCTCTACCTGCCGCGCGGAACGTCACGGGACGCCGCGCGGCGAATCCTCACCGATCACGCGGAATACGGGGACTGGGAACTGGCCAGACTCCGGCTGAACGCAGACGGCAGCAGGAAGGCAACCCTGCGGCGGCCGATCATACGCCCCGTCCGGACGTTTTGACCACCGCAGCTGGTCTTCGCCGCACAAATACCCTGTGAACTGGGCTTTGCCCCCCCGGGCCGTGCGGCACAGGGTCCGACGAGCACGCTGCGCGCCGCCGACCCGCCCGCCCTCCTGCGCCGGAAAGGCCTGGCCGCGTCGCTGCACACCCGCGCCTCGTCCGACCCTGGCGCACGGCCCGGCGCCGTGGTCCGGCTCCGTCCCCGGGCGACTTCCTCGTCCGGGATGGTTCGCGCCAGGCAACTCTGCCCTGGCGCTCGCCGCACGGAGCTAGCCCGGCAGGACCAACCTCATACAATGCGTAACGATAACATCACCTAAGGTGCTCATCCGCTCTTTTCGAGAAACGCTGCACCTAGCCGCGTTTTGCCGACCTGGGCGGCGGGCTGGCTGGCAGGCGGACGGGCTAGCAGCGATCGAGGAAGGAATCCAGAACCCGCACGCCAAACCGCAGCGCATCGACGGGGACGCGCTCATCCACGCCGTGGAACATCCCGGAGAAGTCGAGGTCGGGCGGAAGCTGCAGCGGCGCGAAGCCGAAGCACCTGATGCCGAGCCGGCTGAAAGACTTCGCGTCCGTCCCGCCCGACAGGCAGTACTGGACGACCTTTCCAGCCGGGTCCTCGGACACCAAGGCCGAGATCATCGCATCAACCAGGTCGCCGTCGAACGTCGTCTCCAGCGCCACGTCATGATGGATGAACTCACGGTGCACGCCTGGGCCGAGCAGGTTGTCCACCTCAGCCAGGAACTCCTCCTCGTGACCCGGGAGGAACCGGCCATCCACGTCGGCTGATGCCACCTGCGGGACGACATTGACCTTGTAACCTGCGTTAAGGACGGTTGGATTGGTGGTGTTGCGAAGGGTCGCCCCGGTAAGGCGGGCCAGCGATCCGATCTTGCCGAGGACCTGGGGCCAGCCATCCGGCATGAACTCGACTCCGAGTGCGTCGCAAGCTTCCTTGAGGAACGCCTCGACGGCCGGGGTGAGCCGCACCGGCCATTCGTAGCGGCCGAGCCGGGTCACCGCCTCGGCCAGTTCGGTCACCGCGTTATCGGGCTGCAGCATGGAGCCGTGGCCGGCGGTGCCGTGCGCCGTCAGCCGGAGCCAGGCCATGCCCTTCTCGGCGGTCTGCAGGAGATAGAGCCGCCGCCCCCCGATGGTGACGCTGAATCCGCCGACCTCGCCGATGGCCTCGGTGACCCCTTCGAAGAGATCCGGGTGGTTGTCCACCAGCCACCGGGCGCCCCAGGTCCCGCCGGCTTCCTCGTCGGCCAGGAAGGCGAGCACGATGTCGCGGGGCGGGCGGCGTCCCTCCCGCAGCCGCTGCCGGATAACGGCGAGGATCATCGCGTCCATGTCCTTCATGTCCACCGCCCCGCGGCCCCATACGCACCCGTCTGAGATCTCGCCGGAGAACGGCGCCACGCGCCAGTCCGCCGCGTCCGCGGGGACCACATCGAGGTGGCCGTGGATGAGCAGGGCCGGCCGCTGGGCGTCCTCCCCCGCGATGCGGGCCACCACGCTCGCGCGCCCGGGATGGGACTCCAGCAGGGTCGACTCGAGGCCGACCTCGGCCAGCAGCCCGGCGACATGCTCGGCGGCCAGGCGCTCTCCCGGCCCGGAATGATCTCCGCGATTCGACGTGTCGATCCTGATCAGGTCGCTGCACAGGCCCGCGACTTCGTCTTGCGCGGTCGGGGGCGCGGTGGCTGGGTTCTGCGTCACCCGCCCATCGTCGCATTCGCGCTGCCTCCGGCAGGCGTTGCCCTGTTCTGTAGCATGGGCTCAGCTTTAATGAGCGGGCGTGCCCGGCTGTTCTGCGCGGGCTTCCGGACGTCGGCCGTGGCCGCCGGCCGTGGCGGGCAGACCCGGGTTTCTGGGCCATGACCGGGCTCTTCGCCGTGACTGGCTGGGATTTGCTATCGTGAGGCGGCCGACACGGGAGACCGTGGTCCGGTGCACGTCCGGGTGGCGGAATAGGCAGACGCGCTAGCTTGAGGTGCTAGTGCCTCGAAAGGGGCATGGGGGTTCAAGTCCCCCCTCGGACACTTTCGAATTGCCAATGCTGAGCAGGGGCGATGTGGACTTCGGTTCGAACAAGCCGCTCGCCCGGCTGGTAGGTGAGGCGCAGGCCGAGCTAGGTGTAGATCTCGGTCTTATCGGTGGGGTCGGCGTCGCGGAGCACGGCCAGGACGTCGCGGAACGTGCTCACGATCGAGGCGATCTCGTCTCGGCTCATTGATGTTGCCGCAGGCCGGGGCGTTGCGGCGCGTTTGGCGGCCTTGTGCCGGGCGCGTTCGGCTTCGGTTTCGGTGATCCATCTGGCGACGGTGGCTGGTTCTGCCCCGGCGTCCAAGGTGGCGCGGTACTGGGCGAGTTTGCGGTCACAGTCGACGATCTTGGCGTCGACTTCGGCGTCCCTGGGGTCGATCTGGTGTTTGACGGACGCGGCGGCGAGTTCTTCTATGGTGGCGGGCAGGTGATACGGCTCGAACTTGCTGGCCAGCCAGGTGTCGAGTGGTTCGAGCAGCGCGTCCTGGCGGAGGGTCACGTTCAGCGGGTGGGCGACGCGGTTGGCGAGGGCGTACTCGCTGGGGAAGCGGCAGCGGTAATACGGTGCGGCGTTGGCCCAGTGGCCTTGCATGCGCCGGTCGCAGATCCCGCAGAACAGCAGCCCGCTCAGCGCGTAGGCGTGCCGGGACTTGTGCGGCTTGTGCGGGCCCCGGACACCGGCGCGGGCAGTCAGGAGTTCCTGAGCCTGGCGGAAGGTCTCGTCGTCGATGATCGGCGGGTGGACGATCTCCTCTGAGTAGATCCAGTTCTCCTGCTCGTTCCAGCGTTGCTTGGTCGTGTGGCCGAGGGCGACGTCGTGCACGTCGATCAGGACCTCGTCCTTGCGCTGGCGGTTCCAGACCTGCCGCCCGGTGTAGCGCGGGTTGGCCAGGATCGTGCGGACGGCGTACTTGTTCCACGCGATGCCGCAGCGGTGCCGGTTGCGGCCCGGGTCGTGCGCCGAGGGGCAGGGGATGCCCTCGGCGGTCAGGTGCTCGGCGATGGCGTAGATCCCGTGCCCGGCGAGGAACTCGGCGAAGATCCGCTCGACCACCGCGGCGGCTGCCTCGTCGATGGCCAGGATGTGCAGCCGCCTTGGTGGGCCGGTTGGAGCCGCCCTAGCCAGACAAGTCGGCCCCAGCGTTCATGACGGCCGAAATGACTGGCGATCTGTTTGCCGCTGGGAAGTGAGTCAGCAGCGCCACGTTGGGCCATAGCCCAGTGCCATGCCCGCTGCTGAAGATCCCGGCCCGGAGACTCGCCTGTCAGGCCGCGCGAGTCGTGACTCGGTCTCTACCAACGTCAGCGCAGCCACAGGCCCATGCCCGTCCTGCCAGCGACGTGACGAGGCCACGGATCCGTGAGGCACGTTTCCATCCGTTGCACACTGGTTGCGCTGCGGCGGACCTGACGGGTCAGCAGCTCATAGAGGCAGTCAGGGCAAAGCTCGGCCAGGCCGCGATCACCCGGCCGATCACCGTCGGCTCGGCCACCGCTACGTTCGCAGCCAGGCTGGCGACACTCCCCGCGACCAGCAGCGCCCACGCAAACCCTCCACCGTTGCGGCCGGACCTGGAATCGGCCAGCAAGGTAGTCGAGGCAGCAACAATCATCCCATCCACCGACAGCGGAGTCAGCGCCGCAACCCACCCCGGCTGGCCATGAAGCACAACGAGCGTGTGCATGTGCAGGTAGGAGACCGTTCCCGCGATCAGCGCCAGCAACCCCACGCATCCGGTCGTCGTCCACTTGATCCACCGCTCCGCACCTGCGCTCATGACGGGCTCCCAACTGCGAACTCACCGGACAACACGCATTGGGATTTGGGTGCGCTCCAACCAGCCAATAGAACGCCCGCGAGCGTGGTCTGAGAGCTGGCCAAACGGCCAGAGGCATCCCTTGCCAGGTATGGGGCTGGGGCTCCTTAGCCGACCCACGGGCTGCGCCGACAACAGGCGAAGAGGTGCCACCTCAGCCAAGAGGACTCGATCTGGGTGCACACGTAACCGCCTGGGCGCTGATGACGCTCGGCGTGCATTCAGTCGAGGCGCAGATCGGGCCTCTAGGCAATGGAAGGGCGGGGTTAGGCTCGGGAGCTGTGCAAGTCGGGAGCATCGTGCAGGGGGTGGAATGGCCCGGGAGCGGCGGTCGTTGCAAGATCTTATCCGGAGCCGCCAGCGCAGCGGATTCGTCGGGCGCCAAGGGCAGGTGATCCAGTTCGCGGAGAACCTGGCCCTCGCTGTCGATGATGAGCGGCGCCGGTTCCTGTTCAACATCCACGGCGACGCCGGGGTCGGTAAGACATACCTGACTATGCAATTGCGCCAGACCGCGGCCGAGCGCGGGGCGCTGACCGCCTACGTCGATGAGACGGTTGAAGATGTGCTGTCAGCGATGTCAGTCATCGCGCACGGGCTGAGCCCGGACGGCGCCTGGCTTGGCGAGTTCAACAAGCGCGCCAAAGCCTATCTGCAGCGCCGACACGAGCTCGCCTCGGACCCGCACGCCCCTGATGGGGTCGCTGCGTTCTTGACCAGGACCGCGGTCATGATCGGCGTGCACGCAGCTCGCGGCGTGCCCATCGCCGGCAGCCTGCTTGCGCCAGTGGACGCCGCCGCTGCCGCCGACCAAGCAGACCGGGCGCGCGCCTACCTGGCCAGCAAGCTCCGCGACCACGCCGACGTGCGTCTGCTGCTGTCGCCGGCCGAGGAGCTCACACCGCTGTTCGTAACCGGCCTTAATCGGGCAGCGGCAGGCCAGCCCATCGCCTTGTTCATCGACACCTACGAGCGCATCGGCCTGCTGCTCGACCAGTGGCTGCGCGACATGTATGCCGGGCGGTACGGGGACTTGCCTGGCAGCCTGGTCACGACCATCTCCGGCCAGGTGCCGCTCGACCCGAACAGCTGGAGTGAATACATCCCCGTTATCGCCGACGTTCCACTGGAACCCTTCAGCGACACCGAAGCCCGCCAGTTCTTGGCCAGCAAGAACATCACCGGCGAGCAAACGGTAGAGGTCATACTCAACCTGTCGGGCCGCCTGCCGTTGTGGCTGGCTACCCTGGCCAGCGGGCACCCCGGCGGAGCCGCCGATATTGGCGACCCCGCTGGTGACACGGTAGAGCGGTTCCTCAAGTGGGAGAACGATCCGGCCCGCCGCGCCATCGCCGTCGCTGCCGCACTGCCCCGGGCCCTTAATCAAGATGTCCTTGCCCCCCTCGCACCTGACGGCCAGGCACCCGTGCTGTTCGCCTGGCTACGCGGCCTGCCGTTTGTCACCCAGCAGGGCGGCATCTGGCGATATCACGAGGTCGCCCGTGCTGCCATGCTCCGGCTGCAACGCGCCCAAGCACCCAGCGAGTGGCGGGCCCGCCAAGCCGCCCTGGCCCGCGCCCACGCAGCCTGGGCCGCTGACACTTCTGGCGGCACCGGCGAGACCTGGACGAACCCAGGCTGGATAGATCACGTACGCGAGGAGACCTATCACCTACTGTGCGCCGACCCGGTCAACAACCTGCCGCAGGCCCTGGCGTCGGCCGTCAAAGCAGCAAAACACAGCACAATACGCGCACGCCAATGGGCTGGGCTGATCGCCGACGCCGGCCGTGACACCGATCAGCCAACGCTGCAGGAATGGGGCCGACTCCTGGGCGGCAGCATCCATGACAGCGATCTCACCGAATACCTGACCCACCTCATCAATAAGGGCCAGATCAGCGAAGCTAGCATCATTATCGCCTTTAGGGAACGCGGCAATGGCCACAGGCTAGCCGGACGGTTCGACGAGGCGCTCGCCGACCTCACCCGGATCATCGACATGGACCCCCGCTACGCCAAAGCCATCGCCAGCCGCGGCCTGATCTACTACACGATGGGCCGACACGGCGAAGCCCTGGCCGAGTTCAGCCGCGCTATCGAGATAGATCCCAGCTACACCTGGGCCTTCTCCAACCGTGGCCGGGTCTACTGGGCACTGGGCCGCCAGAACGACGCGCTAGCCGACTTCACCCGCGCCATCGACCTCAACCCAAGCTACACCAAAGCCCTCGCCAGCCGCGGCCTCGGCTACCTCGCGGCAGACCGCTACAACGAGGCACTAGCCGACCTAAGTCGCGCCATTGACATCGATCCTGACTACGCATGGGCGATCGCCCGCCGCGGCCAGGTCTACCTGGCACTCGCCCAATACGACGAAGCAATAGCCGACTTCACCCGCGCCATCGACATCGACATTACCCCCAGCCGCGCATGGATCATCGCCAGCCGCAGCCAGGCCTACCAGGCGGCCGGCCAGCCTGACAAAGCCCGCGCCGACTTCACACGCGCAATCGAAATCGACCCCGAAATCGCCACCATGACAGACCAATAAGCGGCACCAGCTCCGGGGCGGCGTCTTCGCCGGGCCGGCGCCACGCACCCGATTGTGGTCCACCTGATCCACCGATCCGCCCCGCGCGCTCATGACCCGCTCCCAACCGCGAACTCACCGGAGAGCACGCATTGGGATTTGAGTGCACTCGGACCTCGGACACACCATTTGTACATATCCGGCTGATTCCGGGCACGCTGGAACGTCACCCTGGCCTGGCCTTCGGCCGGGCCAGGGTGTTCTGGCTGCTGGCTGGCCTCCCTTCGGTCCGCTTCCCGTCCAATCTCTGTTGTCAGCAGGTCCTGTCGATGGTGACTGTCACCGCCTCTAGGGTGTCTGCCCGCAGGGTCCGGGCCTGGGGATCGTACGTGAGCGTGATGCGGCTGGCTCTCAGGCGGCAGGCGATCTCTGCCCCGCCTGTGGCAGGCGCGGGCTGTGCGGTACCGGGCTTCCCCGGGCCGGCCAGCTGGATGAGCAGGGCTGGCATGTGGGGCAGGATATGGTCCTCGCGGATATACAGGTTCCGGGGGCGGGCTGGGTCTGGCCGGGTCGCGCTGGTGTGGCCGTGCCGGCACCGGTAGGCCGCCCGGCCGTTCGCCCAGCAGGACTCCATCCGCCGCTGGCAGATTCCGCAGCGCAGCAGCCCGGCCAGCAGGTAGCGGCCAGCCGGATCACTGCCACGTGCAACGCGGATGCCCTGGACGGCGATGAAATCCTCTTCGCTGACCAGCGCCGGATGCGCGGGACGTGCGGAGATGACCCAGCCTTCGGGCAGGTTCCACCGCTGCACCTGCCGGTGGCCCAGCCCGGTATTCGCCGGGTCGATCGGCGAGCCGGTACCCATACGGTGGCCGGCCGCCCAGGTAGCGGCCCTGCTCTCGGGTCTGCGCGGCCATCGCGGTGCGCACCCGGATCCGGATGCGGGTGATCTCCCGCTTCGACTGCACGCCCAGCCCGATCATCATCTGGTCATCACCCTCGGCCTGGAAATTCACCCGGCCGCCGGCCTCCGGCACCCACAACTGCACACCGTAATGCTCGAACAACGGCGCCATCAGGCTGTACTGGCTGCCGCAGAACGCCCGCTCATACTCACCTGCCACAATCGCGTCGAACCCCCGGTCAGGATCAGCCATCGCCGTCACCAACGCGGCGGCCTGGGGACGGCGCGCCCACGGCAGGACCCGGCTCTCCCCCGCGTCGAAATACTCCGCCACCATCCGCCCGTACTCGGCGACCAGCGCACCAGCCTGATCCCGCTGGCGCGCCCGCGACGTCACCGGATCCTGGTAATCCTCCGTCGACACCCGCCCATAAAACGCGAACCGCAGCCCGCCCCGGGCCGGCTCCGCGGCCCGGCGGCGCCCAGTGCGCTCCGCCCACCCCGCCAGCATGTCCCCGCCCACCTGGCGGCCAGCCACCTTCCCCACACCCGGAACCGTCGCAGCTGCCACTCGCACCTCCCGGCCACACCCCCGGACTGCACCGTAATTTCCAGCATCAGGCACAACAGGCCGCAAATCCAGCTAACGGCAGAAACAAGTGCCAGGCAAATCAATTCCTAGGCACACATAAGCTAGGAAACGACGCACTTTACCGTTATTCCATATTTACCACCCAGTATCCGGGCCAATGAACCTCAATTATGGCGCCAGCCAACTGTTTGCGGTTGCTACGCTGCGTAGATGGCTGCTGAGCGCATGGCTGGCGATGCCGGAGCTGATCTTGCGCTTTGCGGCGTTGCTCCAGAAGGCCGAATTGGCCCTGGTCGTCGAGGGCAGCCACTTCGATATGCGGCGGCGGAAGGTCCACCGCGTGTTCTCGCGGGTTGAGGACCCGCTGCCGTGGCGTTCTGCCCTCGCTGCGTTCCGGGTGCATCGAGAATGGACTGGATGACGCCCGGCCAGCCAACGGTGGCGCCTTTCGCCTCCGGACGCAGGTACCTTGCGGCCGTCACCATCCTTCGCCCCGACCGGGTACGCTCCGAAGCCTGCTGAACGGCGACGTCCTCCTCGCTGAACCTGGCCGCCTAATAACATGGCTTGGATCGGCAGGCGGCTAGCAGCGCTTTACCGGACGGCCCACCTCAGCGGCCGACCCGCGGCCAGCCACGAAGACCATCCTCTTCTGCCGTCGCAGGCGCACGTGCGGGCGCGTAGTAAAGGGGCGGGCAGGTGGCAGGTGACCGGCAGAGCCCGAGCGGGACCAGCTTTGATCCATCACCGCAATTCTGCGTCTCCGCAGTTGAGCGTCAGCTGCCGCTGACAGTGACCGGCCGGTGCTTGTTCGCCCCGGTGACCGTGGGCATGACCTTTGACACCGTCGCCTCCCAAGAGGCAGGCGCCTGGGCGCCAGCTCCGTGCCGACTCCGCGTGGAAGAGATCAGCGTCTGGGAGCACTACATGCTCGCCGAACTGGACCAGGAGTGGTCAGCACGGCTTGTCCTGCACGGCGACTTCCCAGCCGCCCTGGTTCCAGAATCGGTCCTGGTCGCACAGGACTGCCCAGCGGCCCGCAGCTGGGAACGACAAGGCAGCTTGTGGGTACGCCGACAGCCATGATGCGTGGCGGCTGGAGTCTGTTCAGCATGCTGAACGCACTGGCGAACATCCTGCCGCAAAGACATCCCAGGAGCTCAAATGTCAAGCTGCGAGCGACTTTTCGCGATGAGACCAGGCGGTGGCCTCGCCGTAGAAGGTACGGGCCATCAGGCATCCGTGCAGGATGCCGACGAGCCGGTCCGCCAGCCGCCGCAGGGCGTCATTGTGCCCGATCCCACGGGCGCGGAGGGCGTCGTAGAAGGCGCGGGCCCCAGGCGAGGCGCCGAAGGCGGCTAAGGCCTGGGTCATGAGTGCGTCGATGAGCCGGTCGTTGTGGACGAACCGGGCGGCGACGATCTTCTTCTTGCCCGACGCGAGGGTGATGAGGCTGGTGGCGGCGTCGTTCCTGCGGGCCTTGCCGTCAGCGTACCGGTGTGGGTCGCCGCCGAATTCGCCGAGCACCCGGGCGCCGAGGATGGTTCCCATGCCTGGCTGGGACAGGTAGATCTCAGCGTCCGGGTGCTGGCCAAAATGTGCCTCCACCTGCCCTTTGCAGGGCCTTGACCTGCTCGTTCATGGTGGTGATCACCACGATCAGGAACCGGACGGTGGCGGCGTAGGCGGCGGCCAGGGCCGCGGGCCCTGCGGGCCTCCTAGGCTGACGTCATGCTAGTAGAGCGGCAGAAGGCAGCGGCGACAGAGCTGGCGCAGTGGTGGGACGGGCTACGGCTGGGTGGCATCGGCTCGCATGCGGTCCTGCTGACCGGGCCAGCCGGCTGGGGGCGGTCCACTGTCCTTGACCAGCTGCCGGAGATCATCAGCAGGGCTGATGCCCCCATCAGCCTCGAGGTGCGCATTAATGGCAGGTCGCTGCCGGACGGACCCGGCC
>Ga0209526_10003922_pt1 | contig 10130 bp, 6 predicted proteins | sample JacPinW_OM2H0_M1_FD_188566 | JGI IMG/M metagenome (GOLD analysis project Ga0209526, IMG submission 188566) | Forest soil microbial communities from Algoma, Ontario, Canada - Jack Pine, Ontario site 1_JW_OM2H0_M1 (SPAdes) (version 2) | ecosystem: Environmental > Terrestrial > Soil > Boreal... | reverse complement strand
GGCGGTGGACGAAATTCTCAGCCGGGCCGATGCGTGATATTCTTAAAAGACTGCAGGCCCGTAGCTCAGTTGGTTAGAGCGCTACCTTGACACGGTAGAGGTCTGGGGTTCGAGTCCCCACGGGCCTACCATATCTTTCACCACAACGTCTCTCCGCAAGGCTCCAATTGGCTCCATTACATTAACGAGCTCCCGGAGGGCGCATTACATTTTATTTCCTGTGAGTCTGCGGCGATCATGCTACACCACGGCATCTTTTCAAACGGGCACCAGAACACCGGTTCGTCCACCAGCGCCGTGACCTTGACCGACACCGTGGAATCACATCAATGCAGGTGTCCTTACCTTGCCGTGAACCGGAACACGGTAGTCGAGTGAAATATCGTTCCCGGCCGCAGAATGGTGGAGGGAAAATTGGGGTGATTCGGGGAATCTGGAAAATGCTGAGTTTCAAGACAAAGGGCAGACCGATGTTCATAGGGCTTGTTGCCCTTGCCGCGCACTTTGCCATCCAGAAAATTACCGCTGTAGAATTGCAGTCCCGGCTCCGTGGTTAGAACCTCGAGAACGCGTCCGCTCTTCGGCTCCGTCAATCTCAGAGCAAGCTCGGCGGAGTCGGCTCCGGGTTTCTTTTCCAACGCCCAGTTGTGATCGTATCCCAATCCAAACTTAAGTTGCTCGTTTGAGTCATTTATACGAGCGCCGATTTCGATTTCATGAGTGAAGTCAAAGGGAGTATTGTGCACGTCGCGCAATCCGCCGGTCGGAATCAGGAACTTGTCCACAGGGGTTAATTTTTCGCCGTATATGGTCAGTTTGTGCGAAAGAATAGTACCGTTTCCTTCGCCCGCAAGGTTGAAATACGAGTGGTTCGTCAAATTGACCACGGTTTCCTTGTCGGTCTCGGCCCGATACCTGATCCGCAGCTCGTTCTTGTCGCTCTGCATTTCGAAGGTCACGTTCACCGACAGATTGCCGGGAAAACCTTCCTCGCCGTCCCTGCTGAGGTAGGAAAGCTCCAAGGCAAGAAGGTCGTTTCCGCTGCTCTCCCTGGCCGCCCATACCCGCTTGTTAAAGCCAATGATTCCGCCGTGAAGCGTGTTGGGCCCGTCGTTTCTTGGCAGGTCGTACGTCTTGCCGGCTAATTGAAATTGTCCGCGCGCGATTCGGTTGGCGTACCGTCCAATCGTGCCGCCGAAATAGGCTTTGCCGGTCTCGTATTCACCCACGGTATCGAAGCCCAGTACCACATCCTCGACCTTGCCGGCGCGGTCCGGCACTCTAACCGATACGATGGTGGCCCCATAGTTGGTGATTGACACTTGCATGCCGGTGCGATTCGTGAGCACGTACAAATCGACGGCCTCACCACCCGAAGTCTTCCCGAATGGGCGCTTTTCAATTCCAAACTTCTCTTTTGAGGATCCAGGAACAACCAGGACAAGAAATAACGCCGCGGATAAGACAAGCATGTGCCACGTCCAGGGAATCATTAATGCCCCCAAGTGCAACCTTGAGCTACACGTTGCCCGGACCAACGAGCGGTCCACACGAAAGCCACGGTGTCAACTACCGGCCGGGCCACCTCGGTAGCACGCGAGAACAAAGTGGCAGCACAAGAAGCCTGCCGGAACCCGCGCAGGCTGGGAATGTAATCGCGTACATGGCGGACTGGACTGGATTGTATCATAGGAACGGAGGTATCTTCGTAGAGTGCGGTTGCCGGAGCGAACTCACTTCCCATGAATATCGCAGAAGTTGCCAGACGAGCGAAGGTCTCAACCGCGACAGTCTCGCGAACCATAAACCATAGTGAAAGTGTGACGCCGGAAACGGCCGAAAAGGTGCGGCGGGTTATTCGGCTTATGGGATACCATCCGAACACCAACGCTCGCGCCCTTGCCTCCGGCAAGAGCAATCTCCTCGGACTCATTATTTCTGACATCGCCAATCCTTTTTTCCCTGAACTCGTAAAGAGCTTCGAAGAAATGGCGCTTCGGAGTGGCCTCGAAGTGCTCGTCGCAAATACGAGCTACGATCCTGAGCGGATGGTGCACTGTGTTCGCCGCCTGATGGAGCGAAAGGTTGATGGAGTTGCGGTGATGACGTCTGAAATGGACAAGCGACTTATCTCGAGCATGTTGAGGCGCAGCATCCCAATCGTTTTCCTGGACACCGGAAAGGTTCGCAACCTGGTAAGCAACATCAAAGTAGACTACGGCGTGGGAATTCGCGAGGCAGTCGATCACCTCTACCAACTTGGCCACCGGCGGATCGGTTTTATCAGCGGTCCCTCCAGCCTGAGGTCCGCGATGACCCGGCGGTCTGCCTTCCTGAAGTGGCTTGGGCACTACGGCCTGCTCCGTGACGAACAATTGGTCGAGTCAGGAAATCATAAAATCGACGGGGGCGATGCCGCCATGCGGCGGCTGCTCGCGATTTCTTCACGCCCGACTGCTCTCGTCGCTTCGAATGATCTGACAGCATTTGGCGCGCTTCGAGCGATTTCCGCTGCGGGATTGCGTGTACCACAGGATATTTCTGTGGTGGGTTTCGATGATATCGAGTTATGCCAGGTGACCCAACCCCCTCTCACCACGATTCACCTCTCACGGCGGGAACTGGGAGAGAGAGCCTTCGAGGCACTCCATGCGATTCTGCGCGGAAGCTCCAAAACGGGGCGTGAATATCGCATCAACACCCGCCTCATTGTGCGAAACTCAACCGCCCGATGCCCTGGGACATAGCGGCCGTCAGGCCGTGCAAAGAGTGCCGAGAATGCAGCCCTCGGAGACGCGGGAGGGCGTTTTTTTGCTGGCAATCGGAGGCTGTTTCTGCTGTAATCGCTTACATTGCGGCGCACATTTCGCACACCAGTCGCACCTTCGCGCGCTGCGTCGCGCTGTTTCGAAGTTCCGTCCGCTTTAGCCCGGGACAAAGACCCAGTCGCGACATTCCGACCAAGACATTTTTCGACGTGCGAGTGTATCTTACGCGGAACAACATATTTGGCCTGGACAGTTGGCGCGGGGATTGCTGCGTTGGAGAGGACGGATGGATAGGGCCCGAGAGCTGCTCAACGAATTCAGCGCGCGATTTGGCGGTTCGGCGTCGCTAGTTCGGGCACCGGGTCGCGTAAACCTGATCGGTGAACACACGGATTATAACGAAGGATTCGTATTGCCTGCAGCGATTGATTTTTTTTGCTGGGTAGCTATCGCTCCTCGAAATGACAGGGTGCTTGCGCTTTATTCCGAAAATTTTGACGAAACCGTCGAAGTTAATCTGGATGATCTCAACATCCACGCAACTGGAAAATGGGCCGATTATCCACTGGGAGTCGCCTGGGCCTTGGAGCGGGCGGGATATCTCCTGCGCGGAGCCAACCTATATATTAAGGGCGATGTTCCGCTAGGGGCCGGACTCAGCTCTTCTGCGGCCGTGGAGGTGTCCACCGGCTATGCTTTGATGAGTCTGACATTGGAGGCAATTGAGTCGACAAAGCTGGCGCTGCTTTGCCAGAAAGCCGAAAACGAATTTGTTGGCGCGCGCTGCGGAATCATGGATCAATTTGTTTCCTGCCACGGGCGCGAGGGAAATGCGCTGCTTCTCGATTGTCGCTCTCTCGATTCCCGCCAGGTGCCGATTCCGCCACAAGTTCATCTGGTGATCTGCAACACGATGATTCAGCATAGACTCGGCACTGGCGAGTACAACGTGAGGCGCGCCGAATGCGAGACCGCGGTCCGCAAATTATCCCAGGTGCTCCCGGGAATCCGTGCTTTGCGCGACGTTTCGCTTGCCGAACTCGAAGGCAATCGTGAACTGCTTGGCGAAACTATCTACAAGCGATGCCGCCACGTGATCACCGAAAATCAGCGCACAGTTGCGGCCGCGAACGCATTGCAAACCGGTCACGTTGAAGAGTTACGCCAGGTGATGGCCAATTCACATCGAAGTCTTCGCGACGACTACGAAGTAAGTTGCCGTGAGCTGGACATCATGGTGGAACTGGCGGAGCGCCAACCTCGCCTTCTTGGGGCACGGATGACGGGCGGCGGATTCGGAGGTTGCACCATCAATTTGGTCGGCGCAACTGAGTCCGGCGAGTTTCAGAGACGCATGAGCGAAGAGTATGAGTCTGTGACAGGCTTCAAACCGGACATCTATATATGTCAAGCATCTCAGGGCGCGCAAATAGTGGTGCCTGAGGACAGTTTAGAACGCCCCCGCTCGACCACCAATCTATGAGTCTTCTGGAACTACAGCAAACTCCGCATCGGCGATTCAACCCGTTCCTTCGTGAATGGGTACTGGTCTCTCCTCATCGCACCCAGCGGCCGTGGCTCGGAAAAATCGATCAGGCTCCGACTCCGAACAGGCTCGGGCATGATCCTCAATGTTATCTTTGCCCGGAAAATGCACGGGCGGGCGGCGCGCACAACCCTAAATATACAAGCACCTTTGTCTTCGATAACGACTACGCCGCCCTGGTTCAAAAGGCTTCACATTTCGAGAGCAAAGAGGAAGGCCTGCTTGTTGCAGAGTCAGAAGCTGGAGTTTGCAGGGTGGTCTGTTTTTCACCGCGGCATGATCTGACCATTCCCGAAATGTCGGCTGTCGAAGTGAGGCAGGTTGTGGATGTTTGGTGCGAACAGTTCCGGGAATTGGCAGAACTGCAGTGGGTGGGGCACGTTCAGATTTTTGAGAATCGCGGCGCCCTGATGGGCGCAAGCAATCCGCACCCACACTGCCAAATCTGGGCCAACGCCTCCCTCCCCAATATTCCGGCTCGGGAACTGTCCTCGTTTGAAGACTATACCGCCAGAAAAGGCTCATGCTTGCTTTGCGATTATCTCGAACTGGAACTACGCAAGGACGAACGCGTCGTCTGTCAGAATGACGGATTCGCCGTTGTAATCCCCTACTGGGCGGTATGGCCGTTTGAAACCCTGCTTCTAAGCAGGCGGCACGTGGCAGCGTTGGATGAGCTCACATTTGAGGAACGCGATCTTTTGGCGGACGTACTCCGACAGATCACCACGCGGTACGACAACTTATTCCAAGTATCCTTCCCGTACTCGATGGGATTCCACCAGCGGCCCACCGACGGGAAATCACACCCGGAGTGGCACTTCCATGGACATTATTATCCACCCTTGCTGCGATCCGCGACCGTGCAGAAATTCATGGTCGGATACGAGATGCTGGCTTCTCCGCAACGGGACATCACTCCGGAGAACGCTGCTGCGCGCCTCCGCGAGCTGAGCGCTATTCACTATCTCCACTCCGGATGAGGATCCCGGCCCACTGCTTGTTCAGTGCAGGCAAAACCTTTTCAACTGCGAAAGGAAATTCGAATGCTCACCGCAAAGCTAAGAAATTGGGGGGCGGTTATCGCGCTGGGGCTCATTTCCCTGAGCGGAGCGCATGCGCAATCTCCCCAGCACTTACCCAGGTGGAGCGAAAAACAGGCCGCTGATTGGTACGCCCGACAGCCGTGGCTGGTGGGGAGCAACTACATTCCCGCAACGGCCATCAACGAACTGGAAATGTGGCAGGCCGACACATTCGATCCGAAGCGCATCGACCAGGAGCTCGGATGGGCGGAGTCGATTGGCCTGAACTCCATGCGCGTTTTTCTTCACGACCTTCTCTGGCAACAGGATCCGGCAGGATTTCGCAAACGGATGGAAATATTCCTGCAGATCGCGGATAAGCACAAGATTCGCCCGCTGTTTGTTCTATTCGATTCATGTTGGGACCCCGACCCCATGCTGGGAAAACAGCGTGAGCCCCGCCCCGGCGTGCACAATTCCGGCTGGGTGCAAAGCCCCGGCGCCAAAGCCTTGCGGGACCCTCCGCAGTATCCGCGCCTTGAGGCTTACGTAAAAGGCGTCGTCGGAGCTTTCGCCCATGATCCTCGGGTTCTTGGCTGGGATGTTTGGAATGAGCCGGACAATACCAACGAGGGCAGCTACGCTGAAAGGGAACCGAAGGATAAGGTGGCGCTGGTGGCTGCTCTGCTGCCGCGGGTGTACGACTGGGCACGCTCCGTGCACCCCAGCCAGCCGCTGACGAGCGGCGTTTGGAAGAAGGACGCGCCTTCCCCAGACAAGCTGGACGCGATGGAAAAAATACAACTTGAGATGTCTGACGTGCTTTCGTTTCACGACTACGGAAGCCCTGCGGAGTTTGAGCAACGCATCCACTGGCTTGAGCCCTATCGCCGGCCAATCCTGTGTACGGAATATATGGCTCGCGGAAATGGCAGCACGTTTCAGGGATCATTGCCGGTTGCTAAGGGTTTCCACGTCGCGGCATTCAACTGGGGGATGGTGGCCGGAAAAACCCAAACTTATCTTCCTTGGGACTCCTGGAAACATCCCTACACCGATCGCGAGCCGGCAGTCTGGTTTCACGAAATCTTTCGGACCGACGGCACCCCCTATCGGCCCGAAGAGGTTGCGTTTATCCGGAAAATGACCCAGGTGAAGTAGGCACGAAAACTCCGCATGGCTGGCTGCTTTCCCGCAACCAGCCGGAGAACATGAATGTCGGATCGTTCAAGAAGGTCATTCTTAAAATCGCTCGGGACCGCTGCGGCGATTTCTGCCTCCAATATGCGCGCATTCTCCGGTGCCCTCACCGAGACGTCTGCTTCCTTTGCGGTAAGCAATGTTTTTCCGAATTGCCCACCACTGGCAAAGAGCGTTTTCTATCCGTTTCCCCTCGGGGCCATCCGCCCAAAAGGGTGGTTGCTCGAGCAGCTGCGTGTTCAAGCCCAGGGTCTCAGCGGCCATCTGGATGAATTCTGGCCGGACCTAAGTATTGAAAGCGGGTGGCTTGGGGGACCCGGCGAATCGTGGGAGCGCGGCCCCTATTTTCTGGATGGATTGGTGCCTCTGGCCCACCTCCTTCAAGATCACACCTTACTTGCAAAAGCCAACAAATGGATTGACTGGACTTTGCAGAATCAGGCCAGCACCGGAATGATTGGACCATCAAAAAACGATGACTGGTGGCCGCGCATGGTGATGTTAAAGGTCCTCACGCAACACGAGGAAGCTACGGGCGATCCACGGGTCATCCCCGCCATGCAGCGTTATTTTGCTTACCAGCTTGGAGAATTAGCGAATCGCCCTTTGCGCGACTGGGGGAAATACCGCTGGCAAGACGAATTGCTGAGTATTGTCTGGCACTACAACCGCACCGGAGATCCGGACTTGCGTCACCTGGCGCATCTTCTCCACCTGCAGGGATACGGCTGGAGATCGCAGTTTGATAATTTTCAATATACGAAAAGAGCTTCTGCGAAAGAATTGGGATTGCAGGAAGGAAAACCCTTGCCGGAAATTGCCATGCAGACGCATGGCGTAAACAATGCTATGGCGGTGAAGTCTTCCGCTCTGTGGTGGCTTTTTTCCAACGATCCTTCCGACCGCGGTGGTGTGGAACGCCAATTGGCCCTACTCGACCTGTATCACGGTATGCCGACGGGCATGTTCAGCGCCGATGAACACTACGCCGGCAAAAATCCGTCGCAAGGGGTGGAGCTCTGCGCCGTCGTGGAAAATATGTTCTCGCTCGAGTGCGCTATCGCGGTGCTCGGCACGCCAGCGATGGGCGATCAGTTGGAGAGGATCGCATTCAACGCGCTTCCCGGTGCATTTACCGACGATATGTGGGCTCATCAGTACGACCAACAGCCCAACCAGATCGAGTGCACGGAAGGGCAGCGGCCGTGGACCACAAACGGCCCCGAATCCAATCTTTTCGGTCTCGAGCCCAATTTTGGTTGCTGTACTGCAAACATGCATCAGGGCTGGCCAAAGTTCACTTCCCATCTGTGGATGGCCACAGCGCAAGGTGGAATTGCAGCCATCGCCTATGCACCCTCGGAGTTACGCACCCAAATTGCTAGTGTTCCGGTACGCGTCGAAGAGGAGACCGCCTATCCGTTCGAAGGAGAGATTCGTCTTACGTTCCGGCCTGCCCATCCGGTGCGCTTTCCCCTGGCCTTGCGAATCCCCAGATGGGCAGAACCCCCGGCCGCCTACCTGAACGGAAAAGCCATCAAAAACGTTCGTGCCGGAGAGTTCACCACGGTCACTCGGGAGTGGAAGCCAGGCGATCAAGTTCAATTGACATTTCCCATGAAGGTGCGCACGGAGCGGTCCTACAACAATTCATTAGTCGTCCGCCGCGGGCCAATTCTCTTTTCTCTTGACGTCGAAACTGAGTGGAAAAAACTACGAACCAGAGGCATGACCGCGGATTGGGAGGCACGTCCCACTTCGGCATGGAATTATGGTTTGCTCACCAACGGGAGTGAACTCCCACATACCGAAAAAGTGCGTGTGGCGAATGCGGGGGACAGTGTATTTAGCCACAAGGGCGCGCCCGTTAGCCTCGAACTTCGCGGAGCGAAAATTCCGGAATGGAAAGCCGCGGACGGAGTAGCGGGCGAACTACCGCAAAGTCCCGTTTCCGGCGGTGGACTGGAGACAGCGTTGACTCTGGTGCCTTACGCCGCAGCAAAACTTCGGGTCACTGCATTTCCTGAAATCGAACGGAGCAGGAGCACAACCAAGAAATCTTAGTCGCCAATTTTGCCTCTGAATTTTCCGCAACAGGATGGAATCGAGCCTCGCGGGAGCCTATTCATGTTAGAGTGTAAGCGGTTACATCAAGGAATCAGCCAGCGCCATGCCCTCCACCAGGCGACCGGCTGGAGAGGATCCCCATGCAACGCGTTTTGACCACATTGCTGCCCGCGCTCCTTTTCACCGCTCTTTTCACGGCTGCGGCGGACGCTCAAACCCCCTCAGCCTCCCTGCAAACAAATGTAACGAATATCCACATCAACGCCGCGAAGACTGCCGGCTATCGCATTCCCCGAACCATTTTCGGGAGTTTTCTTGAACCCATCGCCAATTCGACCTATGGAGGACTGGTGGCCGAAGTTCTCGAGAATCCGAGCTTTGAGGAGGGTTTGTGGGACGTCGCTCACATCAAGAAAATGATCGCCGCGGATCCTCAGCTCGTGCGCGCCTCCGAACTTGGTCTACCCATTCCCTGGGAGCCGCTCGCCTACACTCAGGAAAACCGGTATGAACCGCGATGGAACGACGCCGCCAATTCGTATCGCTCCTTGTTGGTCATGGGCTTGCCCGATCAGGAAGTCGGCATCCGGCAAAAGGTCTATCTACCGGTTCACCGGACATGGAAATATCGCGGGAGCATTTATGCCAAATACCTCAGCGGACCGCGAGCGCTCGACGTTTCACTTCGAGAAAGAAATCATGCGGAAAAGGTCTTCATTCACGCCGCGATTCAGCTATCAGGCGCGGATTGGGGCAGTTATGAATTTTCCCTCGAACTGCCCGAGCGCAGCTTCGCACCGCTCGAGCCAGTGGATTTTGTCGTAACAGTGAGTGATGAAGGCCGGGTTCTTCTGGATCAGGTTTCTCTCTTGCCCGCGGATAACGTCGATGGCATGGACCCGGACGTGATTTCGATGGCGAAAGCCATGAAGTCGCCAATCATTCGCTTCGGCGGAAACTTCACCTCCGCCTACCATTGGCGCGATGGAGTTGGACCGCTCGGCAAACGAATCAGCATGAAGAATGTGGCATGGGGAATTCCGGAGTACAACACGTTTGGCACCGATGAATTTTTGCGGTTTTGTGAACTGGTCGGCGCCAGGCCGCAGATTGCGCTGAATCTCGGCAGTGGCACTCCGGAAGAGAGCGCAGCCTGGGTCGATTACGTGAATCAAAGGTGGGGCGACCATTCGGGTGGACTGCTTTGGGAGTTGGGCAACGAGTTGTGGGGCAGCTTTCAGGTAGGCTATCCCACTTTGCAGCGCGTTGCGGATCGCACCAAGGCCTTCAGCGCGGCGGTTCGCAAAGTGGATGCGAACTCACGCCTTATCGGGACGGGCGGCGACGAGGATTCATTTCATGACTGGAACGCCGCACAGCTCGCAAATTCGGGTAGCGTCAACTATCTGTCGACCCACTTCGTCGTTGGTACGGACCGCGTGCTCAAGTCCGATGCATCCTCTGATTTCGTTGCCTTGGCTGATTTCGCGCTGCCTGTCGGTTTGGTGCGAAAGCTGCGCGAAA
>Ga0209526_10003921_pt1 | contig 10133 bp, 10 predicted proteins | sample JacPinW_OM2H0_M1_FD_188566 | JGI IMG/M metagenome (GOLD analysis project Ga0209526, IMG submission 188566) | Forest soil microbial communities from Algoma, Ontario, Canada - Jack Pine, Ontario site 1_JW_OM2H0_M1 (SPAdes) (version 2) | ecosystem: Environmental > Terrestrial > Soil > Boreal... | reverse complement strand
AGGGGCACTCAAGAGGGGACATATATGAAGGCGTATGCCCGGCTATTGATTAGTTCCGGTTTGCTGATTGCCATTTTTGCGTTACCAGCCATTGCATATGAGCAGGAGGATGCTGCTGCTGATGCGGTTGCGGCGGCGGTCATGAACGCCCGTCAGGCAGCACAGCTATCGAAATTGGAGAGAATGGGCAAAAACACATTTCGAGAAAATGTTTGTAGGCACGATATGCGTTTTCCGTCAGGCCTGATTAATAACGTCCTCTACCAGACGTCGGACCCAGCCCAGCTTCCTGAATCAGCCCATCTCCTGGCGATATCGCCGGACACCAATAAGACTGCGGCTCGCTTTGGGGTCGGAGTCTGTCTGGTGAAACCTGCTCCTGGTGGACAGCCAACATACTCCGTTCTTATCGCAACGTATGAATCTCGCCTGACCAGCTTCTGGCGTATTTTCTGGGAATAGCCGGGTGCGCCAGCCTTTGAGCGATTTTGAATTTCAGGGTGGCTCACTGCTCGCGGTTTTCGAGCGGTGGGATTCTTGCCATTTTTCAATGCGACAGAAACATTTCGCCGTATTTCAGCAATCCCGTCACAGCTCAGTCAAACAAGTTATATCGCAGAATGCACCAGAGCGTGGAGAGTCCGTCCTTCCAAGTAATCTTCTTGCCCTCCGCGTAGGTGCGGCCGGCATAGGAGATGGAAACTTCGTAGATTCGCCAGTTTCCCTTGGCGATCTTGGCGGTGAATTCCGGCTCGAAGCCAAAACGATTGGACTCGAGTTTGATATTCTGCAGGATTTCCCGGCGAAAGACCTTGTAACACGTTTCCATGTCGCTGAGCTTCAGGTTGGTGAAAATGTCGGAAAGCAACGTCAGGAATTTGTTTCCGGCGTAATGCCAGAAATAATGGACGCGTTGCGGGCCACCAAGAAATCGTGAACCGTAAACCACGTCGGCGCGGTCGTCAAGAATGGGCTCGAGAAGCACTCCGTAATCCTTGGGGTTGTACTCGAGGTCCGCGTCTTGGACCAGGATGACGTCTCCCACGGCCGCTTCGAAACCGCGGCGCAAGGCAGCGCCCTTACCGGAGTTCTGAGGTTGGAAAATGAAGCGGAAATTCTCCAGGGAGAGGCGCGCCTTGCCGTTCTGCACGAGGACGTCGCGCTTGCCTTCCGACTGCGCCTTGTCGAGATCCGCGAGCAACGGACGCGTGCCGTCTGTTGATTTGTCGTCCACGACGATGATTTCCTTGTCGATCGGTACAGCCTGCACGCGCAGGAGCACTTCTTCGATGAACGCGCGTTCGTTATAGACCGGAATGACGACGGAAACCTTCATTTTGATTCAGGCTTCTCCAATAGCCTCTCAGAATCCGGGTACGCCGATCGCGGCCATCCCGCCGGCTCCCAATTCGGCCATCATGATCAATTAGGCGCGCGTAGAACGCAAACAATTTGGCCGCGACGTTGCTCACTAGATACCACTGTCGCTCTTTCCAGCCGTTGAAAAATCCCGGCTTAACGGGTGCGGGCTCTACGCGCCGTCGCCATAGCGTCGGCTTTGGCGCGTCGGCGACTTGGAGCCCGCCGAAACCGGATAAAGCCCCCGCACGGAATTCCACCGGATGACCAGCAACTCGAGGAACATCCGTATCCCATCCCGGATGACATTCACCTTGGTGGCCGAGTTGTGCGACCATCGCACGGGAATTTCCGCCACGCGCAATCCGTGCCGCTTTGCCAGGAAAAGGATCTCAGGATCAAAACCGAAGCTCTCGATCCGCTGTTGTTCAAAAATGATCGCTGTTCGCTCACGGCGAAACGCTTTGAAGCCACACTGTGTGTCGGAAAACTCCAGCCCGGCGATCCGGCGGACCAGGCGGTTAAACAAGTTGCCTGCCTGCTCACGAAATGCGGATTGATGTACTTCAATTAGACTTTTGTCGATGCCGCGGGAGCCGATCGCAGCGTCGTAACCTCTTTCGCGGATCGCCATGAGCAGCTTGTCCGCTTCTTCGATCGGTGTGGATAAATCCGCATCGGTGAAAAGGACAATTTCTCCGCGAGCTTCCAGCACGCCGTGACGCACGCTGAATCCTTTCCCTCGATTGCGGTCATTGGAAATCAGGCGCAGACCCGGATGCTTTCCAGCGTAACTCTCCGTCAACTTGGGCGTTGCGTCGGTGGATCCATCATCCACAACGATGATTTCAGCCCGCAACGGCCGCGCACTCAGGTAAGCCCCGATCTGCTCAATCGCCTTCGGCAGGCGTCGTTCCTCGTTGAATGCAGGGATGACGATGGACAGGTCCAGTGGCGGCGAATTCATCTGCGGTCGCGCCGCGGACAAATTCGCGGCAGGCGGTTCCTACCTCCAAAGGCGCGATTATATAGTCCGATTAGGTATTCGTCTACGAAGCGAGACAAAAACAGCGACGACGAATTCAAAAATTGATGTGCTGGAGATTCTTAACTAGGCCATTCCATGGCAAATGCATGGAGGCAGCAGTTAACGCGGCACGCCAAACTTTCCTGGATAAGAAAACCGACGATGGTTTTAGGCGGATGAATATTTCCAAATCCTTGAAAAAAGCTGATGCGAAGGCTTAGTGGGTAGCCGGCTCGTTACGAATGATTTCGTAGCGTTCGATGACTGCGGCAACGCCAACGCGTGACGACCCATTTTCAGGTTTTTTCTCCACGCGAACCACCTTGCCCATCGCTCGAATAAATACCTCCGAGCCTCGCGTTACCTCGGAGGGCAGGGTGAGCGTAATATCAAGCTCGGCGCCGGCACTCAGGTCCTGATCGATTGTGAAGTACACGCCGCGTGTGGAAATGTCCCGCGTCTTCCCGCTGCGCGAAGCTTCCCTTTCCACCGGTACGCGAATGATGACCGGCAGAGACAGGTCGTATCGACGTGCTGTTCGTCGTTCGGTCATCGTTCCCTGGACCCCCATCGTAGACTCATCGACACAAACCCCTGTGAGTAAGTGGGTGCAATCAGGATTCCAAAGGGGGAGACATTATCTTCACCAAGCCCGATTTTAACAGTGCCGGCTCCTTACCAATTGCGGCAAACCCCGATGCCCGGAACTGCCCCCTAACTTCTATCACACGAACAGTTAAAAGGTTCTATAACAATCCTGAAAAGTAAAGTCATTACGCTTGCGTAAGAATAGGTCTCTCCAGCCTCCCGAAACGTTTGCTAACTATAACCGAAGATCGGCTACTAATGAACAACTCACGCAATCTACGTATCCCGAATACGCAACTAGTTGCGGTCGTGTGCTCCTCTATCGATTTCGGCCTGCCGGTGATAGAGACACCGGCGGCGGATCGGAATTGACGTTTTCTTTCACTTTGGGAGTCTCTTTGGCGCTTCCACGAGCACCACGGTCCGTGTCCAGCCCAAACTGCCGAATCTTATACAAGAGCGCCTTGTAGCTGATGCCAAGCATCTTAGCGGCATCCTTGCGGCACCAACGAGTCTTTTCAAGCGCGTCGGCGATCGCTTCCATCTCCGCTTCATCTTTCAGGCTGCGCACCAGCGCCTTCAAACCCTGTTCGCGCGCTGGAGCAACTTCCTCCCTCGGCGAAATGCGCTGCCGGGTCGAAGCCATTTCCAGTAGCTCGCGGAAGCTGCCTTCGTCGTCTTCCAGAATGACGTAGCGCTTGACGAAATTCTCAAGCTCGCGCAGGTTTCCCGGCCAGGGATAACGCACGGCTGCTTCGAGCAAATGCTGGGAGGGAACTACAGTCTCCTTGTTGAATTTTGCGCTGTATTTCTGCAGGAAATGCCGGAAAAGCAGGGGTATTTCCGTCGTGCGCTCACGCAGTGGGGGCACATTGATGGATAGGACGTTGAGGCGATAGTATAGATCCTCGCGCAGACGGCCCGACTTCATCGCCTCCTGGATCTCCACGTTGGTCGCGGCCAGGACGCGCACGTCGACGTCGATCAAATTGCGGCCGCCCAGACGTGAGTACTGGTGGTCCTGGAGGACGTGCAGCAGCTTGGCCTGCAAATGGGGGCTCATTTCCGCGATTTCGTCGAGAAAGATCGTGCCCTTGTTGGCGAGTTCAAATTTTCCGGGTTTCGAACGCACGGCGCCCGTGAATGCGCCTTGTTCGAATCCAAACAGCTCGGACTCGAGCAGTTCGCCGGGGAGCGCGGCGCAATTAACCTTGATGAAAGCCTGGCTGCGGCGCGTGGATCGCATGTGGATCATGCGCGCGACCACTTCCTTGCCCACGCCGCTCTCTCCGTAAATGAATACGGGTACGTCCACCGGCGCGATCTGGAGAATTTGCTGGCGGATGCGCACCATCTGCGGGCTTGCTGCAAGGAAGCAGATGTCTTCCGTGATGGTATCGCAATATTCCCGCAGAGACTTGTTCTCCGCTCGAAGTTGCTGTTTTTGCCGGCATTTCAGCATGGCCACGTCCAGCTCGGCCTTTTCGAAGGGCTTGGTCAGGTAATCCTGCGCGCCAAGCCGGATGGCCTCGACGACGGTGCCCACTTCATTCGAACAGGAAAGCATCACGATATTGAGTGACCGATCGATCTGCATTAACTGCTTCAGGGTCTCCAGACCATTCAGTTCCGGCATCAGCACGTCCAGGATGATGAAATCCGGGCGGTCGCCGGCTTCGATTTTCTCGACTGCCTCCACACCCGAAACAACACTTTCAACCTGGTACCCGTCCACCTCCAACAGGGTCCCCAGATACTTCCGGATGCTGGGTTCGTCGTCCACGACAAGGATTCTTTCTTTTTCAGCCATTTGTGCTCCCACCTTTGGTGCTTCGAAATTCCCTACAGATTGTCTATTGGCAACAGGAATGTGAAAGTACACCCCCGACGAGGTTCACTATCCACCCAGATCTTGCCGCGATGGGCTTGTACCAGGCGTTTGGCAATCGCCAACCCCAAACCCATCCCCGAGGACGTCCGGTCGACTCGGACGAAGTCCTCGAAGATCTCTTGATGATGCTCGGAAGCAATGCCGGGCCCCGTATCCGAAACGGAGACCTTGAGGCTGTTGGGTTGCTGCGCGCGTTCTCGCCGGCGCTCAACTGACTGCATTTCTTCGGCTGACCGGCGTTCCCAGAAGTGGAGCTCCGCGCGTAGCGTGACATGACCGCCCGCGGGCGTGTGCTTGAGTGCGTTGTCCAGTAGATTGGCAACCGTCTGCTGAACTTTCTGGTAATCGAACTTGAAAATGGGGAGGTTGCCGCCAAGCATCGCGTCCAGCCTCACGTGCTTCCGAACAAAGGCTTCATGCCACCGCGTGGCCAGCTCGCTCAGGCAATCCCGCAGATCGTTTTCCCGCAAGTGCAGGACGAGCTTGCCGCTTTCCAACGCGGAGTAATTCAGGAACATCGAGACCAGACGAACCAGCCGCTCGCAGCTGTCTTTCGACTCCTGCAAGATGTCGCGCTGTTTATCCGTTAGTTTTCCAAGTGATCCGGAGAGCAATAGATCGTAGTAACCTTTGATGACTGCAAGCGGGGTCTTCAATTCATGAGCCGCCGACGCCAGGAAAACTGTCTTCTGGCGATTTACTTCCTGCAACCGCAGATAAGCGGCGAGCAGATTGCGATACGTGATCTCTCGTTCCTGCAACAGCTCCTGGACGGTATGTTGCGTCGTACCTGCCGGAACTGCGCCTTTGCGCTCTTCGGCATCTTCAATCCGAACCACAAGCCAATCCGCTTCGGGGAGCCATTGGATTCTCGCGAGTTGCTTTCCCGAATGTCCTTCAAATTCTTGATCTATTTTGTGCTTGCCGGCTTCGATCTGATCCACAATTACCTTCTGTTGCAGGTGAAGCACGCCGGAATACAAGTTCAGGTTGGCATCGAACGTAAAACCTTGAGACTCCAAGCGCTGTCTGCCGCGCAAATTGGCAAGCAGAATACGCCCGGCGCGGTCGGAAACCAAAATCGGCTGATCAAGTAAGTCAAGCAGGTTCGCCAGCACGCTCAAAGGTAGCGTTTCGTTAGCTGGCGATTCTAGTATCGGACCGCGTTTCAAATTGCTCTCCTCGGACACCTCTGCCCTCTCGGGGAAGCAGGGAATCCCATTTAATTCTCTTTGGTTTACTGCAGGAGAGCTAACAGGATACTGTCAAAACCCGACGGCAGTGTCAATGGTAAATGGGTCCTATTTTGCGCAATTAGAGAAAACTGTTATCCAGGGTTGCGAGATTCATTGTGGAAAAGAAATTCCGTCTCCCTCGGCGGTAGTTTAAGTCGAATGTCAGCAATCACATGAAGAGGCTCCTTTTTTCTATAGGCTATGGCAGCGCGTGTGCTACCAGTAATCGGGTACTAGCCCAAAAGTACCAGTCCTTGGGCACTGGGAAATTGTTTTCCCACATCCTTGGTTCAGAGAGAAGATATGCGCTTAACCCCCGCTGAGCGCCGGCGTTCGCCACGGATTCACGTACAGATTCCGATGTTTGTTCGAGGTGTAGATGCCACCGGAGTGGAATTCCTCGACCTCACCAAGACCCTTGATATCAGTGCTACGGGTGCATTTCTGGCGAGTCCTCGATTGCTGCGTGTCGATCAAGTTTTGAACCTGACGATCCCTGCACCGCCATCGCCGTCGTCAACACTTCCCGCGGAGACTCCGCCTATCCAGGCACGAGTTCGCCGTCACCGGGCCGCGGGTGGTATACATCTGTTAGGAGTGGAGTTTCTCAAGGCGCTCGATTGATGGCGCGCGGGAGCGAACGAGGAGGAAGTCATGGTAAGACAATCGCCGGAAAGATTGTGCAATAGTTTGCATTTCCTTACCTTGTTCGGCGCCGTAATAATTTTCGGACTTAAGCTAAGACGGTTGCTATTCATTTAACATCAGTACCTTAGCAGGTGTCTCGCGATGCGCACTCACTTGTCAGATCGATGGCAGACCTCGTGCACTGTTTAACTCGCACAATATTGCTTTCCCCATTCCGCGCTGGGGCAACCTGGATTTTCAACGGGACTCTTGATGCCGCAACCTGGTGACCCCAACCCGCCACGGCTGTCGACCGAGGATGCCTTTCTCGAGTTGCTAACCGACACGCTCGAAATGATGGAGCGGCCGGCGCGCGGACTATTTCTTGAGAAGTTTTTCAGGTCCGTCGCGCATGTGGATCTAAAGGAAGCGCAGAGCCTCGAGATCTGGGAGCAAGTTCTGGCCCGGAAGCGTGAACTCTCTGAAAACGCCGGCAAGAACATAGCCTTACAAGTGGCACTGGTGGATGTGCTGGCTTCCGCCAATCTCCTACGCATGCCGATCGTGATGGAGTATGAAGATCTTCGAAAGCTCCAGATCAATGCCACAACGGACCCGTTAACCGGCCTGTACAATCGGCGCTTCTTTGACGACTACTTCGAGAAAGAGCTCAACCGGTCTATCCGATATTCGCACCGGCTTGCCCTGGTCGTCTTCGACTTGCATCGCTTCAAGGAAGTGAACGACCGCTTTGGACATCCGCAAGGCGATATCCTGCTTCAAATGGTGGCCACGACTCTACGAAAATCCATGCGTACTTCAGACTACGCATTCCGGATCGGCGGCGATGAATTCGCGCTTTTGTTACCGCAATCCGACACGGAACAAGCCACTGCCATGAGCCGTCGTTTGCGTGCGGCCTATGCGGCGACGATTGAACCCATGCGTCTGGGCATTTCTCTTGAGTTGGACTACGGTCTGGCTGTCTATCCGGACGATGGTGAGCTACAGGAGATCCTGATTCGCGTCGCCGACGAGCGCCTCTATCAATTGAAAAAGACGGTGCAGCCTCCGGCTCAGGCGCCAGCGGTTCCGACAGGAGCGCGCCCCGCACCCACGGCGGAGAAACAGGCTCCTCCCCCCGTCGCGCCGGTTGCCGAAGGATCCTCGACTCCAGAAGCAAAGGCCCCAACGCCGGAGCGCCGGAGATGGGAGCGTGTTTCCCTGGCAGGTACGCGCGCCTATGCGCTTATCGGAGAGGGAGTCGACTCAACGGCGCGAGTGGTGGACTTGGGCTATGGCGGGGTGGGCCTGGAAGTAGCACGCCCGGAGGAACTCGAAGAGTCGTTCCACGCTGTACTCCATGTTCCGATTCTGCCGCCCGTTCGCGTCAACTTACGCCGCATTTATCTGAAACGCGCGAGCACGGGTAGCTCGCGTGTTGGTTGCGCGTTCGTCACTTAGAGCGAGAACTGGCGCAGTTTCGCGTCGATTTTCACTCGCCGAATTGCTGGCGTAGCGCGCGAGCCCTAAATAGCAACGCCTGTTGTATTCGCGCCAATCCCAATCCCCACCGCATTTCCGCTTGCTCGGCTGAGACTCCGTGGGCAACCAGACGAATGCGCAGACAGAAACCGCGACGATTCTGCGCGGCGAAATCACAGGGCGAAATCCGCAAGATTGCTCGAATCGCGTCCCCGGAGTCTCGTTCCAATAAGTCCTTCAATCCGGCAGTGAGGTCTACAAAGCGGTCCCGCTCGAAGTTTAGGTGGGGCTCGGCAAAGACGAGGCTTGCCTGCGAGGCGAACTCGTAACCTTCTCCGCCAGGGACGCTCGCGGGTGAATCGGCTTGCGTGCCGCAGGACGCGCTGCTGAATGAGGAATCCTCACTGTTCACGGCGGTAAGGAAACTGCGTAGGGGCAAATATTGCCGCGCCAGTGCAATCCGTTCCACCGCATGCGGATTTTCACGGAGGTCCACATAGTCCTCGCCGGGTGGGAAAACCGCAGCCGGCCCGCGGCCTTCCGTGTCATCAATAATTTCAACGCGCATCAACGGGTGCGGAGGCCCACTTGGAGCCCGCCAACAAAAAGAAACGCTATCGTTTCTCGTACCTGCGAACAAGGAAAATCAGGCGTCATTCCGCGATCGTGTGCAAGCGCTCATCGTACGGGCTTCCCAGCAAAGGATCGATCTGCTCGCGGAACTTCTTGGTGTGGGCGGCGGCTTCGTGTGCTTCGAGCGCCTGGCGGTTCTCCCAGACCTCGACCAGAGTGAAGTGGTTTACCCGTGAGACTTGAATATAGACTTCCACGCGCACGGCTCCCTTGTCCTTTCGGCTGTCCGCCGCATATTGTTGCAGAATCTTTTTGCCGGCAGCGGCCTCGGTCGGCAAGACGTCCACATGCGACACGGCGTAAATCTTATCGTGCATTCCGGGCTCCTGCGCGCGAGCCCAGCCGGCAATGCCTAGAGTGGCAAGAAACAAAACCGCACATACCTGAAACCGGCGGCGAACAGAAAACAGATCTGTATTCGCGGACATTCCCTTCCTCCCTGAAGCGTTATTTAGTATTGCCCGACAACGAATTGCTCGTAGCCGGTCAGCTTGTCTGCTGACAGGTTTGAGTAGGACAGGCACTCCTGCGTGTCCGCGCGTCCTGCAGCAATATCGCACTGGACAGACAAGAGTGTCTGTCCTACCCCGGTGCGCTTGGCAAGAATGCCCGGAATCGCGTATGATTGCAAATTGTCCGCTGACCAAGCGACGCGGTTGTAGTCCCGGCACCAAGCCGGGGGCTGCGCAGACCGGCCAGACGGCAGGAGACCTCCATGAAGCCCAACATTCACCCGGACTACCATCCTGTAACGGTACATTGCGCCTGCGGGCACACGTTCCCAACTCGCTCCACGATCAAGGGCGCTTTGCTACGCGTCGAAATCTGCTCGAATTGCCATCCCTTCTTCACCGGCAAGCAAAAGCTGCTGGATACGGCGGGCCGCGTCGAGCGTTTCACGAAGAAATACGAGAAGGCTGCCGAGGCGCAAAAAGCGATCAAGGAAGCCAACAAGAAGAAGTAGTCCTCGCCACAAACGCCACTCGCTATTCACGCGTCGCGCGGCGGTGTAGAATGCCGCGCGACATTATACTGGCGGGCTCCAGGTGGAGCCCACACCCGATGGCCTCGCACCCGATGACTTCTCCGCAGCCGGACAGCGTGCAATTCGAAGCCGCTGCGCCGCGCGTCACGCTGCGAAATCACTTCGCGCATCCTTACGATTCGGCGATCGCCGCGGCGCGCACGTGTTACGCGCCGCGGATCATCGGCCCGGAAGAAATCACCGACAAACAGCGGCTGCAAATCGGCGCGGCCACGTTTTTCGGCGGCCATCACACGGTCTATC
>Ga0209526_10003920_pt1 | contig 10134 bp, 12 predicted proteins | sample JacPinW_OM2H0_M1_FD_188566 | JGI IMG/M metagenome (GOLD analysis project Ga0209526, IMG submission 188566) | Forest soil microbial communities from Algoma, Ontario, Canada - Jack Pine, Ontario site 1_JW_OM2H0_M1 (SPAdes) (version 2) | ecosystem: Environmental > Terrestrial > Soil > Boreal... | reverse complement strand
GCTATCTACAACTTGTTTATCGAGGTCAGATACAGGCAGAGAGCCAGCGAATGAGGGCAGCAATAGCTGCGCTGGCCTACGAGACACCTAAATTGTCTGTGGTCGCCAGCATCAACGATCCAACCGCTTTTGCTGAACGTCTTGAACGAGCCATTCAGCGTAGCGGCGTTAGGCCCTTGATGATTGAACACGTCCCGCAGCCTAAGCCTGCGCTGGAGCCAACGAACTTAGCCGGGCCAATGGTTGGAACAGATCGGAAGATGAGGCGGCTCTAATCCCCTGCGACTATATCCGAAGGGATATTCACCAGTAGTTGAAGCGCGGTCATTATGCATATCGGGGACACATGAGGTCCACGATGCCTATGCTGTTTTAGCTGCCGCTGATTTTCTTGCACGCGATTTTCGAAATGGCATTTTCGCCCACCAAAAGTTTGCCAAAACCGGCTTGATTTGAACAGCCGAATGACAAAGTCGAGATTTGATGAATATCGCCAACTAGGCATGGCGTGTCTTGAGATGGCGCGACAGTCAACCGACTTGCCCGATGTGCAAGCCCATTGGCTTATGATGGCGCAGAGTTGGTTCAGGCTTGCACGGAAAGCTAATGATCCACCGTCCGACCCTTCGAAGGATGTGCCGCCGAAATCGGAGAGCGACTGAGCGGAAAGGTCGGCGCCTCTAATCCCCTTGCAGGTTCATCGGGCCACAATGAACCGGTGGGCGTCTCTATCCAAACACATAGAGGGCTTTTTTCTCTCTGTGGTTCCCATGGATCAATGCACGTCGTTTGCAGGTTCATCCAACCGGGACTATATTGCTTTCGACGGAGGCTCAGTGATGGCCGTTAGTGTTAAGGCAGCGAAGCCTATTACTGTGAAGGCAGCCTGGGATGACGATGCCCTGGTTTGGTACGTCGAAGCCAGCGATCTGCCCGGCCTCCACATCGAAGCCATGACCATCGATGAGCTTCGCGACAAGCTCCCTGGTGCGATCGAGGACCTTCTAGAAAAGCCTTATCCGTTTGACCTCATCACGCCGTGAGAGGCTTCGGTAAGGTCGTCCGCGACAAGCTCAGTGAAGCTGGTTGGATATTCCTGCGCCACGGTAAAGGCGATCACGACGTGTGGTGGCTTCCCGGAACAGGTAAGAAGGTCACGGTTCCGGTAACGCTGTTATCTCGGCATACAGCAAACGGTATTCTGAAGGACGCTGGTCTGCCGAAGCTTTAGAGCCGACCTATCGTCTGATGGCTCACTCCGTAGCTCCTAGCGATCGTCACCATGCTCTCACCAGCTTCCCGTCGATTGACGGCTTCCCGGCGTTGGTAGGCGTTGAGCTTGGGCTTTCTACCAAACTGCACGCCATTCGCTTTCGCTCGCGATCGGCCTTCACCAGTTCTCGCCAAGATCAACGATCGCTCGAACTCAGCAAGGCCAGCGAGGATCGTCAGCATCAACCGGCCATGTGGCGTAGTAGTATCGGCCCAAGTATCCGCCAGGCTCTTAAAGCTTGCGCCTACCTCGCCAATCTGTGCCAGCACATTCAGTAGGTCTCTAGTTGACCTAGCAAGCCTATCTAGGCGCGTTACGATCAAGGTGTCGCCAGACCCAACGGCCTTCAACGCCTGCACCAGTGCCTTCCTGTCGGTCTTGGCGCCGCTAATCTTCTCCGAGAATACCCGATCGCACCCGACTGCCTTTAGCGCCGCTTGCTGACTGTCTAGCGACTGGCCGTCAGTGGACACTCGCGCGTAGCCGATCAACATGGCATCACCTTTCTGGACGTGAGTTGTGGACAACGGAAACGCTTGCGGGCCAAGGCCTATGCCGATGTCCATTTGTTGTAACTTGTGGACGGCGACGACGCTTAGCCTCTGCCTCCGCGAGCTTGCGTAACCCTGGAACGCTATCGATCGTCATCGTCGCTTGTGCGACCAGTGCGTCTCGATGCTGATCTAAGTACGCATCGGCCTTCGCGTTGATAATGCGAGCCTCGATATGGCTGACCTTGTAGCCTGCGGCTTGCAGCTGCGCTTTGATTGCCTTCCTCGCCAGATATCTCGCGTGGCAGATAGTGGTCGCTGGCGCAGTGATAGGTCGGGATCGAGGGATGATCGGCACTGATGTAGTCATTTGCTGAGCCCTCGATAAAACATGCGCCAGATGAATTGCTGGAAACGATTTGCGCGGCGATAGCGCCTTCGGGATGGTCTGCTCATGACAGTCCTCGCAATAGCAGGGCCATCATCGCCACTAGCGCCAGGGGTATGCCTGGTTCGATTGCAATGTAGATGGATGGGAATAGAGTTCTGTTAGCCTTGGCCATGCGATGAGCCTTCCTGTGGCTGGGGTCAGGCCGGGCATGGTGTGCAACCACTGTGCCTGGCCGCTTCATGTAAGAAGCAGCGCGCAGTCTACGCTGCTCCGCGCAGACCAACAACATCTATATCAACAACATCACGATCTACTACAACACGAGATCAACAACTCGTTGACGTGGCTGATCTCTTTCGCGCCCCTGCATTTTCAATCGCTAGGGTGGTGATGACGGCACCAGGGGGCCAAAACTCGCGCGATCGGCGAAGGGCAGTCCACCCAGCTAAATCCGATGCAATTTTCAACGGCGGTATATCTCTCTGCGCCCGGATAAATGAAATTGATTTTTCGACCGTGGTATATTCGCTCGTCGCTAACTCGATGAGGCAATCAAATGTTCACTGGTTTTAGCTGTTCCACGTTAGCGGTTCTTCCCGGAGCTAGCCCCGTCCAAATGGCGGGGCTTTTGTTTGGTCGAGCTAGACAAAGAAACCCCGGTCTGGCACTGGCTATGCCACTCGACTGTTGATAAAATGGCAGATTATTGGTTAGCGAACGGGGGTACCTATGCCAGCAAAGCCGAAACCAGCAAAGCTGAAACCAGCAAAGCCGAAAGCACCGCCAACAAAGCCGTTAGTATGTTTGGTGACACCCGCCGACGCACACGATACAAAACACAAGAGTCGAGACGCGTTTGAAGACGAACTCCAAAGGCTTGGGTTGACCTCCGCGCAAATCGACTACAAGGTCTATTATGGTTCCTACAGCCCAACAACGCTAAGAACTAAAGCGAACACTGCGGTAAGCGACGCGCAAAGCTATGTGGATGCGCACCAGCGCGCTGTGATTGTCACCGCTGGGACGATGGCCACAGCAATAGTCCAGGGCTTGGCGCCGAATACTATTCCAATCATTCAGGCGGCGGGTGGTGCCATGCCGACCCGTCAAACCAACGTCACCGGGTTCTACATAGACGCGCAAGGGACAAGTCAAAGTCAATTCGATAAGTTGAGCGTTTATGGTACAGTAACTATTCTGTACGACTCCACCAACGAGCCTCCTTCAAACTCGGCATATCTAGCCCTAGCGGCGTATGCTATTCAAAGGTATCCGCTCGTAACCGAAAATTCTCTTGATATTCATGATTTGACGCGCCTCGTTTCTACCGACATTGAGGGCAGTTTCATGCTGATCCCAAATACGATGTATTATAACAAGTGCGACGTCATCGCGAAGGCCGTGAAACAAGCCGGAGTGCCGGCCATCTACCCGGAGCGCGAGTATAAGAATGAGCATGGGAACAACAAAACCGGGATCAAGGTTCACGGTCACAACATTCCGCTTACCTATCGCTTGGCAGCAACGTACGTGCTTAACATTTTGGACGGTTCGATGGTCATTCCGCTACCGGCGCTTGCCTCGGCAATACCAGACGAGGATTGACGTTGATGGGGAACCTATAGTCTGCCGTTGCAGCCCTCCGACCTCGGCCCAGTTTGCTCGATCGGAGGGGTATTCTTTAATTTGGCCGGAAATATCGGCACTGGTCAGATCATCTTTCCAACAATCCTCGTCATCTCTTCTGCTGAAAAGGCTCGCAGTGACTCCGTACGTATGTTGCCCAGTGCGCTAAGGCTCAAGTTAAGCGCCGTAGCGGCAATCTCATCTGGAGCCTCGGTGATTGCTACGATGTCATAGCGTCCCTGCGTCCAAAATATTTCCTTCACGGTCACTCCAAAGGTTTTGGCCATTTGCCTGAAGGCTTCGGCCCGCTTAGGTGACTCTTTAGCGGTTTTGACGCCTTGATCGGTGAACGTGGCAAGGATGACATAGTTAGCCATCGTCATTTCTCCTTGGGCGGTAGAGTTTATCTTATTGACGCTCCTACTTGCCTGATTGGCCACCACTTACCACAGGCCAACATCGGCGGCATCCGGTGTATGATGCCCGCTAGGAGAACGTTTGGAGCGAACTCGGACTGATAAAACAGGAGGGGCGCATGAGTAACAGGATAAAAATCGTCCTGCTGATCGCCTTTATTGGTCTCGTGGCGTTGGCGACCAGTGCTCAAGCCCAATCAACGTCCATGCAGCTGGGCTGCACTGGGCAGCTGATCGAACCGACCGCTAAGACGCCTTCGCCGAAGGTGCTCCAATTGACGATTAGTTCGGGGAAGGTTGGACTGGACTTCGGGTCCGGCAGCGCCGCCGCCAAGGTCCAAAGCGACAACAAGATCCAACTCAAATTCAGTACCGACGAATTCACAGGCGAGTATTTCCACTACACCGGAGACCTTTTCCTTATCTACAAGGACGGCCATCTTGCTCGCCTGACCTGCAAACAGGGCTAAACCCGCAAGTGCGACCTAACTGGAAAGAGCAGCCACCACGAGAGCCTGACCGGCAAATGTGGCCTGCCCGAACACTGTGTGCGCAGGGCGATCCCTAGTTCCGCTGGAACCAAAATACAGGCGTGTGCATTTCTACGTTCGGAAAATGCAACTGGTCGTGTGAGGAATCTGCACATGTACCTGAACCAAATTCCGGCACGTTTTTTGATTCTATCCGTCGTCTTTACTGTCGTGTTCGGTTCCGTGGCAGTCGCTTTATCTTGGCTAGGCTGACGATGTGTTCGTGATGGCCTCGGACTCGGTGCGTATGTCATTTGACATAGAAACGCGCTGTTTTTCCACATTTCTTCGGCGTTAATGTCGGCTACCAGACAGACCGCCGCTCATACTCAATATTAATACGTCCCTAAACGACACCCGGCCCTCGCCCACAAGCACCCGGGTGCCCGCCTATTAGCAGGCCTGTGTTCCTAGCTATTTACGCTTGGAGCCTCCTTTTTCGCGGCGCACTTTGCCGCGCGTCATCGGCGGACCGACGGGGTGCTTGGGGTTCATGGAATAATGTCGACGGCGGTCAATCCAACGCAATAATGGACAGGTCGTTGCCCGGGGCTGTCAAATTCTTCGCCCAAATCTAAAACGGTTGAATCACCACCCGGCCCCGCGTGGGAACAGATTGGCAATTCCAGAATCTTTCCCGAACGCTGCGGCGTGTGCCGACCGAATGTCCGTTCAGGGTCAAAAGCGGAAATGCTCATAACGAGCGCCATTGGCACGAAGCCGACGTAAAACTGCGTCCGGACATCTGGTCCCTATTCGATGACTTCGTCGGCGAACAACAGAAACGATTCCGGGACGGCTAGACCAAGCCCCTTCGCGGTCTTCAGGTTCACCACCAGGCTGAATTTTGTGGGTAACTGCACTGGAAGGTCCGCCGGATTTGCGCCGCGCAGGATGCGGTTAACATAAGAAGCCGCTTCACGTACTGTCTCCAACTGGTCAATTCCATAGGAGACCAAGCCACCGCTATCGACATAAAAACGGAACGGGTACACCGCAGGCAGCTTCACTCTGTCGGCAACATCAATAAGCACGTCTCGTTTTGTCGCCGTGAGCGGGCTTGGTGTTACGATCAATCCGCCATCTGGTTCCTGACCGAAGTCTTTCAACACCCGCTCGATATCCGCGGCGTCACGAACTCCCAACCCGGTGACGCTCATGCCTAGCGGCTTAGAAATCGCATCCGCTGCGCGGATAAACGTCACATTGGCGGCGATCTCTGGAACATGAACCACGCCAACACGACGAACCTGCGGTGCAATCTGCTTGAGAATTCCCAGCCATTTTCCTCCAATCGCGGGCTCAAAATTATGGAAACCGGTTACGTTGCCACCCGGACGGGCAAGGCTGCTAACGTAACCACTACCCACCGATTCGGATACCCATGTGAACACAATCGGAATCGTGCGGGTCTCGCGAAGAAGCGCAGACAGCGCCGGATTGGTCGTTACAAAGAGCAGATCCGGTTTGCTGCCAACTAGTTCGGTAGCCGCGAGACGTGTGCGTTCGGCACTTTCTCCGGCAAACCGATATTCGAAGTTGACATTTTGCCCTTCCGTCCAGCCAAAGTCGCGTAAACGTTCCCGGAACACTTGAAGATAGGTCTGCCAAACTTCGTCTGATTCAGCAAAACCCATCAATACGCCGATGTGGCGTGGGCGATCGCGCTGCTGTGCAAGTGCGCCAAGCGGCCACGCCGCTGTAGCGGTCCCAAGAATTCCGATGAACTCACGCCGCCGCATGACACCCCCGGTTAGAGAACGCCATCCTACAATCTCACAGCTGAACGTTAGAAGCGGCTAATCGATGTCCGCTTTGGGTCAAAAAGGGACATCGGTGCCTACACCGCGATATGTCAGCTTCTCACTCAAGAGCGGACATTCAGCCTGTAGCGCCGAAAATGGGCGCAATGGATAGCGCCGATAGATCCCGTAGTGCAGGGATAAACGCCGGAGAAACGCGACCATAGCTCCGCGCTTTCGATACAGACACCTATCGGGAATTCAGTGGAACAACGTTTGAACGGTTGCTTTGCGACGACGGGTCGTCAGCTTTCTGTGCAAGCTTGAACCAAGTCTGCGACATCATAAGCCAACGGGCTTGCACATCGGGCACGTCGGACAGGCGGGCCAGGAAAAGACACGCCATGCCTTGGCGGTGATATTCACCAAAACTCGGCTCACCCTCAGTCATGGCAGAACCGGCTGTTCAGGCCGGGTTGGTTTCGGCGCGCTTTTGGTAGGCGAAACTGCCATTTCGAATAGCGCATTCATGAAAATCAGGGGCAGCCAAAACAGCATAGGCATCGTCGACCTCATCTGCCCCTGCTGTGCATCATGACCGGGCGTCAACGGTTGGTGAATATCCCCTTGGATATAGGCGCCCGCAGATGGGCGCGCGCCTAATGGATCATGCGACGATTTTTGGCGAAGGCGAAAGAAATTTAAGGAAGAGGCAATCCCATTTCTCACGATAATGTAAGCACAAATACATCGTGCCGATTAGCTGTGAGAGACTGACTTGCGAACGCTTTCAAATAACGCAACCGCTTATGACCCTCAATCAGGCAAAATCTGAATTCCGGAAGGGGTGTTTCATAATCCAGAACACCTTCAGGCGTCTCGATAACGACAATTGGATAATCCCATGTTCCCGTCGCTTTCAGGTGGGCTTGAAGTGATTTAAATTTCTGGCTGTCGGTGTTTTGAATGTATTGAAGGTCACTGTCAGGATGGAACTCGCCGGAATGGCGCCTGACATAAACCTTCTCAAGTATCTTTGAAGTGTCCCATTCTTCGAGGCACCATCTCAATTGTTCAATCGGCAAGTGACGATAAGGAGATTCGCCCCAAGGTCTGTGGACCCATTGTTCGGCAATCATTGGATGTAAGTGACCCACCTGAGCCTGGCATCGATCCCACCACAAATCAAAAGCCTCCCTATTCCAGAACTCCCCAATTGGCTTTAAAGCGCTGTCCCACGCGCACTCGCACTCACTGTTGGTTACGTCGAGTATCAAATTGCTTTTCCTCTCTCCGTCATAGTCAGTGAGAACTGTCGAGACCTTGCGGCCCGTAATGCCTGACACCAGCAGTGTCGCCGAGCGTTCACTTGCCGCTTTGGCTTCTACTCACCTTCGCTCTCACGCCGCCCCGCCGCAACCGCGCGCAGGTAGGCCTGTGTGTACATATCGATGGTAATTGCCGAGGCTATTTCATCGGCAAAGACAGTCTGTTCCTTAGCGTTTATCCCCTTGAAGACATCGCACGCTGCTTTATGTACAGCCGCAATTAATCTATCTCTTGTCGTTTGAACTGGGGGACATTCTGGACAAACCCCGTATTCTAAATCTTGATCAGTAGATGCGCCGCACCTGTAGCAAGTGAAAACTTGTTGCATTTCAAAAGTCCCTCCTAACATGGCTCCGTGGCACTCGCGTGCCGGTGGAGGAGCCGTCCACAGCATCAATAGCGGACATCCCGCTTATTCGATCACCTCGTCAGCGGCGACGAGCAATTGAGCCGGGCAGATTTTTATTCACGAGCAGACACATTCTTGACGCGTAGCAGTCGGTGAGCGAGCCGAAGCGACGCTCAAGACGGCCGGCGAGTGTTTGCCCCGTTTGCGTCGCCGCCGTCGTATGCTACTGGTTATCACTCATTATCCGAACGAAGAGATTGGTGGTCGCCAGGGAGGCAGATCGACTGCTGCTTCAGCGCCGATGGCAAGCGCCAAGGGAGCGAACGATGAACGAAGCCGCGACGGACGGCCATCCACTCCGCTGCACTCAAGATGGCGCCATGCCGATCGTGCTGGCCGAGGAGTTGGAAGCCGACCCACACACAGTGTGCGCGCGCTATCGCACCCTGAGCCCGGTGGTTGCACGGAGTACCGGCGGTTTCGTGGTGCTCGGGGCGGCGGAGATCGATGCCCTTCTGAAGGATGATCGGTTGTGCGCCACCAAGACGGCAGCCATCCGCGCGAAGGGCATTACCGACGGCCCCTTGTGGGAGTTTTACAAGCTCTCCATGCAGGTTTGGGATGATCCGGAGCACCGGAAGCGACGCGCGCCCTTTACGCGAACATTTGCCTTGCGATTGATCGAGCAAACACGGCCGATGATCCGCGCACTGGCGCATCGGCTGATTGACAATTGGATTCAGGGCAGACCGGTCGACTTCGTTGACGGCTTCGCAAAACAGATCCCGGCGTTGACGATCGCTCACATCCTTGGAATGCCGGAGGAAGATGTCCCCCATTTCACGACGCTCTCCTACGAGGCGGCGAGAGTCACCGGGTTCAACTGGGGTCCGGAAGATCTTCCGCTGATGCAAGAATCCTGCCGGCAGATGGTTTCTTCGGTGCAACAGATGCTTATGGATAGGCGGAACCGCCCGCGGGAGGATTTTCTCAGCAGGTATCTTGCCGAAATCGAGATCAAGGCTGATGGGTTAAGTGCAGAAGAGGCAGTCACGCAGATCGTGCTGCTCATTGTCGCCGGGACAGAAACGACACGCTTCGCGGAAGCTGTCCTCGTATCTCTGCTGATGCAGCACCGGAGCCAATGGGATGCGATATGCCGAAATCCCGAGCTCGCTCCGCGTGCCGTTCGCGAGGCGTTGCGTTTTGAGCCAAGCGTCGGAACGATTGGGCGCCTGAGTGCGGAGCCTGTCGCGATCGGCGGGCACGTCGTGCCCGCGGGCCAATTGATACTTCTTTCGCTGCTTTCAGCCGCGCGGGACGAACGCGTCTATCAGCGACCGGGCGAGTTCGATATCATGCGCGAAGATCTTCCGCGAACCAACATCAGTTTTGGCGGCGGGATGCATCGATGCCTGGGCGAGTCGTTGGCCCTGGCGGAGCTGGAGGAGAGCTTGATTGCTCTAACGCGGCGGATTCCGCAACTTCGGCTGGCAGGAGCCCAGCCCCAAATTCGGGGACATTCGGGGGTGCGCCGCATCGAGGGAATGCAAGTGGTCTGGTGAGCGCCAGCCTGCGAATATCAGATATTAGAGTGTACCATTCCGCAAATGGGTGCACCGGAAGCGCGCCCGAAGCCTAAAAGTCACCCGGCCTTCGCCCACAAGCACCCCCGGCCGCGACCGCAGCGATTCGATGCGCGGTGGCGCAGGTGGAGATGGCACCGCGGTTGGGGATGGCGCCGGGGCTACAGCAACAGCGGATGCCACATGCGCGGCTTGCCGGTGAGCTGCCAGCGCCAATATCGACTCCGACAAACCGTAACGCGTACCGGATCGTTCAGAAGCCTATCTCGCGCATTGCCAACGCGAGCAACTCACCGCTAACAACCGAAATGGCCATCCACCAAATAATGACTTTAACGTCGGCCCGCCACTCGCCCCACTCACTCATACGCGCCTCCCAAACCCACGGGCTATTCAGGATT
>Ga0209526_10003919_pt1 | contig 10135 bp, 9 predicted proteins | sample JacPinW_OM2H0_M1_FD_188566 | JGI IMG/M metagenome (GOLD analysis project Ga0209526, IMG submission 188566) | Forest soil microbial communities from Algoma, Ontario, Canada - Jack Pine, Ontario site 1_JW_OM2H0_M1 (SPAdes) (version 2) | ecosystem: Environmental > Terrestrial > Soil > Boreal... | reverse complement strand
CGCCGAGCAATCTCGATCTCCGACAACGGCCGCAACAGTGAAAAATAGGTAATGCTCGGGGTGATCAGATCTCGGACATATTCCGAAAGCATCCACTCGAATTCCAAGGATTTGCTGAATTGATGATTGATCTCGGTGCCACCGATCTTCAGGTTTGGCACGCTCGCAGAATGCTCGTTGGACATCGCAATTGTATCAAACCCGGCCATCACAGCACAGGCCAAGGCGATGGCGCTCAAAATCCCGGTAATCGGAACGTGACCGTTCAGCGCTCCAGCCTCGTTGAGTTTCAAAAGGGTGCCATCCAGCCGGCGGTGAACTCTGATGAAAGGTCGTTGCGCCGCCGTAATGCAGGCAGTGATCGGTTCGGCATCACCCAGCGAAAATAAGATCAGTGGCTCGCCGCCGCGCTTGAGGCACTCGATAGTGACGATCGAATCTTTGCCGCCGCCAACCGGCACGCATGTCCTCCGTGGGAGGTTGAGAGCTATCGGAGCCGTCGCAGGGCCTGCGGTTGACTGAATTCGGAAATGGTTGTTTAGAGAAATCCCATTCCTGAATGCAAACTCTGCAAGACCTTTTTCATAGAACTTGTGCAGAAATTCAGCGGTATTTTCATCGAGCGCGAAATATTCGCAAATGAGTGTCTTCGGTATGTAGGCTTTATAGTAACTCACCCCGGAAGTCAAAAATATCAGACGAAAAATTCGATCGAGCACCTCTCTCTCCGTCGCCGAGAGCTCACGTGCCGCAAAATCGAAAACCAGAGTTTCTTGGAAACGTGGTCCCTCCCTGAACCGATACCGGAGCGACAGGGTCGAGACCGCCGGATCGTAATGATAACTCTCGAATATGAACTCCTTATACTCCATACCCGCCCTCAACGACCGCACGGATCTCGCGTAATTTACCGTGGTGAACGGCAATATCGAGATTGTCTACGGTCATCGTGCGCAACCGCGACACACCATCGACCGCCGGCCCATGATCGACGGTCGCCTGGAGGATCGCTTTGTCGAGCGCCTCATCGAGGCAGGAGAGCAGCCTCGCGCGCCAATCCTCGCGCAGGGCGGCGAGCGCGCCGAGGAGGGCGTACGCTCCCCAGTTCGAGACTCCGGCGACGATCAGATGCTGCGCCGGGGTGACGCAAGCGATCGTTTCGCCGTGGTCGACATGTTGCGCGATCAACGAGCGGGGGATCGAGCCCATTCCGATTTCGTTTCCGCCATCCCCGACAGCCATGGTTTCCCACGGCCCGGCGATGAAAAGCTCGTCGAGCGGCGCCGTGTATGAACCGATATCTTGCCCCCTCATATTGCGGGGCGCACCGTCGGCGCTGCGCCCGCAGCGCTCGATCGAGATCGCGTGGGTGATGCCGGCGCGACGCCAGGTCTTGATCAGCCCGCCGATATCGGAGGCATCGATCGGCACACCAGAAACTCCGGCCCCCGCCAACGCAGCTGCGCAGGCGCGGCGGCACGGCTCATCGGTTGCAACTCGGCAGGAGATCCCGACCTTCTCGAGCCCTTTGGCAAGGAGCGCCGTACCCACCGGCCCGTCCGTCTCCGCCGCGGGCGGCGAGCCTAGGGGAACGTAAAAGCCGGTGATCAGTCCGATTCTGGGCGCAGGGGCCGCCGCCAAGGCAGAGGCCGCCCCCCAAAGGCCGCCCCTTGCGGCATCGAACAATGCGGTGATGTTGCGCCCGACATCGACCTGGATCAGTCGCTCGATGCGATCGACCAGGGAACGTGGTTCCGGCTTGCCCGCCACAATCGCCTTCAAGTGTTCGCTTGTAGGGTTGTCATTGCCGGGGCTTGACCCGGCAATCCAAGCAGCGCCCTGGACCGCGCCGGCGCTTCGTGAATGCCCGGGTCAAGCCCGGGCATGACGACACTTAAAAATCGCTTTCGCCTCGACCCAGTCCGTCAAAGGCTCGCCAGTTTCGAATTGAGGAGATCCGTAATCAGCATACTGCCGGGCGCGTGGGTAATGCAGAAATCCGGCCGGACTTGGGCAATCACGGCTTGCGGGGTGACGCCGCACGCCCAGAACACCGGGAGTTCGTCGCTCTTCACCGGGACCGCATCGCCGTAATCGGGCTTTGCCAGGTCCGCGATGCCGATCGCCGACGGCAAGCCGATATGGACCGGGGCGCCGTGCACCGAAGGGAAGCGCGAGGTGATCTGGATCGCGCGAATCGCATCGCTCGGCTTCAACGGCCGCATCGAGACAACGAGCGGGCCGGCGAATGGCCCGGCCGGCTCGCAGCGGATGTTGGTCCGGTACATCGGCACATTCGACCCGCAAGTCATGTGACGCAGCTCGATCCCGTCTTCGATCAGCGCCTGCTCAAACGAAAATGAGCAGCCCAAGGCAAAGCTCACGAGGTCGTCGCGCCAGACATGGGACACCTCCAGCGGCTCCTCGACGAGTTCGCCACGACGCCAGACGCGGTATCGCGGTAAATCGGTGCGGATGTCGAGGTCTCCGCCCAAAGCCGGCAAGTGCGGGTCGCCGGGCTCGGAAACCGCGAGAACCGGACAGGGTTTGGGGTTCGCCTGGGCAAACCTCAGGAAATCATGGGCCAACGCCTTGGGCAGAATGACCAGATTCGCCTGGACATTGCCGGGCGCCAGCCCGGCCGTCGGCCCCGAAAAATCCCCTGCCCGGATCCGCGATCGCTCGCGCGCACCGGCTTCGACGCCTCGATCAAGCAATGCGCTCATTACACCCGTACCCCGAGATCGGCAATTCTACAGGTGATCGGGCTCGCCCGCCAAGCTCGGCCGATCTCCGGGACCCAAGGTAGCCCTCGTTAGAAATCGGTGCACCGCCCGTTGTGCTCCCAATCGCCGTAGCGGGTCGGCTCCGGCCCCTTCGGGCCGCCGATTTCGCGCGGCTTTGGTGCCGCCGGTTGCGCCGCTTCCGGCGTAGCACTGGGGGTGGGCGGGATGGGTTCGCGCGGTTTTTCTTCCATCAATCGAATATGGGAGGCAATCCGACCGGCTCAACCGGCGCGCCGGCTTTGAAGCGACGGGTGTTCAGCGTGTAACGTCCCATTGGGAAAGTTCGGAGGAAAACATGGGTCGACCGCTCGAAGGGATGCTGGTCGTTTCGGTCGAGCAGGCGGTTGCGGCGCCGCTGTGCTCGTGCCGTCTCGCCGAGGCCGGTGCACGGGTTATCAAGATCGAGCGGCCGGAAGGGGATTTTGCGCGCGGCTACGATCGGGCCGCCCGCGGTCAGAGCAGCTATTTCGTGTGGCTCAACCGCGGCAAGGAGTCGGTCGTTCTCGATATCAAAGATCCCGCCGACCACGATCTTCTCGCGCGTCTGATCGCGCGCGCCGACGTCCTTGTGCAGAACCTGATGCCGGGCGCCATGGCCCGCGCGGGCTTCGCTCTCGAGGAGCTGCGAGAGCGGTATCCGCGTCTCGTGATCTGCTCGATCTCCGGCTATGGCGAGACCGGCCCTTACCGCGACATGAAGTCGTACGACATGCTGATCCAGGCGGAAACCGGCCTCGCTTCGCTGACCGGACCGGCTGAGGCCCCCGGCCGGGTCGGCGCTTCGGTGACCGACATCGCGGCCGGGCTCAATGCCTATGCCGCGATCCTCGAAGCGCTGATCGCGCGGCAGCGGACCGGGGCCGGGGCGTTGATTCGGGTGTCGCTGTTCGACGCAACGGCGGAATGGATGGCGGTTCCGTTGATCCATCTCGACTATGTCGGCCGCGCGCCGGCGCGGATGGGCCTTGCCCATCCGTCTGTTGCACCCTACGGGCTGTTTACCACCGCGGACGGCAAGGAGATTCTGATCGCCATCCAGAACGAGCGGGAATGGCGGCGTTTCTGCGCCGAGATCCTCGGGAATGCGCGGCTCGCCGAGGACCCGCGGTTCAGCGACAACAACAGACGGGTCGACCACCGCGCCGAGGTCGACGCGCTGGTCGCAGCAGTGTTCGCCCGCCACTCGCGCAGCGCGCTCTCCGAGCAGCTGAAATCCGCCGGGATAGCGTTTGGCAACTTCAACACGGTCGAGGATTTCTCTCGCCATCCGCATCTCAGGCGTATTGCGGTCGAGACCCCCGAGGGTGCCGTGCGGCTGCCCGCCACGCCGGCGGTATTCGAGGACGAGCGGCCGCCCGGCCGCGTCCCAGCGCTCGGCGAGCACACGGCAACGGTGCGCGCCGAATTCGCCCAATGAGCGTCGTCTATCTCGCCGCGGCGATCGTATTGGAGATCTGCGGGACAACCTCGCTGAAGCTCTCCGACGGGTTCACACGTATCGGCCCGTCCGGCGCAGTCATCCTCTGCTATGTCGCGAGCTTTGCGCTGTTGTCGCTGGCGCTGCGCGGGATCGAGCTGTCGATTGCCTATGCCGTATGGTCCGGCGTTGGCACCGCGGTCGTGGCGGCGATCGGCATTGCCTGGTTCGGCGAGAGCGCCGGAGCCTGGAAACTGCTGTGCTTGGCACTGATCGTGCTCGGTGTCGCTGGGCTCCACCTGTCGGAGCGCGTTTTGTAATCCTTTACTGGGCGAGCAGGGCGGCGCAGCCGAGAAAAGCCGGCAGCGGGTGGGTCACTACAAAAGTTGGAATCGCTGCGAGATAGGCCTGGAAGCGACCCTTTGCTTCGAAGCTCTGGCGAAATGGCGATTGGACAAAAGTCTGACCGAGCCTGGGAACGATCCCGCCGCCGATATAGACGCCACCGCGTGCGCCCAGAGTCAGCGCCAGATTGCCCGCCATCGTCCCGAGCATGGCGCAAAACATTCTCGTGGTCTCGACACATAACGGGTCGGCGTCGCGGATCGCCAGATCGGTGATCTGGGCGGCCGTGAAACCTTGCGCCGGCACGCCGTCGAGCCCTGCGAGAGTGTTGTACAGATTGACCAGGCCGGGGCCCGACAGGGCTCGTTCGGCAGATACGTGATCGAAATGTCGGCGCATGCGGTCCAGCGCGGCGCTCTCCCGAGCCGTCGCAGGCGCCATCGTCGCGTGCCCGCCTTCTCCGGTCAGCGCGATCCAGCTGCTTCCGGAGGGGACGAGACCGGAGACCCCGAGTCCCGACCCTGGCCCGAGCACGCCGATCGGCGCGCCAGTCACTGCGGCGCCTCCACCGACCACGAGCCGGTCCTCCGGCGCGAGACGAGGGAGCGCCAGTGCCAGCGCGGTGAAATCGTTGATGACTTCGAGACGGTCAAATCCGAACCGATCTTTCAGCGCCACAACCGAAAAATCCCAAGGGTGGTTGGTCATTGCGACGCGGTCGCCGGTAATCGGCGAAGCAATCGCGATCGCGCCCTGGCGCGGCATCGGCAAGGCGCCGCGCTCCGCCAGAAAGGCGGCGATCGCATCATCTATCGCCGGATAATCCTCGTCGACCAAGGTGCGCGAATGCAGCAGCTTTCCATCCGGCAAAACCAGGCCAAAGCGGGCGTGGGTTGCGCCGATGTCGCCGACGAGCCATGTCGTGGCCGAGGTCGCCGCGGTAGTCACCGCCGCACGTCGCTGGCCGACAGGGCGCGCACAAAGCTCTCGCGCCATGCCGTAATGTCGTTGCGCTCGATCACCTTCATCATCGCGGTCCAGCGCTCCTTGCGTTCGCCGAGTGGCATGTTCAGCCCTTGCAGGATGGCTTCTGCCATGCCTTCGATGTCGAACGGGTTGACAATCACTGCCTCCCCGAGCTCCCGAGCCGCTCCAGCGAAGCAGGACAGTACCAGAACGCCCGGATCGTCCGCAGGCTGCGACGCGACATATTCCTTGGCGACCAGGTTCATGCCGTCGCGCAACGGCGTCACCAGCGCCATTCGGCTCGCCCGGAAGAACCCGGTCAAGATCTGGTGACTGAAGCTCTTGTTGATGTACCGCAGCGGTGTCCAGTCGAACTCGCCGTAGCGGCTGTTGATTTGGCCGGCCGCAGCCGCGAGGCTCTTGCGGATATCCTGGTATTCTGGAACCTCGGAGCGCGACGGCGGCGCGATTTGAATGAAAACGGTTCGGCCACGGGCTATGGCGTAGGTTTCGAGCAAATGCGAATAGGCCTGAAATCGAGCCGCCAAGCCCTTCGAGTAATCGAGCCGATCGACGCCGATCACCAACGCCCGATCGCTGAGGCTTTGCCGTAGCCGCCGCATATGGCGACTGCTGTCCGCAGCCGCCGCCTGCGCTGAGACAGTGCCGACATCGATCCCGATCGGGAAAACTTGCGCGCGCACGACACGGCCAAAGGCGCGCAAGATGCCGCGGTCGAGCTCCTCTCCACCGGCCCAGCGCAGTAGGTAATCGCGGAAGCCGTCGAGGTCCGATTGGGTTTGGAACCCGACGAGGTCATAGGCGCAGAGCCACTTGGCGACGTCCTGGTGGTTCGGCAGCACCCGAAGCAATTCGGCCGGCGGAAAGGGAGTGTGCAGGAAAAATCCGATCGCATGCGATTGATCCAGCTTCCGAAGCTCTTCGCCGAGGGGGATCAGATGATAGTCGTGGACCCAGACGAGGTCCTGCGGCGACAGCATTGGCGCCAACACTCGCGCAAACATTCGATTGACGCGCAAATAACCGCTGAGATAGCGCCGCGAGAATTCGACGAGTGAGCTGCGAAAGTGAAACAGGGGCCAAAGTACGCGGTTGGAGAAGCCGGTGTAGTATTCGTTGAAATCTTTTTGCGACAGGTTGAGGGTTGCGAAGGTAAGAGGCCCGTCGGCAACGGTTGCAGGCTCACCGCTCGGCTCGTCCGAGACCTCCCCGCTCCAACCAAACCACATGCCGCCGCTGTGCTGCAGAGCGGCGCGGATTGCAACAGCGAGTCCTCCTGAGTCAGGCCTGGCGCCTCCGGTTGGCGTCACTCGATTGGAGATCACGACCAATCGCCGAGTGACCGCACTCGCGCGAAAATTAGTTCTTTCCGTCTGCCGTGGTGCTGTGGCCGCCGGGTCGGTTCGACCGGCTATAGTCAGGTCGCCCTCCGTCATTTTCGCCTCGCTGCAACTGCGTCGGCAAACACCGGTGCTATACGAAATGTTCCGGTAGCGATTATTGGTCTTGGTTATCTTTAACCTAAACGCTGCTCAAGGCAAGCCGGTTCTCTCCAGCCAGTCGAGGACCGCTGCAACCGAGGGTAAACCATAGTTCGCCTCAGTCTTGCGCGGCTTCCCAACGCGGATGGCCATGCCGCCGCGCCGGCGGATCTCGGCAAACCCGTCCTCATCGGTCGTGTCGTCGCCGATGAAGACGGGTCGACGGCCGAGAAACGGCGGCTCGGCCATGAAAGCGGCAATCGCCAGCCCCTTGTTCACGTTGCGCGGCTGGAATTCGACAACCATTTTTCCCGCGATGAGGCGGAGTGCCGCACCAGCCTCGGCTCGGAGCGTTTCGGCGTAGGAACGGATTTCCGCCTCGCGCTCCGGGACTGCACGGTAATGGAGGGCAAGAGTGCCTCCCTTGTCCTCGAGAACGAGGCCGGTTCCGTCGGCTGCCAAAGCGGCGAGCTTTGGTCGGATGAGACCGAGTGCCGCTTCGCTTGCGCTGTCCAAAATGCAGTCGAGGCTGCCGTCCGTACGCCGGCGTTCGATCCCGTGCAGCCCTGCTGCGGCGCCGTGCCACGGCTGGAAGAGTTCGTCGAGCTGAACCAACGGGCGGCCGCTGATCAGCGCAAGGGCTCCCTGGCGCTCCTCGGCGAGACGTGTGATCAGCCCCGGCAATCCGAGCGGCACCCGGACGAGTTCTGGACGGGGCGCGATCTCAAGAAGGGTCCCATCTACATCGAGGAACACAGCGGCTTGCAAATCGAGATTTGGCGCCGCGTCGGGTGATTCGCCAACCGTCAGAAAACCGTCTTTGTGCGTTGCACATCGGCCGGTCGTCGATTGCATCCTAAAACTTTGATCTGTCCGGGATTTCCCAACCATGCCAATGCGTTTGGAAAAAGAAGCTTGACTTCCTCGCACGACGAACTAAATTGTGCAGTGCGGTAGCGATCGCCAGTTGTGATCCTACCGTACGTCTTCTAGGCGTTTCCTCCCTAAACTTGGGCCGCGGTAAACCTGCGGCCCATTTTTTTGCTCCGGCCGTCAGAGTCGAGTTCGCGGTCTTCGTCGATCAGCGCATCGGGGTCGATATCGGGCAATGCGGCGATGTCGCGGTAGATGGGCTCGAAATCGGGGCGTGTCGCCTCGAACAGCTGCTGGAAATCGTCGATCACAAAATAGGTCTGTTGGAAGGCGTCGATACAGTAACGGGTGCGCATGACCCGCCGCAATTCGAAACGGACCCGATTTGGCCGCGGGTCTTCGAGTGAATAGACCGACTCTCCTGCGGAGGAGAGGATCCCGGAGCCATAGATGCGCAGGCCCTCTGGGGTGGCAATCAGCCCGAACTCGACGGTGTACCAATAGAGCCGCGCCAGACGCTGCAGATGCCCGAGGCCCTGCGCCTTGAGGCCGCCCTCCCCATAGGCCTGCATGTAATCGGCGAAGACCGGGTTCATCAGCAGCGGCACGTGGCCGCAGATGTCGTGGAACACGTCGGGCTCTTGAAGATAATCGAGCTGGTCACGCCGGCGAATGAAGCAGGTCGATGGGAACCGTCGGCGGGCGAGATGGGCAAAGAACACATCGTCCGGAACGAGCCCGGGCACCGCCACGATCCGCCACCCGGTGGCGGCGTCGAGGACATCGCTGAGCCGGCGGAAATTCGGGATCCCATCCGCCTCCACACCGAGCCCACCGAGCCCATCGAGATACTCGCGGCAGGCGCGCCCGACGAGCAGCCGCTGCTGGCGTTCAAAGAGCAGGCGCCAGATCGCGTGCTCCTCCGCGCTGTACCCCTGCCACTCCTGCTCGATTGTAAATTCCGAGGCAAAATCCTGCCGGGTCCCGGTCATCGACATCTCCGAACTCCGCGCGCCCTCCCCGCGTGATGTGCCTCTCTCAAATGTGAACGCTCGGGCGGCGGATCAATTACGGCGATTGGGTCCTCAAGCGTCCTTTGGAAGGCAATCCTGCGCGATCTGGCCCAGCCGTTCGATGAGGTCGGTCATGTCTTTGACCAGCTGCGCGAAGCGCGACTTTCGCGTGTAGCTTCGCTCATCCATATAAAGCGCGCGGTTGATCTCGATCTGCAATGCGTGCCGGTGCGCGTTGGGGCGCCCGTAAAAGCCGGTCGTGAACCCGCCGGCATAGGGTGCGTTGATCGCGACGACGAAGCCGCGCTCGACGAGGAAACGGGTGGCAGCCTCGACGATCTGCGAGGCGCAGGACGCGCCGTGGCAATCACCGAGGACGATGTCCGCCCCGTCTCGCCCGCAGGCGGAACCGGCCGCCGAAGGCATCGAATGGCAATCGACGAGGAGACAACCGCCGAACACTCCCTCGGTCTCCTCGACCAGCCGTCCCAGCGCCTGGTGATAGGGATGATAAAGGCACTCGATGCGCCGTCTCGCCTCAGCGAACTGCAGCTTCTTTGCATAGATCTCCTCCCCGCTCGCGACGATCCGGGCAATGGTGCCGAGACCCATGCGGACCCGCGGCGAGCCGGCGTTGACAAAACCCGGCAACGCATCGGAGAACATCGCTGGGTCGAGCTCGTAGGCCTCCCGGTTGACGTCAATGTAGGCGCGCGGGAAGCGGGCCGAGAGAAGAGGTGCGCCGAGACTCGGGGCGGCCGCGAAGAGTTCGTCGACAAAACTGTCCTCGGACCGCCGCAGAGCTAATGGGTCGAGTCGGGAGGCGGCGAGGAGATCTGCGGGGTATTCGGACCCGCTGTGCGGCGAGGCAAGGACGAGCGGCAGGCTGCGCGCAGCTGGTTGGTGTAGATCAAAAACACCAGTTCCGGGCAACCCGGGCGCGGATTCTCCGTCCATCGCGCCGAGCTTAGTGCGCTGTGACTATGCTGTCATCAACGCTACATAATGCCGCTAAGGCCGCGCTCTCACCGTCATTTCCGTCGCCGTGACATTGTCGCGCCAGAACGTCGCCCGTAGCGGCAACGCCCCCCGGGCATGGCGAGGGTATGGCGTTCGCCTCCCCATGAACAGGACGTGAATTGAACATCGAAGGCTCGGCCAATTGGAGGTGTCGGCGATCGGCTTGGGCTGCGCGACGAGGACGCCGTTCTACGGCGAGCCCGATCCCGCCTC
>Ga0209526_10003918_pt1 | contig 10135 bp, 9 predicted proteins | sample JacPinW_OM2H0_M1_FD_188566 | JGI IMG/M metagenome (GOLD analysis project Ga0209526, IMG submission 188566) | Forest soil microbial communities from Algoma, Ontario, Canada - Jack Pine, Ontario site 1_JW_OM2H0_M1 (SPAdes) (version 2) | ecosystem: Environmental > Terrestrial > Soil > Boreal... | reverse complement strand
CAGTGGCTTACCGAAAAATGACGTTTGCGAGTTCGAGCCCTCTCAGCCCAGCCATGGAGTCCGGTCTCGCGCCCCCCTGCGGGCAGACGTGAAGAGCCGCCGGCACCACCGATGGCTCTTGGCTTAGTTGCGTGATCCAGCGAAATGTCAGCCGACAAGGGCTACACTACGGCGCGGTGGTCCCACGCCGATTACGAGCGATGGGGATCCGCGACAAGCCCATTGCTCCGGCTTCGCCATGGGAAAATTCGTACGCGGAGAGACTGATCGGCACAATCCGAAGGGAATGCCTCGACCACGGCGCACCTGCGTTGGATCTTGGGCAAGTATGCCACCTATTATAATGAGTGGCGCATTCATCGATCCCTCAACAAGGATTCACCCTTCCCGCGCTCGATCGAGCGCATCGGCAACATCAGTTCCCAGCCGATTCTGGGAGGCCTTCATCACCAATATTGCCGGATCTGATTTTCGGTACACACAGAGGCTTGCACCCACTGGAAAGCGCCGCCTTTTCACGGCGCACCCAATTGCAGACTTCTATTCGATCACCTCGCCGGCGCGGGCGAGCAGCGTCGGTGGCACCTCGAGAGGGATTCGCAATACGGCACTTATGGAACTTCCCACCAGCCGCATTACTCGGGATTGATGCCGGCATGCTTGATTACCCTGGCCCACTTCTCGGTTTCGTCGGCAATGAATTTGCCGAATTTTGCAGGGGTCATCGGTGTCGACTCAACGCCTAAAGTGAAAAGGCGCGCCTTCAAATCGGGAGCGGCGACACCGGCGGTGATCTCGCTGCTGAGCCTCTCGATGATCGCGGCCGGCGTGCCCGTTGGCGCGCAGATGCCATACCAACCGCTTGCTGCGTAGCCCGGCACGAATTCTGCGATGGCGGGAATGTCCGGCAGCGCATCTGCGCGCGTCGCCGTGGTAACCCCAAGTGCGCGCAGTCGGCCGTCTTTGATGAGTTCGAGGGCCTGCGCCATTGGACTGAAATAGAATTGCACCTGTCCAGCGAGAAGATCGGACATCAAATTGCCGCGATACGGCACATGGACGAAGTCAACGCCGGTCATCATCTTGAAGAGTTCGCCGCAGATATGGGGCGTAGTTCCCATCCCCTGCGAGGCCATGTTGATCTTGCCTGGATTGGCCTTGGCATAGGCGATGAATTCGGGAAGGGTTTTCGTCGGGAACGACGGATTGAACACCATCACAAAGGGTGTGCGGCCAATGCCCGCGACCGGCGTGAGGTCGCGAATGAAGCTAAAGCTCAGATTTGTGTAGAGCGTGGCGTTGACCGCGTTCGTCGAGACGGCAACTAACAGCGTATAACCGTCTGGCGGCGCCTTGGCGACGATTTCGGTGCCAATATTGCTGGCAGCGCCTGGCCGGTTCTCGACGACGAATTGTTGGTTGAGATGCTCCGATAGCCATTGACCGATGAGGCGCCCAATGATGTCAGGCGAGCCACCGGCGGGGTACGGGACGACGATGCGCACCGGCCGCGTGGGATAGGACTGCGCCCGCGCGACACGCGACAGGGCTGGAAGCGCGGCAGCACCTGCTGCCAGATGCAAGAATTTGCGGCGGGGATGTTTCATTTTTGAACCTCCCTCACATCACTCGATCACCTCGTCAGCGCGGGCGAACAGCATCGGCGGCACGGTGAGGCCGAGCATCCTGGCGGTCTCGGCGTTGATGACCAACTCGAACTTGCTCGACTGCACCACCGGCAAGTCCGCTGGCTTGGCGCCCTTGAGAATACGGCCGGTATAGACGCCGACATAACGGAACGCATCCGCAATGTTGGTTCCGTAGCTCATCAGCCCGCCGGCTTCGACATAGTCACGCAGCGCATATGTCGCGGGGACCGCGTGGCGCGTCGCCAGGTGGACCAATTGGACACGCCGGCTGGTGAAAAACGCGTCGGGGCCAACGAAGAGGGCGTCGGGGCGCTCGCGCACAAGAGTTGCGAAGGCCGCATCGATCTCGCGGCTGGTGCTGGCGTTAAGGACCTGGATTTGCAGTCCGAGGGCGCGAGCAGCCGCTTCCACGTCTCTCAACGTGGTTTCGGTATTGGCAGCATTTGTCGGATTGACGAGCACGGCCACACGAGTGGCTGCGGGCACCAGCTCACGCAGGAGTTCCAGCCGCTTTGCCGCCAATTCGACAATGAAAACATTGATGCCTGTCAGGTTGCCGCCCGGCCGGGCGAGGCTGGCGACAAGACCAAGCCTGACCGGGTCTTCGGCGACGGAGAAGACGATGGGGATCGTCGTGGTTGCCGCCTTGGCCACCAACGCCGTAGCAATACCTGCGGTCGTGGTGATTACGGCGACCTGCCGGCGGACCAGATCGGCCGCCAGCGCCGGCAGCCGATCGATTTGATTCTCGGCCCAGCGGTATTCGATCACTACGTTCTCGCCCTCGACATAGCCGGGCTCTTTGAGGCCCTGGCGAAATCCGCGCAGACGGTTCGCTAACCCTTCAGGCGATGCGGGGTGGAGGAACCCGATCACCGGCATCGCTTGCTGCGCGCGCGCCGCGAGCGGCCCCGCCAGCGCCGCGTCACCGAGCAGCCTGATGAACTCGCGCCGCCGCATATCCGCACCCAAGCTCAGGGGCCAGCATTGTATCGGCTCAAACGAGTACTTTGATAGGGGCTGAAACCGGCATCAAAACCATTGCCGCAGTGCACACCCAATGTCCGAGTCGGATCAAAACCTGAGATTACCGCACCGCAACACTGATGGCCGCTTCTCCTCAATGAACGGACATAAGGCAGTAACCTGATTCGAGGAACCACCGATGACCGACAAAATCATGAACCTTCGCACGCTTCTGGAAAAGAGCTCCGACGCCGATCTGCTGCGCGAAATGATCGGGTTCACCGCCCAGCGCCTGATGGAGCTGGAGGTGGAGGGGCTGACCGGCGCCGCCCATGGCGAGCGCAATCCGGATTCCTCCCAGTGGCGATCGTGCGCAAATAATTTTCAACGCGGTTTCATATGACCACCGGATCCGTGCCAACCTCTGCTAGTCTTCCTCTCAAGATGAGTGCGTCTTTATTACTCGCCGAGAGTTCCGGGGTTACCCCTTCACCGGGCTCTTCTCGAGCTTGTGAGTGTCATGTCATTGTCCGAAGCGAAGAGGTATCACGCCTATGCGCGCGAGTGTTTGAGGCTGGCCGAAGCGAGTGACAAATCCGATGATCGGGAAAGGCTTCTGGAGCTCTCCCGTGTTTGGATGGAAGCCGCGCTGGTGGAAGAAAGACATGCTCTGGAGAACAGCGCGTCCAAATCGACTGCCTAATTCGTGTGTACAGGTACTATGAAGAGGCTCACGTCACGCGGCCGATTGGGACGTGAGCACCACCCTCCTTTGGATCGACCGGCCTGCTCGCGATTGGCCAACCCGCCACGATGGCGACCTCTCTTATTTCGGGATTCATAGGCGCCATGCGCGTACAAGACGGACACTGGCTCGATTATGACTTCATTGCCCTCGCGGTGCTGGCTCTCGGCATAGGTATTGTAATGGCGATTGCGCTGGGCATTTGATTCCCAGCCCCCAGTGCCTGGGTATTATATCCGCAGCACCCCTGTAAGCAGACCTCGCGGCCGGCAAGTGGGGAGGCTCTTCAGTGCCGAACGCCAAGCATTCTGCAACCGGGCAGCCGGGTTGCTCTGCACAGAGCAGCTCAGACGCTGGCTCAACTTTAATAGCCAATCTACCTTGCAGTCTCCCGTTATCCCGTCTGTGCTCCCAAAAGCGCGTCAAGACTGCAGCGGACCAGCAGGAAATTGACAGAGTTCCTCCGCGTTCGTTGCGTGGCATTATGCCAGGCGAGTGATTGTCCACAGGGTTGAGGACAAGAGGTGTGCTGGGCGATTTGGGCCTTGGCCCTCGACAACGCCGAAATTGGACACTCTTAAATCCATTTTGTGTGATTTTTGCAACTCTCCGGGATTCTTTTGAAGCCGCCACAGTCGTGCGCAAGTTTTTTGTTCCCTTGTCACCGATTTACTACAGCCAGGGGGGCTATCTATGCATACAGCTACGTTGAAATCGGCCGTAGTCAAACGATCCATCGTCGTCGCCGGCCACAAGACCAGCGTTTGCCTCGAAGATGCGTTCTGGAAAGGACTGAAGGAGATTGCTGGGGGGTATGATCTGACTTTGTCCGATTTGGTTGCTAGGATCGACTCGGACCGGCAACATGGCAATCTTTCATCAACAATTCGCCTGTTCGTCCTCGATTTTTATCGCGAGCAGCTCTCACGATTCGAAACGAGCGCAGTGCAATGCAGAGCATAATGACGCCCCAGGATCGCTGAGGGCAGTAAGCTAACGCCGAGGGGCACGGGCAAGGCCACACACATTGACTGCGCACGATCTTGATCGCGCCGAGGAGGTGATCGAGTGGGTGCACCAGGCAAGCTTGGTGCGATCTAGCCGATGGAAGTCAGGCCCAAGTAAGGGGCAGCACTCGGCCCGCCACGGCGCATTTGTTTGCTTTCCTTGCCTTCGGCAGGCGGGAGATGGGTTGTCCTAATTCAGACACTCTTTCTGACAAACCTCGAAATAGTCTCGTTCTCACCACCGGGAGCGAGACTTTCCTGTACCTTGACCCGCGCGCACCCTGCGGGGCTTTTTCTTGGAACTTGCGAATAGGCTCGTGTTCCGTCGAGCACGCGTCGCGCTGGTAGAGTCCACTCGCGCGCGACCGGCCCTCGGCTACGAAGGCGATTTACCTGTGGAACCTCGACGCGCACCTGCGGGCAGATTGATTCCTGTCGGTTCCCGCATGACATGCACGGCCCTGACAGTAGCCAGCGGAATACGAAAACGAGTCCAGATTGGGCGGACACTGAGAGGGACGACCAAAATGGCCATCCGCGTAACCTAATTCCCAGCTATCTAGATCGATATTCATTAGCATTTTCGCCCCCTTTTTGACGTAACGCAGAAACAAGATCAACGGACGACGCTTGGGGACGGCACGGCCTTTTCCGCTGTGGCGCCTTCATAGCGGCCCGCAGTCATCGTCCGTCGATCAATGTTCGGAAACGCCCCCCGAACAAAATTAAGTATAGCAGACGCGGTGCACAGATCGGTGGTTACCCGTAACCGCCTAAAAAATTTAGCCGCGTAAAAGCTCTCCAACCAATCTGGTGCAGCCATCCATCGAGGTTGCCCGTGCGTAAGGACATCCTTTCTTGTGGCAGTAGCCCCGCCCGGGCGGGGCTACTATTTTTCGTGCGCCAAATGCCACACGCATACTCGTGGATTCTTCCTCCAGCGATAATTGGGGGAGCCGTGCAGCCAATGGCCGCAGCGAGTCAGCTTCACCCCAAGGAGCAGACGTTTGGCGACGACGGCGAGGGGTCTTGTTGGTGCCAACTGCGGACTTCATGCACTGCAGCGGACCGACGTGCACTTGGTTGCAGTTTTCTCGTTCACCTCGTTGGCTAATGGTGCCGCCCGGTCGCGTTAAACCGCAGACACGGCTTCCGTGCATCCCCAGCGCAATGCTATCATGCACGCGCACCCAATGCTTATCCGGGGCTCCGGGGGTTCTTAAATCAACCACACCACAGGGAGGCAAGACATGACACGATTCAAAGTCGGTGCGGCCGCGCTCGGGCTCATGATCGGAGTTCTCGCGGCGGCACCTGCTAGCGCATGGAAGCGCGGCCCCGTCCAGGTGCTGGCCGTTCTGCCGGACCTCATCGGCCAACTGCCCGGCGTGAAGAGCAGCGTCGAAGGCCTCACCGTCGGTCCCGACGGCAACATCTATGTTCCCACCTTCGGCTTCAACACCACGGGCGGAATCGGCGGCAACGCCGTGCTTTTCGTAATCTCGCCGAACGGCAAGATTGTCAGGCAGGTCATCATCGCGAACTCGAGCCCGCACATGCTTGCGGTCACGGGCGCCTTGTGGGTGCTCGACTTCGGTGCTGGAAAGGTTCTCAACGTCGACCCGGCCATGGGCACTTCCAGTGTATTAGCGGGCCCGATCCCCGGTTCCGGCCTCAATGCGCTGACCTTTGACAAGGACGGTAACGGCTATGTGTCGGATTCCTTCAACGGCGCCATCTGGAAGATCGGGCTGCACGGCGGCCCCACCCCAACCATCCCCTGGAAGCGCGACCCGCTGCTCGGGAACGGGGGCGGGTCTTTGACGCCGCCGTTCGGGGCAAACGGCGTCGAGTTTAGCAACGACGGCAAGTCCCTGTTCGTCGCCAACACCGCGTTTCACCAGATCATCCAGATCGCGGTGAACACCGACCGCAGTGCCGGCACGGCGTCGATCTTCATCAGCGGCATCAACGCTCCGGACGGCATCGTAATCGACCGCGACGACAATATCTGGATCTGCGCCAATCAGGAGGACGAGATCGTCGTCGTGGACAAGACCGGGAAGGTGATCGCCAAGCTCGGTGACTTTAGGGGCATCGATCCAAAGGGTATCGTACGCGGGTTGCTGTTTCCGGCAAGCTTGGCCTTCAGCAAGGACGGCAAGACGCTCTACGTCTCGAACTTGACGCTGTACCTGCCCTATGCGGACCCGAACCCTGGCAACTTGGCGATCGATTCGGTCTGGACGCTGCAGGTCAACGGCTACACCGTTTCCCAGCTTCCCGCCAAGATACCACCGTTCCCAGACCAAGGGGACTAGCCGTTCCAGCGATCGACGAGGTTTGACAAGGGCTGCCGGAAGGCAGCCCTTTCGAGAAGAAGGCTGAAACCGAGTTGGGAGGCTGCAGCATCAGTCAGGAACCGCCGGATAACCAAAGCAATGACAAGCCGTACCGGTGTGCTCGGAGGGCTGACTTAATGCATTTGAGGACTGTATGGCCAACAATTGCTCTGGAACGCCGATGCCGAGCCTTGTCAGAATCCGCAGCCCGCTGACCAACGCCTGTGGTTTCTACGCCCTGTACGACAAGATCAGCCGTGAGGACATCCTGGCGCATGCCTATGCCCAGTGCCGCTCCAACAAGGGAGTCCGGTTGGGGTCGTGTGTCACGAGTATCGCCGGTCCAAGCGGCGATGCGCAACTGTACGAGAGATGAAGGAAGGTCCTTCGAGGTCGGCAATCAGGTGCTGATCTCAAGCCACCGCAAGCTGCCGCGGCGATCCGACGCTTGCAACCCCCATGGCGCAATTATCGCGTTGCAACATCCTGACACTGCGTTGGTCTGGTTAGGGTCAAAACCTGAGATTACCGCAGCGCAATATTGATAGCCGCTTGACCTCCGTCAGCAGACATTACGCGAGCGAAGCCGAACAACCCTTCGTGGCTCCATCCATGCGTTCGCTCGATTCAGATTTTGTCCTGAGGGCTATTCAAGTCTTTGGATCGACTATCGCGAAAGCGTGGCGTTGCAGAGCCCTCAACTCCTTCTCTCTCCCTCGACCGGATCGGAACTCAGGGTAAACGGTCCTCACATCTCGGGCAGCTTTTTGGCGGCACCGATGAAAATCTTGATCCCCGGCTTCGAGTCAGCCTTGTCGCCCGGCACGAAGGTGACAATCTCCATTACTTAGGCGCATACACCACGTAACCCCGGGGAGGTGCCCAAAAGTCGGTTCCGCCATCAGATCCGGTCTGCTTCGGAAGAGGCTGGCCAAGGTCGTCACCCCGCCAAGCGACTGGCCAAAATCCGGTGTTCGGCCATCGCGTACGCACTGCAGCGCCGTTCCAAGAGCCTCGATTGTTCAGAACGAATACGAGCCCGCTTTGGTTCTGCCAGCCAAGCCTCTGCATGATGTACAGGTCGTCGTCCACATACAGGACCTGCGTGTCGCCGCCGGCATTCTCTTCATGTGCGCGCACGAGGGCTGCTATCCCACTCACCTCCCCCGCGAGACCGAGACCCCAAGTGTAGTAATCCTGCCAAAACACGCAGGGATAACCCTGGTGCGTCAGGATGAAAGCATAGGCCAACATCTTGTCGCGGAGGATCGGGTCATCACGAACCACATCGTGGTTCTCGACGAAGGTCACGGCCGCGCTTGCGCGGTCGGTCAATACTGTACCCGGAGCTGCGAGCTGGCGCAGGCTGAACCCGTAGGATTGGCATAGATCTCTCAAGCGGTACCGCAGCGGGAAGTCGAACGCGTGGACGGGGTTATCAGACCAGACATTGGCCTGATCTAGCCAATCCTCGATCCTACGACTTCCCTCCCAGCACTCGCCCACTGAGAACGGCTTAAAGGCCTTGTCGCCGTGCAGGCCCCGGAGCTCCTGAATGGCTCGGACCATCCATGGTCCATAACCCTTGACGAAGTCGAATCGGAAGCCGTCGAAGCCAACGTCTTCGATCATCCATTCTGCGCATTCGAGAAGGGCCGTGTAGACGGCAGGATTGCGATGGCAAAGATCGGGCATACCGTTGAACTGGCCCTCGTCCCAGGTTTCGTAGCGGGACGGGTGGAAGCACTCGGTGTCGCGCGGGAAGCGGCCGCTTCGCGGTTTGAACAATGTCCAGCGGCTGACGCCATCTATGGGGCTGACCTCCTGCGCATCGGCGCCGCTGCAATGGTCGATGACGAAATCGGCATATACTTGCATTTGCGCGCCATGCGCCGCATCAATGAGAGCGATGAGCGCGTCCTTTTGGCCGAACCAGGTGGCCACGGAACCCTTCTGGTCGAACTCACCTAAATCGAAGAAATCGTAAGGATTAATCGCGAGGTTCGTTACGGTCCCGTCACCCTGGTCGCGGTCGTCTCTGTGCAAACAGTGCTGTTGCTGCGCGTGCCGCAAAGCCCCGGAATGTGCGCAGGAATTCGCGCCGGCCTAAAGACTAAAACATAAAATATATCAGAGACTTAGTTCGTGGCGGAGAGAGCGGGATTCGAACCATGAATCTGGGCCGCCATACCCATTTGAGAAATCGAGGAAATTCAGCAGGTTAGGTACCAGAGGTCCTCGCAGTCGCCGGTGCCCACAGGCGCCCCACCGCGGCCATGGCGCTGATCGGGCGGATCGCGCGCTGAATGGATGCCACGCTCTCACGCGTACTTGTACTTCGGCTGCCAGCCCGCGGCGCCTTCGGGAATGAGATCGAAGAAGTGCCAGACGTTGCAGAAATCGTCGCGGGGCGAGAACGGCGCGTCCGACACCCGCACGATCCCCCCGTTCTGGCGCCGGAACACGGAAACCCCCGGCATCCAGCCGCCGTCTCGGTGGTAGCCCATGTCCTCGGCGAACGTGGTGCCCTCGTGCGACACCATGGGAAACGTCCAATGCCGGCTTTCCGCGAACTTCCGCTGCGTGTCCGGTGTATCGGGCGAGGAAAGGACGAATGCGGCGCGGTTGCTCAGGTGCGCATAGGCGCCGTTGAACCCGTCCGCCCACAACGTGCAATAGGGACAGCTCTGGCCCATGTTGTGGATGACGAACAGATCGGCCTTGTCGCCGAACAGTTCGGAGAGCCGCACGCTCCCGCCGCCCGCGCGCCGGAACGTGTAATCCTTCACGGCTTCGGGCTCGACCGCAGCCTGCACGTCGCGCATTTTCTGGCGCAGCTCGTCGATCTGGCGGCGATAGTCGGCGAGTTTTTCTACGGTGTGTTTGTAGCTCATGGCTTCACTCCTCATACGAAGGTTCTTTGGCGCGGGCCTGTCCAGCTTGCGTGCCGGGTGGGGCTAGGAATCTCGGAGCCACGGAATGACGGCTCGATGTAATGACGGCTCGATGTAATGGCTCGCATCAGGCGCCGTAGCTATCGCGGTAGCGCACCCAGGCCATCTTGTGCGGCCCGGACTCGTCGCGTCCCTTGGGCACGAGATCGAGGTAGTGATACGTGGCGCTCATCATGTCGAGACCGCGCGCGTAGCACGAATAGGTGTGGAACACGGCGCCGGCCGCATCCTGGTAGAACACGCTGATACCGGGCAGCTCGGCCATCGAACGTTTGGCCGCGCGGTAGTTGTAGGTGGTCTCCTGCGCCAAATCCTGCGGCGTGAACGAGACGTGATAGTCGAAGTTGAAATCGTTGCCGGCCGACGACACCCATGTGAACGTCCACCCCATGCGCCGCTTGAAGGCCTCGAGCTTGCTCAGCGGCGCGCGCGAGACCGCGACCAGGGTGACGTCGCGCGCGGTGAGGTGCAC
>Ga0209526_10003917_pt1 | contig 10136 bp, 5 predicted proteins | sample JacPinW_OM2H0_M1_FD_188566 | JGI IMG/M metagenome (GOLD analysis project Ga0209526, IMG submission 188566) | Forest soil microbial communities from Algoma, Ontario, Canada - Jack Pine, Ontario site 1_JW_OM2H0_M1 (SPAdes) (version 2) | ecosystem: Environmental > Terrestrial > Soil > Boreal... | reverse complement strand
GATTGTCCCCGCGCCCAACATGCGCGCCTTCATCAGGAAGCACATTCCGAGTGGGCCAACACCAAGCACCACCACAGTGTCATCAAAGCGGAACGATTCGCTGGGAAACACCGACATTTGCTTGGCGCGGTCTAGTCCGACAGACACGGCAAAAATTTCCGTAAGCACGGCAATTTCAGATGGTAGATCGTCCGGAACTTTGACCAGAAAACTTCCGGGCACGATATACATGTATTGGGACCAACCGCCAAAAAGATGAGGCGCATTTTTGGCGCTCAGGTTATTGCCGTAGTCGGTCATTTTTTCGCAGCAGTAATATGGGAAATCGTGACGGCAGTAATAACAATCCCCGCATGCGACGTTAGCACCGACAACTACACGATCGCCCGGGCGTAGCGGAATACCCTCGAAGTCAGTGTAAGTTCCGTCCCCACCAATGGCCTCTACGATTCCTACATTTTCATGGCCCTGAATGATTGGAAATTCAAGGCGGCGGTCGCCGTATTGCGTGGTGTAACCCTGAAAGGTGTGCTTGTCAGTGCCACAAATGCCCGACATGAGCATCTTCACGAGGACGCAACCGGGAGCGGGCTCAGGCAGTGGGTATTCGCGCAACTCATAGCGGCCAGGTTCAACCAATGTTGCGGCAAGCACGGTTTGGGCAGACATAACTAAGTAATCTAATCTCGCGGAATCCTGTTTACACTGCGGAACTGCTCAACGATCGAACCGGACATGCGCAACCGCGGGGCAACCCCGCACAAGTCTTAAGAAATCGATTCAGTTTTCTGCCAGGTGTTTTTGGCGAGCATGATTCGTTTGTTAAAAATTCAACTTTAACGATACCTGTCCAATACGCGGATCCCGGGCGCCAGGCACCTGGCCGAAGGAAGCAGCGGGCATGATGCCGCTGGGAGTCAGGAATTGCGCGTGATTGAAGATGTTATAAAACTCCAGGCGAAATTGCAGGTCCACACGTTCGGTCAGGAAAGTATTCTTGAGCAGCGCGAAATCAAAGTTATTGATTCCCGGCCCGTGAAAGAAACGACGATTGGCGGTTCCTTGCATTCCCAGCGCAGTAGATGCAAATGCGGCGGGGCTAAAATATTGTCCGGCGGTTTTGCGGGGATCGGTAATATTCAGAGGTCCGACGAGGTTTGGTGTATCGACCGGGAGAGTGATTGGTCCGCCAAACGCTGTTCCGAGCAGCGAGTGGTCGTCCGTTTCCACTATGGTTACGGGCAAGCCGGTCGCAAAACGGGTGATGCCACTAATCTGCCATCCGCTAGTCAGTTTTTTCGGTCCTCCAAATCTATCGAACGGGAGAGTGTAACTGTAGCTGATTACGAAATTGTGGGTCGAGTCGAAGGCGGAAAGTCCGCGACTCAGTCGCGCATTCACTGGATTGATTTGTTCGCCATAGCCTGAGGAATCGTCCAAAGATTTGCTGAAAGTATAGCCGACGAGAGTTTGTAGACGCCCGCTGGTGTGCCGCCATTCGAGTTGCGCGGAGTTGTAGCCGGAGTTGCCGATGGTGGCAAAGTAGGAATCGTTGCCGAAGGGCACGATGAAAACACCATTGACCGGAGTGTTGCGATAAGGCGTGCTGAACGGTCCGCGAGTGCCGGCAGTGACAGTGCCGTCTGCCGCAGTATAAATGTTATTTTCGCCACCCGGTCCGCAACCCAATGCCGCTAGAGACAGACACAGCGACGGAATACCCGGGTTAGCGGAAATTGATGAGAGCAGCCGATGGCCCTGGGTTCCAACGTAACTCACGGTCAGCAGGTCTGAAGATGTGAGCTGGCGTTGAACGGATAATTCGTAATTCTCCGCGTACGGTAATCTGTTTTTATTGTTAAACGCCGGCGAGCTGCCGATGGTGCCAAAGGCGCCAAAAAAATCCGTCAAATTTTGGTACGGGAAACCTGTCGCCGGATGCGCGGCAGAAAAATTCTTCGGTGGAGGCGCAACCGGGAAAAGATTGGTGATTGACGTTCCAGTTGCGCGATTCGTGAAAGGCGCAGCAAAGGTGGACTCACTCTGGCCGGTGTAGTTTCCGAAGGGAGCATCTCCGATTTCGTTGAAGTCGGTGGCACCTTCAAAAGCGGTATAAAACATTCCCCAACCAAGACGAATACTGGTGGTGCCGCTCTTACCGAGCATTTTGCCCCACATGCCTTCATGATCGCCAAAAGAGTAGGCCAATCCGACGCGAGGAGCGAAGTTATTCCAACGTGTCGGCGCAAGACTTCTGGGAACGCCGGGGTCACCGGGATACACCCAACCGATGGGGGTACCCGGAAACACCACCGATTGCTCGCCGAGGATCATGGTCTGAATTTCGTTATATTTTTCACGCCAGGGAGGGCTCACGTCGTAGCGCAAACCGTAGTTGAAAGTTAAATTGGGCTTTATGCGCCAACTGTCTTGTCCGTAGAGGCCCAAATAATAATTTCGGCCATAAGAAGGATAGGACTGCCCTTGCACAAATTGACTGGGGGCGCCCAGGAGAAAATCGACGAAGTCGCTACCCGTTTCGCTAGGCTGGCCGGTGAAGCTGCTGCCGAAGAAAAAGTTGCCGTTGGCGACGTTAGAAAGATTTTCTTCCAACTGGTTGAAATGATATTGGCCGCCGAACTTGAGAGTGTGCGTGCCGATAACTTTGCTGAAATTGTCCAGGACTTGATAAATGTTCTCGGTGATGCGAAGGGGGCGGCTGGGAACACCGATCACGAAATTATTAAAGTCAATCTCAGGGATGCCTTGGACGGCAGGTGTGCCGACGAATACTCCGGGAGCACCGTTTGTGCCAGGGGCGAAACCCAGACTGGATAAAGTCGTACCTTTACCGCCGAGTGGCTGGTTAAAGGTAACGTCCAGCCGAAAGTAACCGAGACGAAATTCGTTTACCGCCGACGAACCGATTGTCTTGGTATCGCCCAAATTAACGTTGTGAGTGTGCCCGGTGCCGTCAACGCTAAAACCGGGATACAGCGGCGCATTGGAGGGCCAGTACGGGTCGATTCGGTTGTACTTATCGCCATAGTAGTAGGCCGTGAGCAAACCAAAATGGGAGTTGGCGTCGATGCGGCCGCTGTATTTGTTATCAGTGAGGTTTACTTTTCCCGAGCTCGTCGCGAACGTCCCGGTTCCGGTGGCGGCATTAACGGTACCCGATGTAGCTGGAAGAATGAATGGCAGCAATTTCGTGGAAATGGGATTGAAGCTGGAAGTAGACAATGTGGCATTAGGGAACACGCATTGCACCGCGCTGACGCAACCTGGCGTGTAATACGGCTCGTTGGCTGTTACCGTTTGTCCGAGCTGCTGAGATAACTGCTGAGCCCAGGCCGCACCGGTTACCGTTCCGGTGAGACTCGATGCGATTCCTGAAAAGTTACCCTGCTCGGTGGCGGCAGTTGGCGCGCCGTTGACTACTTGGGTGATGCCCTGGACCCTGCGATTTCCCTGATAGTCCGCAAAGAAAAATATTTTGTCGCGCTTAATGGGGCCGCCAAAGGTGCCGCCGAATTGGTTCTGGTGGTAGCTGCCCCGTTGACCGGCGGCAAAATAATTTGCGGCGTCCAGATGTGTATTGCGCAGGAATTCAAAGACATTTCCGTGCCATTGATTCTGGCCTGACTTGGTGATTACGTTGATCTGACCGCCGCTGTAATTGCCGTATTCGGCGTCAAAGTTATTTGTCAGGATGCGAAATTCCGCGATGGAATCGAGATTCGGGATTGCGCCCGATCCGGAGTAGCCAATTTCTTGAGTAATGATTCCATTCAGGATGAAGCCGTTTGCGGCTTCGCGCATACCGTTGACGGAGAGGCCGCCGGAATTTTCGTCGCCTGAAACCGATGGCATAGCGAATCCCGCGGAAATAAAAGCCCCCGCGTATGCGCCGGTCATGCCCGATGCCGTAGCTACTACCCCGGGCTGCAAAGCCAGCAAATCGGTGTAACTGCGCGACACCAGCGGAACATCGGTCATCTCCTTGCCTTCAATGACCTCGCCCATCTGTGTGTTGGCGGTTTCCACGTGCAGCGCGCTACTGGAAACTTCAATTTTTTCGCTGGCCTGGCCGACTTGCAGAGTTACGTCACTAACTTGTTTGTCGTTCACGTCGAGGATGATGTCGGTCTGAACGAAGGTCTTGAATCCAACTTTCCGCACTTCGATGGTGTACTTACCTAGCGGAAGAGACTGGAAGGAATAGAAGCCTTGGCCGTTGGTGGTTTGCTCGGCGGTCATTTGGATACCCGCATTGGTTGCAGTTACAGTTGCGCCTTCAACGGCCGCGCCACTTGGGTCCGTTACAGTTCCTGAGATACTGGCAGTCACATCGGCAAAGATCTGACCTGCCGCAAATAAGAGAACAATCGCGAAAAGCAAAGCCCCAAACCATTTTGCGGATCGCAGTGAATGCATTGTTCCTCCGGATGTAAAGAGCGTTACGCGCTTCCAAGTCGAGAAACGATCAAAAACCTGTCAAGAAACTTAGCGCTGGTCACAGGCCAGCAGTTATAGCGATAACTGTTCTAACCGGTTATTTGTTCGAGGTGTATTCTGCGTTGTTGCGCTTTATAGTGCAGCGCGTAAGCTTTTGTCAAATGCAAAATTCAAAAGATGGTCATGCACGCAGCCAATTAGGTTGCTCTCCTTGAGAGAATGCAGGGCGAGAGAAGAGAGTTAAAGAAATGAAACAATCTAACCGATTATAAAACCCTTGGGGCGAGGCAATCCAAAAGTTGAAGTTTTCCTCGATACTCATCATGAAGCGCGAGGGGATTGTTGACTGTGGAGTTCGCTACTGAAGATTTATCTGGCGGTCCAGCCGCCGTCAATAAGGATGGTGTGACCGGTAATGAGCGCAGCCGCGGGTGAGGCCAGAAAGATTACTGCTCCAGCCACATCCATGGGCTCGCCGATACGATGCAACCCAGCGATGCGTTCGATTACGTCCGCGCGAAAGGCCGGATCTGAAAGTGCTTCTTCGGTTCCAGGTGTGGCGATGAAGGTCGGGGCTACTGCGTTTACGGTGATGTTTTGCGGACCCCACTCGACCGCTAGGCATTTCGTTAAATGCGAAATCGCAGCTTTGCTGGCGCAATACACCGATTCCGTAGGCAATGCAGCGAACGCCGCTTGCGAACTCATATTGATAATTTTACCGCCCCCGTGCCGAGCCATACTTTTGGCGGCGGCCTGGCTGGCAAAAAACGTTGATTTTAAATTGAGCGTAAGCGTGGCATCAAATTCGGATTCAGGCACGTCGGCAGCCAGGTTTGTAAAACCGCCGCCGGCATTGTTCACGAGGATATCGATTTTTCCAAAAAATCCTTCGGTCTGCTTTATGGCTTCGAAGATTTCATCTAGCCGCATGACGTCCATTTGTAATGCAAGCACGCGACGCTCCATGGATTCGATTTGCTGCGTCAACTCGTCACCCGTGGCTTTGTCGCGAAACCCCAGAGCAACATCGGCGCCGGCGTGCGCAAGCGCGAGAGAAATCGCGCGGCCCAACCCGCGGGCCGCTCCAGTTACGAGCGCGACTTGGCCGTCCAAATCAAAACTAGGATATTCCGTCATGCAACTCGCCCATCCTAAAGAGTATCTTTAAAAACAAACAGCTTTCATCGCAAGCATTCTTGCATCTCTTCCCAGAACATTTCCACGCTCTGCGGCCTTTGCTCTTCCAAAGGCTCAAAGGCGCGTACAAAAAAATCCTGCCATCTATCAGGAGCTTCCGGGACCAGCATCCCAACTTTTGGGAACGCCACGCCTATGATAGCGCTGCGCAGCGTCGAGAAGTCCGTTCCTGAAAACGGCGCGGTACCGCACAACGCTTCGTAGGCAATGACGCCCAGCGCCCATACGTCCCAGCGTGCAGATATCGATTTGCCTTGAAGTTGTTCTGGGGACATATAGCGCATCGTGCCGACCAGGACTCCAGTGGCCGTAGCATTTGAGTCATTCGCCAACTCGGACAATGTCTTCGCGATTCCAAAGTCGGTAATCTTCACGAGTTCGAGTACATTCGGCCTCGATACGAATATATTCTCTGGTTTCAGGTCGCGATGTACCAGGCCCCGAGCGTGTGCCGCTCCGATTCCCGCACAAATGCCTTCAAATAATTCCAGCGTTCGCCCGGCGGTCAATCGCGTTTTCTGACGGAACTCCTCGCGCAGCGTAATTCCCTCCAACAGTTCCATGACCAGGAAAACGCGCTGACTGGTATCAAGTCCAAAATCGTGGACTGTCACTACGTTCGGATGCGCAAGGCTAGCGGTCACCCGCGATTCCTGCCGGAACTTTTCCATGGCGTTTTGGTTCGCGAAGAATTCGTCGCGAATCATCTTTACCGCGACTGTGCGGTTCAAGGAGACGTCCGTGGCGCGGTACACTTTTCCCATTCCTCCCTGGCCAAGTCGCTTCTCCAAACGGTATCGCTGCCCGAGCATTCGCGGTGTAGCCACCAGGGTAAGTAACGATTCATCTTTTTCGCATTTTGTAGTTCCTGTGTCGTAGCACGTCCCACAGAAAGGACACTCCTCAAGCGAGCGCCCGTGCATCGCGGAGGTGCCGCGTGTCAGCAAAAGCGCAACCGCACTTGCAACGTTTTCCAAGAGGCCGGTGTCCTCAGCGCTGTAGGGTTCCTCGGATCGCTTCGCACCCACTACAATTAAGGCTTCTATGCCGCCTTCCGCCAGGACCACGGGCACCAACAAATCGATGCGCGCGTTGTGTAGAAAGTCTTTATCCACTTGGGGCAACTGTTGTCCCAGCCAACCGCTCTCGGCCAGCATAATCGGCACCGAGCGGTCCAGCATTCGCACCAGTGGAATCAATTTGTTTGTGGCCGGCAAATCAGCTGTCAGCGAACCGGAGGGTGCCGCGGCCACGACGCGATACGACGGTTCCGCGGGCTTCCGCACCAGCAAAGCGCAAAATTCCGCATGGAGCGCCTCCACCACGCGAGTCACGACACTGGAGGACACCTCCTCGATATTTCCAGCGTGACGGATGTCATCCATGACATGTCTGAATAGCCGCTGCGCATCATATTTGTCGCGAAAGAATCTGCGATCCAACCACGATAGCCACACGTTACGTTGCTGGTATGCCAAGCCGGCCAAGGCCCAAACCGCGACGTATACTGCCCCGTGCGCTTTCAAGACCTCAAACAGGGGCTGGTTTCCATGAAATATTAGATCGAGCGCCAACAATCCTGCCGCCATCATCGGTATGGCCAGGAGAAAACGCCGTGCCATGGCGTACTGCAATCCTCTCCGAATGATGACCCGCACATCGAACAAGCGCTGCCGCAAAATCGCATATGCAAAGGACAATGGAAAAATCAGGACTCCGACGTTGGACACTAGATTGGCGGTCGGCGATTCCAAGAATTGCGTCAGTACCGAATTCGTTTCAAACGCGGCGGACTCGATCACCCTGGGCAAATAGAACACCATTCCTAAAAGCGCTCCGTAGGAGACCACCCGAAATCGGCGGCGGTCCGTCAATAATTCCAGTCTCCAGTAATTCACTGGCACGACAACAACAGCAATTAGCAGATATACGAGGCTCTGCAACCCAAACGCGGTTAACACCCACTTGGGCGCGAGCCCACTCAAATGCCCCGGGTCGTATACGGTCCGAGCCAACAGATACAGCGAGTACATGGTGGCGAATAATGGCCCCGCAACGAACGCCGTCCATATCCAACGCTTGGTGAAAAGAGTTCTTGGAAACAAGCAGAAAAATCCCGCCAAGAGGGACGTGCGAATCGCCGCGCTCACATGCACCAGCATCACCGGTATTGCCACCACAAATGGCAACGCACGGATCGAGGCTGCCAGTCCGTCCGGGAACGGTTCGTACACGGTTGCCATAGCCACCAACACCCATCCGCCTATTCGCGACACCAGGTCCTTAGGGCGGCTGAATACAACGAAAAGGCCAATTACCAGTGTGATGAGCTTGTTGGCGAGAAAAATAATCTGCGAAGTCCTAGCCGCGCGGTCGAGTTCGTCCCAGATTCTTCCGTGAACCATCATCTTCAGATCAACAGGCTGTCCCGCACGCTCCACACGAATCGGGATGGCCTCGTCGGGCTCGAAATTCATGCGTTGGGCCAGCCAGTCGACCTCTGTCCCAATATGCTGCCCATTGACTTCCGACAACACGTCGCCCACAACCAATCCCGAGCGCTCTGCGGACGGACCTGAAATTGAGGTGACCATGATCCGCCCAGCCTTATCCGCTATATCGACACCATCCGCTGCCAATCCAAACAGCAGGTAGTATCCAAGATAGAAATTTCCAACGATGCTGATGGCAGCGATTGCTAAGATTTGCCACGGATATCTCTTGGTTGACATGCTTTTCGTCGCGGAGATGTGGAAGTGGCAAGATTATATGCGCATTCGTGGGCTTTTCGACAAAGGGAAGTTCTGAGTCTGCTGCTATACGTAGAAAAACCAACGACCAAAGCGGAAATGCCCTGGAAGGTCTCCGCTTCGCGCCATGTGCTTGACGGTTTTTGGATGAACGCGCACGCAGGCCGCCGCTTCCTCACAAGGCAAAGGCCGCTCGACAGCCGGTTGCAGGTTCGAGAATCGCGCAGAATCGCTTGGTCCCGGTTTGCCGTACTGCATTCGAGTCAAAGCGAGCTGATGATAGAGTCTTGAGGACTGCTGGGTGAAAGGCTGAGCATTAGTGAACAGTGCGAATGTTGTCATACTCGGCTCCGGTTCACTGGCGAATGGAATCGTATATGCACTTTCTCAGGTTTTCACGGGTTCCCTCCAGATTGCGATCATCGGCCGGTCAACAGTTAAGGTCTCTCGGATGGCGCTTATCGCGAACGCACGCGCTGCGAGCTTTGGCTCACGCCCGTTCTTCTTTCCCTTCGGGATTCCTCAATTCACGGCATTGGCCTTTTCCCGAGCGTTTCGTTCCCTCAAGCCAAAGGTCATCGTTCTCGCAGCTTCCTTGCAGTCGCCGTGGGAGAGTTCCCAGACGCAGAGCGCTTGGACAAAGTTGATAGCAGAGGGAGGATTCGGGATCACTTTACCCCTGCAGCTAAAATTCGCAGCCGACGTCAGTCGCGGCATGGCTAGCTCGGAAACCGCAATCGTCAATGCCTGCTACCCGGATTGTGTGAATTTGGTGCTCCACCGCTTGGGTTTTCGGACGACCTGTGGCATCGGGAATTCCGCGGTCGTAGAAGCGTTCTGCCGCTCTCATCATAGCGTCGGCAGCAATGATGTGCGTGTGGTAGGTCATCACGGCCACCTCACTGCTTGGTTGAAGGGAAATAAATCCCAAAGCCAACCGCGTGTTTGGGTGAACGGCAAGGAGAAAAAGAGCCTGCGACTGCGGCCTGACCTCGGACGGGTAGATGAAGAGCTGAATAACGTAACTTCCTCAACGGCGGCCAGACTAATCATGTCTTTGCTTTCGGGAGGAACACTTCACACGAGCGTCCCCGGAGTAGCAGGGCTGCCGGGCGGATACCCGTTCGTCCTGCAGGGCAGACAATTCACCTTACAACTCCCGGCTGATATCACTGGTGCCGAAGCTATCGCCCATAACAAAACAGGGGAACGACTCGATGGATTGGACTTGGGATCAGACGTAAAGTTTGTTGGCAAAGCTCGCCGGTTTCTCACCGATGTGGGTTTTGAGTATGCGGAGGGCTTCGATCTGGGCGAATGGCAATGCGTCTGCGACAGAATGGCCGCACTGAGAGATCGCTTGCGGCAGACAAAGGCGTGATAGTTCAGGTTGGCCGAGCTTTACGGCATCGTGAATCGATGACGGCCAAACCGGAAGGTGCCGCAGATTATCGGGAAGTTCTTGGCCGATCCGCTCACGAATGCGCCGGCAGGCGCAGCAGTCGCTCACAGACCGCGCCGCCACCGGAGAAGAAGCAGTAGGCCTGGAGCGGAAGCCGGAGAGGATCGGTCCGCTTTAGCTCCATCGGGCCGAGTGCGCGTACTGGCCGGTGCTCTTGGGGGCGCGGGTTTTATCTGGATGGTCGGCAAAAACGCCTTACGCAAACAAATTCTCGATCTTCACCGGCAGTTCCCGCACTCGAACACCTGCCGCGTGGTGGACCGCCG
>Ga0209526_10003916_pt1 | contig 10138 bp, 7 predicted proteins | sample JacPinW_OM2H0_M1_FD_188566 | JGI IMG/M metagenome (GOLD analysis project Ga0209526, IMG submission 188566) | Forest soil microbial communities from Algoma, Ontario, Canada - Jack Pine, Ontario site 1_JW_OM2H0_M1 (SPAdes) (version 2) | ecosystem: Environmental > Terrestrial > Soil > Boreal... | reverse complement strand
CCGGGTGCGGGTGACCCTGGGCGTGGGCCTGGGCCGGGGCGTGGGCGTGACGCTCGCCGTGGGCGACGCGATCGAGGCGGACACGAGTGGCCGCGCGCACGGCGTCGAATCTGCGGTCGCCGCGGTGGCGCATCCGCCCGCGGCTGGTACCGAGCCGGCCGAGGCGGTCTGTGCCGTCTGGCCTCCGTTGCCCCAGCCGACGTAGAAACCGACGGCTACGACGACGGGTAGCGTGAGCACCCCGGCCAGCCAGAGCAATTGCCGTCGGCTGTACTTGACCGTCCCGTGCCGCCTTGATTTCCGGGCTGGCATCCCGCCACCTCACATTGCCGTGTTCGTACGACAATCCGTGATCCGCGTTCTGGCCGTGATCCGCGTTCTGGCCGTGATCCGCTCCACTTCACGGTGATGCCGCGGGAGGCCTGGTCGCCCCCGTGTTCCACGTATCGGCCGATCATCCTAGCGCCGGACCGGTCAGGCTGGCCGGCCCGCGGCGGTGGGGTCGGCCGGCATGGTGGCGCTGAGCACGGCATGCTGGGTCGGCAGGGCCTCCGCGTGGCGCTGCCGGCCCGCATCGGTGAGGCAGACGTAGATCCCGCGCCGGTCCAGGTCACACAGTGACCGCTGGACCAGGCCGTGCTGCTCCAGTCGGCCGACAAGGCGGGAAAGCGCGCTCTGGCTGAGGTGGACGGCATCGGCCAGATCCTGGACGCGGAACTTGTGCTCTTCGTTCTCGGCGAGGCGGTCGAGCACCTCGAACTCGCTCACGCCGAGCCCGTGCCGTTCGCCAAGCTCCCGTTCGAGGGCTGCGCACACGGCCGCGTGGCTAGCGGTCAGCGCCCGCCACGCGCTGACGACCTGCGGCATGCTGTCGCGGTCAGCCTGATCGGCGTCTCCTCCAGCGTGCAGCACGGTGCCGGCCTGCTTACTGCTCACGGGCGGAGTCTAACGCCGGCCGGTGGTAGATGCAAGCACATTAAATGCGCTTGCATCTATTGCTTGCACATGCATAGGCTCCTGGCCATGACCTCATCCTCCGTTGCCCTCAGCTCTGCCCAGCGCTGGAGTCCCCGCCTGTGGGGAATCCTGATCGTGCTGTGCGGCGCCCTGTTCCTGGACGCGCTCGACGTCTCGATGGTGGGCGTGGCCCTGCCATCCATCCGCGCTGACCTCGGGCTCACGACTGCCTCACTGCAATGGGTGGTCAGCGGCTACGTCCTCGGTTACGGCGGGTTCCTGCTGCTCGGCGGGCGAGCCGCCGACCTGCTCGGCCGCCGCCGGGTGTTCATCGCGGCGCTGGCCGTGTTCGCGGTCGCCTCGCTGCTTGGCGGCCTGGTCAGCAGCGGGACCTTGCTCATCGCCGCCCGCCTGATCAAGGGCGTGGCCGCGGCGTTCACCGCACCGGCGAGCCTGTCCATCATCACCACCACGTTCGCCGAGGGACACCCCCGCAACCGGGCCCTGAGCATCTACTCGGCCTTCGGCGCGGCCGGCTTCTCGCTCGGCCTGGTGCTGTCCGGGCTGCTCACCGAGGTGGGCTGGCGGTGGACACTGCTGCTGCCCGCGCCCGTAGCGGCCCTGATCCTCGCCGCGGCGCTGCGGCTCATCCCGCGTCATGCCGCGCCGGCCCGCAACGGCCGCCGCTTCGACATCCCCGGCGCGGTCACGGTGACCGCCGCGATGCTGCTCATCGTGGCGACGGTCGTCGAGGCCCCGCAGGTCGGCTGGGCGTCGGCGCGCACGCTGGGCTCGTTCGCGGGTATCGCGATCCTGCTGGCCGCGTTCGTGGCCATCGAGCGGCGCAGCAGGGATCCGCTGCTGCGGCTTGGCATCTTCCGTTCCGGAGCCCTGACCCGCGCGAACCTGACGGCCATGACCCTGTTCGGGTCCTACGTGGCCTTCCAGTTCCTGGTGACGCAGTACCTGCAGATCATGGTCGGCTGGTCGGCGCTGCGGACCGCTCTGGCGTTCCTGCCCGCGGGGCTCATTGTCGCGATCGCGTCGCCACGCATGGCGCCGCTGCTGGACAGGTTCGGCCCACCCCGCATCGTCGCGGTTGCCTCCGCCTGCCTCGCGGTTGGCTACGCCTGGTTCCTGCGCATCGGCCCCCAGCCGGACTACCCCGCCGTGATCCTCCCTTCTGTGCTGCTCATCGGTGCCGCGTTCGGCCTCGGCTTTTCTTCGCTGAACGTCCAGGCCACGGCGGGAGTAGCAGACCAGGAGCAGGGTCTGGCCTCCGGCATCCTGCAGACCTCCTTCCAAGTGGGAGGCGCGCTGGTGCTCGCGGCGGTGACGGCCGTGGTCGACGCAGGCGGGGGAAGCAAGGTCATCCCCGGCCAGAGCCTTACGGCTTACCGGCCCGCGCTCGCCGTCATCACCGGCGTCGCGGTGCTGGGCCTGCTTGTCGCGCTCAGCGGCTTGCGCCCGGCGCGGCAGCGGCTGACCTCCGCCGACCCAGCAGGCCAGCCCGACAACGCCGAACTGGAGGCCATAGCCGGCTAACCCACCGGCGATCACCGGCCGGGCTCGTCCCCGGCGGCCACCGGCCGGGCTCGTCCCCGGCGACCACCCTGATGAATGTGACATTGCCCGGGTTGCAACCCGGGCAATGTCACATTCACCGGCATAGGGCGAGACGCTCATCCTGACCACACCCGGAGCCGGTCCAGGCTCGCCGCTGGGTGCGGGGAGGGCGCGGGGAGGGCGCCGGGAGGAGGCGAGCAGCGTGCGTGGGCGCTGAGCGTGCGCCTACGGTGCTCCCGGCCGGGGGAGGCACGACCTCGCCGCCCAGAATGGGTTCATGACCAGGGAAGTGGGCGGCCCGGTCGAGATCGACGGCTCGTCGCTGACGTGCGCCGACGTGACAGCCGTCGCACGGCGGGAGACTCACGTACGGATCGGCGCGGCCGCCGTGGCCGCCGCGGGAGCCGCGTGGCGGATGGCGCGCGAGGTGGCCGCGGCCAGGCCGGTGTACGGCCGGAACACCGGTGTGGGCGCCAACCTTGCGGTCGACGTGGAGGAGGAGGACAGGTCGGAGCACGGGCTGCGGCTGCTGCGCAGCCACGCGGCGGGTGCCGGGCCGCTGCTCGCGCCGGAATTTGCCCGCGCGATGCTGGTGGTGCGGGTGAACCAGATCGGCGCGGGCGGCTCGGGCGTGGACCCGGCCATCCTGGAGGTGCTGGCTGACGCCATCAACCGGGGCTTCACCCCGCCGGTCCCGCGCTACGGCGCGATCGGCACGGGGGACCTGACCGCCCTCGCGTCGGCTGGCCTCTGCCTGGTTGGCGAGCGATCCTGGCCGTCCGGCACCGGGCCGCCGCCGCTGTTCCCCGTGCGCTCCACCGAGGCGCTCGCCTTCATCAGCAGCAACGCAGCGACCCTCGGCGAGGCGGCGCTGGCCTGCTGCGATCTGGCCGGCCTGACCCGGTCCGCGATCGCGGTCGCGGCGCTGTCGCTACTGGCCGTGCACGGATCCGTGGAGCCGTACGCGGCACCGGTGCACCTGGCCCGGCCGCATTCCGGGCAGCAGGAGGTCGCCGCCCATATGCGGGCGCTGTTGGCGGGCGAGCACGCGGAAGCCGCGCGGATCCAGGACCCGTATGGATACCGGGCCTTCCCTCAGGTGCACGGGCCTGCCGTGGACGCCCTGGCCGCCGCGGACGGAGTTCTGGTCCGGGAACTCAACGCGGCCAGCGAGAACCCGCTGGTCGACGTCGCCGGCCACACGGTGTGGCACAACGGGAACTTCCACGCCGCCTACATCGGCCTGGCCCTGGATGCGATGCGGGCGGCGGTGTTCCAGACTGCGGCACTGTCCGCGGCCCGCCTTGGTACCCTGGTCGAGCCCCTGTTCACCGGCCTGGGCCCCTTCCTGGCGGACACGCCGGCCAGTTCGGGGATCATGGTGCTGGAGTACGTCGCCCAGTCAGCGGTGGCCGACATCCGCCGCCTCGCCACCCCCGCGGCCCTGGGCAGCGCGGTGCTGTCCCGCGGCGTCGAGGAGCACGCGGGCTTCGCGACCCAGTCCGCCCACGCGAGCACGGACGTGGTCCCGGCCTACCGGGCGGCGCTGGCCTGCGAGCTTGTCGGAGCGGTGCGCGCGCTGCGGATGCAGGGGCGGGCACCGGCCGGAGGCGCCCTGCACCGCGCCTTCGCCCTGGCCGACGCCGTGCTCGATCCGCGGACTGCGGACCGGCCGCTGGACGCCGACCTGTCGGCCGCGGCCGAGGTCCTCGGGGAGATCTCACGGCTGCAGCCGTGACGTCCGGCGGCCGGGCCCGGCCGGCGAACCAGGTCAAAGTGGGTCTTAGGCTCGTCCTGACCGGGTCAAAGTGGGCTTTCGGCCGGTTGGCTGTGGCATGATCCGCAGGGCATCGGACGCTAGGGAGGGCCACATGAGCGAGCTGGAGGGGCGCGGCGTCGCCTGGACTGAGGAGCGAGGAACGAGCGACGAGGGAAGGCGATGCCCCAAGGCGCCCCGGAAGCGAGCGGGAGACCTGTGAGCATCCTGGGTACCCGGGTGGTGCGGACCGAGGACCCGCGGCTGCTGACCGCAGGCGGAATCTACGTCGACGATCTGCGGCTGCCCGAACTGGAGAGCGCGGCCAGGGTCACCTTCGTGCGCAGTCCCGTGGCGCACGCGCTGATCACCGGCATCGATGTGTCGGCGGCATGCGGCGCACCGGGAGTCGTCGCCGTGCTGACCGCCGCCGACACCGACGACCTGCCTCCGGCCCGCAGCAAGCCGATGACCGAGCCCCTGCTGGCCACCGACCGGGTGCGGTACGTCGGCGAGCCGGTGGCGATGGTGCTGACCGCCGACAGCTATCAGGGCGAGGACGCCGCGGAACTGGTCAGCGTGGACTACGAGCCGCTGACCCCGGTCGTGGACGTGCGCGACTCACTGAGCGGCGAGGTACTGCTCTTCCCACGGGCTGATTCCAACATTTCCGGAACGGGATCCGCTGGCAACTCCGATCCGGCCAAGTTCGACGACTGCGAGGTGATCGTCGAGCGGACGATCGTCAATCAGCGGGTGGCTCCGGTGCCGCTTGAGGTGCGCGGGGCGGCCGCCCGGTGGGCGGACGGCCGGCTGACCCTGTGGGCCAGCACGCAGAACGCGCAGCTGGCCCGGGGTGCCGTGGCCGGTGCGCTCGGCCTTGACCAGGACGCCGTCCGGGTGATCGCGCCCGACGTAGGCGGCGGATTCGGGGCCAAGATCGCCACCGACCGGGACGTCATCGCGGTCGCCTGGGCGGCCAGGCATGTCGGCCGGCCGCTGCGCTGGGTGGAGACCCGCAACGAGAACCTGATGGGTATGGTGCACGGCCGTGCCCAGCGGCAGACGATCAAGATCGGCGGCACCCGGGACGGCCGCATCCTGGCCTACCACCTGGACATCGTCCAGGACTGCGGCGGCTACTCGCGGATGGGCCCGTTCCTGGCCGCGCTCACCCAGCTCATGGCGAGCGGCGTGTACGACCTGCCCGGGGCCGGCGCGCAGTTCCGGGCCGTGGTGACCAATACGACGCCGATCTCCGCGTACCGGGGGGCCGGGCGGCCGGAGGCGGCCGCAGCGATCGAGCGGGCGGTCGACCTGTTCGCCGCGGAGATCGGGATGGACCCCGCCGAGGTGCGGCGGCGGAACATGGTGCCGCCGGAGGCCTTCCCGTACACCACCGCGACCGGGGCCACCTACGACACGGGGGCGTACGCCAAGGCGCTCGACACGGTCCTGGCGGCGGCTGGCTACCAGGATCTGCGAGCCGAGCAGGCCCGCCGCCGTGCGGCCGGCGGCCCGCTGCAACTCGGCATCGGCCTGTCCTGCTACGTGGAGATCACCGCCGGCGATGCCCAGCAGGGCGAGACCGCGCGGCTGGTGGTGGACGGCACCGGCGCGGCCACCGTCTACACCGGCAGTTCCGCACACGGCCAGGGCCACGACACCGCGTTCGCGATGCTGGTCCAGGCGGAACTCGGCATCCCGATGGAGCGGATCACCGTGCTGCACGGGGACACCGACGTGATTCCCCAGGGGATCGGGACCTACGGCTCCCGGTCACTGCAGCTCGGCGGGACCGCGGTGCACCAGGCCGCGATCGACGTCAAGGACCAGGCGCGCAAGCTGGCGGCGGACATGATCGAGGCCAGCGAAGCCGACCTGGTGCTCGACGCGGCGACTGGGACCTGGCAGGTGCGGGGCGACCCGCAGACCGGGCTGAGCTGGGCCGAGGTGGCGGGCCGGGCCGGGCCGGCCGGGCTGGCGGCCGATGTCGAGTTCAAGGCCGAGCACCCCACCTTCCCGTTCGGTGCCCACGTCGCGCTGGTCGAGGTGGACGTCGAGACCGGCAAGGCGTCCCTGCTGCGGCACGTGACTGTCGATGACGCAGGGACCATCCTCAACCCGGTTCTGGCCGAAGGGCAGCGGCACGGCGGTATCGCCCAGGGCGTCGCGCAGGCACTCCTGGAGGAGGTGCTGTACGACGCCGACGGCAACCCGCTGACCAATACCCTGGCCGCCTACTCCGCCATCTCCGCGACCGAGCTGCCCTTCTTCGAGCTCGTCACCATGGAGACCCCCACCACTGTGAACCCCCTGGGGGCCAAGGGCATCGGCGAGGCGGGCACGATCGGGTCCACTCCGGCGGTGCAGAACGCCGTGGTCGACGCCGTTGCCCACCTCGGCGTCCGGCACATCGAGATGCCGACCACGCCCGAGCGCGTCTGGGCGGCGATCAACGAGGCGAGGGCAGGCCAATGAGGGCGACACAAGTGGGCGCGACACGGTGAGGGTGACACGGTGAGGGTGACAGTGAACGGCACGGAGGTGGCGCGTTGATCCCCGCACCTTTTACCTACCGCCGGGCAGCGTCCGTCGATGAGGCGCTGGCCCTGGCCGACGAGTACGGTGAGGACGCGAAATTCCTGGCCGGCGGGCACTCCCTGCTCCCGCTGATGAAGCTGCGCCTGGCCGTGCCGGACGTCCTCATCGACGTCGGCCGGCTGCACGACCTGTCCTATATCCGGGATGAAGGCGACCACATCGCGATCGGGGCGCTCACCCGTCACCATGACATCTCCCGTTCCGCGCTGGCCGCCCGTGAACTGCCGCTGCTGGCCTGCGCCGCCGGTAACGTCGGGGATCCCCAGGTCCGGCACCGGGGCACCATCGGCGGGTCGATTGCGCACTCCGATCCCGCATCTGACCTGCCCGCGGCCGTGCTCGCCCTGGACGCCACGCTGATCGCCCGCAGCGGGCCCGGCGAGCGCGAGATCGCGGCGGGGGACTTCTTCCTCGGCCTGTTCGAGACCGCGCTTGAGCCCGGCGAGTTGCTAACCGAGATCCGGGTGCCCAAGCCGGCCGCGGCCGGCTGGTCGTTCCAGAAGTTCACCAAGCGCGCCATCGACTGGGCCATCGTCGGGGTCGCGGTGCAGGGTGACTCGGTGGGCCTGGTCAACATGGCATCCACCCCGCTGCGGGCCGCCGCGGTCGAGCAGGCGCTGGCCGGTGGCGCGTCAGTGGCCGAGGCCGCTTCGCGCGCCGCCGAGGGGACGAGCCCGCCCGCTGACATCAACGCGAGCCGCGCCTATCGGGAGCACCTGGCCCGAGTCCTCGTCGCCCGCGCCCTGGAGGAGTCACACGCCCGGTCTTGACCTTGCTGCTGGCGCAGGTGCGGCCAGGCTGGGCTAAGCCCGGTCAGGTGCCCAGTGCGCGTGACAACAGGGTCCGGCGGTTACGCGCGGAGGTCTTCGCGAAGATCGACTTCAGGTGATCCTGCACTGTGTGCTCGGACAGGAACATCCGGCGCGCGAGTTCCCGGGTGTCGGTTCCGCTCGCCAGATGGCCAAGCAGTTCGTTCTCGCGTGGGCTGAGGCCGAATGCCCGGGCGAACAGGGCGACCCGTTCGGGCGGCGAGGTCTCCTCGATGGTGACGGCGATGTCGCGCTCTGCCGCGGGCCCGGTGTCCCCGATTCTGGCCGCCCGCAGGGTCACCCAGAGGCCGTGTGACAGGTGGACCCGCGCTGAGGGCCGGTTCTGGTCGACGTCGGCCTCGACGGCCAGCAGTTGCGCGGCGACGTTGTAGGCACTCGCCGGGATCGGCGGGCGGTCTTCCGCCGGAGGGACGAGTATCCGCAGGTACTCCTGTGTCTGGGGAGTCTGCCCTCGCACTTTGAGGTCAGGGGACAGCAGCAGTACCACGGGGCCGAGCCGCCGCTCGTCGCTCGGGTCGCGGGCGGCGAACGCGTTTGCCTGACTGCGGCGCAGCGCGAGCGTCACTGGTTCTGTGACGCTGGTCAGGTAGGCCGCCTCGGCCGAGCTGAACCGCGCCACGGTGCCCGACCTCCACAGGTCGAGGAATCCCCAGCATCCGAAGCGGTCCTTGAACACGAGCGACGCCACGTCGCCGATGCCGTACCTGTCCAGCATGTCGCGCCAGAGCAGGCTGCGCGACGGCTCACCGCTGGTCGCTTCGTAGAGCAGCGCGACCGGGGCACTGCCCAGCGTTGTCCACCGGTTGACCGCGGTGAGGTACTTGAGCCGGATCAGGCCGGGAAGCTCCGGCAGGCACGGGACGTCGGCCAGGGGCGCGGAGCCGACCGAGGTCTCAGGGTCAGTCAGCAGCCAGGCGTAGGCATCGAAGCTCACCACCTGACGGATTTCTTCGAGGAGCCGCAGTCGCAGCGTCCTCGCATCACCGGCCGAATCGCATATCCGCACGAGCCGCTCCCGCGACCGTCCGGATACCGCCGATGTGATCATGTCCGGAGAATACGCGCCGGAGAAAACATGGATCCGCAGGCCGGTACCCGGAAGACCCCAAGGACTTGGGATGGGCGGCTGTCACCAGCCCTTCTAGCGTGGAGGAAGACAACATCCCGCCTGACCAAGGAGCCAGCATGTCAACACTTCACATCGAACACGCCGTTACCGACTTCGACACCTGGAGCATTGCGTTCGGGCGCTTCGCCGAGTTCCGGCGGCAGTCCGGGGTACGCCAGCAGCGCGTCCAGCGGCCGGTCAGCGACCCCAACTATGTGGTCATCGACCTCGACTTCGACACCACCAGTGAGGCAGAGAGCTTTCTCGGCTTCCTGCGGGCCAACGTCTGGTCCTCCAGGGACAATGCCCCCGCACTCGTCGGGACACCACAGGCCAAGATCCTCGAAATCGCCGCAACTCAGTAGCCGATTGCCGTCCTGCGGCGATGCCCGTGGCGCTGTTCCAGGGTGGCTGGACCTGTGCGATATGGGGGGCTCGGGTGCACATTGGGCAGATGAAGATACGACACCTGGACATGGTTCCGTCAGTGCACCCTGAAGCCTATGTGGCGCCCACCGCGGTCCTCAGCGGAGAGGTCCGCGTCGGCCGCGGCAGTTGCATCATGCACGGTGCAGTGCTCGCGGCCGAGGGCGGCCCGGTTGAGATCGGCGCCAATTGCGTGATCATGGAGAACGCGGTGTTGCGCGGCACCCCGCCGCACCCGCTCATCATGGGTGATCACGTTCTGGCCGGGCCGCACTCACATTTGACCGGCTGCGGGATCGCCGACGAGGTATTCATCGCCACCGGCGCCATGGTCTTCAACGGCGCGCACATGGGCCGGGCCAGCAGTGTAGCGCTCGGCGGGGCGGTCCACATTGGCTGCGTCGTGCCCCCGCTGACCCGGATCCCCATCGGGTGGGTGGCGGTCGGCGACCCCGCACGCTTGTACCCGCCCGGCGAGGCAGAGGCGATTCGGGCCGGCCTCGCCGAGGTCGGCGGGGGCTTCCTCCCGTTCGTGTTCGGCGTCGACGACGCCGGCGACCGCCGCGAGCAGATGCGAGGCGCGCTCCAGCGCTACACCACGGCACTGGCCCGCCACCACCGCGAGGACGCGATCATCCCCGGCTCGGAAGTCGGCGGATGACCCCGGCCCAGGCATGCATCGTCTCGCCGCCGTGATCAACCGTAGTAATAGGACGTAGCGCGGGAGGCGCCTGTTCTTCTGGTTGTCGTTGAGGCGGGGACGTCCTCCTGGTGCGATAGCGCGGGCTTGGTGTGATCATGCGTGGTGGACGGCGGCGAGCAGGGCGGCATAGGACCGGACGAGGGCGGCGTGCTCCCGAGGGAGCAGCGGGCTGTCCGCGCGGCAGCCGT
>Ga0209526_10003915_pt1 | contig 10138 bp, 9 predicted proteins | sample JacPinW_OM2H0_M1_FD_188566 | JGI IMG/M metagenome (GOLD analysis project Ga0209526, IMG submission 188566) | Forest soil microbial communities from Algoma, Ontario, Canada - Jack Pine, Ontario site 1_JW_OM2H0_M1 (SPAdes) (version 2) | ecosystem: Environmental > Terrestrial > Soil > Boreal... | reverse complement strand
AACAGCATCACTTCGACAAGCTCGTAATCGGGCAGGTTGTCCGGCCCGGCCGTAACGAGACGCTGGCGCAGCCGCTCGCGGTGACCGTAATAGTGCGGCGTGTCGTCCGAGGCCTCGGCGAGGTGCAGCGGGCGGCGGCGACGTTTTGTGGTGGTCATTTGCGTCGCGAACGAAGCTTGGAGAGCAGGGCACCCGCCATCCGCGCCGGCTCATCGGTGTCAAAGGCGCTGACGAAGCAATCGATCCCGCGCTCAATCGCTGCCGCCGTCGGCAACTCCTCCCACTCGAGGATCAGCGACTTCTGCAGGCGGACCGCCTGCGGACCGGCCGCAAGGATGGGCCGGACGAAGCGCTCTATCGCGTCGTCGAGTTCGTCCGGTGATGCCACGGCATCGACGAGACCCCAGCTGAGCGCCTCTTCGGCGCTGATCGTCTCGCCGGTCAACAGCAGCCGGCGGGCGCGGCCATGACCGATCAGCTTTGGCAGCAAGGCCGCCTCGACGACCGACGGAATACCGATCCTGACCTCGGGCATCCCGAAAATCGCTCGCTCGCTGGCGACCCGAAGATCGCACGCGCAGGCGAGTTCTAGCCCGGCACCGAGCGCATAGCCGTCGATGCGGGCGATGACCGGCACAGGGAGACGGCGGAACGCATCGCAGCAGCGGTGCACCAGCGTGATAAAGCTGCGGGCCGTCACGTGATCGAGCGCTGCGATTTCACCGATATCGGCACCCCCGACAAAAGCGCGCTCTCCGGCACCGCTCAGGACGGCGAGCCGCAGCCGCGGGTCGTCGCCGACCTCGGCGACGGCGCTTACGATCTCGCTCATCAGCTCGCGGTTGAGGCTGTTCAGCTTGGCGATGTTGTCGATTGTCACACGCGCCAGATGGCCTCCTTCAGACCGCTGCTCTCGGCGAACCAGGACACTCATAGGGCGAAATCTCCAGCGCCAACTCGCGAGTCATACCCGCGCCCGCCGACAAAGCCAATGGAGGTTTCCCCGCGCCTCGGGCATAGTGGCGCCGCTTTGAGGAGGAGCGGACCGATGGACGTGATCGACGATGCGGAGCAGCTGCACGCCGCTTATGGCGGCCCCAACGAACGCGCGGTCAAGAAGCAGTTGAGCCGGCTCGACAAGCATTGCCGCGATTTCATTGCCCGGTCGCCGTTCGTGGTCATCGCCTCAGCCGATCCGTCAGGCCGCTGCGATGCCTCGCCCAAGGGCGACGCACCGGGCTTCGTCGAAGTGATCGACGACGCGACGCTGCTGATTCCCGACCGGCTCGGCAACAACCGGGTCGATACGCTCGGCAACCTCGTGGAGCGGCCGGGTATCGGCCTGATCTTCTTTGTGCCGGGCATCAATGAAACCCTGCGCGTCAACGGCCGCGCGAGGATCACCACGGATCCCGAGCTTCTCGAACCGCTGGCAGTTAACGGCAAGACCCCACGCAGCGGGATTCTCATCTCGGCCGAGGAGGTCTATTTCCACTGCGGCAAGGCGCTGATCCGCTCCGATCTGTGGAACCCAGACAAGCACATCAGGCGCTCGGACTTCCCCTCTCTCGGCCGCATCCTCGCCGACCAGATCGGTGGCATCAGCATTGAAGAATCCGAACGGTACACCGCGGAAAGCTATCGGACCCGCCTTTATTGAGGGAGATACTTGCCGCTTTACGCTAGGCGGAGCGCGCCGGGATTACCTCTGCCGCTTGCGATACCAGCTTGGCGTGGAGATCCCCGAGCAACGGCTTGGCCTCCAAGAGGCTTCTGCTGGTGGCGGAGCCGGCGGCGGGCGTCAGCGCGACGGCCTTGTGCCGCTTGATTGTTTGTTCGGCGAAGAAGCCCCATCGAATCAAGTTTTCGACCCGCTCCTTGATCGCGAGGTGCCCAAGGCGGAGGGTGTCCCACATCCTGCTGTTGATCTCGTCGATGACCAGCGCGGACGAACTCGGCCGATCGCTGCCGAACGGGCTCGCCCACCACAGCAGCATGATGATCGCCCAATACTGGTAGGTGACGAGATGATCCATTGCGTCATTGACATGCGCCGGGGTGAGTCCCTTCTGTCTGACGACGAATTCGCTCGTTTCCCGCCATTTCTGATCGTAGGCGCTCAGAAAATTGAAGATCGCGGCGACCGCCTCCCGATTGTATCTCAGGATTGGCGAGTGAAGGCGATCGAGACCGCCGAATGCAGCACGAAGCTCTGCGATCGTGCCGCTGCAGTGACGATCGAAGGACTCATTTAGCTCGCTGGTCCCAGCGATCGTACATCCGGGAGATGCGGCACACGGTCGGTTCGACGCGTCCACTATCCTGATGAACCCATCTCGTTCGCAATCCTTTATTCTCTCGATGCAAGTCCTGATGTCGGTGCCGTAAAACCCGTAAAGGGCGCGATGGATCGATCGGCATGAAACCCCTTCCTCGAGGCCGGTTCGTGCCGAAAAGATCACGTGCCAATGAGCCCGCTTATTCAACCCCGGAAAGTGCTGTTGCCAAATTTTGTGGTATTCGCATAAGAACCGGGCGACGACCCGATCATCGGGCTCGTGCTCGACGTATTCAGGATTCATCCGAAGTCACCGTCCGCTTCCGCTCCCCGCAAACTGATCGTAATCGATTTGGGCTTCGTCCGAAAGAGAACAATCCGGGTTCTTGCCGCAATATCCATCTGCATTGTGTTACACTCTTCCCCACCATTCTTGACGGGGCGAGCTTGACCTCGAATGGTCGCCGGATGAGGGTGACTTACACCCGCCGCCACCAGCAGCTTGAGGGCGACCCGATAACTCCGGCAGAACAGGCTCGGCAGGGCGACCTCTTTCGCAGCATGCGTCGCGGACCGCCGCTGCTGCTGCAAACGCATGAGACGCGATGAGCGCCCGGGTATTCGTCGCCGCTGGGCTCGACGCGATCGCAACCTCAAGGATGGGACGCCGCGGCGCTGCCCGATCCGCAGCGCCTGTTCGCGGATCTCGCATCAGATCGATGCGACGCGATGGTCCCTGACCGCTCCAGCTCCTCAATCTTCGGTGCCGCGGATCACCCCTGGATGCCGAGTTATGCACGCCTTGCACCTACCCGGTGGCCGATTATATTTACCGTTAACGATTTCTTCTGGGGCTACCTTTGCAAACCGACTGGCAGAATGCGGACGCGCGCAACGATCGCGACAGGATCGATAGAGCGCGGCAAGAGGCGGAAAACTTGTTCCGGCCAAGGCAGGCGGCGCCGCATACAGAAGCGGCGGAGGTGAATGGGAGTTCGTCGACTGATCTCCATCCACCGCGCCAGCCGCGCGTTTTCAGAATTCCGCCGGTGGTCCCAATGGCCACCGCAACGGGCGACCTACCCACGGCGAGGGTCCGGCCTCCACGGCAGCGGCCCGAAAGGCGCGCGACCCTGAAAATACCAGCCTCTCAATTCGGGCGGGTGCGCGCTTTGGTCGATTATGGGATGACGCGTACCCAGGTCGCCGAGCTTTATGGCGTCGCAGTCGACGAGGTTGAGCGGATCCTTTCCTACTCTGCATCGACTAAAATCAACGCGTCCCGGGGCAAGTGACGCGTTAGCGAAGACGCCGTGGGCCAGGTGCAGGGCAAGGTTGCGATCGTGACTGGCGGTGCATCGGGCATCGGCGCAGCCTGTGCGATAACATTGGCCCGCGAAGGCGCGCAAGTCATAGTAACGGACCTGGACGACGCTAGTGGTCAAGCGGTCGTCGACAACATCGGCAGTAACGGCGGCACAGCGGCGTTCCTTCATCAGGACGTAAGTCTGGAGGAAAGCTGGCCCGGCGTGATCGAAGCCGCTGAGCAGCGCTTCAGCCGCCTGGACGTGATGGTCGCCAATGCCGGGATCGGGATCATGTGCAGGGCTGTCGAGATGTCGCTGGCCGACTGGCGGCGCCAGACCGCCGTGAATCTCGACGGCGTCTTCCTATCGGTAAAGTATGCGGTTCCCGCCATGCGGCGCGCGGGCGGCGGTTCGATCGTCATCATGTCGTCCGTTGCTGGGCTTAGAGGGTCGGCGGGCTTGGCCGGTTACTGCGCCACCAAGGGAGGAGTGCGGCTCTTTGCCAAAGCCGTCGCGATGGAGTGCGCTGCAGCCGGAGAAAATATTCGCATCAACACTGTGCATCCCGGCGTGATCGATACGCCGATCTGGACAAAGATATCGGGATCCACAGGGCGCAATACGCCGATCGATCCGCACGAGATGGCCAAAGCCGGAGTGCCGCTCGGCCGGGCCGGGCAGGCGCAAGACATAGCCGATGGCGTTTTGTTCCTCGCCTCCGATGCATCAAGCTACATGACCGGAGCGGAGCTCGTGATCGACGGCGGCATGACGGGCGGCACGAGGCCGCGCTGGAGCTGACTGGATTTCCGCGATAGGCCGTTCAGTCCTGCCTGCTTTGCGCAGGCGCCCGAGCCGGGTCAGACCTGCCGGGAGGCGAAGTCGATCCGCGGGTCGATCAGCATGTAGGTCAAATCGCTGATCAATTTGAGCAACAGCCCGATCAGCGTAAAGACATAGAGTGTGGCGAACATGATCGGATAATCGCGGTTGATCGCCGCCTCGAAGCCCAGCAGGCCAAGGCCATCGAGCGAGAAAATCACCTCGATCAGCAATGATCCGGTAAACAGGATATGGATTAGCGCAGCGGGAATGCCGGAGACGACGAGCAGCATCGCGTTGCGAAAGACGTGACCGTAGAGCACCCGGCGCTCGGTCAGTCCTTTGGCGCGGGCGGTCAGTACATATTGCTTGTTGATCTCCTCGAGAAAGCAGTTCTTGGTCAGCATTGTCAGGGTTGCAAACCCTGAAATGACCAGCGCCGTGATCGGCAACGTGATGTGCCAGAAATAATCGGCGATGCGCATTGGCCACGACAGCGAGGCCCAATTGTCGCTGACGAGACCCCGCAACGGGAATATCGACAGATAGCTGCCGCCGGCGAACAACACGATCAGCAGCACGGCGAACAGAAAACTCGGCACCGCATTGCCGACGATGACGACGGCACTCGTCCAGACATCGAACCGGTCGCCGTCACGGACTGCTTTCCTGATACCGAGCGGTATCGAGACGAGGTAGGTGATCAGGGTCGTCCATAATCCGATCGAGATCGATACCGGCAATTTGTCCTTGATCAGATCGACGACGCGGCGGTCGCGAAAAAAGCTGTTGCCGAAATCAAAGGTCAAATAGTTGCGCATCATCAGTAGGAAGCGCTCCAGCGGCGGCTTGTCGAAGCCGTATTGTTTTTCGAGCTCCTTGATGAGTGCTGGATCGAGGCCGCGCGCGCCGCGATAGCGGACGTCGTTGCCGCCCGCTTGAGGCTTGAATTCGCCGCCCTCGCCGCTGACCCGCTCGGTCGCGCTGACAGCACCCCCTTTGAGCTTCGAGATCATCTGCTCGACCGGTCCCCCGGGAGCCGCCTGCACGATCACAAAGTTGACCACCATGATCGCGAGCAATGTCGGGATAATCAGCAGGATGCGGCGGATCGCGTAGGCGATCACGGAAGGACTGCACCGATTCTTGTCTCACCGCCGAAGGCCGGTGCCCATCGCGGAATGGGTCCCGGCCTTCGCCGGGAAGACGAGGAGCGTTCCAAATTCATTCAGTGCAGATCACAGTCACTGCTTTGTCACTTCGCCCTTCTTGGCTTCGACTGATTGCTCGGCGGCAGGATCGACCCACCAAGTATCCAGTCCGACCGAGTATTTGGGCGAGATGCCGGGGCGCCGGTACTTGTCCCAATAGGCGACGCGAAACGCTGAAACGTGGTAATGCGGGATCACGTAGTAGCCGTATTGCAGCACTCGGTCGAGGGCGCGCGTGTGAGCGACGAGGCTCGCCCGATCGGGCGACTTGATCAGCTCCTCGATCAGTTCGTCGACCACCTTGCTCTTGATGCCGAGCACGTTTTGGCTTCCCTGCTCGTCAGCGGCGGTCGACCCGAAATTGTCGCGCAGCTCGTTCCCCGGCGATTGCGATGCGCCGAACGAGACGACCGCCATATCGTAGTCGAAGGTCTGCATCCGCTTTTCGTATTGCGCAGGGTCGATGGTGCGCACTCGGGCGTTGATGCCCATCCGTTCTAGGTTCTTCTTCACAGGGAGGACGATGCGCTCGAATTCCGGCTGGACGAGCAGGATCTCAAACTCGAAGGGCTGACCCGTCTCGTCATTGACAAGCTTTTCGCCTTTGAAGGTCCAGCCTGCTTCTTTCAACAGCTTGAGCGCCGCGCGCAGCCCGTCGCGAATGTTGCCCGAACCGTCATATTTCGGCGGGTCGTATTCGGTGGTGAACACCTGCTCGGGGGTTTGCCCGCGGAACTCTTCGAGGATTTTCAATTCCTCGCCCTGCGGTACGCCCGTTGCCGCCAATTCGGAATTGTCGAAATAGCTGCGGGTGCGCGTGTAGGCGTCATAGAACAAATTCTTGTTCGACCATTCGAAATCGAAGGCATAGGCGAGTGCTTCGCGCACCCGCGGATCCTGAAACAGCGGCCGGCGCAAATTGTAGCCGAACCCTTGCATGCCGCTCGGCCTCTGATGCGGGATCTGCTCCTTCTTGATCAGCCCGGCGCGCAACGCCGGGCTGTCGTACCCGGTTGCCCAGTTCTTCGACGAATTCTCCTGGCGGACATCGTATTGGCCCGCCTTGAACGCCTCGAGCGCGATCGTGCCGTCGCGATAATAGTCGTAACGGACGAGGTCGACGTTGTGGCGGCCCTTGCTGACCGGCAGATCGACCGCCCAGTAATCGGGGACCCGGCGATAGGTGATCGACCGGCCGGGATCGATCGACTCGATCTTGTACGGGCCGCTGCCGAGCGGCGGGTCGAGTGTCGTGTTGGCGAAATCACGCCCCGACCAATAAGCCTTCGAGAGCACCGGCATCTCGCCGACAATTTGCGGCAATTCTCGGTTGTCCGCGGATTTGAATGTGAAGCGGACGCCGCGCTCGCCCTCCTTTTCCACCTTGGTCACGTCGCCGTAGTAGGATCGGTACATCGGCTGTCCCTTCGCGCGAAGCGTCTCGAAGGTCCAGACGACGTCCTCGGGCGTCATCGGTGTGCCGTCGTGGAATCGGGCCTCTTTGCGCAAGGTGTAGAGCACCGAGAGCTTGTCGGGTGCCAACTCGATCTTTTCGGCGACGAGCCCGTATTCGCTACTGGGCTCGTCCTCGGAACGAACCGTGAGCGTGTCGAACGTGCCGCCGATCCCGGCTGCCGGGATGCCCTTGATCACAAAGGGATTGAGCGTGTCGAATGTGCCGATCGCCGCGTAGCGCATCGTCCCGCCGCTCGGCGCGTTTGGGTTGACATAATCGAAATTCTTGAAGTCCGGCCCGTATTTCAGGTCACCATACAGCGACATCCCGTGCGTTGCTGCGGCTTGCGCCGCGGTGGCGACGACAAGCGAGAAGACGAGCCCGGCGAATATTACGGGCGCCCTGCGCATCACCTGCCTCCAAAGCGAGTTTTTCAGCCGTCGAGCAGGGCGAGCGCCGCCTGATGAGCGCGGCGGTCGCCGGCGATGAGGATGCGGCCGTCGGAGGCAAGATCGAGACCCCTCCCCCGCCAATCGCTGGCCACGCCCCCTGCCCCTTCGACGATCGGAACCATCGCGCAGAAATCGTACGGCTTCAGGCTGGCTTCAAGGACGAGGTCGACAAAGCCGGCGGCGAGCAGACCGTAGGCATAGCAATCAGCGCCAAAGCGCGTGAGCTTGACGGCCGCCGAGACCCGCGCGAAGGTAGTGGCGTCATCGCCCTTGAACATGTCGGGGGTCGTCGCGAAAAGGGTTGCAGCGGCGAGCTCCGAGCAGGGCCGGCAACGAATCGGTGTGCCGTTGAGCGTCGTCGGGCGCCCCGTTGCGCCGACCCAGCGTTCGCGCGAGATCGGCTGGTCGATGATGCCGAGGATCGGACGTTGGCGGTGGGTGAGGGCGATCAACGTGCCGAATAGCGGAACGCCGCTGATAAACGATTTGGTGCCGTCGATCGGGTCCAGGACCCAGACGAACTCGGCCTCCTCGCGCACTCGGCCGAACTCCTCCCCAACAATCCCGTGCTCCGGAAAATGCACCTCGATCAGTTCTCGCATGGCCGCCTCGGCCGCACGGTCGGCAACGGTCACCGGAGTCAGATCGGGCTTGTCATCGACGACGAGCGGGCGGCGGAAATACGGGCGAATTTCTGCCCCGGCGGCATCAGCCAAGCGCAACGCGAGGGTGAGGAAGGCGTCGAGTTTGATTTCGGGCACAGGCCTATTTTAGCGTTTCGAGATAAGCGATGACATCGGCGCGATCCTCGGCCTTGGGCATGCCGGCGAAGGTCATCTTGGTGCCCTTGATCAGGGATTGCGGCCGCCACAGCCACTGGTTCAGCTTTTCAGGGTCCCATTTTTCGTTCTTGTGCGCTTCCATGGCGGCGGAAAACTGGTAGTTCGGTACCGCTGCCATGTTTTCCTCGGTGAAGCCCCAGAGGTTAGGGCCGATTTTGTTGGCGCCGCCCTTGTTGAAGGTGTGGCACTGGACGCAAACCTTGACGAGTTGCTCTCCTTTTTTCGGGTCGGCCTTGGCAAGCAGCGGACCGATCGGCTCTGGGCCGGCCGCAGCACCCTGTTGAGCGGCTGTGGTCGCGGCCTGTTCGGTGCCGGCCGGGAGATAGATCGCCTTTTCGAGCGGCTTCGGGCGGACCAGCTGGCCGGCCAAAATCCCGGACGCCATCGCGATGATCATCGCCGTCAGGATCGAGGCGATTATCTTGTTCCATTCGAACGACGACATCGGCGAGCTTTCCCCTCAGGGCGCATAAATTATCACGCTTCCGGTGAGCGAACGAACCGGGCATGTTGTCGCTGCGTGATCGGCAGCACAGAAGACCCGTGACCAGAGCCGTACCCGAAAACCCGATCATCCTGATCCCCGCCCGGCTCGCCTCGACCCGGCTGCCCGGCAAACCGCTGGCCGATATCGCCGGGGTGCCGATGATCGTCCGTGTCTGGCGCCGCGCGGTCGCCGCCGAGGTGGGGCCGGTCGTCGTCGCCTGCGGTGACAGAGAGATCGCCGACGCGGTCGAAGCGGCGGGGGGTCGGGCTGTCATGACCGATCGGCAACATCCGACCGGGTCCGACCGGATACATGCGGCCATCGCGGATCTCGACCCCGACGGCACCTACGACGCCGTGATCAACGTCCAGGGCGATCTTCCGCTGTTGGATCCCGTGGCAGTGCGTCTGGCGTTTGCCGGGCTCGGCGACCCGGACATCGACATCGCGACACTCGCCGCGGTCATCACGGACGAGACAGCGCTCGCAGATACCAGCGTCAACAAGGTCGTCGCCGGCTTTGTCGACCCGACCCGGCCGGCCCGCGCGCTCTATTTCAGCAAGGCGATCGTGCCGTGGGGCGAGGGTCCGCATTACGAGCATATCGGGCTCTACGCCTATCGACGCGAGGCACTCGAGCGGTTCGTCGGGCTGCCCCGCGGCGTGCTCGAAGAGCGCGAGCGGCTCGAGCAATTACGCGCCCTCGAGGCAGGCATGCACATCTCGGTCAGCTTGATCGAGGCCAGCCGGCTCGGGGTACAGGTCGACACCCCGGCTGATCTCGAACGCGCGCGCCAACTTTTCCACTCAGCACGTTAGGACCATGCCCGAGCAAACGATCGCGTTTCAGGGTGCCCCCGGGGCCTATTCCGATCTCGCCTGCCGCCGCGTCTTCCCCGAGATGGTCACCCTTCCCTGCGCCCAATTCGAGGACGCCTTTGCCGCGGTGCGCGAATGCCGCGCCCGGCTCGCGATGATCCCGATCGAGAATTCGGTCGCCGGCCGCGTCGCCGACATTCACCATCTGATGCCCGATTCGGAGCTCCATATCATCGGGGAGCATTTCGAGCGGGTGAACCATCACCTGTTGGCTGTTCCCGGGGCCACGATCGACACGCTCCGCACGGTCAGAAGCCACGTCCATGCGCTCTCGCAATGCCGCTTGCTGATCCGCTCGCTCGGATTGGTTCCGCAGGTGGCCGCCGACACTGCCGGGGCGGCGGCCGAAATCGCCGAGCGCAACGACCCTAGCGTCGCAGCGATCGCCTCCGAGCTCGCCGGGCA
>Ga0209526_10003914_pt1 | contig 10138 bp, 7 predicted proteins | sample JacPinW_OM2H0_M1_FD_188566 | JGI IMG/M metagenome (GOLD analysis project Ga0209526, IMG submission 188566) | Forest soil microbial communities from Algoma, Ontario, Canada - Jack Pine, Ontario site 1_JW_OM2H0_M1 (SPAdes) (version 2) | ecosystem: Environmental > Terrestrial > Soil > Boreal... | reverse complement strand
GGCGTTGAAAAGCTGCGCAATGAGTTCGTCCACCATGTCTCCTACGAGCTGCGTTCGCCCTTGACCAATATCATCGGCTTCATTCAGCTTCTCGACGATCCCGCGATCGGCCCGCTCAACGGCAAACAGCGCGAATATGCGGGCTATGTGATGAAATCCTCATCGGCGCTCCTCGCCATCATCGACGATATTCTCGATCTCGCCTCGATCGACGCAGATGCGATGGAACTGTCGCTCGACGACGTAGACATCGCGCAAACCATCCGGGAGGCGGCGGAAGGCATCCAGGACCGGCTCGAAAAATCCTCGCTGACGCTTCGCGTCGCGGCGACGGAGGGTATTGGGTCCTTTGCCGCCGACGGCAAACGTATCCGGCAGATTCTCTTCAACCTTCTCTCGAACGCGATCGGCTTTTCCTCGCCCGGTCAAACCATCGATCTCGCGGCGATGCGGCAGGACGGTGAAATCGTGTTTAGGGTTACCGACCAGGGGAGTGGAATTCCGCCCGAAATCCTCGAACAAGTTTTCGATCGTTTCAAAACCCATACAGCGGGGTCGCGCCATCGCGGCGCCGGACTTGGCCTTTCCATTGTGCGTTCCTTCGTCGAACTGCACGGCGGCCGCGTCGAAATCGATTCGGCGCCGGGAAAAAGGACGCGCGCGACTTGCATCTTTCCCTTACAAGGTGCGAAGCACCCCGCAAGCGGCACTGCGCAAGGAGCGCGAACGTAATGGCCGCAGCCACGGTCCCCGCTTCCCGTACGATCTGGCAGCGCGAGCTAGAAGACGAGGGCGCTATCGCCGGATTTGCCGCCGGTGTTGCCGCGCTCATCGGTCCTGGCGATCTCGTGACCTTGTCGGGCGGCCTTGGCGTCGGAAAGACGGCGTTCGCGCGCGCCCTCGTTCGTATCCTCACGGGCGAGCAGGACCTCGAGGTGCCGAGCCCGGCCTTCACCTTGATGCAGGTTTACGAGGGCTTGAACTTCCCCATCGTTCACGCCGATTTCTACCGGATTGAGAAGCCGCGGGAGCTCATGGAATTGGGGTTCGAGGAGGCTTGCGATGGCGCGCTCGTCCTTGTCGAATGGCCGGAGCACGCAGGCGGCTTTCTCGATGCCGGCAGGCTCGATATCGAATTGAGGGTCGACAAGGACCGTGGTCCCGGCTACCGCGCCGTGACCCTGACTGGGATTGGACCGTTCGCGGCGCGGCTCGCGCGCGCCAAGGCGGTTCACGAGCTTCTCGATCGCAGCGGCTGGAGCGGAGCCAGGCGTGATTTCATGCAAGGCGATGCGTCGACGCGAAGCTATGAGCATTTGGTGAAACCCGATGGGCGGAGCGCCATTTTGATGAATTCGCCGCCGCGCCCGGACGGGCCGCCGCTTCGCTATGGCAAATCCTATAGCGCCATCGCCAAACTCGCTGGGGACATAAAGCCTTTCATCGCGGTCGGCCAAGGGTTGCGCGCGCAAGGCCTTTCGGCGCCCGAGATCATTGCCTTCGATCTCGCCGCCGGTCTCGCCATCGTCGAGGATCTCGGCTGCGAGCCGGTTGCCGGCGGAGGCGGCGTCATCGAGGAACGTTACGCCGTTGCGCTGACCGGGCTCGCATATTTGCACGGCGCCAGCCTTCCCGACAATTTGCCCATCGAGGGCAATGAGACCTACCGGATTCCAATCTATGACGTAGACGCGCTTTCCATCGAGACCGAACTCCTGCTCGACTGGTACGCGCCCTATATCGCTTGCGTTCAACTCGCCTCGGGCGCCAAGGCGGCCTTTGTCAATCTTTGGCGCCAAGTGGTTCAGGATGTCCTCGCCGCGCGGCCGGCGTGGACGTTCCGCGACTACCATTCGCCAAATCTCCTCTGGCTTGCCGGGCGTGAAGGCATCGCCAGGGTGGGCGTCCTGGACTTCCAGGATTGTGTCTTGGGCCACCCCGCATACGATGTTGTCTCCCTTTTGCAGGACGCCCGCGTCGATGTTCCGCAAGACACGGAACTGAAACTGCTCGGCCATTACGCGCGGTTGCGGCGGGAGGCGGATCCAGGCTTCGATGCGGCGGGGTTTGCCCGCGCCTATGCAATTTTGGGCGCGCAGCGCGCGACCAAGATCCTTGGCATTTTCGCCCGCCTCGATGAACGCGACCATAAACCGCAGTATCTTGCGCACCTGCCCAGGGTCGAAAAATATTTGGCTACGGACCTGACCCATCCGGCATTAGCCGAGCTCAAACTCTGGTATGAGGAGCATCTGCCACATATCTTTGGTCGCGCGCGCTAACTTCAGTGATGGGCTGTCGAATGCCCGCCCCGCGTGTTGATGCGCATTGCATAAAGCGAAAGTTCGAGAATGGCACCTTCGATCGTTCCCTGCGAATAATCGTGCGATTGGCACCTGGCACGCCGATGTCCTCTTTCCCGCCCGCCAAAGCCATGGTCTTCGCCGCGGGATTGGGCACGAGAATGCGGCCATTGACCGATCGCGCGCCAAAGCCATTGATCACCGTCGCGGGCAAGCCGCTGATCGATCATGTGCTCGATCGATTCGCCATCGCCGGCCTCGAGACAGCGATCGTCAATGTGCATTATTTGGCGTGCCAGATCGAAGAGCATCTTGCTACAAGGAAAATCCCCCGGATCCTGATTTCGGATGAGCGCGAAAAACTTCTCGATCAGGGCGGGGGAATCGCCAAGGCGTTGCCTTTGCTCGGGCCGGAGCCGTTTTTTATCGCCAACACGGATGCTTTCTGGATCGAAGGCCCAGGCAACAACCTGGGCCGTCTCGCGGCCTCCTGGGACCCGGAAGGAATGGATATCTTGCTGCTTGTCGCGGCCACGGCGGCGAGTGTGGGGGTCGATTCGCCGGGCGACTTCTACATGGCGCCCGATGGCCGCCTGACGCGGCGGCCGGAGCGCGAAATCGCGCCTTTTGTGTATACCGGCTTCGGTATCGTCAAACCAGCGCTTTTCGCGCGTGAGACGCGGGATATTTTTCCCCTGGCGCCGTTCTTTTTCGAGGCGGCGAAAACCGGACGCCTGTTCGGCCAAAGGCTTGACGGGTTGTGGCTCCATGCCGGCACGCCGCAAGCGATCGAGGAAATGGAGCGCACTATCGCGCGCGGTGGCATCTGACGCGATCGCCTGCGCGAAGGACTGCGATCGTTGGAAAAAGCGTCTGACCCCGAGCAATATCTTTCGATCAAAGACTTGGCGGCCAGGGGCTCAAGTGGCCGGGGGTTTTGTGGGTCGGCCGTTGATGCTCAGCGGCCAGATGTTACTTAAGTCTTGTAACAATTTTCGACAAATTGAGAAGAAATAATTGTCATTATTTGCTATTAGTCATGACAAAGGTCCCATTTCCAACGCTTCTCCTTTGTCTTTTCAGCCTTCTCGCTTGAGTGTTGCCTGATTCAGGGCGTATAAGCATTTGTGTATTAAGCGAACTCCCGGCCACCGGGCCTTTTGATGACGCGGAAGCTATGACTGTCGCCTTACGATTGAGTGACACGCCGGCGGAGGCCGCCGCGAAACTCCTGATCCGGCTTGGCTTGGCCGCTTTATTCGCTGTTCTGCCTTGTGCGGGAATCTTTTGGCGCGGCGCTATTTACGTTGTGTTGCCGGTCGGCGCGATTTTGATTCTGCTTGGCGCGCTGTTGGATGCTCCCCCCCATGCGGGGCGCCGGCTCCGCGATGTGATTGTCTCGCCGGCCGGCGGCGCCGCGCTGCTGGTGGCGTTATGGGCCGCCTTGTCCGTGATATGGACTCCGTTCCCCGCGGACGCAGGCGAACGGTTTCTACAGTTTGCCGGCGCCACCTCTCTCGCGGTGTTGGCTGCCGTCTATCTGCCCCAAAAGACAAAGACTCTCGATTTTTACCTGTTGCCCGGGGGTATCGCCCTGGCGAGCGCGGCGACACTCGGCCTGGCATTTTTTCACACCCCCTGGTTTTTTGGCGGCTTCGAGTTCGACGAGACGCTATACGAGCGGGCGACAATCACCTCGATCGTCCTGGTCTGGCCGGCGCTTGGGTTCTTGTCGCTGCGCGAGCACTGGATCGCGGCGGCGATCCTCGCCGTTCTCGTGGCCGGTGTGGCGCTCGCGGGATTTGCCCAGATCGCGCTTCTGGCGATGGGCGCGGGTGCGTTCACTTTCGCCATGGCCATGTCCGGTCCCACCCAGATGGCGCGGATTCTCAGCTGGCTGTTCGCGCCCCTGATCCTGTTGGCTCCCTTGCTCCCCTTGCTCTACCGTCTGGTTCTATGGATGACTGGATTTGATCCCGGCGTCGGATCAGCGCCGATGCTGATTTGGAGTGAGCTCGTCGTCTCGCAATGGCCGCGTCTGATTACCGGGCATGGTCTCGACTTCGTGCATCGAGGCTTGAGCCTCGGCTATCTGCCCGAAGGGACGCCAAGAAGTCTTTTGCTTGTGATTTGGTTCGATTTTGGCCTTGTCGGCGCCGCCGGTTTCACCGTCCTCGTGGTGGAAGCCTTCCGGACCGCCGGGCGACTCCCGGTGAAGACTGCGCCGGCGTTGCTCGCCGGCCTCGTCGCGATCTTGACGATCGCCATTCTTGGTATTGCGACGTCGCAGATCTGGTGGATGACTCTCCTTGATTGCGAGGCCATTGCGTTCGCGCTCCTCGTCAAGGGAGCTGATAGGGCTCAGCGGCCGGACGTGCGGGCGATTTGGGCGATCGAGCCGGAAACTCCGCAAGAGCCCGGGGAGAGAAGCGCCGCGGGTTCCGTGGCTCCGCCGCGCCGCCTTAACGAGTTCGCGGATTCCTGATCGAAAAACGCCGGAGTCAGCGGCGATGACGCCATCGCCGGACCGGCGGACGGCGATCCCCGCGCAATGGCCGAACAATTGCGGAGAAAGCGCGAAAGAGTTCTTGCGGCGCCAGGCCAAGCGGCCGTAACATTGGCGGATGATCGAGGCAGTCATCACCATCCGGAACGCGCGCGAAGGCGATGCCGAAGGCATCGCCGAAGTGCACGATGCCGCGTGGCGCGACGCTTATCGCGGCCTTATTCCTGGCCGCGAGCTCGAACGAATGATTGCACGCCGCGGGCCACGCTGGTGGCACTCGGCCATTTTGCGGGGATCGCGCCTTCTGGTTCTGGATTTCGATGAAACCATCGGCGGCTACGCAAGCTACGGACGCAATCGCGTGCCTTCATTGCATTATGGCGGGGAGATTTTCGAACTTTATATCGCCCCTGAATTTCAGGGGCTGGGGTTCGGCACGCGTCTTTTCGAGATGGCCCGCAAGGACCTGGCCGAGCATGGCTATTGTTCTTTTCTCGTTTGGGCCTTGGCCGACAACGAGCGGGCAACCCAATTCTACGTAAAACTCGGCGGAAGAAATGTCCGCCAGGCGACCGAGCGGTTCGGCTCCGAAACCCGCGCCCGTGTGGCGTTCGCGTTCGACTGATTGCCGTGGGTCGCGAAACGTCCGCGGCGTCCACGCGGCTGCCTCACGGCTTCTTCGCGCCGGGCGCGAAACGATCCCGAAAACCATTGGATAGTAATTGGAGAAAGGGATATGCTCGTTGACGCCACTCCGGCCCGCCTCAATCCGAACGGACAAGTAACGAGATTGCTATGAAGTACCGACTTTTGGGAAACAGCGGACTTCGAGTTTCGGAAGCCGCGCTCGGCACCATGACGTTCGGCGACGACTGGGGCTGGGGTGCGGCCAAGGACGAGGCTCGCAAGGTTTACGACGCTTTTCGCGAGGCCGGCGGCAACTTCATTGACACCGCTAACATGTACACGAACGGGACGAGCGAATCCTTCCTCGGCGATTTTATGAAGGGCCACCGCGAGAGCGTGGCGGTTGCCACGAAATACACAAATGCTGCTGCGGGCGCGGACCCGAACGCGGCCGGCAACCACCGCAAGAGTATGGTGCAGGCAGTGGAAGCGAGCCTCAAGCGGCTGCAAACCGATTATATCGACCTTTACTGGGTCCACATCTGGGACCAGATCACGCCGGTCGAAGAGGTCATGCGAGGGCTGGATGATTTGGTTCGCCAAGGCAAGGTGCTCTACGTCGGCATCTCTGATGCCCCGGCCTGGTGGATCGCGCAGGCGAACACGCTTGCCCACCTGCGGGGGTGGTCGCCCTTCGTCGGATTGCAAATCGAGTACAGCCTGATCGAGCGGACCGTGGAGCGGGAGCTGATCCCTGTGGCCAAGGCGCTGGACCTCGGCTTGACCGCGTGGTCGCCATTGGCCGGTGGCGTTCTGACCGGAAAGTACCACGGTCACGGATCGTCCGAGCCGGGCCGTATGAACGGCGACATGATGAAGCAGTTCCTCCCGGAGGAACAACGGACCGAGCGCATCATCGCGGCCGTGAAGACTGTGTCCGACGAGGTCGGCCGCAGCATGGCTCAGGTCGCTTTAGCATGGCTCCGTTACCGACCCGTGGCGGTCATCCCCATTATCGGGGCGCGAAAGCTCTCGCAATTGCAGGACAACCTCGCAAGCTTCGCCTTGGTGCTCTCCACCGACCAGTTGAAAACACTGGACGAGTCAAGCCGGATCGAACTCGGATTCCCGCATGATCTCTATGCAAAGGAGATGGTGCGGTCGTTGGTTTATGGCGGTCTCCGCGACCAGATCTTGGCCTAGTGCATTGGGAGTTTACGCAACGGCCAACTTGGAAAGGCCGCCCTTCGCGTGACTTACCAAGCGCTACCAAAACATCAGAAACGAGGCGGATCTGCCGGAGATCACCCTTCGCCGGTTCGAACATTTCTTTGCCCATTGAAGCCACGCACGTTGGTGCAAAGATCCGTCTCGATCAAATCGAACCAATCGCCGACCAGCTTCGCGTCGGCGACATCGCCCGCCGGCTTGGTGGTATCTCTGTTCACGGCGTAATCTTTACGCCACCTTCAAATTCCAACCACTTCCGCCACGGCACCCTGAGAGCCTGTTTCAAAAGCCGCGCCCTCATCCTGAGGAGCCACGAATTGGGCGTCTCGAAGGATGCGCCGCGCGGCCCCCGAGGCGCTCTCGCCCCCTCATCATGAGTTTATCGAAGGACGAGACAGCCCTTCGGGCTTCCTCAGGGTGAGGGCTTAGGTTCTGTGCAGGCTTTTGAAACAGGCCCTGGGTATTGTCAGGGCGCGCGCCGCGTCGTGAGCGTATGGTATGAGACCCGATGTTTTCGAAAATCCTGATCGCCAATCGCGGCGAGATCGCCTGCCGGATCATCCGGACAGCCCGGCGGCTTGGCATTGCGAGCGCCGCCGTCTATTCGGACGCCGATCGCGACGCAATGCATGTCGCGCTTGCCGACGAGGCTTTTCGGATCGGTCCGGCGCCGGCCCGCGAAAGCTATCTCGACGGCGCCAAAATCATTGACGCGGCCCAAAAATCCGGCGCCCAGGCGATTCACCCAGGCTACGGGTTTTTGTCCGAAAACGCGGATTTCGCGGAAAGCTGCGCCACTGCGGGAGTAATCTTCATCGGACCGCCTCCGGCGGCAATCCGCGCCATGGGAGACAAAGCGCAAGCCAAGACCCTCATGGAGAAAGCCGGGGTTCCTGTGGTGCCGGGCTATCATGGGAGCGACCAAGAGCCCGCCCTCCTTTCGCGAAAAGCGTTGGCGCTCGGCTATCCCATCTTGATCAAACCCTTGGCGGGCGGCGGCGGCAAAGGCATGAAAATTGTGGCGCGCGAGGCCGAGTTCGCGGCCGCGCTCGCCAGCGCCAAACGCGAGGCGCTTTCTGCTTTCGGCGACGGCCGCGTTCTCATCGAAAAATATTTTTCGCACACGCGCCATGTGGAGGTTCAGATTTTTGCCGACGCTCGGCAAAATGTTGTGCATCTCTTCGACCGCGATTGCTCGATCCAGCGCAGGCATCAAAAAATCATCGAGGAAGCACCTGCTCCCGGGGTTTCCGGTGAGCTGCGTCAAGCCATGCGGGAGGCGGCCTTATCCGCCGCGCGCGCGATCGGCTACACCGGCGCGGGCACGGTGGAGTTCTTGTTATCGCCCGATGATCGTGCCTTTTATTTTCTCGAAATGAATACGCGGCTCCAGGTCGAACATCCAGTGACCGAAATGACCACCGGCATCGATCTCGTCGAATGGCAATTGCTTGTTGCGGCGGGCGGCGCATTGCCTCTGCGCCAAGCAGAGATTCACTCGCGTGGGCACGCAATCGAGGCGCGCCTCTACGCGGAGGACCCGGCGCGCGATTTTCTGCCGCAATCCGGCCGCATCGAGCGCCTGGATTTTCCAGCTCACGGAGCGCGGGTTCGCATCGACGCGGGCGTGCGCGCGGGAGATGTGATCCCAGCCGATTACGATCCAATGATCGCCAAGGTGATTGTTTGGGATAAAGACCGGCCGCACACTCTTCTCCGCCTGCGCGCCGCGCTCGCCGAGACTCGCGTCGCCGGGGTTGCAACCAATCTCGACTTGTTACGCGTCATCGCCGCGCACGAAGCTTTCACCGAGGCTTCGCCGGACACAGGATTTATCGGGCGCCATGCTGACGATTTTTTGCCAAAGCTACAGCCTGCCGGAAATGACGTTCTTGCCATGGCGGTCATCGGGCTCCTCTGCGAGCGAACGGCATCCGCGCGCGGGCAAGCCGAGCGATCGAGCGATCCCTGGAGCCCGTGGAACAGCCAGAATGGCTGGCGCCTGAACGAGGAGCTGCGTGAAACCGTGCGTCTGCGCGAGATCGTGCCCGAGGGGGGCGGCAATTGCACCGTCGAGATCCGCTATCGGCCCAACGGCTGGCGCCTCGACCTGCCGGGGGGCATTTTTTTTCACGCAAGCGGCACGCTCGCGCCGGATGGAACTCTCGCGGCCGATCTTGACGGTCACCGCGTCAAGGCGGTCTGGGTCCGCTCCGGCGAAGAGATCCTTTTGTTTGCAGGGGCTAAGGCCGCACATCGCTTTGAGCTGGCCGGCGCCGTTGCCGGGATGGAGAGGCGAGATGAACCGCCGGGGCGGCTCACCTCGCCCATGCCCGGCCGCATCGCTGCATTGCTCGTCGCGCCAGGTGTCAAAGTCGAGGCAAACCAGCCGGTTCTCGTCCTAGAAGCCATGAAGATGGAGCATATGCTGCGCGCCCCCAAAGCCGGGATCCTTAAGGAATTCAAGTTCCAGCTAGGCGATCATGTCAGCGAAGGCGTCGAACTCGCCACCTTCGAGACCGGACCGCCGCCAGACGGTGCCTCCTGAAATTTGGCCGGGTACTACCTAAATGAGGACCGGCGTGGCCGGAAACTCGCCCCGGAGAGGTTTGATCAACCATATTTTGGGCGCGATCCCATTCGCGCTTTTCCAGGAAATGTTCTAAGCAGATGCCCCTTGGACCGGGCGCCCGCCGGTCAAGCCTAGCCCGTTTTGCTCCCGCATATGGAATTCGAAGCAGCATGCGTAAGGTCGTTGGCGGCAAACTCCATGGCATCCGCGTCACGGAGGCAGATCTCGATTATCATGGCTCGATCACGCTCGATCCGGATCATTGCGAAGCCGCCGGATTCTTGCCGCTCGAATTCGTCGAGATCTGGAATAAGAATTCCGGAGCGCGGTTTTCAACCTATGTTATTCTAGGTGAACGCGGTTCGCGATGCTGCGTTGTCAATGGAGCCGCGGCGCGGACCTGTCAGCGTGGCGACGAACTCATCATCTGCAGTTCGATCTATCTGCCGGGCGAAAGTATCGCCGGTCTCAGTCCCGCCGTTGTGACCTTGGACGAGGATAATAATGTCGTTGAAACCTTGCGCTATTGCGTCAGCCGGGATAGCGCGGGACGCTATGAGTTCGCGATCCTCAATGAAGAGGGCACGCGGCTCAGGGTTCCGCTGCGCTCCGATTCCAAGAGCCGCAAATTTTAATCGGGCTGGTGGGCCAATGGCCTTCGCGAGGTTTGCAAATTAAGAAATGACCTTAGCTTGGTCACCCCCGGCTCGCAACACGGCGGCTCGATCTTGACTCTTTTTTTCGCGCGCTCCCATATAACGGATGCAATGTTCGCCATATCGAACGATCGGCAGAGCTGTGCAATTCGTTCCGGCAAGTAAAGCGGCGGGTCTTCGCGAGGTCGATGCGCCGCGGAGTCTCGTTGCGCATTTTGGCGCCGATACTCCGCTTAAGATGGAT
>Ga0209526_10003913_pt1 | contig 10139 bp, 8 predicted proteins | sample JacPinW_OM2H0_M1_FD_188566 | JGI IMG/M metagenome (GOLD analysis project Ga0209526, IMG submission 188566) | Forest soil microbial communities from Algoma, Ontario, Canada - Jack Pine, Ontario site 1_JW_OM2H0_M1 (SPAdes) (version 2) | ecosystem: Environmental > Terrestrial > Soil > Boreal... | reverse complement strand
AGCGGTTGAGGCTCTCTCCCGTAAGCGACCACGATCTGAAAACGCTGACCGATCTGGGACTGATCGAAATGCAAGACGGCGTTCCCGTGCTCACACAGGCCGGTCAGGCTGCGCTGGATTGATCGGGACGAATCGGCCATCGCCATAAAACCGCAGTGGCCAACGGGGAACAAAAATTCCTGCTCAATCTTGAATACCCGGTTGTTTTGCGGAGGAGTTGCGTCGTGTCCTGGGATCAGCGTTTTGATTTGCCGATTGTCTTGCCCGATGGCAAGACGCTGCGAACATTGGAAGACGCCAGACGGTATATTATAACCCTGGCCAAATCAGAGCATAAGACCACGGCGTGGCAGGTCGCGATTGAAGCATTGCTGGTGGCGGCCGAAAAGCGCGGTCGTTGAGAGCGGACATCCGCGGATCGAATTTTATGGAATGCACTGAGGCTCTCGGATTAGAGCCGCCGCCGCGTCTTTTGAAGTCGCTAGGGTCGATTCTCTCGGCATCCGAGACGCCTATTGGCCCGACGGTGTACGGACGCCGTGCCATGCATCTCGCACCTGGTGGTAATGAACCTCTGGCAGATAATCCGGCGTGTTCAGATTAAGGGTATGCACGTCGAGCCGTCCGACTGCGCTCAGCAGCGTATAGGATGCAATCACCCGGTCGCGCTGAGCCAGAATTTGCCTGGACCGCGCGTTCGTCAATTCCTGTTGCGCATTGAGGACATCGATGGTTGTGCGTTGTCCCCCGGCCGCTTCGCGCCGAACGCCCGCAAGCGCGATCTCCGCCGCGCGCACTTCGGATTCCGCCGCCTTGAGCGCTACTTTTGCTCCCTCATTGGACACCCATGCGCTGACGACTGCGGTTCGCGATTGATTCCTGACCTGTTCCAGCACCATGCGGCTCTGCGAGGCCAGCTCCTTCGCCTGGCGGGTTTGCGAGGCCGCGGTGCCGCCGTCGTATATCGGCACATTGATCTGGCCCAGGATCGAAGCCTGGTCGGTGCCGAATGTACTAAGTGACGGATCCGACTGCTTGGATCGGCTTGCGCTCGCCTGCACCGCCACCGTCGGCAGCAGGCTGCTTTCCGCGACCTTGATCGTGGTTTGAGCTACGTCGACATCGAAACCGGCGCCAAGAACTGCCGGATGTTCATGGCTGGCAGTTTCCCTCGCCGCGGCAAGCGCATTTGGCGACAGGCGATCGACCGGCGTGGCCGGAACCAATTGAGACGGAGCTTCGCCAATGACCTGCGTGTAGGTTGCCTTGCTGATGGCCAGCGCGACTTCCGCAGCGTTGAGATCGGCCAGCCCTCGGCTCAGCCGCGCGTCGGCCTGTGCCGTGTCCGTTGGCGTGACGTCGCCGGCGTCGAGGCGCTTTTTAGTAGTCCCCTGGATTTCGCGGAGGACCGCAACATTGGTGCGCTGCGCCTCGACCAGGGCCTGATTGGCGAGCACGTTCATGTAGGCCGTCACCGCGTCCAACAGCACACCCTGTCCGACATTGCGAAGAGCTTCCCGCCCGGACCTGACTTGAAGTTCGGCGACGCGAACGCTGTTCGCAGTCTTGAAGCCGTTGAACAAGACCTGGGTGACCGTCACGCCGATCGTCCATGGGCGCAGTGTTGCGCCCTGCACCGTGTTGTCGGGCAACAGATCGCGAACCGCCTGTAGCCCCGCGCTCAGACTCGCTACGACCTGTGGCCGATAGCCCGCCAGAGCCTGCGGCACATTTTCATCGGTCCCGCGTTGCCGGGCCCGATCCGCGTTAAGTTGCGGGTTCGACTGATAAGCTTTTACCAGCGCATCAGTTAGGGTCTCGGCAGCAGACGCCTCCATTAAACAAAAAAACAAGATCATCAGAGATAGCGCAGACCGAATACCGTCCAAGCTGCGCTCTCTGAATCGCAATTTCCGCTCGATACTCACCCCTGATCCTCAATCAACGCTCGCATGCCTCTGTCATATAATCTGGATCTGCGTCTTATTCGGCCGGCTCTGGAACAGCATTTGGCCTTGCCGTCTGTTGTTCTCGGCGCGAGAACAGCCCTATGAGCACGGGAAGAACAAGCAGAACCAGCGCAGGGGCAAGCAATATTCCGCCGACAACGACCAGCGCGAGCGGACGCTGGACTTGCGAGCCGATCGCGGTGGAGAATGCAGCGGGCAGCAAGCCCACACAGGCCGCATTACACGTCATCATCACGGGGCGAAACCGCGTTTGGCAGGCTTCTGCGAGTGCGGAAAGGCGTTCCTTGCCGGTCTCCAGGAGTTGGTTGTAGTAGGACAGCAGAATGATGCCCTCCATCACCGAAATGCCGAACAATGCGATAAAGCCGATCGCCGCCGATACGCTGAACGGTGTGCCGGTCAGGATGAGCGCAAAGACGCCTCCCACCATCGCCATCGGGATGACGGTGAGCCCCAGCAGCGTGTCTGCCAGCGATGAGAAATTGAAATAGAGCAAGACGCTGATCAAAAGGATGGTGACGGGGACGATGACTTTGAGGCGCTTTATTGCATCCTGCAGATTTCCGAATTCGCCGACCCATTCGAGCCGATAGCCCGGTGGCAGCTTGACCCCTTCAGCAATCTTGCGCTGGGCGTCGAGAACGGCGCCGCCGAGATCGCGGCCTCGCACACTAAATTTGATCGGCAGATAACGCTGTTGTTGCTCGCGGTAAATGAACGATGCGCCGGATACCAAGCTGACGTTGGCGACCTCCTTTAACGGGATCTGCGTCACCATGTTGGTTGTCGGGTTCAGCGATCCGATCGTAAGTCTGCCGATAGCTTCAATACTTTGCCGATAGGGTTGAGCCAGCCGCACGACGATCGGAAAGTGTCGGTCGCTGCTTTCTTCATAAGTGTCGCCTGCCGCCTGGCCGCCGATCGCTGTTTGGACTGCGGAGTTAATATCTCCCGGAGCCAGACCATAGCGTCCGGCGGCGAAACGATCGATGTCAATACGGATGGTCGGCTGACCGACCGAACTGAATACCGCCAGATCGGTGACGCCAGGTACGGTCTTCATAACTGCTTTGATCTCGTTCGCGGTCTTTGTCAGCGTCTGAAGGTCGCTGCCGAAAAGCTTGATCGAGTTCTCGCCCTTGACCCCGGAAACCGCCTCCTGAACATTATCCTGAATGTACTGCGAGAAATTGAATTCGATGCCGGGAAACTTTTCGATCAGCGTGGACGAGATTTCACTCGTCAATGTATCTTTATCGACGCCCGTTCGCCAATTCCTCTCGGGCTTCAGCGGTACGAAGAATTCGGCATTGAAAAATCCTGTCGCATCCGTCCCGTCGTCCGGACGTCCATGCTGCGATATGATCGTCTCGACTTCCGGGAAATCCTTGATCACCTTGCGGATCTGGTTGACGTATTCGTTGCCCTCTTCAAGCGAAACGGAGGATGGCATCGTCGCTCGAATCCAAAGATTGCCTTCTTCGAGATGGGGCAGGAATTCGAGCCCCAGCGAGCGACCGGCAAAAATCGCGAGCGCAAGGAGCAGCGCCGCACCACTCAATGTCACAACTCTGTTAGTCAATGCGAATTCGAGAACGGGCGTGTAGAGCCGCCGCAACCACCGCACGACGAGTGTCTCAGTCTCCCGGACGTGGGCAGGCAACAACATGGCGCTCAAGGCCGGCGAAACAGTGAAGGTAGCAAGCAATCCGCCGGCCAAAGCGTACGCGTAAGTCTTCGCCATTGGACCGAAGATGTGGCCTTCGACCCCACTCAGGGTGAATAAGGGCACAAATCCCACAATGATAATGGCCGCGGAAAAGAAGATCGCATGGCTGACCTCGGTTGCAGACCTGAAGATCGTTGCAAGTTTCCCGCTAAACCCATGTGGCACGGAACCGGGAGACTCTGTCTGGTCAGACGTTCCGCGCGTGCTTGCTTCAGCGAGGTGGCGGTAGATGTTCTCCACCATAATGACGGTGGCATCGACAATCAGGCCAAAATCGATTGCGCCGACCGAAAGCAGATTGGCCGACTCGCCCCGCAGCACGAGAATGCCGATGGCGAAGAAAAGCGCAAACGGGATGGTCGCGGCGACAATTGTCGCGCTCCTTAAATCTCCAAGAAAAATCCACTGCACGAAAAAAACCAGGATAATCCCGAATACGAGATTGTGAAGCACGGTCTCTGTTGTGACCTTGATGAGGTCGCTACGATCATAAATCCGCTCGATCCGCACGCCGGGCGGAAGAATCCCCATGGAATTGATTCTTTCAACCTCGGCCTCAACGCGCCGGATCGTTGGCAAGCTCTGCTGGCCCCGGCGCATCAGCACAGTGCCCTGCACGATATCGTCGTTATCGTCCTTGCCCGCGATGCCGAGGCGCGGCTTGTTGCCGATGGTGACTTCGGCGATGTCGCTGACACGGATTGCATTGCCGTTTGTGGAAGCCAACATAGTGTTGCGAATGTCATCGATCGAACGGATCAGACCGACACCGCGAACGACAGCGGATTGGGGACCGATGTTGACTGTGTTGCCGCCCACATTGATGTTGCTGTTATTCAGCACCTGCAGAACCTGCGACAGCGTCAGCCCGTTGGCATTGAGCTTGTTGAGATCGATTTGAACATCGAAGGTCTTGCTTTTGCCGCCCCAGCCGGTGACGTCGATAACACCCGGCACGGCGCGAAACCGTCGCGCCAGAACCCAGTCCTGCAGCGTCTTGAGATCCATCACGCTGTAGTTCGGCGGACCGACAAGCCGGTAGCGATAGATTTCGCCGATCGGACTTACCGGCGATATCGTCGGCTGCGCCTGGTTCGGCAGCGGAGATAGCTGGGTCAGCCTGTTCAGGACCTTCTGTTCGGCCTCCTCATAGGTCAAGTCATAGGTAAATTGCAGTTTCACGTCGGAAAGGCCGAACAACGAAATCGTCCGCATGGTGGTGAGGTACGGAACGGAGGAGACCGTGCTTTCGATCGGGATCGTGATATAGCGCTCGATTTCCTCGGCTGATTGCCCCGGACTCTGGGTGACAATGTCGACAAGAGGCGGAACTGGATCAGGGTAGGATTCAATGTTCAATTGAACGAAAGCAATCGTGCCTGCGAGGAGCAGCAATCCGAACAGCACAACGATCAGCAGCCGGAATCTCAACGCAAAGCCGACAATCACATTCATAAGCTGGTCCGCCCTGACCTGGTTGGCTTCATGTTGAACAGCGTTTTGGCATCCGCGCTTTAGCTGCCGCTCGCGGTCCGATCGATAAACAGAGTCCCCTTGGTGACGACCTTTTCGCCGACGCGAACACCGCTCAGGACCTGCATCATTTTTCCGTTCGACAGACCAATCTTGATCCGCCGTAGCTCGATCGAGTGATCGTCGTGCGCAACCCAGAGGCGTGCGGCGTCGCCCTCGTAGATCACGGCGCTCCGTGGAATGGCGGGTGTATTGACCTCGGATGGATCGCCATTGGAAAATAGCGTGACGTTCGCAAACATCTCAGGCTTCAGGACGCCGTCGCTGTTTTCGACGGTTGCTCGAACAAGGAGGCGCCGCGTTGCAGGATCAAATGCCGAAGCAACATAGTTGATACGAGCCTGAAAGTTGCGACCCGGAGCTGCTAATACGCTAAAGGCGATATCCTGACCCACGCTGACATTTGAGGCGTCGGTTTCACGAACAAACGCGGTCAACCAGACCGTCGACAGGTCACCAATCACAAAGGCAGGATCGGTTGCGCCGCTGCTGATGTATTGGCCAGGTCCGATCTTGCGCTGGACTACGGTGCCGTCAATCGGCGAATAGATCGGCGTGTCCGGCTTGATTTGCCGCTTTTCTTGAAAAGCCGCAATTTCTTCATCGGTGCGGCCAAGAATACGCAATCGGTTACGCGCTGCCTCAAGCGCCGTCTCCGATGAGCGCATGTCATTTTGGGCGGCTGCCAGGTCGGCCTGTGCCTGCTGCCAATCCTTGAGTGGAACGGCTTTGCCGGCATAAAGATCATTGGCTCGCTTTTCGACGATTTGAACGAGATTAAGTTTGGAGCGCGCCGTGTTCGTCGCGCTGAGCGCCGCTATGAAATCGTTCAATCCTTGAACGGTGTCGGTGGCTTCGATAACGAAGAGCGGCTGACCGCGTTTCACGTATTCGCCAGGTCTCGCTAGAAGTTTGATCACTCGTCCGGCGTAAGGCGAAAAGATTGGCGTCGAGCTGTCATCATTAACGGAGATTTTTCCTTCCGTTGCGAATTCCATCCGAAATTGGTGTTGTTCGACCGGTTCGACGGTCAGCGCGGCCCACTGCGCAGTTGTCGGATGAAATATTCCGGTAGGGCCTCTGGCTTGGCTCGATATCTCGCTATTAATATTTGGCGGCGTGGCAAGACGATCTGATTTTGACAGCAGAAAAACGCCACCGGAGAACGCCAGAACGCAGGCGGCAATGATCCAAGCCTGCCATCCACGCGACAATTTGCGAGCCGCCATCACCAATCGAGTTCCTTGTTCAACGTTAGCGAAGCGATTCGGTCGGCAAGAGATCACTTTGACGCGCAGGCGCGCGTTGCACCGGGACGGCTGATTGCGCTTCGTCAAAGATGTTTACAAGGCCCAGCTTACAGCAGCCTTACAGCGCCGCGCTCGCGTTGACGCTTTCAGGACTTGTCCAGCGCATCAGAACTTGTCCAACGCATCGAAAGGTTTCAATGCTAGTCTGGAAAATCTGAATACGTCTGTGGTTGGCCGCCGATGCGATTGCTGGTCGTTGAAGATAATGCGCAACTTTCCCAGTTGCTGGCCAAGGGCCTGCAAACTGCAGGCTACGAAACGGATCTCCTGGCTACGGCTGCGGAGGCCCGGACGGCCCTGCTGACGACTTCCTACGCGGCCTTGATTCTCGATCTGGGACTACCCGACGGCGACGGCCTGTCGATTTTGCGCGAGCTCAGGCATCGCAAGGACCCAATACCTGTGCTGGTACTCACCGCACGCGGTGGACTCCATGATCGCGTCGGTGGCCTGCGCAGTGGCGCCGACGACTATCTGGTAAAGCCGTTCGCGCTGGAAGAGCTGGTAGCCCGACTGGAAGCTCAGTTACGCAGGCCCGGCCAGCAACTTGGAAGCTCGCTCCGTGTAGCTAATCTGGAATTTGATTTGCGAAATCGACAGGCGTCCGTCGATGACCGGCCCCAGGTCCTGTCATCTCGCGAAACCGCAGTGCTTGAGCTTCTGATGCGCAGCAAAGGACGAGTTGTTTCAAAGAAGCAAGTCGAGGATCATATCTTCGGGCTTTCGGGAGACGTCGCGTCGAATGCCGTCGAAGTATACATTCATCGTCTCCGAAAGCAGCTCCTCGATAAAGGCGCCAGGGTGCAAATCCATACCATACGCGGCGTCGGATATCTCATCGCTGAGGAAAAGCGTGATCCGGTTTAAATCGATCATCTCACGCATCGTGATTTTGCACGTGATCGCTGTGGCCCTCACGTCAATCTTAATGTCACTCGCTCTCTCGTGGCTGTTGAACTTGGCGACAAACAACATCCACAATGCGGCGATGCAAGAACAGGCTGAGTCAGTCGCTCATCATCTTATCTCGCAGGCCGATGGCACCATCTCCCTTGAACTTCCTCCCGATCTTCAAGGTCTCTATTCTCAGCCCTACGGGCGATATTCCTATGCGGTGGTCGATGATCACGGCAATGCTCTGTTCTCGTCGCTGAAGGATCAGGCAGCGATATTTCCTGCAGACCCAAAGGCTGCCGCCGTTCAGTTTCTCCAAATGCGAAAGGGCGACGCGGCAATCTCCGGTGCAAGCATTCGGCGAGTGGTTGGTACCAAGACCGTATGGGTCCAGGCGGCCGAGGATTTGGCGAATCGGGACGTGCTAATCGACGACATTGTCGCGGATTTTTTCAAGAACGTGGGTTGGATAACACTCCCGATATTGCTCGTTTTGTTGGCCACGGATATCGCGATTTTCAGACGCGCATTGCTGCCGCTCCGACAGGCGTCAGAAATTGCGCAACAGATTGGACCTGCTCACACCGATGTTCGATTGCCTGTCAACGAAATTCCGAGTGAGGTTCGGCCGTTGGTCTCAGCGGTCAACCAGGCGCTGGACAGACTTGATCAAGGGTTTCGGGTCCAGCGCGAATTCACAGCGGATGCAGCCCACGAACTGCGCACGCCGCTAAGCATCCTGCGCACACGTGTGGATACACTGGAAGATCAGCGTATCGCCGAAGCTCTTCATCAAGATATCGAGGCAATGAGCCGGATTGTCGGACAATTGCTCGACATTGCGGAACTTGATGCATTCACGATCGATCCGCTGGAACTGGCAGACGCGCGTAGCGTCTGCGCCGAAGTGGCCGAATTCATCGCTCCCTTGGCGCTTGAGCAGGGCAGAGAAATCGCGTTGCTTGGCGCCAGCAGGCCGGTGTGGGTCAAAGGCAACGCCGAGATGATGAAACGCGCAATCCGCAACCTTGCAGAGAACGCCATCAAACACGCCCCTCCGGGAACGGTCGTTGAGTTTATTGTAGAGGAAAACGGCACGGTAAGGGTGCTAGATCGAGGTCCTGGCATTTCAGAGGAGGAACGAGATCTTATTTTTCGCCGTTTCTGGCGCCGCGATCGTAGCCAACCCGGAAGTACAGGACTTGGGCTTTCTATTGTGCAACGCATCGTCGAGTTGCATAGCGCAACCATCGCCGTTGAGAACCGGATCTCTGGCGGCGCGCAGTTCTCCATCGATTTTCTTGCCGCCGAGAAGGCAAGCTGAAAAGACCGTCGAACAATTGATTGTCAAATCAGTTGGGAAAATCCACCGCCACCGTCCCCTGGTGTCGTCTTCCCTTCAATCGTGCCGTGAATTGCCCGTCCTACAAGCCTCAGCGCCATCATAGGGCTTTTCAGCGCGCGCAGACGACTGAAAGGTCACGCTAGTGCGTTCAAACCGCCAGCAGCTTCCGGGCTTACGCAAAGCAGGCGCCTGCGGATGGCTTCCTCAACGAGTGCGAGCGCCTGCTTGGCTTCACGCGCTTCCGCCTCGGCGGCTTGCGCACGGAACTCCACCGCCGTCAGCTGGTCTTCAGCGGCAGCGATACGCGATTGAGCGTGCTTCAAAGCTCTCGACGCGTCCTGCAGTTTGCAATCGGCCTCATTGATGATTTCACGCCGCTCGCGTTCGGCGGTTTCAATTCGCTTTCCAGCAAGGTTCAGTCTTTCAACGGCGCTCTCGCACATCGACTGGGCGCGGGCTTCGGTCTCCCGGGCGTGATCTTCCATGCTGCTGAAGACTTCGGCCGCCTGGTACACAAGATTGAGAGCCGTCGTACCGCAATCCGGTGCCGACGACGGAGCGAAGCCCAGGATGTTTTCGTTCCGGCCGAGGGTAGCTCTTGGACTGCGCTGCGCCATTAGGTCAGACCTTTTGCGGATGCCTGCAGGAAACCGTGAACAATTGTGGTAAAGGGATCGTTAAGGAAAGCGGGTAATCCGGGGGAGATGCGCCATGCAGTTGCCGAGCCTCAGTGTTCTGACCGCATTGGCAATCGGCGCCGCGTCGTGTTCGCAGGAGCAGGCCGGATACACCGAAAAGGAACGCGCGTGTATGACGCAGCGCTACAATGACTACGACGCCAAGCGGCTCAGCCAATGTGTCGATATCTGTAAAGCCTGCCTGAATGGCACCGTCGCAACATGTAACATGTCCTGCAGGCTGAAGGGCGCAAGCTAGGGCTATCAGCCGATATCCCCGCGCAATCCCCTGAGGCGATTTGCCTGTCCAACTCTGGGCGAGCCGCCCCTGCGGCGGCAGGGCTATCGCATATGACTGGATTGAGCAGTACGTTGATGCGGTCGTGGCCTCGTACAATCTCTCAGCAGGTCGTCCCTGCGGACGCAGGGACCCATAACCCCTCGCCCCACCCCTCTCCCAACGGGAGAGGGAGCCCATCTAGGGGTAGAGGCTGAGAACGTGGCGACTACACCAAGGCTTCGTCCAGTCCCCTTTGCAAAAATATTTCCGTTCCCGCCTGACCCAAATCACTTCTATATCCGCCGCCGTCTCGTCCCCCAGAGGGGCGTATCGCGATCGTCACGGACGCGGGGCGGGATGCGGTGGACGCGGGCGGCGCGCTTGACGAATCGTGCTGACGC
>Ga0209526_10003912_pt1 | contig 10139 bp, 7 predicted proteins | sample JacPinW_OM2H0_M1_FD_188566 | JGI IMG/M metagenome (GOLD analysis project Ga0209526, IMG submission 188566) | Forest soil microbial communities from Algoma, Ontario, Canada - Jack Pine, Ontario site 1_JW_OM2H0_M1 (SPAdes) (version 2) | ecosystem: Environmental > Terrestrial > Soil > Boreal... | reverse complement strand
CTCCCCTGCCATCGGGTCATCGGCGCGGACGGTTCGCTGACCGGGTTCGGCGGCGGATTGCCCACCAAACAATGGCTGCTCGACCACGAGGCGAACGTCCTCGCACTCTCTCCCTCCCCCTTTGCGGGGGAGGGTCGGGGTGGGGGGTCCGAGTCTAGTATCGTCGGGACCCGATGGCAACCTCGCCTACCCCTGCAGACGCGCTTATCCATGCCCGTGGCCTGACCAAGCGTTTCGCCAACCTCACCGCGGTCGACGCCATCGACTTCGACGTCGAGCGCGGTGAGGCGTTCGGCTTCCTGGGCCCGAACGGCGCCGGCAAGACATCGACTATGCGCATGATCGGATGCGTTTCCGCCCTGTCGGATGGCACGCTGCGTGTGCTCGGCATGGATCCGGTCGAGGACGGTCCGCGAATCCGAGCCCGGCTGGGCGTCGTGCCACAGTCCGACACGCTGGATACTGAGCTGCTCGTCGATGAGAACCTGTTCACCTACGCGCGCTACTTCGGGATCGCGCGCGACGAAGCCTGGCGTCGAGCCGGGCAACTCCTCGATTTCGTTCAGCTCAAGGACCGCGCCCACGATCGCGTCGAGTTTCTTTCCGGAGGGATGAAACGCCGGCTTACGATCGCGCGTGCCCTGGTCAACGAGCCAGACTTGCTCTTGCTCGACGAGCCCACCACTGGGCTCGACCCGCAAGCTCGGCACCTGGTCTGGGATCGCCTCTACCGTCTCAAGCAGCAGGGCGTCACGATCGTGTTGACGACCCACTACATGGATGAGGCTGAGCAGCTCTGCGATCGCCTGGTCGTGATGGACAAGGCGAAGATCGTCGCCTTCGGATCACCGCGAAGCCTGATCGACCAGTACTCGAGCCGCGAAGTGCTCGAGCTTCGCTTCGCGATCGATGCCACACCACCGCTCAGCAAATTCGACGGCCTTGCGGACCGGATCGAGGCGCTCCCCGATCGCGTCCTTCTGTACACCAATGATGGCGAGGCGGCAGCGGTGGCGGTGCATGCGCGCGGCCTCCGTCCGGAGTCGATCCTCGTTCGCCGCAGTACGCTCGAGGACGTGTTTCTGCGCCTGACCGGCCGGAGCCTGATCGAGTGATGGGTAGGCGATGACCGGCGCGCTTCGCGTCCTCGAGCACAACTTGATCGTCTACCGGCGCACCTGGAAAGGCTCCGTCTTCATGTCGTTCGTGTCGCCGGTGCTCTTCCTGGCCGCCATGGGGATTGGCCTTGGCAGCTTGATCTCGCGGGGCCCGGTGCGAACGGTCGACGGCCTCTCCTACCTGGCGTTTCTCGCTCCCGGACTGCTCGTTGCCACCGCCATGCAGTCTGGCTATGTCGAGACCACCTTCCCGATCATGGCGCGGATCCAGTGGGAGCGGACCTATGAGGGCATGCTGGCGACGCCGCTCCGAGTCCTCGATGTTCTGGCCGGCGAATTCGGCTGGCTCGCCTTGCGGCTTGGGCTCGGGAGCGTCGCGTTCTTTATCGTCATGCTGCTCTTCGGCACCGTTCATTCCGAGCTCGGCATCCTGGCGATTGTCGTTTCCATCCTCACCGGGCTGGCGTTCGCCGCGCCGATCCTCGCCTGGACCGCGACGCAGCGAACCACTACCAGTTTTTCCTTGATCGGCCGCTTCCTGATCACGCCGCTCTTCCTGCTGGGCGGGGTCTTCTTCCCTATCCACCAGCTCCCTCAGCTCGTCCAGGGAATCGCCTGGCTCACCCCACTCGCCCACGGCGTGACGTTGGCTCGCAGCCTCTCGGTCGGTGTGTTGCCGTCGTCGGCGGGCATCCACCTTGCGGTCCTGCTCCTGTACGCGTCGGCCGGCATCGTTGCGGCGTGGATCACCCTGAAGCGAAGGCTGGTCGCGTGATCGCCACGCTGTCGCGGCGCCGGTCGTTCCAGCTCCCCGCGCCCGACCGCGCGGTTCGCCTCGTCGAACGGAATGCGCTCCTCTACCGGCGCGGATGGCTTCTACTCATTTCGGGTTTTATCGAACCACTCCTCTACCTGCTCGCGATCGGGTTTGGAGTCGGCGCCCTGGTCAGCAGCACCGTCACTGTTGACGGCCATCTCGTGCGTTATGCGGTGTTCGTCGCGCCCGCGATGATGGCGACCTCGGCGATGAACGGCGCGATTTTCGAAACAGCGTTCAATTTCTTCTTCAAGCTGAAGTACGTCAAGCTCTACGACGCCGTGATCGCGACGCCGCTCGGCATCGCTGACATCGCGCTCGGCGAGATCACGTGGGCGCTGATCCGCGGGACGCTCTATTCTTTCGGCTTCATCGTTGTCATGACCGCGCTCGGGCTCGTGGCCTCGCCCTGGGCGCTGCTCGCCCTTCCGGCGGCGATGCTCATCGGCTTCACGTTCTCAGCCCTGGGAACGGCAGCCTCCACGTTCGTCCGCACCTGGCAGGACTTTGATCTCGTCCTGACCGTCTTGATTCCGCTGTTTCTCTTCTCGGCAACGTTCTATCCCATCACCGTCTACCCCGGGCCCCTGCAGGTCGTGGTGCAGTTGACGCCCCTCTATCACGGCGTCGATCTGCTGCGCCGCCTGACGACCGGCATCATCGGGCCCTCCCTCCTGGTCGATGTCGCCTACCTGGCGGTCCTCGGCGCCCTGGCGCTCGCCGTGGCCGCAACTCGGCTGGAGCGCCAGCTGCTCAAGTAGCCGACTCGAGGAAGTCCAGCACTATCCGGTTGAATTCTTCAGGTCGCTCCATGTTCGGCACGTGCGCGACCCCGGGCATCACCACCAGCCGCGCTCCCGGTATCCCTCGCTGCAGTTCCTCGGCCGCATCCCTGACGTCGTCGACATCACAGTCGCCGACGATGACGAGCGTTGGCACCCGAATCTCGGTTAGCCGGCCAACCGCCGGCGGCTGGATCCGCTGCGGCTCGGCATCCGGCGGGTAGCGCGCACTGTTGTAGAAGTCCATTTCGCGCACGGCTGCGCGCAGCTGCGGATCCACATCGGCCGCGGTGCGGCCCCGGCCGTACAGCCAGACCTCCATCTCGCGGTCGATCGCGGCATCGAGGCCCTTCTCGACGACCAGCTCGTCGATCTCATCGATCATTTGGTCGTACGCGGTCGAATGCTTCCTGCCGCTGATTCCGGAGCCCACCAGGATCAGCGCCGTCACCATTTCAGGATGCTGCAGCGCCGTATCGAGCACGGCGGAGCCGCCGACCGACACGCCAAGAAGCGCGGCGGGCCCTATCCCGGCGGCCGACATCACGCCGGCAAGGTCCTCGCTACTCGAATACTTGCCGTGTGCGATGTCGGACTGCCCGAACCCCCGCATGTCATAGCTGAGCACACGATATTTCTTTGTGAACGCCGGCAACTGGGGCTCCCAGCTCCGGCTGTCCGTGATACCGGAATGGACCAGCACGACAGACGCGCCTACGCCTGTGACCTGGTAGTGGAGCTTGACACCATTGACGGCGGCGAAGCCCACCTGCGAACCGCTGGCTGCCCCCGCTGCCATTGCACCCGCTACATTACTAGGGAGATGCACCCCGGGAACAACCTGACCCGCGATGAAGCCCGCCGCCGGGCCGAGTTGATCCAGACCCCCCTCTACGACATCTCACTCGACCTGACGAGAGATAGCGATACCTTCGCCTGTGAGGCGACGATCCACTTTCTGTGCCAGGACCCGGGGGCGAACACCTTCATCGACTTCCTCGCGCCATCCGTCGACAGTTGCGAGCTCAATGGCGAGGAGGTGCCGAAGGACGCCTTCAACGGCGCCCGCATCACCCTGAGCAACCTTCGCGATGCCAACGAACTGCATGTGCTGGCGACCTGCGACTACCAGAACATCGGCGCGGGGCTCTGCCGCTTCAAGGACCCGGTGGACCACAAGATCTACCTTCACAGCCAGTTCGAGACCTTCGATGCGCACCGGATGTTTCCCTGCTTCGATCAGCCAGACCTGAAGGCGAGTTTCACGTTCACCGTGCTCGCCCCCAGCGATTGGGTAGTCGTCTCGAATAACCCCGGCCAGGCTCAGCCGGTCGCCGGCAAGGAGAACATCAAGCGATGGACGTTCGGGGCGACGCCGAAGATGTCGTCCTACCTGACGGCGATCGTCGCCGGACCCTACCACGGGGTCCGCGATCGGCACGGTGACGTCGACCTTGGCATCTTCTGCCGCCAGTCGCTCGCGCAATATCTCGACCCTGACGAGATCTTCACCGTCACGAAGCAGGGCCTCGACTTCTACGGCGAGGCGTACAAATACCCCTACCCATTCCAGAAATACGACCAGCTCTTCGTCCCCGAGTTCAGCGCCGGCGCGATGGAGAACATCGGCTGCGTCACCTTCAACGAGGCCATGCTCTTTCGCTCAAAGGTGACCGAGGCGGTCCGCGAGGACCGGGCCAACGCGATTCTGCACGAGATGGCTCACATGTGGTTCGGCGACCTGGTGACGATGCGCTGGTGGGACGACCTCTGGCTGAATGAGAGCTTCGCCACCTTTATGTCGGTGCTCGCGCAGGTCGAAGCCACGCGCTTCAAGAACGGTTGGGTGACGTTCGCCAATCAATACAAGGCCGGCGCCCGCCGCCAGGATCAGCTCCCAACCACCCACCCGATCGCCGCCGACATCCCGGACATCGAATCCGTCTACCTGAACTTCGACGCCATCACCTACAACAAGGGCGCCTGCGTCCTGCGCCAGCTGGTCGCCTACGTCAGCCAGGACACCTTTCTCCGCGGCGTCCAGCGCTATGTCAAGCAGCGCCAATATTCGAACGCGAGCCTCGTCGACTTCCTCGCCGACATCGAAGCGGGTTCCGGCCGCGACCTCAAGGCATGGTCCAAGCTCTGGCTGGAGACCGCCGGCCTCAATACCCTGCGGCCGCTGACCGCGTCGAAGAGCGAGCAGAACGGCTCCATCACCATCAAGCAGGAGGCACCGCCCGAATTTCCTACCATCCGGCCGCACCGGCTGGCGGTCGGTCTTTATGATCGCCAGTCTGGCGAATTGCATCTGCGCCGCCGGGTCGAGCTCGACGTCGCCGGGGAGGAGACAGCGGTCGAGGACTTCGTCGGCGAGCGCCCCGCCGACCTGCTGCTCGTCAACGACCTCGACCTCACCTACGCGAAGATCCGGCTCGACGAGCGCTCGCTCGCCACCGCCAGCGAGCACCTTGCCGAGCTATCCGACCCGCTGGCGCGGGCGATCACCTGGGCCGCCCTTTGGGACATGCTCCGCGACGCCGAGATCCCGGCTCGGCAGTATCTCCCGCTGATCCTGAGGAACATCGGGGGTGAGACCGATATCGGCGTCGTCCAGGATCTCCTCGCCCAGGCGGCCTCGGCCATCTTCGTTTATGGCGATCCAGCGAATCAAGAGGCCGCGCTCAAGACCCTGGCCGACTATGCCCTCCGATCGCTCGACGCCGCTCCGGCCGGCAGCGACTTTCAGCTGGCCTGGGCGCATGCCTTCATCAATGCCGCCCGTTCGCCGGAACATCTTTCGGTCGTGCGCGGCTTGCTGGACGGCATCAAGGTCTTCACCGGTCTCAAGGTTGATACCGACCTGCGCTGGTCGATCGTGAACGCGCTGGCCGGCGTCGGCGCCGACGACGGCCTGATCGATGCCGAGCTGAAGCGCGATCCGACCGACGAGGGCCAGCGCTACGCGGCCGCGGCCCGCGCCGCCCGTCCGACCGCCGAGGCGAAGGAGGCGGTGTGGGCGTCGCTGATGGAGGATCTAACGCTGCCGCTCGCCACCATGCGGTCGATGATGCGCGGCTTCCACCGCTTCGACCAACGACGCGTGCTCGAGGCCTATGCCGCCCGATACTTTCAGGCCCTGGCCAATGTCTGGAAGGAACGGGATATCGAGATCGGTCTGGCCTTCGCCCGCATGATGTTTCCGTCGGTTGTCGTCGATGACCACACCATCAAGGTGACGGACCAGTATCTTGCTCGTGAGAATGTGCCAGGGCCGGTGCGCCGGGTCCTGCTCGAGGCCAAGGACAGCATGCAACGCGCGATGCGTGCGCGGGCCGCCGACGCCGCCGCGGTGACGGCTGACTCCACTGGCTAGGGGGCGCAGCCAACCGGGCCCCGCAACGCGGACCGTAATGGTCCCCTACGTTTGATAGTTGAGGGTTGCCCGGCAGACGGGCGAAACTGAACCCCAATGAGAGAAGTCAGCTCGTACGAAATCGCCGCCGCGCTTGCGGGCCACCCCAGCGACCCGTCTGCGGAGCTGCGCCTGCTGATGCTCTTTCAGTCCCAAGCTCGGGACGGAGTCGAGATGGAACCAGAGACGATCCGGGAGCCCTTGTCTAAAGCCGCCTGAACCGCCTCGGTGCCCAGCCACTCGTAGCTCGATCAGCGCAAGAGCTCACTCACGTGGCGGGCAATCACGGCATCTTCGCGCGCCTCGACCCGCAGGATGGCGACGGCGCTCCCGGCAGCGTTGATCACCGCGTCGTTTCGCACGTCGGCCGCCGGGAGGGGCAGGGGGCCGAGCGGGGCCAGCCGCCCGATGATCGCCGACCGGACCGTGGCCGAGTGCTCTCCGATCCCACCGGTAAAGACCAGGGCGTCGAGCCGGGGCAGCGCAGTGGCGGCGGCCGCAATGCCGGCCGCGGCTCGGCTGACGAACATGTCGATGGCGAGCTGGGCGCGTTTGTTGCCCTCGCTGGCGGCCTTCTCGATCTGCCGCATCCCGGCGGCCCGGCCGAACACGCCGACCAGTCCGGACTCGTGGTCCAATGCCGTCTCGAGCTCCCGCCACCCCGCTCGCCGCGTGCGCAACATATATAGAAGGATGCCGGGGTCGATCGACCCGGAGCGGGTCCCCATCATCAGGCCCTCCATCGGGGTCAGTCCCATCGACGTGGCGACGGACCGTCCATTGAGGACCGCGGTGACCGAGCAGCCGCTGCCGAGGTGGGCCACCACCAGGGCGAGCTGATCGGTTGGCCGGTTGAGCAGCTCCCCGGCGCGGCGCGTCGACCACTCGACGGATAGGCCATGGAACCCGAAGCGGCGGACGCCGTACTCCCGATGCCAGCGCCACGGCACCGGATAGAGGAACAGCTCCTCACTGAGCGTCGCATGGAAAGCCGTGTCGAACGCCGCAACGTGTGGCAGCGACGGCAGTTCCAAGCGGGCGGCGCGGATGGCTGCGGCGGCGACCCGGTTGTGCAGCGGCGCGAACTCGGCCAGCGCCTCGATGCCTTTCAAGACCCGGTCGTCGACGCGAACCGCCGATCGAAACCGTGTCCCCCCGTGCACCACCCGGTGACCAACCGCCTCGACCGGATATTTCCTCGCCCCTTGTGGGGGAGGGTCAGGGTGGGGGGTCTTGACCCCCAGCTTTACCAGCAGCGACCGAACGGTTCGTTCCAGCCCTTTCTGGCGAGTGGCATCCACCCCGAGCGAGACTTCGTCTTTCGCGATCGCGGCGAGATCGACGGTGTCGACAATGCTGCCCTTCAGCGAACTCGAGCCGGCGTTCAGGACGAGGACGCGCATGCGATTCTCTTCCTTCCCCCTCCGAGGGAGAGCAGGACTCTTTTCCCTCCCCCTCCGAGGGAGAGCAGGACTCTTTTCCCTCCCCCTCTGGGGGAGGGCAGGGTGGGGGCGCTCAGTACGGCCAGGTCCAGTCGCGCACGTCCGGCACGTCCTCGCCGTGGTCGCGTGTGTACTGCCGGTGCCGCAGCCGCTCGTCCACCATGTGCTGCCGGACGTGGCCGGCGCGCGACCCCAGCCCGGGAACGCGGTCGATGACATCCATGACGAGGTGAAAGCGATCCAGGTCGTTGAGCATCACCATGTCGAAGGGCGTCGTGGTTGTCCCTTCCTCCTTGTAGCCGCGCACATGAAGGTTGTTGTGATTTCTCCGCCGGTAGGTCAGGCGGTGGATCAGCCAGGGATAGCCGTGATAGGCGAAGATCACCGGCCGGTTGGTGGTGAAGAGCGCGTCGAACTCCGCGTCCGGGAGGCCGTGCGGATGCTCGCTCTCGGGTTGGAGCTTCATCAGGTCGACGACGTTGACGACGCGCACCTTCAGTTCCGGCAGGTGCTTGCGAATCAGGTCGGTCGCAGCCAGAGTCTCCAGCGTCGGGATGTCGCCGGCGCATGCCATCACCACGTCGGGTTCGCCGGTGTCGTTGCTGGCCCAATCCCAGATCCCGATCCCCCGGGTGCAATGAGCGATCGCGTCGTCCATCGACAGGTAGTTGAGCGAGCGCTGCTTGCCGGCCACGATCACGTTCACATACTGCCGGCTCGTAAAGCAATGGTCCGCGATCGAGAGCAGGCAGTTCGTGTCTGGAGCCAGGTAGACGCGAACTACCTCGGCCTTCTTGTTCAGCACGACGTCGATGAAGCCCGGATCCTGGTGGGTGAAGCCGTTGTGGTCCTGGCGCCAGACATGCGAGGTCAGCAGGTAATTGAACGACGGGATCGGCCGGCGCCATGGAATTTTGTTCGTCACTTCGAGCCACTTCGCGTGCTGGTTGAACATGGCATCGACGATATGGATGAAGGCTTCGTAGCAGTTGAACAGGCCGTGCCGCCCGGTCAGGAGATAGCCTTCCAGCCAGCCCTGGCAGAGGTGCTCGCTCAACACCTCCATCACCCGGCCATCGGGCGCGAGGTGGTCATCGACCGGCAGCGTCTCCGCCAGCCAGGTCCGGTTGGTCACGTCGAAGACCGCGCTCAGGCGGTTCGACGCCGTCTCATCCGGCCCCATCAATCGAAAGGTCCGCGGATTGTGAGCGATGACGTCGCGGAGGAACCGTCCCAGGACCTTGGTGGCCTCGTCGAACGTGGTCCCGGGCTTGTCGACCTTGACGCCATAATCGCGGAAGTTCGGCAACCGCAGCTCCTGGGTCAGCTCTCCCCCATTCGTGTGCGGATTCGCGCTCATCCGCCGCCCGCCGGTTGGGGGAAGCTCCGCCAGTTCGGCCACGAGGCTACCGTTGTCGTCGAACAACTGCTCCGGATGGTAGCTGCGCAACCACGTTTCCAGGATCCGAAGGTGCTCCGGCTTTGTCATGTCGTCGACGGGGACCTGGTGTGATCGCCAGGTTCCCTCGACCGGCAAGCCGTCGACTTCCTTCGGACCGGTCCAGCCCTTCGGTGTGCGCATCACGATCATCGGCCATCTGGGTCTCGTCGCCCGCTTCTTCTTGCGCGCGCCCCCCTGGATTTCGTGGATCTCATCCAGCACGAGCTCGAGGAGGGCCGCCATCCGCTGATGCATCTCCATCGGGTCGTCACCCTCGATGATGTACGGCGTGTGCCCGTAGCCCTCGAGCAGCTGGCGCAGCTCGCTCTCCGGGATCCGCGCCAGGACCGTCGGGTTCGCAATTTTGTACCCGTTCAAGTGAAGGATGGGAAGCACCGCGCCGTCCGTGATCGGGTTGAGGAACTTGTTCGAGTGCCAGCTGGCAGCCAGTGGTCCGGTCTCCGCCTCGCCGTCACCGATCACGCAGAAGACCTTCAAGTCGGGGTTGTCGAAGGCGGCGCCGTACGCGTGGGTCAGCGCGTACCCCAGTTCTCCGCCTTCGTGGATCGATCCAGGCGTCTCCGGCGCATCGTGGCTCGGGATACCGCCCGGGAATGAGAATTGTCTGAAGAGCTGTTGCAGACCGAGAAGATCTCGAGTCACCGCGGGGTAGACCTCGCTATACGTCCCCTCGAGATAGGCATTCGCGACCATTGCTGGCCCTCCATGCCCGGGCCCGCAGATGAAGATGGCGTCGAGATCACGCGCCTTGATCAGGCGGTTCAGATGTGCGTACAGAAAGTTGAGTCCAGGGGTCGTTCCCCAATGGCCCAGCAGCCGCGGCTTGATGTGCTGGACCTGCAGCGGCTCCCGTAACAACGGGTTCGCGAGCAGATAGATCTGGCCGACCGAAAGATAGTTGGCCGCGCGCCAGTACGCGTGCAGCTTCTTGAGTTCGTCGGGCTTTAGCGGCCCTTCAGCAAGCGCAGCGCCCGGTCGCGGCTCAGTTTGCATACCCCTCACGATAACGTGACAGGGCATTGGAGGGATTTGTGGCGGCGCGCGCCTAGACTGGCCTCGGGATGAGGAAACCTCTATCGAAACGCACACGGAGTACGGCAGCG
>Ga0209526_10003911_pt1 | contig 10140 bp, 12 predicted proteins | sample JacPinW_OM2H0_M1_FD_188566 | JGI IMG/M metagenome (GOLD analysis project Ga0209526, IMG submission 188566) | Forest soil microbial communities from Algoma, Ontario, Canada - Jack Pine, Ontario site 1_JW_OM2H0_M1 (SPAdes) (version 2) | ecosystem: Environmental > Terrestrial > Soil > Boreal... | reverse complement strand
ATGCGTGGCCTTCTCCGACGCTACGAATTCAACGCATTCGTATCCCAGAGCCCGCAAGTCAACCCCTTCGAACAGCGGTTCCCCCCGGCCGAGCAGGACCGGCGCGATAGCAATGTGCAGTTCATCAATGAGGCCCTCACGAAGATACTGCTGGATTGTGTCCGGCCCACCGCCGATCCGCACGTCCATTCCGGCAGCGGCCTCGCGTGCACGGTCGAGCGCCTCGCGAATGCCTCCTGTTATGAAGTGGAACGTCGTGTCGCCTTCCATCTCGATGGGGGGACGAGCATGATGGGTCAAGATGAAGACTGGAACGTGATACGGTGGATTGTCTCCCCACCAGCCTTTCCAGTTTGTGTCCGGCCAGTCCCCACGAATGGGTCCGAACATGTTCCTCCCAAGAATCCAGGCCCCAACATTCTGAAAGCCACGGGCGGCGAAATCATCGTCAACCCCGGTCGTACCGCCGTCCTTGCCGAACAAGGCCCGCTGGAACGTGCGTGTTGGGACTAGCCACTGGTGCAGTTCCGTTCCGCCAACGCCGAGCGGATTGTTGATGTCTTGATTCGGACCTGCTCCGTATCCGTCGAGCGAGATGGTGAAGCCCTCAACGCGAACTCGTGTCATCGTTTGCCTCCGTTTAGACGCCTAACGGCTTAGCGATGAGCCGCGCGTATTTTGCGTCGGCTCCATCGCTTTGTTGAACTAAATCCGCTGCGCGGATAGATCAGAACCGCAACGCTGGAAATTCTCCTCTCACCATTCGCGTTCCGATCCCAATCGATTCAGTATCCCTTTCAGGGCGGGCCATCACCCCACCCCGATTGGGTCCGGAACGCTTCGAAGTCAGAGGAAGTGAAGCTCATATCTCCGATCCACCTAACTTGTATTCAGCTGCGCTCATTTTGACATAAGGGAATTTAGGATGGGGCAGCTTAAACCATTTCCGTTCAAAATACCGGTCGTGCAAATATTTTCCGCGCAAGAGGATGGCGGTGACGAGAGTCGCGTAAAACGGAAATAGGCCGCAAGCGCATCGGCCTAACACCGCGTGAATTGGACTGCAAGCCCACGAAGCGTTGAGACGAATTGTACAAGTAACCGAGTAACCGGCAAACCGGACAGAACCCAGTCAGGAGGGCTTTGCAGATCAGGCTATACCCACTCCCAACTGAGACAAGCCTCTGGTGGAATTATGTAGCGTCGGCGGCGGTTCGGTAAGCTTCAATGGCTGGTGCCGTGTTCCACAGCCACATAACGGCGAACGCCACAGAAGAAATCAAACTGGACGGATATCGAGCCATCGCAGTGAAGTCAGGCCAGGATGTAGGGCTCTATTCGTGCATGGGGGAATCCCAACGCGGAGTTTCCCTACATCGCAGAACCTTTGCGCGGGCTTCCAGACGGAATCCTTCTTGATGGCGAGCTGGTCGCCCTTGACGACACCGGACGGCCTACCTTCAATTTGCTGCAGAATTTCACCAAGGAAGCCTCGCGTATTCACTATTTCTCTTCGATTTGCTCCGCTTAGCGAGGGTTCGGAACGGCTCTGTGCCAACGTCGCGACGGCGAGGTTGAAGAGTTGCGGACACTGGTGACGCCCTGCACGTAGTCAGCCGGGGAAATCCTACCGTTAACCTCGACGCGAGGTTGCGCTAGGGTATTCCGAAAGCCCGTCCCTGCTAGGCCAGGGGTGGGCTTTCTCATTTAATCGCCCTTAGCATGGTTTCTGTGCGTTTGCGGGGCATCAACGGGATAGAGACGAGACACCCGCTGCTCTCGACTTGGCCGTGCCGGACACCTGTTTTATGCCCCCTTTTGACGTACACCCTGCGGGTCAATACTGGCCGTAGCGTTCCCGCACTGAATCAATCAGCGTCTTCGAGTCGTATCCAACGCCGTCCTTGAACACCATCTCGACATTTTCGATGTCCGAAATGCGGGTAGCTGGATCACCCTTAATGACCACCAGGTCTGCATTCTTCCCGGTGGCGATCGATCCGATTTGGTCCTGCCGCCCGGGTAGATCGCGCCGTTCATGGCGGCAATTTTGATTGACACAGGAGGCCAACGACAGCGCACAGTTATTGCCCGCACTGGATCGCATTGCGTCACCCACACATATCCGATCGGCCAACTTGGCGAGTCGTTGGCAACCCGGACACTGGAATGAGTCTCTCAGTAAGTTCCGAGTGCGCCGTACCTCGGGCTTGCCTTTCCCTTTACGTACGATTTCCACGTACGATTCGGACATGCTGAACAGCGAGTCATCGGACTAAGAGGGTAGCCTCTCGCCGCAGATCGATGTGCTTCCTCAACCAGTCGTAACGATCCTGCAATGCTTGGGGATCGTTCAGATCGTGACCGGTGTCGTAATACAACACCTTCTTGGGCTCGCTCGCGGCAATCGAGTAGTGCTGCATCGAAGTCTTATCGAAGTACTGCTCGTAGTTGGCAAACTGTAGCAGCAGGGGAATCGGTGCTGCGTGTCCAACGAAATGGATTGCGTCGAGGTCACCCGTGGCCTGCGCATATTTTTCGAGCTGGCCTGCAGGCTGGCTTTTGCGAAGCTCAACCAAGCCGGGATCGTCGTCGCGCAAGATAATATCGGCAATCTCAGCGACGCCGGCCATCAGCACCGATGTTTTCATGCGCTTGTCAACTGCAGAGAGGATCGATCCCCACTGAGCGCCGTAGCTGTGCCCAACGTAAGCGAGCCGCTTCGCATCGACATCGGGTCGTGCAAGTAACAGGTCTATCCCTCGGCGAAGGTCCACCACCGCTTGAATCTCGGCCTCGCGGTCCAACTCCGGTTTATCGAAGTGGTCTGGCGTTTTCCGCCAAGGCTGAGGACGGTCCCAAGGGTAATCAGGAATGAGAGAGACCGCACCCGCTCTCGCGTAAATCTTCGCTTCCGGAATGAATTCCGCGCGAGTGCCATTGCCCCAATGACCGAAGAGCACCGCTGCAAATGGACCTTTTCCTTTGGGAACGACGAGATACGCTCCAACCGGACCGCCCTTTGGACTGGGATAGGTAATATCGTGAAGCGTGCCGTCGCTGAACTCTTCGATGACCTTGTCGTGGATGTCGAGCGGTTGTTTGGCGTCGTAGTCGAAGAGATGGACCACGGATTGGAAATCGCTGGCAGCCTGGCGTTCGGTCTGTCCGGCGGCTACGACAGAAATCAGCAAGAACATGAAAACGCAACTGATCACGGGACGCATGGCTATCTCCAATGATGGAAGAGTCTACCTCAGAAAACCTGTATGACGCTTCCTGCGGCTTCGTATCATGTAGTCGAGTGTTCCTCGCGGTCGCCGCCCTCACGAAGCCGGATTACTCGCGGCCGCAAGCTCCGGTGATGGCCTCCTTCCTCGGATTCAAGATTCCGGATGAATGGTCGGAAGCCGGAAATTGGGATCGATCTCTGGGTAAGTTCCGGATCCGCCCAGAATCACGAACAGGTCTGGAACTACCAATTCGATAGTAGAAGTGCATCGTGCCCGCTTCGTGTAATATCGCGAAACGAGAACACGCAACCCGAGAGGCAAAACAGAGGAGGATCGCCAATGAAAGTGGTTGGTCGAACGATCGTTGTCGGAGCGATGGTTTGCGCCGTAATCGGTGTCACGACGTTGATAAGCTTCTCGAGCACCGAGAAGGTGAGCACGGCACAGCAACAAGCGGCGGGTCAGTGGGTCGATCCAGCAAACCCGAGTGATGAACTGGTGGATGGTCCGTATCGAGTTGACCCGAGCTGGCCTAAACCCTTGGCCACATTGTTTCCGGAGGAGAAGGGTTGGACGTGGGGTGCGGTCCAGGGCGTGTTCGCCCAGAACCCGGATCGCATCTTCGTGGTGATGCGAGGCGAGCTGCCCGATTTAGCAAACGCCAAGAAAGCATACGTCGAGTTCCAAACCGCTTTCGGAATGACGGCGCACGTGGAGGTCCCTGGGCGCGGGATGTACGGGCGGAACGCATCAGTGGGTCCCTACGCCAGCCCGGGCGAGGCCTCCGACGACTACATGGGCGTCGAAGGAAAGGACTACCGGTGGAAACACATCATTACGGTATACGACAGCCAGGGGAATGTGAAAGAGGCGTGGACCCAGTGGGATTCGCTGTTCAAGCCGGACAACCCGAATGTGTTATCCCAAGGTCGCGTTCACAAGATTCTGATCAGTCCCTATGACCCGGAAAAGCGCGTGTGGGCCATAGACGACGGCCACGAGGTCATCCGGATATTCAGCAACGACGGTAAGAAACTGCTCCAGACGATCGGCACGTTGAACACGACGACCGAGAGGAACGCAGTTATGACCGGCAATACCGGGCGCCCGTCCTTCATTCAGAAGACCGGTCCGGCCAACATGACCTTTGGCCGTCAGACCGACATCGCGTGGCTGCCGGACGGCACCTTCTTCGTCACCGACGGGTACGAGGAAACGCGTGTCGCGAAATTCGACAAGGACGGCAAGTTCCTGATGGCGTGGGGCGAGAGGGGAGAAGCCGGCGGCAAGGAGAAGCGGCCAAATTATTTCAACACCGTCCACGGCATCGCGATCGACAACCAGCGCCGGCTCTACATCAACGACCGAGGCAACCGGCGCATTCAGGTCTTCGATGAGAATGGCAAGTTCCTCAGTCAGTGGTACCTCGGCGACGGACCCACCGCGACGTATCACATCTACATGACCGCGGACCAGCACCTCTGGGCGTCTGACGGTCACGGAAACTTCAAGTTCTACAAATTCGACTTGAACGGGAAGCTGTTGTATACGTGGGGCACGATGACCCCTGAGCCGGGCGGACTCTGGGGAACGCACCAGTTTAGCGTGGACCAGGACGGCAACCTCTACACGGCAGAGGTGTGGGGCGGCCGTCCGCAAAAGTTCGTGCCGCGGAAGGGCGCCGACCCGGCGTTGCTGGTGGGCCAGCCGGTTCGTGCGGCCTGGACCAAGTGAAGCAGCCTAGAACATTCGTAGGCCGGGAGATGACATCTTCTCCAGGATTTTTTTCAATTCAGGCGGGCGCAGCGACCGTTTCGTCGAGCCGTGGGTTACTGCGGAATAGAAACGACACCATTTGACACCAATTGAAGGAAGGGCGATGGTGGAGATGCAATTTCGATCCCCCCGCCCCTACCAATTGTCTTTCTGATGGATGGTCACGTAACAAAACACGCGGGGGGCATGGGGCAGATTGGGGCAACGTTCCGGTTCTGTGTTCTTTTCGGCGGCACGGGTAAAAAGTCGGCAGCATCGACTTCAAGCGCAAACGCCTACGGGTCACCGCCGCCTGGACTACGCCACTGCCACTAGTGGGACGTAGAAACTGGGCTTCTGAGATGTCGCCAAAAAATTCGCGTTGACAAAAAATTTGCTGGGCATCAGAATGCGGAAACTGGGCATCCGAAGTTTCATGCCCAGTTGCGAAGGGACCTTAGCAGAAATGCGATCCGTGAGAAAGTTTTGTATCCTTTTGCTCCTCTGCGTCGCTTTTGGTCTAGTTTGCAGTGAAATCCCTGAAACGTTAAATCTCTGCGACGATGCTTCCAACGATTTTGTCGGATCGCTTTCTGGCAGCAGGCTTGAAGCCGTAGCGATCACGCACCAAGTCTTAATCTCTCGCTGGGGTAACTCCGTTGCCGATGTTGCGTTTCGAAGTCTTGCGATGATTTCAGCCGAGCCTGTGGTCCCCTCTGGTCCCGAACTGCTGCGGTTGCTGTCCATTCAACGGAAATAAGAACTCCTCAATAGGAATTCCCGCAGTTTGGCGGTTATACCCTCTCCTCGAAGATTGCGTTGAAATTCTTGTCCCAAGATTGGAATAACCTTGCACACTTCCCATTCGCGCGAAGGGGCGACAATCTGGCGGCGACGCCCGAAATCGAGACTGTCGCAAGAGAAGCTGGCTCAACAGGCCAGAGTCACGATATCCACGATCTGGCCCACGCGCCGACCGAGCATGGGCCCAGCAGGACTTGCCCTGCTCGATGCGAACTGTAACGTCCTCTATAGCAATTCGGAAGCCGAGAGTATCCTGGCCTACCCCAAACTCCAGCACAAATGCGACTCGTCACGGATCGGACCGGCGAAAAGCTTTTTTTCTCTATTAGCGACGGACAATTTCTTTTCCTCATCAACCTCCCAATCAGAATTTATCTCCGGGAAGAGAAAGTACGTCTGCCGTGCCTTCCGCCTTACTGAATCACGGAACGGGCTACCCGGCGGGGCAGCAACCGCTGTACTGCTTGAGCGAAGCGGCGCAGCAATATGTGTTGCGACCCAAGTGAGCGAGCGTTGCCACCTGACAGAACGCGAGCGGGAAGTCGTGGAGCTCTTGATTCAGGGGTTCACCAACAAACACATCGCGGAGAGAATGAATATCAGCGCCAATACCGTAAGGGCGTTTGTCCGGTTGGTTATGGCCAAACTGGGAGTCTCGACACGCTCTGGAATTGTCGGGATCATGTTTCGCGAGGCCCTTACTGCCAAGCCCTAGAATGAGCCGATTGCAGGGACTGGTCTGAATACCTAATCCTCATCAAAGCTTTACTCCTGCGAAGCACCCTAGATCCACCGCACCCGTTTCCGATGATTGCACTCTCGCTTAGTCACATCAGCTAAGCGTTCTGATGCCGCGCTACGGGTGATTGACACGCTTCGAAAATGCTTTCTAATAGCGGCGCCTGGAGATTTGCTACCCCCGCGACAGCCCCAGGAATCGCTGTGTTGGTCTCTGTATTGTTGGTATTTTCCCTCGAAGTTAGAAATGATGAAGTCGGAGTAGGAATCATGATCGCTCATAACCCCCTCCACGGATCCGGACAAGCGGGATTCCCGCATCCGGCTCTTGCCTTAGGTGAGGACGCCCAGGCAATGCAGGGGATAGGGATGACAGACGGTAGGCACAGGCAGCCAGCGAGTGATGAGGCGACGCATGCGGTCCCAGAGTACGCGACCGTTCTGACTGCGCCGCGACAACGCGCGGTGCCAGAGCCGCCCTACTTGGAACCGAAAAATCCACAGCGCGTTTTGGTTCCGAGGCACACCGTAATATCGGATGTGTCCACGCACCACCGCTTGCAACCACGTGCCTACTTCGGGGATGGGTTCATGCATGCGTCGCTGAAGTTCGGCTTTCACCTCGTTCAGCTTCGTCTGCAACCTTTTGCGAATCGTTTGCCGCAACACCGTGAACCGTCCATTGCTCCTCTTCTTCACGCAGATGTGCGTAAAACCCAGGAAGTTGAACGCCTCCGGTTTCCCTTCTCCACGCCACTCCCGTTGGTCGATCGCAAAGGGACCGAACTCCAGAAGTCGCGTCTTCTAAGACTCTTCAGAGAGAACGGATAATCTCTGCGCAAACAAACTGCGAAGCTGTCTACAAGTGGACAGACACGCTTCTTGGCGGCGTCTAGGATGGTCTTGCAGAAAAAGGACTGTTGTGTTTGCCAGTTCTTCTTCTTCAGCGGGATACCCATCGCCCACGCAGGCGTTGAGGACATCGAACAGGACGCTTCTCGCGCAAGTGATGTCTGGATGGATACTCTCTCCTGAGGACCAGTTCTTATTCAACAAGAACGATCGAAAGTACTCAGTCTGAAGGGCAATGGAAACGGCGAGCAGCTCACAGCCCTCCTCGTCACACCAAAAACAATTGTATTCTGGAGGTTGCTATGGCCATCCGGCGCAGAACCGGTCTGATCGCTATTGGACTCGCAGCGTTACTTTTGCTCGCGCTTATTTTCGTTGGACCCGCACTTATAAGAGTGGACCGCTACAGGCCCCAGGTAGTCTCCTATCTTCAGGAGAAAACTGGAAAGCAGGTCGAAATCGGGCGACTGGCGCTCACCTTTTTTCCTCTATCCATTCACATTGATGATTTCGGCGTGAAGAACCCTCCAATATTTCCGCGCGGTTACGTCGTCCAGGTGGCGCGGATCGATGCTGAACTTAGCGTCGGCGCGCTCCTGCACCATCAGGTGGTCATCAAGTCCCTCGTACTTAAGGACCCGGTCCTGAATATGACTTCGGATCCCGACGGCCCGTGGAATTTCGAGAATCCACAAGCGCAGGCTTCACAGAATACATTTCCTCTCGGAGTGATTTCGAGAGTACAAATTAAGCGGGGGCAATTGATCGCGTCGAATCTATTGCCGTCCGACGCAGCGGGCCCCGTCTTTTTCGAAGCCCACGAGATTTTCTGCGACCTGGAACAGGTGAACCTGATGGGAATTATCAATCCTTCGTCTTCCTCAACGGATGGCGAGGGCACCGTGAAGGCGGGTCTTCTGCGCTTCGGCTCGGTCGAGGCAAGAAATCTGGAATCCAAATTGCGGCTAGAGGCGAGGCACGTTTTTTTCACGGAGGTTAAAGCGCAAGTCTATGGCGGGATTGCCGCGGGTGATCTCACCTTTGACTTGTTAGGGAAGAACGTGAACTTCAAGACCACTGCGCGACTGAACGGAGTCAATGTAGCCCAGCTCCTGGCGGCCTTCCCAAACGGCGGCGGAAAGATGACCGGGAAGATGGAAGGGGACGTAAAATTGGCCGGAGAAATCGTGCACTCGCTCCGCCCGCTGGCGGGAATACACGGAGCAGGACACGTGACGGTGCGCAACGGCCAGGTGCCGAGTCTCAAGCTCAACGCGAATTTGATGAGACTGGCGCACTTCAATGATCTCGGCCCGGCCAAGAATGATCCTTCCGCGTTTAACTTGATAACCACCGACCTGGAACTGAACAATCAGCGGATTTCGAGTCGCGTTATAGACATTGACGGCTACGGAGTCGATGTGGATGGCTCGGGCAGCGTCAGCGTCTCAGGCTCTGACGAGTTGAACTATCGCGGGTTGGCGGAGATTACGACCAAGGAGAGCTTCTTCACCAACACCGTCGCCCGGCTATCTGGAGCCACATTAAAGGACGGTAAGTTGCAGTTTCCTTTTCGGATCGTCGGAACGATCAATAACCCGGTATTCTCCAAGGGAAAGGGCGATAAGGACGTTGACGCTGTACAAAAACCTCGGTGAGGGAAGATGTCCGACAGTTCTGGGTGGAGTCGAGAACAGGCGCAGTGGCTGTAGCCTCCCGGTGGCTAGTGGGCGTGGCTTTCGCGTGGGCCTCAGTCCGGTTTGGCATGGCTCTGTTTCCTGTTCCCGCTCATCGAACCGGGCGTGCGGAGTTACCGCATCCGGCTCTCGGAAAAACTCACGATGTCGCCCGCGAAGGGCTGCGGGTCAGCTTGGGTAAGCAAACCAGTCCGAACACCTCATACAGAGATTCTGCCGGAAATCTTTTGGCTCCCGGCCACTGTACTTTGTGCTTCGTGCACAGCCACTGGCGTAGCCTTTTCTGGGCATGTCGATCGATAGCCTCGTAGGCTTTACTGACCGGTCCCAGACAGAAGTTCACGAACACGAGTACATTATCGAGTGCTCGCACTGTGGGCAGAAATACTTGCTCGTTTGGGATGACAAGGAGTGGAATTACATCAAGGATTGGATCCATCTACCAGAATTCGCAGTTGGGAAGAGTTATCCTGGACACGGCGAGGTTGGGCTACCAGCCACACTTAAGAAACCGCCAAAGCGACGTTGATAGCATCATGGCAACGTGGTTCTGGTCTTGCGTTCGCGCCACTTCCGCACATCGGTGCGCAGCATGTAGGCCACGAAGGCAACGCAGACCGCGGCAATAATGCGGGCAACGTAGGGGTGCACTCTCATTCCGAAAATCTCCCTGGGCGGAGTTTACCAGAGACTCTCTGCAACAACCCAGCCTATTTGTTCGCCACAGAGCGAATGACCGGAAGGGAGGCTTGCTAGCAGTAAAAAGAAGAGCGGCCCGGGTCGAAAGGCCGCTCTTGGGGTTGTGCGGAGGGAAATTGAACCTCCAAACTCTATGCCTCAATTCGCCTGCGAAACTGTTCCGTTCGGCACACTTTTAGAACAAGGGAAAGCGGTTCAGGGCGAGATCGAAACCGGCGTGTCGGTGGTGACCGTCGCCGAACTCCAAATAGACTGTACTTCCGCGAAATTAGCGCCCATACTCCAGCCAGCAAATTGTCCGAGCCACTAGGACTAGTTGCGGTCTCCCGCGCCGAGTCTTTATCTTAGCGTGACCTCCTTTT
>Ga0209526_10003909_pt1 | contig 10140 bp, 7 predicted proteins | sample JacPinW_OM2H0_M1_FD_188566 | JGI IMG/M metagenome (GOLD analysis project Ga0209526, IMG submission 188566) | Forest soil microbial communities from Algoma, Ontario, Canada - Jack Pine, Ontario site 1_JW_OM2H0_M1 (SPAdes) (version 2) | ecosystem: Environmental > Terrestrial > Soil > Boreal... | reverse complement strand
AGATGGTCGCCGGGACCGACAGCATCCATCATGAGCGCGGCTCGACCAGCCACCATCGTCTCACCGCCACGGCAGACCATACAGTTTCGACGAACCCGAACGGCCATGCGCCCTGAAGGAAACCGTAAGCAGCCCCCAGACCGCAAGCCACGGCAAACGCCAAGATGTACCATTTACTGCGCTTCTCTAGCGCATAGCACACCAGCATCGCCGTCACCGCAAAGAACCCGAATATGTTGAGGGGACTCACGCACCCTCTGTTGTGCTTTCCACGTGCTGCAAATTCGGCTCCGTCTCCCCAGCCTTTCTTCGCATGCATCTATGAACAGTGCGGAGAGAAACACCGCGGGCACCAAATCTCATTCTGCGATTTCTCTTGTCGCAGGCTTGGAGGCGAATCAGTTTGACCTGATGACCTAAATATGGAGTTAAGAACTCATAAGAACTTTATCAAGGGAGAAAGAGTGGCAGCGGCGTGTTGATGCCCCCCGCGGATACGTGCCGCCGCAGGTACTGCTGTTGCGCTTGGCCCGCACCGACTGCGCTCGGCACAGGACCCCACTCTACGCCTGCGTCTGCGGAAAATCGGAGTTCAGGTAGTCACCTCGTCGCGTCGTACCGCAGTGGCCGTCAGTCGTTTCCGTATCGCGATGCCCCTCATTATCTCGGCTTGAGCTTGAGCGCTCAATCCGGGTAGGTTCCAACAGGCACCGCCACAGGAACTTGTTACTCGTCAACCTCATGGTCGGGGTGTCTCCTGTTGCGTCAAAACTTAACTTCGTTGTGAGCGCGAGACAAGGGGACCCAAACTTCTGTGGAGAGCAATGAATTTTGCCTCGATGCCTGCGCTAAGGATTAAAAAGTCACTTTGAACCAAGGAGAGGTCGAGGGGCCAAATAAGGCCAAGGACCCTGACGGGCTCACGGAGGTCTTTGGGCATCGGCAGCGCTGAACCGCTCGGGATTTGCAGCAATATGGGCCGCAGCGAGCACCTTGCGCTACAGCCACTAGCGGGGCGCGACCAATTCCCCGTGACTGATCCATTATTCGACGGCAATCTTCGTGCCGTGTTGGGCGGTTTTCGACAGGCGCTCGATACGTTCATCGATCACTTCGCGGATCGCCTTGAGGAATTCGATCCGCGAATTCGTCAGGTGCTGCCGTACCGCGAGCGAAACCCCGAAGGTGTCGCGTAAGTGATCGAAGACCTCACGGCATAGGCAGCGTTCGTTCAGAACGCGTTCACCGACAGTGTGCTGATCTGCTTGTGCCTCGTTCATTGCCCCTCCTTCATTTCAACCGTGAGCACCCGATTTTCAAGCCTCGCCCGAGCGGGCAGCAGCGTGGCCATCGACCGCGGCAGGCCTATGTGACGGCGTAGCGTGCCAATCTCGACCACTAGTTCATCACCCTTCTTAAACAGCCCGATCTCGCCCTTAGTCGCAAACGGTAGATGAACCCGGACCTCGTAAACCCCGTTCAGTTTCCCGAAAGCGTACGGCTTCTCCGTTCGAGTCACGGCCGATGGATCTTCGTCCCCAGGATACAGCACACTGGCGAGATCCTCCAGACGCTGTTTACCCAAGACCTCGTGCGCAAATAGAGGGACGCGCTTGACCGGGACCGGCGCAAAGTACTCTTCGATCTCGCCCAGGACCCTGTCTTGGGACATGTGCCACTCGTTGAACCAGGTGTCCATCACCTCGACCGGCAGCACGCGATTGACGATGACCGAATCCACCGTCAGGCCGTGCAGAGAGAAGTACACGAATGCCCGCTGCGTCTCGCGCAGCACCATCTTCTCGGGGTTGGTGACCAGCCGCACGCTGGTGGTGTTCGGGTCCTCCATGATGTCGTCCACGCCGTCCAGCTTTTCGAAGAGATTGCGAATGTTGACAAAGTAGCTGTCGTCGGGAAGTTCGAAGGGCGCGACGCGGTTGGCGATCGGGCGCACAGCCTTGAGCAGGTTGCGCTGGAAAGGGAAGATATGCTTCATGTACCAGTCAAGCGTCGTCGGCATACTGATGAATCGCAGCGATTCTGCGGTCGGGGCTGCGTCGAGCACGATGACGTCATAACGCTCCTCACGCCGGTATTGGTTGATGTACATCATAGCGCTGAGTTCTTCCATCCCGGGCAGGATCGCGAGTTCCTCAGCCTCGACTCCGCTGATCCCGGTGGTGCGTAACACGGAACTGACGTAGGAGGAGATCTCCTGCCAGTGGCGCTTGATCTCTTTCTGAATGTTTAGCTCCAGAATCGAAAGACGGTCGTTGATCGGCAGCGGATCCGAGGTTTGTAGATGAAAGAGTTCTGTGTCGAGGTCGAAGGAATCCGCGAGGCTGTGTGCCGGGTCGATGCTCATCACGAGCGTTCGATAGTCAAGCCCCGCAAGTTTCAATCCGGTCGCAGCGGCGAGGCTGGTCTTCCCGACGCCGCCCTTGCCGCTGAACAAGAGAACTCTCATGCTGACATTATAGTGCCGAAGTGGGTGGGATAGGGCTCAACTGTTTTTAGCCGAATTTGCTCAAAAGGGGGTGCGCGAAGATAGGGCCCAGGAGCTGACGACGAGGGTTTTCGTGGCCTGGGGACTGTCATCCCCCGAGACCTGAGTGACCCACCGGAAGGTCTCTCGAGCCAAGCACCGGGGAACGTCGCTCGGATTCAGGCGTCATCAACAAGCCGCCCGCGTCAGATCGAATCAGACGATTGCGGGCCGCATTGCGGACGTCAGCGGTTTGCTCGGCAATCGCGCCTGGAGCGAATCGAGCAGCGTGCCGCTGGAGACCGTCACAGAATCCGGTAACGCCTTTTCGAGCAAGGTGGTCTTTGAGCTACATTTCTGTCGCCGTCAGGCAGTGAGGTATCGCTTCGGCATCCGGCCGATGGACCTATTCAAATTATTCCGATGGGGAAGGTTTCATGAACCAGGCATTGTGGCGTATACTCGCGGCCGCCCGAAATTCCAAAATGGAAATCTCGGTTGAAGAGCTCGTTCAGGAATGCGGATGGACCGTTCTGTGCTCGTCCTTGGCAAAATCAACCCTTTGCGCACCGCCGGAAAACGGAGGAAAAGCAAATTCAAGGTCCCCTATCCACGCGCCGGATGAGCCCTCCGGATCAAGTTGACGCGCGCGTTCTCGCCATCGCCATGTACTGCGTGCTTCTCGCTGCATATTCGGTCAATGCAGGGGACAGGCAGTTGTTTCCGCTCCTCGCCCATGACGTACGCCGGGAATACGGCTTTTCGCTCGCCAATACCGGTCTTCTCTCAACAATTTTTACCCTAGGCCTGGCCATGGCAGGGCTGCCGACTGGTTATCTTCTGGCCCGTTTCGCTCGAAAGAGCGTGCTGCTGGTTGGAGTCGCGATCTTCTCCACTGGAACGGCACTTACCGTTCTCTCGACTGGATTCTCGGACATGCTTGTCTACTTGGCCGCGACGGGCGTCGGCGAGGCGATGCAACTGACGGTCATGATCGCTATCGCTGCAAACTATTTTATCCGGTACCGGGCGGCCGCTATCGGTTCGATGAATGTTTTCTTCGGCCTTGGCGCATTTACCGGGCCGATCTTGGGCAGCTACCTACTGACCACCTATCGCAGCTGGCGTGTCCCCATGCTGGTCTTCGCTTTTGCTGGCTACCTGATGATTGGGATTATCGCATTGACCGTGCGCCCCTGGTTCAGCGAGGCGCATCGTGCCGCGGATGCTCGAACAGATTTCACCGGGGCTCCTTCGCTCTGGAACAGGAATACGCTCCTTCTAACCGTCCTGAGCGTAATCGCCGGCCTCGTTCTTTTTGGCTATTCCGGAATGTATCCCACCTTCCTTCGAGAGGGCCTGCATTACCCGCCGAGGGCGGCCGGAATGGTCATGAGCTTCTATGGAGTGGGAGCCCTGGTCTCGATAGCCGGCGGCTGGCTGGGTGATCGCTTTTCACCCCGAATCGTTCTCAGTGCCGCTTTCTTCTCTATCGCCGGGATTGGATACTTGTTCTTCCACGGAACGACGGCTTTCGTACCGCAGGCAATTCTCTCCTGCGGTTATGGGGCGATTGGCAGCGGCACGATTTACGTCAATCTGGCGGCCTATCACGTCAAGGCGGTACGAGCTAGCTTAGCGCACCGCGGCTCGGGCATGTTCGTGACGAGCTTTTACACGTCCGCGGCCGTCGCCGGCTATTTGATGGGCGCCATTGTCAGCCACGCAGGGTGGGCGCTTGCCGGGGAGATCCAAATTTCGCTGCTCTCGGTGATTGCTGGATCCCTCGCGCTGGCTCTGCGGCCTGCTCAGATGGCCTTATAGCCTGACGAACGTGACCAGTTAGGGATCAGTCCGCCAGCGCGCGATTAACAAGCCCATAAGGCCTTTCGCCCTTCAGACAGGCGACTATCTGCGCGACCGCACGCTCTTGCAGGGTCGCGCGAGCCTCCTCGCTCAGCCAGGCGGTGTGCGCGGTGACAATAACTTTCGGATGATTCACGAGCGCGGTACGCGCCGCCGTAACTGCCGTCTCCGACTCCAGTACGTCGAGAGCGGCGCCGGCGATCTTCCCGGCACCCAGCGCGGCGAGAAGTGCGGCCTCATCGATCAGCCCGCCGCGCGCTGTGTTGACGATCGAGGCGGTTCTCTTCATTTGCGCGAATGCTCCCTCCCCGAACAGATGACGCGTCTCATCGTTGAGCGGCGCGTGCAGCGAGATGAAGTCCGAGCGTGCGAGCAAGGTGTCGAACGAAACCAGTTCGGCCCCCATTTCGCCGCAGCGGCTCTCGCTAAGATAGGGGTCGAGGATCAGGACCCGCATGCCCAACTGCTGCAGCTTGACCGCTAAAAGCGAGCCGATTCGCCCGCAGCCGAATAAGCCGCAATTCTGGCCGCGCAGCCGGTGCAAGGAAGGCATCTTCGCCACGGCCCAATGCTCCTGCTTGGCCAAGGAGACGGCGTGAACCATCTGGCGACTGAGCATCAGCAGTAGCGTCAGCGCATGGTCGGAAACCTCGTCGATACAATAATCGGGGACATTCGCAACCATAATGCCGTGCTCGGTCGCGGCCGGGATGTCGATCGTTTCGACTCCAATCCCGTAGCGAACGATAATGCGGCACCGCTCCATTGCTGCGATCACCCGTCTGGTGATGGCCGCCCGTGCAGTAAGCACGCCGTCGGCGTCTCTGCAAAGGTCGGCCAGAGTCTCTTCGTCGGTCACCTGCGCGACCAAGAGCTGTCCGCCTGATGCCTCAACGGCCCGCCGCTCCTGCTCGACGTCCGGGAATCGGTGATCGGTGATCACGATCTTCACGTTCGCCCCCCTCGGTGGATGGATGGAACAGGGAATGCGCGCCAATTCGCGGAACCCTGCGACCGTGCTCGATGGTGGCGGCCGTCAAAATTCCCGTCGCATTTCCGTTGCCTGGGATGCCGGCTTGTGCACAAAAACTCGCGATTGCGACGAGCTTGGTCTTGGTTCAGATATCGGGTGGGACAGGATTGAAAAACGCGGGATAGGCACCAGTGGGATTGCCTACGATGGGAAACCTTACATAAAGAACCTGGTTCACCCTGCCGACGACTGAGGATGGCTTTTCGTGATTTGCATGGAAGAAGATCCTCCACGCCCGAATCTTTCTCCCTCAGACGAACCAGCCCGACAGCTCTAACGTTGCAGGCCTCATCGCCCACGACTTGTCTCATTCCTCATGGAGGCTGCATAAACTATAAGAAGCATAGAAAACTTGTCAAGGCATGACAGGCGTGGGACAGTCCTTAGCAGGCCATCAGGCCAAAAATTTGACACGCTCTGGCAAATGATGTTAATGGAAGCACTCTTCATTCTGAGGGAGGGAAACCATCGTGTCTGATATTGGGCTCATTCCTGTCGATTGGGAGGTGCGGTTTGATCCGCAGCGGATGTTGCGGGAGCGGTTGCAGCGGGCGAAGGACGCGCTCAAGAATTCCGACCTCGATTTGCTGTTCGTCTTCCGCACCGAGGATGCCCGCTACCTGACAGGCTACCGCCACCATCTCGGCCCCGCTTTCATTATGGGTAATGCGGTGACGGTGCTGGCACGTGGTCGTGATCCGATCCTCTGGACGATGGACTACGAGCATTGCCGCGAGCGTATGCCCTGGCTCACTCCGGATCAGGTCCGGCCGCGCGCAAATTTTCGCGAAAAGATCGGAATGAAACGCTGGGTGGAGCAGGTCGAAGACTTGGTGGGTTCTCTGGCCGGCAAGCGAGTCGGGGTCGATATCTGGGATCTCAATCTCGAGGCGGCGATCCGCGAAGCTTTCCCAAAAACTCAATTCGCCGATGGGTATCAAAGCGTGCTCATGCGTGCTAAGGAAATCAAGACCCAGGACGAGATCCTTTGCCTCAAGATTGCGAACGCGATCACAGAAGCGGCGCTCGATCGCGCGCTCGAGCATCTGCGCCCCGGGGTCAAAGAATGCGAACTGTTAGCGATCGCCTGGCACACCATGACAGCGATGGGTAGCGAATGGACCCAGTGCTCGAACATTATCTGCTCCGGCCCCTACACTGCTCCCTACCGTCGGTTCACCTCGGACCGAATCATTCGTAATGGCGACCTGGTGATTCTTGATATCGGCGCGGGCTATAACGGCTACTGGGGTGATCTGACCCGCACCTGGGTTTGCGGCAACGTGAAGCCCACGGCCGAAATGCGGGATCTCCATCAGAAGTGCTACGACGCCTTATTTAATGCTGGCAGCAAGGTACGCCCCGGTGCGACCAATGCCGAGGTCTTCGCGGCGGCTGACCCTTATGTGCTCGACAGTCTCGGCCACGGCGCAGGCGTTAACCCATGGGAAGCTCCCTATTTTAGTCCTGCCTCGAAGGACGCGCCTGTTGTGCTAAAGGAAGGAATGGTGTTCAATCTCGAGCCTTACGCGGGCAAGCCCGGCATCGGCGGCATTCGGCTGGAAAACGACCACATCGTAACCGCCAGTGGAGTCGACATCTATACGACATATCCGTTTGACGAGCGGCTCGTGATCAACCTCCATCCGCTTGACCCCACAACTGGGCGGACCAGGTGACGCGTTCGAGATGGCACGCGAATCCCTAGGCGCTGAGTTACCCTCGTTCCGGCTCGACGGCCGCCTGGCGACAATTACCGGAGCAAGCGAAGGAATCGGGCGGGCCCTTGCTTTCGCCTATTCCCGAGCGGGAGCCGAGGTAGTCTTGGTGAGCCGACGCCGTGAACGGCTCCTGGAAGTCCAGCGTTTGCTCGAATTGGCTGGGGGCAAAGCGCACGTGATTCGCGCCGACCTCAGCAAACTCGCCGACGTCCGCTCGCTTGCAGAAAGAGTGTCGAAGCTATTGGCGAACAGGCACCTCGCGCTGGTTTTGGTCAACAATGCCGGCTTCGCCTTCACCAAGCTAGCGGTGGAAGTGACCGAACGGGACTGGGATCGGGTTCTCAACCTGCATGCCAAGGGCACGTTCTTCTGTTCGCAGCTTTTCGGCAGTCTCATGATCGAACGCGGCTACGGCAAAATCATCAATCTCAGCTCGACGTGGTCTACGAGCACCGATGCAGGCAAGAGCGTGTATGGCACTGCCAAAGCTGCGGTATCGTACATGACAAAAGCCTTATCGACCGAGTGGGCTCCTCTGGGCGTGCGCGTGAATGCCATCGCACCCACTACGACGCTTTCCGAGAATACGAGCAAGGCCATGCGGGAAAATGCGGCCCGCGCTTCGCGATTGCTCGGACGGATCAAGCTCGGGCGCTTTGCCGAGCCGGCCGATCTCGTGGGCGCTGGTATTTTTCTCGCAAGCCCGGCCTCGGATTTCATCACCGGCCACACCCTGTTCGTTGACGGCGGTTGGCAGTCTGGCGGTTGATGCGCGGTATGATCAACCGACACTCGTTCAACAGCCGTGCCGCCCGGTCCCCGACCTGCAAGAAACATCGTGGGGTTACCAGCCAAAGCGTGTTCGAAAGGTTGGTCCAAAATGCGCACAAAGGGGGATCAACTGCTGCTGCGGGATGTTCAGGCCTTGAGAGCACTCAGCACGCGCGACGGCGTGAGAGGAACTTCGCGCAAGCGAACTCCGACGGCATCAAAGATCGCATTAGCAATCGCCGCAGGAACAGGAACAATCGACGGCTCGCCGCCTCCAAGGGCCGGCATCTCCGGCCGGCTAATCAATACGATCTCGATATCCGGTACGTCACGGTAAGTGATGATCGGGTAGCTCGCCCAGTCGAGGCTCTTAATCCCCGACGCGTCGAACAGAACTTCCTCGAACAGCGTTCGACTCACTCCCTGGATGATGTTTCCCTCAATTTGATTCTTCAGCCCATCGGGATTGACAATGAGGCCACAGTCATGTGCCAAGGTGATGCGCTTGACCTCGACCTTCCCATTCGACTTGTCCACCTCGACTTCGGCGACTGTTGCGATCATGGTATTGGCCCGGTCGGCCACTGCCACCCCTCGACCGGTAGCTTTTGATCCGCTCGAGGGCGGTGCGGGCGATGGGCGTTCTTTCCATTCCGCTCCTGCTGTCGCTCTAAGCAGAGCCTCGGTCGTCCGCTTGTTGTCCCTCAGGTAGCGCAGTCTGAATTGAACCGGATCGACGCCCAGGTCTGAGGCAATCTCATCCAAAAAACACTCGCTCGCGAAGGTTCGGGCCAAATCTCCCGGGGCGCGGAGGTTGCTGGTTCTCAGTGGCGTCGGGTCGGGCTGCACCCAGGGGATGTCCGCCGCCACGACCTTCTGATTCTCGATGGCATAGATCTGACCGCCTCCCCCTGTCCCATTCAAGAATCCGTCCACCATGGTCTTGAGGCCGATCTGCCTGGAGGCCAGCATGGGATTTGCAAGCGCTTCGGTCCAGGGAAAGCTTCGGTCCATGTAATCCCAAGCGGTCAGTTTGCCCTGGGCATCGACGCCCGCTCGCACCGTCATGAGCTGTGCCGGCCCTTTCGGCTCCCACCCGTGCTCGTCCTCCCGCATCCACTGCACACGTACGGGCTTGCCCACCGCACGGGACAGCAACGCGGCATCCTCGGCCGCGTCGTCTGACTCAAGTCGACCGTAGCTACCTGAACCCTCCCGGTAAAGGACGCGGACACTGCGCTCGGGGAGCCCCAACAGATCGGCGATCCTTTTCCGCGTGAAGAACGGTCCTTGCGAGCCCGCCCAGATAGTTACCTGGCTTTCGCGGACGTCGGCGACCGCGCAGGAAGGGCCGAGCATGCCGTGCAACTGGAAAGGCCAGCGATAGGTTGCTTGGAAGGTCTTGCTCGCACCAGCGAGCGCGGTGTCCAGATCACCCTTATTGGCAACAACCTGGTCCTTGAAGCTCTTGGTGTCCTTCAAATAGGCATAGATCTCATCGGGGGTGGCCGGGAGCTTGGTCGTCGGGCTAGACCAGGTCACTTTCAAAGCCTTAGCCGCCTGAATGGCGGCCCATTCGGTTTGGGCCACCACGCCCAAGAAGCCTCCCTGTTGTACGACTTTTACGACGCCGGGAATGTGTGCGATGGAGCTCTCGTCAACGCTCGAAGGCTTCGAATTCACCACTGCTGGACGGATCACCCGTCCATGGAGCATCCCGGGAACTCGAACGTCCGGTGTGTAGGTGAACTCTCCGGTGAACTTTGGTGGAAGATCAACGCGAGGCACAGAAGTGCCCACAATCTTATAGTCCTTGGGATCTTTCGCGCGAACCCCTGGGGCCACTTTCATGTCCCACCCGGTGCCCGTAGCGGTTATCTTCACGTTGAATCGTCTGCCACCGATGAGCTTTGGGTAAGAGATTTTCTCCGCCGGGTTGTCGACGGCGCTCACGATGCCATCGCTGACCGTGAGCTTCTCGACGGGCACTTCAAGGCTCTTAGAGGCAAGTTTCAGCAGCTCCTGGCGTGCCGCAGCGGCGGCCTGTCGCAACTGCGGCCCTCCCCTTTCGATGGTTCTGCTTCCAACCGTGGCAGCCTGGTCTATTGTGTTCGCTGTGTCTCCCGTCTCCATATGAATTTGGTGAAACGGTACATCGAGCTCTTCGGCAACGATCTGCGCGAGAGCGGTCACAACACCGGTGCCAAGGTCGACCTTGCTGGTAAAGACCGTGACACTGCCGTCCTGAGCGACCGCGAGCCAGG
>Ga0209526_10003908_pt1 | contig 10140 bp, 10 predicted proteins | sample JacPinW_OM2H0_M1_FD_188566 | JGI IMG/M metagenome (GOLD analysis project Ga0209526, IMG submission 188566) | Forest soil microbial communities from Algoma, Ontario, Canada - Jack Pine, Ontario site 1_JW_OM2H0_M1 (SPAdes) (version 2) | ecosystem: Environmental > Terrestrial > Soil > Boreal... | reverse complement strand
CGCCGCCATACTCTTCCAGACTCATGTTCGCGGGGATCGTCGGCACTTCGTGGCTCATCACGTCCGTTGCGAATAATCCCGTCAGCGATTCGCGAATAGTCACCTGCGCAACGCTGGCCTGCGCGGAATTCAAAAGAAACCACCCGATGAAGCCAAACCAAACCCAGTCCCATTGCCTAGCAACCGCGGCTACGATCCCGGTCAGGATCATCGCGTATGCGATCAACTTACCGCTCACCCCTGCGGCGCGCGTCGCACGCGTAAAATCCTTCGTTACGCCCCACACCATCGCGCGAAATACCCGTCCGCCATCCAGCGGAAATCCGGGGAGCAGATTGAATAGAGCCAGCATTGCGTTGGTCCAGAACAACTGCTCGCAAGCCGCACCCACCAACTCCTGGTTCGGGAATAAGCTCCCGACACCGTAGAAAAGCGCCGCAAGAAAGCCGCTGGAAATTGGTCCAGCAATTGCAATGTTGAATTCTTGTCTGGCGCTCGAAGGATCCCGAGCGATTCGGGCGAGACCCCCAAATATAAAAAGCGTAATCGACAGAACCCGGATCTTGTACCGCTGCGCCACCACGCTGTGGGCAAGTTCGTGGAACACGACCGATCCGAAGAACAACAAACTCGTCACTATTCCAACCGACCAGATTTGAGTGCTCGACCAGGTCGGATGCTTATTACTGAACTGCGAAGATAAAGAAAACGTGATCAGGCCAAAAATAATGACCCAGCTGTAGTCGATAAAAATTGGTATGCCCAAAATGCGGCCTACGCGAAAGCCCTGCGATTGGGTCATGTGTTTGCGTCCTCTAACGCTACCCCTCCTTAGACTAACTCCGAATGGACCAACCGCAAAGTGAACCCAGTCTCAGGCCAGCGCGTCTGAACGCACACGTCGTGGAAGCCCAGCCACAGCCACCTAGGGCAATCCTCTTCCTAAGTCAAATATTCTCAGCGGCATAACACTGGCACAAAGCGTGCCTTTCCTCATAAGCGATAAGCCGTATAGGAGCCAACAAATGGAAACATTGATTGGATTCGCAAGCGTAGTAATCGCAACCCTCGTGGCGCTTTTTGCAGCGCTCGCGCTGGAAATGGCACTGCTGAAGGCCACTTTCTTGCTTATGCAGCCCGCAACGGCGGACCGCCGAGCGCCGCGCCCGGATCTCCACCGGGGAACGCAGGCTCTCACACGCGCCTACGCCCGCAACAAATAACGCCCGACGGAGGCCGACTATGCTCGCCCTAAAAGCTCTGGTGATGCTCATCGCACTGGCAATTTTTGGCACATCCGCTGCGCTGGTTGGTTACGACATCTACCTCGCAGCGCAGCTGAACCGCCTGCGGCCCAGGAAGCTAGTTCATCGTTCTTGAGAGATCGAATTCAAGAAATCGGGGAAGCGACGAAAAATCGCCTTCCACACGGTGTGCACGAATAAATTGCGGCAGAAAGTGGAACTCCTAAGGAGAAAGCCATGAACGCGCAGAATATCACTACCCAGTCCGTTGCTCGGCACAAGATGCTTCCCATGGCTCTAAGTATTGCGGGAAACCTGTTCCTCTGGACCATAGGTTTTGCAACCATGAGCCTCGCCCGGGCTGAAAATAAGCAGCAGCACCTCGTGCAAGAATTCCAGATCGATCGCTCACGCGGGGAAAATCTCCAGCGTTGGGTGAACTCCGGCCACGACACCTGGTGTCGCAACGGCAAACTCGTCGCCCAAGCGACCTTGCGGCGTATCGCGCCAGAATTTGCAGGCGCGGAACTCGAACCTGTATCGCTTCCCACGGAGGCTAAGCAATTAGGTGTCTATAAAGTGATCTATACCTATCACTCACTAGATGGCCGGACGACCTACCGCATCACTGTTGTCCGCTTCCCGCGTTTCCTCCACTCCGCCTGTCCCAAGAGCGCGATCGTCTGGTTGCCCGTTCGCAGCGAAAAAATAACCCAGGAATTTAACGACGGAAACTTTTAGTGCGGGTTCCACTAAAGAAAAAAAACAACCCCCTCTGTCAAACGGCCGGGCAACCCTGACCAAGCTGCCCGGCCCCTGTTTAACCAATACAGGACGCGGGACTCAAAATTCTGCCGACCGTTGCTGTCAGAGCAGCTTCGAATTCTGCGCTCGAAGGATGTTACGATGCCAGAGGTTCAAAGAGGTGCAGAGTGCGGCAACTTTTGGTGACCGGAATTCTTTCATTTGGCTTCAGCGGGCTCCTTGCAGGTGCCGAGTTCATGGTTCAAAGTCCAGTCCCAGTTCAAACATCGCAGGAAACAAAACCTTCCTGCGAAAGCCTGCGCACCGAAAAGGCCAAAACTTACGGGTTCCATCCCGCGCAAATGGCCGAGGCCGACATCGCTACCAAGAGCAAACAACTCGATGCCTTCTGGAAAAACGTGCAAGCGGCTGGCCCCGAAGGTACCGCCTGCGTAAGACAAATGCTCCTCGACGAAAAGGTGGACCACTATTTCCAATTCGATGCCGGCTCCATGCTCTATCAAGCCGACCGTAGCCCCGAGACGCTCAACCTAGTTCGTGATTCCATCAGCCTCGCCGATTTTCGTGAAGTAGACCCAGCCAACTACCTCTCCCTCGCTCTCGAGCTTTCGCAAGCCGGCGTGGACATCCGTCCTTTGGCTGCCCGCTTGTTCCGATATCCCAACGCAGTCATCCACATCTCCGAACATGCTCTTGATCTCGATTCGGACACCGCCGCTCTATTTCTCTATGGCAGCATGCCGCCCGACGTCGCCTCCCAGGCCCTCATTGCAGAGCTATCTGCTCCCGAGCCTTTTGTGCGCTCCGCTGCAGCGCACCTCCTCGCGGAACAATTGACGCTCGATGCATTTCGCGCGTTAAGCAAATGGGACGGTATCTCAAAAATTGAGGAAGACTATCGCCGCAACGATATTCAAGCGGTCCTGAAATACCAGGCCCCGGTTCCAGAAAGCATTGCTTCTCCAAAGTTCACTCGTAACCAGGTTTTGAATGTAATCCCCCGCCTTCCGCACACCCGCAAGGAATTTGACGACCTCATGGCCACCCGCGGCGCGGAGTTCGACAAACAGATGCGCGACAGCAGGGCTACCCAGGAGCAGATCGCCAAAGCGGTAGCCGAAAGCGAACCCATTTACGGCGTCACCGACCACACCGCCTTCACAGACAGCGCCATAGCCACACTACAACCCCAAGATTTCGAAACCCTGCGCGCAGCCCGCCGCAAAGCCATCTACAACATATCGGATGAAAGTTTGGCCGAATATCTGTCGTTTACCCAGGTGATGATTGGACTGATGAACCACCTTGATCTGTTCAAGGAATATCGCGTCCATTAACGGATCAGCTCGGCAACGCTGCGACCCTGCGCCAAAAGGGGAAGACGCTGTGAACTCCGCCGTGTTGTTACCGAGGCAAGCCAACTCGGCAACGGCCTTTTTGCTGCGGTGGTTCTCGGGATATGCTTTTCTGTTCGGCAGTGAGCGAGACTCGCCGGTTGCCGCTGGATCCCGCCGGCGATCTCTCAAACTTCGGTCCGCCACGCCATCAACTGGAGCGCGCCCATGAGTTTTCGCACTAAAATTTTCCTGGTTTTCCTTATTACCGTGCTCGCTTCTGTCTCTCTTGTTGGCTACGGCGTCAGCTATTACACGCAAAAGGCATTCGAGCAGTCGGACGTGCACCGGACCAAAGCCCTCGTTGAACAGTTCAACAAGGAATTCACGCAGCGTGGCGAAGTTGTTGTCCAGCAGGTCGAAAGTATCGCCAACGCCGAAATTACTCTTCGCATGGTCCTCGACTTAACCCGCCCGAACTCGGACTCCTCCCTCTTTATTCACGACGCCAATGGTGCCGCTCAAAACCACGGGCTCGATTTCGTGGAGATCGTGAATTCCGATGGCAACTTGGTTTCCTCCGCGCAATATCCCGCGCGAGTCGGTTACAAGAGCGACTGGGTAACCGCTATGAAAAATTGGGACACTTCTCCAGCCTTCCTTAAACGCGAGGAACTGCCGGACGGTGTTGATCTCTCCCTCACCGCCGTGCGCACCCAATCCGCGAATGACAAAAATGTCTACATCGTCGGCGGTCGCCGCCTGGACCGGAACTTTCTTTCTTCCCTGGTTCTTCCTTCCGGCATGCGCGCGCTCTTCTACCGCAATCTTGATCCCTCATTTTCTCAGGCCGCGCTCACGGACCTGAACGGCGTCCCCGCGCAGGCGGACGCCTTTCAACCGCTCATCGAGCAGGTCCAGAAGCAGCCGCAGCAGGAGCTTGTTCGCACCATTGACTGGAGCCGCGACGCCGCGGATGCCGAAACCTTTCACGCCATTCCTCTAAAAGGCAGAAACGACGAGCTTCTCGGCGTCTTCTTACTCGGGAGTTCCCGCAGAGACCTTGTCGTCCTCATCCGCCAGATCTGGCAGATCACCGCTGTCGTCGGTCTCGCCGCCCTCGGCATCGGCTTGCTCCTCAGTTGGTGGATTTCTCGCCGCATCACCAAGCCGGTCGAAGAACTCGCCAACGGAGCGCGGGAAGTCGCCGCTGGTTACTGGGACACGCAGATCAACGTCAGAGGCCACGATGAAATTGGAGAACTAGCCGGCGCTTTCAACCGCATGACCAAAACATTGACCGCGCAAAAAGAGAAACTCGTCCAGACCGAACGTGTTGCTGCCTGGAGAGAGCTCGCCCGGCGCCTTGCCCATGAACTGCGAAATCCGCTCTTTCCCCTGCAGATCACCGTGGAAAACCTTCAGCGTGCCCGCCAACTCGGCCCTGTACAATTCCAGGAAGTTTTTGGCGAAGCAACTGCCACTCTGAAAGCGGAACTCGCCAATCTGAACAGTATCGTCGGCCGCTTCAGCGACTTTTCCAAAATGCCTGCGCCCGAATTCACAAACGTCAATGTCAACGACGCGCTGCGGGACACCGTCCGTCTGTTCGAGCCGCAATTTAACGCCATAGGCAAACCGGCAATTACACTCGAATATTTCCTCAATGAATCTCTTCCGGAAATCGAAGCCGACCCGGACTTGCTCCATCGCGCTTTTCAAAACCTTGTGCTCAACGCCTTGGACGCCATGCCCGCAGGCGGCGCTTTGACCCTGAAAAGCGACGACGTTGGTGGCAACGTCCACATCGAGGTCAGCGACACCGGCAAGGGCCTGACACCCGAAGAATGCTCGCGCCTGTTCACCCCCTATTACACCACTAAAGTGCAGGGCACCGGCCTTGGCCTCGCCATCGTGCAATCCGTCATCAGCGATCATCACGGCAGCATTTCGGTCACCAGCGAGGAAGGACATGGCGCAACCTTCCGCATTGAGTTGCCCAAGCATCAGGCCGCCGTCACGGCACGGCTCAAGGAAGGAACCTCTCCGAAAGAAACTCGTTCGGCGCAAACCGCTGTGATTTCGGACTGAGCCGTCCGCGAAAGGAACCGCTTGTCCCGTAAAGCAAATCTCCTCCTGATTGACGACGATCCAAACACTCTCGCCTCGCTCGCCCGCGCCTTTCGTCTTGCCGGGCACGAAGCCACCGTCTGCGACAACGCCTCGCGCGCCATGGAGTTACTCCGCAAGGATCGCTTCGACCTGATCCTTTCGGATGTAGTCATGCCGGGGAAAAGCGGCCTCGAACTCCTCGAAGAACTCAAAAACGCAGGCGTGCAGACCCCGATCGTCCTGATCTCCGGCCAGGCCAACATTGAAATGGCCGTGAAGGCCACGCGCCTCGGCGCTCTCGATTTCCTCGAAAAACCACTCTCTACGGACAAACTCCTCGTCACCGTGGAAAACGCGCTCCGGCTCACGCGGCTCCAGGACGAAAACCGCGAGCTGCGCGAACGCCTCGGCAAACACGAACTTGTCGGCTCCAGCCCCGCGATGCAAAAGCTTTTTGCGCAAATCAATCGCGTGGCGCTCAGCGAGACTCGTGTCTGCATCCTCGGCGAAACCGGCACCGGCAAGGAGCTCGTCGCGCGCGCGATCCACGAGAAATCTCCGCGCGCCGGAAATTCATTCGTCACCCTGAACTGTGCCGCCGTTCCCGCCGAACTTATCGAATCCGAACTCTTCGGCCACGAAAAAGGCGCGTTCACCGGCGCTGCTGGCCGCCACCTCGGCAAATTCGAACAAGCCGAGGGCGGCACGCTCTTCCTCGATGAAATTGGCGATATGCCCCTGGCCATGCAGGCAAAACTACTCCGCGTGCTTGAGGAAGGAGAGGTCGAGCGGGTGGGTGGCGACAAGCCCATCAAAGTAAGCGTTCGCGTAATCGTCGCCACCCATCGTGATCTCGAGGAATCCATCAAGAAAAACGAGTTCCGTCGCGATCTCTATCATCGCATCTACGTCTTTCCGCTTCCCTTGCCTCCGCTGCGCCAGCGCCCGGAAGATTTTCCCGCCCTGGTCACACACTTCGCCCGGCAGGTCGCGGCACAAAATGGCTGGAAGGAAAAACTGTTTTCTGAGGAAACAATCGCGGAGCTGCGCAGGTATTCCTGGCCCGGCAACGTGCGCGAACTGCGTAACATTGTCGAGCGCCTCGTCCTCATCTCCAGCGAAGACATCGTCAGCTACGAAGACGTCCGCTTGGTTCTTCCCGCCGCTGATGTTACAGACCCTGCCTCCCCAATCGCCATTGGCGACCCGGGGAAGGGAACTTTAGTCGAACGCACCGAAGCCTTCGAACGTGAAGTCCTCCTCACAGAAATCCGCCGCCACAACTTCCACATGAGCAACGTCGCCCGCGCCCTCGGCCTCGAACGCAGCCATCTGTACAAAAAATGCCAGCAGCTTGGTATCGACTTGCAGTCTTTACGGAAGCCTGACCAGCAGGTCCCCTAGGTAATAAAACTCTCTCGGTTAGTTAGTCGAAACAGCTAATCTACTGAAAAAAATAGCTTTAAACAAAAACACGAATTCACTTGACAGATTACATATTGCTATATATAGTTTGCATATCGCAATAGTTGCGAAAGGTGCTCCCCATGACTCTCGGCGATAAACTCCGCTCCCTTCGCTCCATTGAAGGCTCACTCCGCGGCTTCGGCCGTCCCATGACCCAGTCCGAAGTCGTCGCGGCCATGAAACACGAACTCGGCCGCGGCCTCAGCCAGGCGTATCTTTCTCAAATCGAAAACGGCGCTCGCCCGCACATGACCAACACTTCGCGTGAGCTACTCGCAAGGTTCTTCCGCGTCTATCCGGGCTTCCTAGTGGACGATCCCGCGGGCTACTCCCGCGAACTCCAATCTGAACTCCGCGTCGCCGATGCGAACGTGGATTCCTGGCTCTACGCCGGTGCCGATCAATTCACCTCAGATCCGGATCTGGGCCACGCACTTCTCAAAATCGCCGGGGAACCGGACTCCCGAGCTGCATTGCTCCTGCTCGCGGAAATTTTGCGAACTCCCGGTCTAGCGGAACGCTTGGGAGAAGTCCTGCGCCCAGGCTCATTCTCGGACGTAAATCATCCGCCTCCGAATCCTTCGCGTAATTAATTGGCCTCGGCCTTTTCCGAGTGTGAGGCTGAGTGACGGGGTGTCGCTCCGCGAGGTGTCCTATGTCTTGGTCTGACTTCTATCTGCTCTGCTTCCTGATCGGCTTTTCACTCAGCGCGATCTCTTTCCTCGCCGGCGCAGTCCATCTGCATCTGCCGTTCAGGATGCACTGGCCGCTTCACGGGGCGCATCATGGCGGTGCGATAGGAAAGAGCGGCTCGCTAACAAAGGGCAGCACGCATCTTTCCTGGTTCAACGCCGCCACCGTGCTGGCCTTCCTCGCCTGGTTTGGAGGAACCGGCTACATCCTCAGCAAGCATTCGACGCTCGTTGGCGTAACCTGTCTCGCCGTCGCGGTCGCCGCAGGGCTCCTGGCCGGCTGGCTCGTCTACCGCTTCATGTCCATCCTCCTCCGCAACACGGACGCGCACATGAATGAGTGGGATTACCGCCACGAAGGATCCTTGGGCACCGTCAGCATCACCATCCCGGCAGAAGGCACCGGCGAAGTGATCTTCGAACAGCACGGCGTGCGCCGCAGTGCGGGCGCGCGCAGCGACAACGCCTCACCCATCGAACGAGGAGCCGAAGTTGTCATAAGCCGTTATGAAAAGGGAATCGCCTACGTAAAAAAGTGGGATGAATTCACCAACGAAAAAGTTTAAGGAACTGAAGCTCGATGCAATCGGTTCCCTGTGCGGAGAAAGCGGAGGTGTCTATGCGTGATTTTTCGGATGTTTGGATCATCGCTGGTTTAGTGGTGGTCGCGATCTTGTTTCTCATGGGCATGGTCGCCCGGATGTATCGCAAAGCGGGTCCTCACGAAGCCCTGATCGTTTACGGCTTTCGCGGGACACGCATCATCAAGGGCGGCGGCACGATCATTTTTCCGATGGTGGAGCAATGCAAGGAGCTCTCCCTCGAATTGATGTCGTTCGACGTCGCTCCACAGCAAAGTCTGTACACCAACCAGGGCGTCGCCGTCACGGTCGAGGCCGTGGCTCAACTTAAAGTGAAGTCGGACCCCGTCTCAATCCGCACCGCAGCCGAACAATTCCTCACCAAGCGTCCGGAACAGCGCGAAGGCCTCATCCGCCTGGTGATGGAAGGACATCTCCGCGGCATTATCGGCCAGCTCACCGTCGAGCAAATCGTAAAAGAACCCGAAATGGTCGGCGGCCGCATGCGTTCCACCTGTGCCGAGGACATGAGCAAAATGGGCCTCGAAGTCGTCAGCTTCACCATCAAGGAAGTGCGCGACAAAAACGAGTACATCGCCAATATGGGCCGTCCGGACATCGCCCGCATCAAGCGCGACGCCGAAGTGGCCGCCGCCGAAGCCGATCGCGACATCGCCATCAAGCGCGCCGAAGCCACCCGCGCTTCCGCAATCGCCAAGGCCCAGGCCGACCAAGAGCGGGTCGCCGCCGAAACCGCTTCCATGGCCAAACAAGCCGAAGCCGAACGCGATCTCGACATCAAGAAAGCCAGCTATCTGGAAACGACAAAAAAGGCCCAAGCGCAAGCCGACAAGGCCTACGAAATTGAAACCAATCGCCAGCAACAAAGCGTTGTCACCGAACAGGTCCGCGTAATGCAAGTCGAGCGCGAAGCGCAAGTTAAGGTGCAGGAAGCCGAAATCGCTCGCCGCGAACGCGAACTTATCGCTACTGTTCTCAAAGGCGCCGAAGTCGAACGTCAACGCATTGAAACCATCGCCAACGCCGAACGCCAGCGCATGATCAGCGAAGCCGAAGGCCGCGCATCTTCGATCCGGGCTCAAGGTGAAGCCGAAGCCGAGATCATCTTCAAGAAGGGCGAGGCCGAAGCGCGCGCGATGAACGTCAAAGCAGAGGCTTTTCAGGAATACAACCAGGCCGCGGTCGTGGACAAACTCATAACCTCCTTGCCGGAAGTTGTCCGCGCACTCAGCGAGCCCCTCAGTAAGGTGGACAAAATCACCATCGTGTCCACAGGCAATGGCGATGCAGCCGGCGCTCACAAGATCACCGGTGACATCACCAAAATCGCAGCCCAGGTGCCCGCGCTCTTCGAAGCGCTCAGTGGCATGCAAATGTCGGAGCTGCTCGGCAAAGTCCGCCTGATCGGCGACAAAGGTCTGAAGCCGGAACAATCCAGTCCCGGTAAGGCATAACCGCATTCCGCCTGGGCAGGCCCACCGCCTGCCCTCGGCGCTTCGCTCCGCGGAGGGAAGGTCATGAGTTTGACAGTGCAACAAACGCGCGCGCTCGTACTCGGGGGAGCAATTCTGATGACCCTCACGCTGGCCGGCCTGGCATGGATGCAGATCCATACCATGCTCGCCCGTTGCAGTTCGCTGTTTTAGTTTTGCAGAATTTTCATGCAAGGAAGGGAGAACGACAATGGGACTTTTAGAACGAGTCAGCACCTTAATTCGGGCCAACCTCAACGACATGATTGACCGCGCCGAGGATCCCGAAAAAATGATCAAGCAGGTCATCCTGGACATGGAGAATCAATACCTACAGGTCAAAACGCAAGTCGCTGTATCCATCGCGGACCAGCACATCCTCGAAAAGAAACAGCGTGAGCAGGAAGGCACCGGAAAGGACTGGATGCGCAAAGCCGAAATCGCCGTCGACA
>Ga0209526_10003905_pt1 | contig 10143 bp, 12 predicted proteins | sample JacPinW_OM2H0_M1_FD_188566 | JGI IMG/M metagenome (GOLD analysis project Ga0209526, IMG submission 188566) | Forest soil microbial communities from Algoma, Ontario, Canada - Jack Pine, Ontario site 1_JW_OM2H0_M1 (SPAdes) (version 2) | ecosystem: Environmental > Terrestrial > Soil > Boreal... | reverse complement strand
CATGGACGATCTGCACCGGCATCTGTTCTCGGTGCTGATGGACCGGGAGTGGAAGCACGGCGTGGCGGCAGCCGTCGACGTGACGCTGCTGGGCCGCTTCTATGAGCGCTTCGCCGACCACGCCGTGGAAGTGGCGAGGCGCGTCATTTTCCAGGCCACCGGGAGCCTTCCCGACGAAGACACGAAACACACCCGGCCGCCTCGGCCAGAACCGGCCTGACTCGCCGGTCGAGGGTTAGCCGAAGCGGCCGGAGATGTAGTCCTCGGTCGCCTTCTGGGTCGGGTTGGAGAAGATCTTCTCGGTGTCGTCGATCTCGACCAGCCGGCCGGGTTTGCCCACGGCCTCCAGGTTGAAGAAGGCCGTCAGATCGCTCACCCGGGCGGCCTGCTGCATGTTGTGGGTGACGATGACGATGGTGTAGTCCTGCTTCAACTCGCTGATGAGCTCCTCGATGGCCATCGTCGAGATCGGGTCCAGCGCGGAGCACGGCTCGTCCATCAACAAGACGTCGGGTTGCACTGCGATGGCGCGCGCGATGCACAGGCGCTGCTGCTGACCGCCGGACAACCCGCCGCCAGGCTTGTCCAACCGATCCTTGACCTCGTCCCACAGGTTCGCGCCGCGCAGCGAGTATTCGGCAGTCTCGTCGAGCAGCTTGCGATTGCGCACTCCCTGCAGCTTCAATCCGGCGACAACGTTGTCACGAATTGACATGGCGGGGAACGGGTTCGGCCGCTGAAACACCATCCCGATCGCCCGGCGCACTCCGACCGGGTCGATACCGGGGCCGTAGATGTCTTGGTCGTCGAGCAGCACGCTGCCCTCGACCCGGGCGCCCGGGATCACCTCGTGCATGCGGTTGAGCGTGCGCAGCACGGTCGTCTTGCCGCAACCCGACGGACCGATGAACGCTGTCACGCTGCGGGGCAGAACCGACAGCGTCACATCCGCCACCGCCTTGAACGACCCGTAGTAGATGTTGACGGCTTTGAGGTCCAACCGCTTGGCCACTGGTGCTCCTGCCTACGACTTCCTGGGGGCATAGATCCTCGCGATCACCCTGGCCCCGACATTGATGATCGCGATCACCAGAATGAGGGTTAGCGCCGCACCCCACAACCGATCCGTCGCCACCGGGTTGACGCCCGCGCCCGCCGATGTCTGGTCGTACATCATGCCGGGCAGCGATCCCATGAACCCGCGGAAGATGTCGAAGTTTATCGACTGCGAATAACCGACGAGGATCAGAAGGGGCGCCGTCTCACCCATCACCCTGGCCACCGCCAGCATGATCCCGGTGATGATGCCGGACAGCCCGGTGGGAATGACCACGCTGGCAATGGTTTTCCACTTCGGGATCCCCAGCGCGTAGCTGGCCTCCCGCAGGTCCACCGGAACGATCCGCAGCATCTCCTCGGTGGCCCGCACGATCACCGGCAGCATCAACAAGACCAACGCCAACGACACCGCGAATTCGGAGCGGGGCAGCCCCAGCGTCGCCACCCACAGCGCGTAGACGAACAACGCCGCCACGATCGAGGGCACGCCGGACAGGATGTCGACCATGAACGTGGCCAGCCTGCCCAGCGGTGTGCTGCCACCGTATTCGACCAGATAGATCGCCACCATGATGCCGATCGGGACCGAGATGACGGCGCACACCAGTCCCTGTAGCAGGGTGCCGACGATCGCGTGGTAGGCGCCGCCACCGGCCACGAGCGCCGTCATACCGGCTTGCGAATGCGTCCACCACGCGGTGGAGCCAATCGCCTTGAGCCCCTTGGCGATTACCGAGCACAGCACCAACACCAACGGGATCACGGCGATCACCATCGACAGCGTCACCAACACCGTCGCGGCGTGGTTCGCGACCCGGCGGCGCCGGCCGAGATCGGAGAAGGCCCGCGCCTTGAGCGGACGGTCGAGCATCGAGGTCATGGGCCGCCCCTACGGCTCCCGGCGACGGCCCCGCGGGCCAGGGCGTCGACCAGGAAGGTGAGCACGAAGAGGACCAGCCCCGCGGCGATATAGGCCCCGGCCTTGTATCGGTCATCGAATTCCGACGCGGTGCCCGCGATCTTGGTCGCGAAGGTCGAGCCGCCGTCGAACAGCGACCACCCGAACGCGGCCTGGGTGCCCCGCAAGATGATCAGTAGCGCGACCGTCTCGCCCAGGGCGCGGCCCAGCCCCAGCATCGCGCCGCTGACGTATCCGGGTCGCCCGAACGGAAGCACGGTCGTCTTGACCACTTCCCAACGCGTCGCGCCGAGCGCCAGCACGGCCTCGATCTCGTCGTGCGGCGTCTGGACGAACACTTCCCGGGTGACCGCGGTGATGATCGGCAAAATCATCACCGCCAGCACGATCCCGCCCGTGAAGATGGTGCCGCCGCCGGCTACCGACGCGTTGCCGTTGGCGAACAGGAAGCACCAGCCGAGGCTGTGATTCAGCCAGGTGGCGACCGGCCGCAGTTGCGGCGCCAGCACGTACAGTCCCCACACCCCGTAAATGATCGAGGGAACCGCGGCAAGCAGATCGACCGCGTAGGCCAGCGGTCCGGCGACCCGACGCGGCGCGTATTGCGTGATGAACAGGGCAACGCCCAGGGCGATCGGCATGGCCAGGACCAAGGCGAACACCGACACGAACACGGTCACCTGCAGCAGCTCGAGGATTCCGAAGTGCATGGCCGCGGTGTCGGTGGTGACCCAGTTGCCGCCGTAGCTGAAGAAGTTCTCCTTGTTGCGCTTCAGGGCCGGTAGCGCACGCAACAACAAGAATCCGCCGATCGCCGCGATCAGAACGACGATCAAGACGCCGGAACCGCGTGCCAGCCAACGGAATATCCTGTCCCCCGCGCGCGGCTGGGCACGGCCCCAGGGGCTGATCGGTACGACCGGCGACTCCGGAAAGGGCGCGGCAACGACCGCACCCGAACCCGCTGCGGATGGGTTCGGCACTGAAGACCCTGTCACTGTGATCCCGTCACAGTTCTGCTGTCGCTCCCTGCGCCCACTGGTCACTGCATGGCATTGATCGCGGTAACCAATCGCTCCTTGACCTTATCGGGCAGCGGCACATAACCGGCGGACGTGAGGCCGGCCTGCCCATTGGTCGCGGCCACACCGAGGAACGACCTGATCGCCGCGGAGGTGTCCGGGTCGTAGCCCTTCGAGCACACGATCTCGTAGGTGGCCAGCACCAGCGGGTACGTGCCCGGCTGCTGGGCGGCGTACATCGGATTCAGATCGAGCACCAGATCGTTGCCATCGGCCACGAAGCCGGCCGCCTGGATGGCCTTGTTGGCCGTGTCGTTGGTGAGCGGCACCACGCCGTTGTCGGTGTCGATCAGGGCGTACGGCAAACCGGCTTGGTCGGCAAACCCCTTCTCGACATACCCGAGGGCCCCCGCTGTGACGCGCACGGCCTGGACCACCCCGGCCGACTTCGCGGCCCCTTCGCCGACGCCGCCCTGAAACTCCGTGCCCACACCTCGGGTCCAGCTCTGTGGCGCGGCGGCCGTCAGGTATTTCTGGACGTTGTCGGTCGTTCCGGACGAGTCCGCGCGGTAGATCGGCACGATTTTGGTATCGGGCAGCGCCACGCCGGGATTGAGCGCCACCAGTATCGGGTCGTTCCAGAGCGTGATCCTGCCGCTGAAGACCTTGGCCAGCGCGTCACTGCTGAGGACCAACTTCTGGACGCCCGGCAGGTCGTACACCAGCGCGACCGGGCCGAAGACCAGCGGCAGGTCCCAGGCCGGGTTGCCGTCACAGCGTTTGGCGGCCGGGTCGATCTGGTCGGCGACCAGCGGCGAGTCGGCTCCCGCGAAGTCGACATGGCCCGCGATGAACTGCTCGCGGCCGGCGCCCGACCCGGTCGGGTTGTATGACACACCCTTGCCCGGGCAGTACTGGCCCCACACCTGGTTGAAGAGCGACATTGCGTTTTGTTGAGCGGTCGAGCCCTCCGCCGTCAACCCGTTCTTTCCGCCGCAGGCCGCCGTGCCGGTGAGTCCCGAGATCGTGGTCGGCGAAGCGCCGCGGCGGTTGTCGTCGCTGCCGCAGGCGGTCAGCGTTGCACCGCAGATCGCCATCGCCAGCGCCATGATGGTCAGCGCCCTGCCCAAGCTGTCGAGCCTCACCGATCTCGCTTTCTGATGCATTCCGGGACGCGTGCGGGCGCCGCTGGCACTTCCCCAGCGAAGGTTGCCGAGTCACCGCGAAAATATGCGCCGATACAGCCCACAGAAGCCGGTAGAGATGAATGCAATATGAACACTCAGCGCCCCCGGCTTAGGTCAGCCGGGCGCTGGCGCGTAGGCGGTGTCGACGCTGTAGGTGGTGAAGCCCAGGCGCTCGTACGTCCGCACCGCGGCGATGTTGTCGGACTCCACGTAGAGCATCACCGTCGGTTCGGCCGAACCGGAAAGCCGGCGTGCCAGGTACTGAATTCCGATGGCCGTCAACGTCTGCCCCAGACCCCGGCGCTGCGCCGAGGGGTCGACGCCGAGGACATAGACCTCACCCAGGCCAGGTCGGTCGGGGTGCACCTTGGTCCAGTGGAAGCCCAGTAGTCTGCCCGCTTCATCGCTATCGGGCGCGCCGAACGCCAGGAACAAACCCGCCGGGTCGAACCAGGGTTCGCTGAGCCGTTCCGCCAGATCCACTTCGGTCCAGCCGCCCTGTTCGGGGTGGTAGGCGAAGGCGGCGTTGTTGACGCGCAGCAGCTCGGCGTCGTCCCCCGTGCCCTCGTAGGTACGGATTCCCACTCCCGGGACGGGCGGCACCGAGTCGCCGGTGTCACGCAGCGTGCGTCGCATCTGGACCAGCTCGCGCACCGGGACCAGTCCGAGCGCGAAGGCGGTCGCCCGGGCCGGCTCCAGGGTGCCGTGCGCCCAGAATTGGTTGCTCCCGGCGGTCTTGGCCATCGCGGCGCGTCCCATCGCCGCGCCGATACCGCGCCGGCGGGCCTGCGGGTGCACCACCAGTTCGGCCATCACCGCGGCGCCGTCGCGGGGCGGGCTGAGATTGAGGTAGCCGGCGATCGTTCCCGGTCGGCTACCGGTGACCAGCAGATGCTCGGTGCGGTCGTGCCCGAGTTCGCGCAGCACCTGTTCGCCGACGGGCGCTACCCCGTCGAAATGGGTTGCCGCCGAGACGAGTTCGCGCACCGCCTGCTGCTCGTCGGCGGTCAGAGCGGAGCGCCACTCGGGAGCGCTCACTGACTGCGTAGCGGGTCGCCCAGCGGGTTTTGCAGTTCCTCGGAGTCGGGCTCGGCGTCGTCGGTCTCGTCGGGCTCGGCAATCGGCGCTCGGCCTCGCGCGGGCCGGACCGCCTTGTACCCCACGTTGCGTACCGTGCCGATCAACGCCTCGTACTCGGGGCCGAGTTTGGCCCGAAGCCGACGTACGTGGACGTCGACCGTGCGGGTGCCGCCGAAGAAGTCGTAGCCCCACACTTCGTGCAGCAGCTGTGCGCGGGTGAACACCCGGCCGGCGTGCTGGGCCAGGTACTTCAGCAATTCGAACTCTTTATAAGTGAGGTCGAGCGGGCGGCCCCGCAGTCTCGCGGTGTAGGTGCCCTCGTCGATCACCAGCTCGCCGAGGCTCACCTTGCCGGCGCTCTCCTGGTCGGCCAGCCCGCCGCGGCGGCCGACGACCAGCCGTAGCCTCGCGTCGATCTCGGCGGGCCCGGTGCTGGGCAGCAGGATCTCGTCCAGGCCCCAGTCGGCGTTAACAGCCACCAAGCCGCCCTCGTTCACCACCACCACCGCCGGGATCGAGCGGCCCGTCGAACTCAGCAACCGGCACAGCCCACGCGCTGCGGGCAGGTCAAGTCGCGCGTCGACGATCAGTACGTCGGCGCTACCTGCTTCCAGCAGGGCGGAAACGTCGGGCGGCGCTGTGCGCACGGTGTGCGCCAACAGCGACAACGACGGCAGGACCACGTCCGGATGCGGCTCCGCGGTCAGTAGTAGTAGATCCAACAAGCCCCTCCAGCGTCGTGGGAAAGGCGTCTCCCAAATTCATGGCGAGGTGTGAAGTCTATCGGCCAGGTTATTTAACGATAGCGTGAACCCTGGTCTTCAGTGCGGTGACGATGCAGACCGGATCGGTCTGAGGTGGGGGCACCCCCAGCCGCGGAGCGGCGAGGGGGCGAACCGGGCAATCGGATCCAGTGCGGTGACGACGGCGGGGTACGCCACAATATGCGGATGCGTAAGGTGCTGGTCACTGCCGTAGCGGTGTTGCTGGCCGTCGTGATCGTGCTCGTGGGAGCCGCGGGTGTCGACTTCGGGACCACCATTTACGCCGAGTATCGACTGGCTCGGACGGTGCGGCAGGCGGCAGACCTGGGTTTCGATCCATTCGTCGCGATCCTCGGCTTCCCAGTGATCCCGCAAGCGATGCGCGACCACTACGACGAGGTGGAAATCAAGGCCGGCGCAGTGGACCGTCCAGTGATCGGGAAAGCCGCGCTGGAGGCGACCATGCATTCGATCGACTTAACCGACACGTCGTGGCTGATCCGACCCGGCGCCAAGCTTCGGGTCGGCACGCTGGAGAGCCGGATCATCATCGACTCGCTGCATCTTGGCCGCTACATGGGGATCCGCGATCTCATGGTCGAGGCGCCGCCGCAGGAGACCAACGACGCGACCGGCGGTACAACCGAATCGGGGATCTCGGGCAGCCACGGTCTGGTGTTCACCGGCACCCCGAAGTCGGCTCACTTCGACAAGCGGGTCAGCGTGGCCGTGGACCTGTCGATGGCCGGCGACGACAACGCCACGCTGGTGTTCACCCCTATCGGTGTGCTGACCGGCCCGGACACCGCCAACCAGAAGGTTCCCGACGACAAGCGCGACGCGGTGCTGGCCGCATTCGCCGGCAAGCTGCCCGACCAAAGACTTCCGTTCGGGGTAGCGCCGACGAGTCAGGGCGCCCGTGGCTCCGACGTGATCATCGAGGGCATCACCAAGGGATTAACCATCACGCTCGACGGGTTTAACCCGGCATGATTCCCTCGATCCTGGCGGTCGTCGTTGCGCTGGTACTGGCAGCCGTCGTCGGCTGGCTGCTGACCCGGCGTACCGGCGCCGTCCGGCCGACCGATTCTCGGGCGGCTGGCGACGTGGACACCACCGACTTGGGCCTGTCCGATGACGGGCCTACCGTCGTGCATTTCAGTGCGCCATGGTGCTCGCCGTGTACCCACGTGCGCCGCGTGGTTACCCAGGTGTGTGACGACCTTGGTGACGTCGCGCACGTGGAAATCGACATGGACGCCAATCCGGCCGCCGCGCGACGTCTTTCAGTTTTATCGCTGCCCACTACATTTATCTTCGATGCGCAGGGGCGTCAGCGATACCGCGCCGCAGGTGTGCCGAAAGCCGATGACCTGCGGTCGGCGTTGACTCCGCTGTTGGCTTGATGGTGTGGCCATTGGGTAAGCTGTCCGACGTGTCCGCCCGCGTTGAGCTCCTGCTCACCAAGCGCCGCGCAGTCGATCTGTGCCGCGTCGCGGGTTGCTGCTGTTGTTGTTGTAGTTGCTGAGTAGCCGCGCTTTCTCGCGCCGCGCTCGGAGCAGCCAGGACCAAACACCATGGCGCGCGTCCCCCATACCCCTGCACAGAGCAGCTAGGAGCACCATCATGTCGAGCACCAGCACCATCGACCAGGTCGATGTTCGCGGGCCCCGATTCGCCGCCTGGATCACCACTGGTGTGCTGGTGATCACTCTGATCGTTTCGGGAATCAGCTCGCCGGCCGCCGCGGTCATTCTGGGCCTGCAGGCCGTCGTCTTCGCGATCGGCGCCGTGGCCGGCCCGCGCCGTCATCCCTACGGAGTGGTGTTCGCCAAAGTGGTGGCCCCGCGGCTGGGACCGGTCCGCGGGCGTGAGCCGGTGCCGCCGCTGAAGTTCGCCCAACTGGTCGGCCTGGTCTTCGCGGTCATCGGCACGGCCGGATTCGCCGCCGGCGCACCCCTGGTCGGCCTGATCGCCACCGGTGCAGCGCTGGTGGCGGCGTTCCTCAACGCAGCTTTCGGGATCTGCCTGGGCTGCCAGCTCTACCCGCTCGTCGTGCATCTGAAGCCCACCGCCAGGACTTCTGAGCCCGCATAACGCGTCTTCGTCCTAGCTGATCGAAAGGATCCCCCACATGGCACGCTCCGACGTCCTGGTCTCCGCCGACTGGGCCCAGAGCAACCTCGATGCCGACCACGTCGTCTTCGTCGAGGTCGACGAGGACACCAGCGCCTACGACGGCGGCCACATCGCCGGCGCGGTCAAGCTGGACTGGCGTACCGATCTGCAAGACCCCGTCCGGCGTGACTTCGTCGACGCCCAGCAGTTCTCCAAGCTGCTGAGTGACCGCGGCATCGCCAACGACGACACCGTGATCCTCTACGGCGGCAACAACAACTGGTTCGCCGCCTACGCGTACTGGTATTTCAAGCTGTACGGCCACGACGACGTCAAGCTGCTCGACGGTGGCCGGAAGAAATGGGAACTCGACGCGCGGCCGCTGTCGACCGAGACGGTGAACCGGCCCGCGACGTCGTACACCGCCAAGGCGCCTGACAACAGCATCCGGGCGTTCCGCGACGAGGTGCTCGCCGCGATCAACGTGAAAAACCTGGTCGACGTGCGCTCCCCCGACGAGTTCTCGGGCAAGATCCTCGCGCCGGCCCATCTGCCGCAGGAGCAAAGCCAGCGGCCGGGCCACATCCCCGGCGCGATCAACGTGCCGTGGAGTAAGGCCGCCAACGAGGACGGCACCTTCAAGTCCGACGACGATCTGGCCAATCTCTACGCCGACGCCGGTTTGGACGGGTCGAAGGAGACGATTGCTTATTGCCGAATCGGTGAGCGGTCGTCGCACACCTGGTTCGTCTTGCAGGAACTGCTCGGCCGCAAAAACGTCAAGAACTACGACGGCAGTTGGACGGAATACGGCTCCCTGGTGGGCGCCCCGATCGAGTTGGGAAGCTGATATGTGCTCTGCACCAAAGCAAGGACAGACGTTGCCAGCCAGCGTCGACCTGGAAAAGGAGACGGTGATCACCGGTCGGGTTGTCGATGGTAACGGCCAGGCCGTTGGCGGCGCGTTCGTGCGCCTGCTGGACTCCTCCGACGAGTTCACCGCGGAGGTCGTCGCGTCGGCCACCGGCGACTTCCGGTTTTTCGCCGCACCCGGATCCTGGACGCTGCGCGCGCTGTCGGCGGCTGGTAACGGTGACGCGGTGGTGAACCCGTCGGGCGCCGGGATCCACGAGGTCGACGTCAAGATCGCCTGACCGGTCTCCCCGACGAGTCCCAGCATCGTTGGCGAACTAAACTCGTTGCCGTGGTTTTGTTCTTCGAGATCATGCTGGTCGCCGCAGTAGTGGCGATCTCCTGGTTCGCGCTGTACACGCTGTATCGGCTGATCACCGACGAGTCGTGAGTGAGGCTGAAGGCCCGGAAAGGCCCGACGAGTTGGTCCACCCGCCTGGTTCCGGGGACCGTGCCGTGGCCGCAGCCGCCCAACGCGCCAAGGTGACCGCTGCTCGCAACATCCCGGTCTTCGACGACCTGCCTGTTCCCGCTGACACCGCGAACCTGCGCGAAGGCGCCAACCTAAATGACGCCCTGCTGGCTTTGCTTCCGCTGGTTGGCGTGTGGCGCGGCGAAGGAGAGGGCCGCGGAGCCGACGGCGACTACCGGTTCGGGCAGCAGATCGTCGTCTCGCACGACGGCGGCGACTATCTCAACTGGGAAGCACGGTCCTGGCGGCTTACCGATTCGGGCGACTACCAAGGACCCGACTTGCGGGAAACCGGCTACTGGCGCTTCGTGAACGACCCCCACGACCCGAATGAGTCACAGGCCATCGAGTTGCTGCTGGCGCACTCCGCCGGCTACGTCGAGCTGTTTTACGGGCGGCCGCTCAACCAGTCGTCGTGGGAATTGGTCACCGATGCCTTGGCCCGCAGCCGGTCTGGTGTGCTGGTCGGCGGCGCTAAGCGGCTCTACGGCATCGTCGAGGGCGGCGACCTGGCCTATGTCGAAGAACGGGTGGACGCCGACGGGGGGTTGGTGCCGCACCTGTCGGCGCGGCTCTCGCGGTTCGCCGGCTAGCACGCTCGTAGCTGCAG
>Ga0209526_10003904_pt1 | contig 10145 bp, 14 predicted proteins | sample JacPinW_OM2H0_M1_FD_188566 | JGI IMG/M metagenome (GOLD analysis project Ga0209526, IMG submission 188566) | Forest soil microbial communities from Algoma, Ontario, Canada - Jack Pine, Ontario site 1_JW_OM2H0_M1 (SPAdes) (version 2) | ecosystem: Environmental > Terrestrial > Soil > Boreal... | reverse complement strand
CAGGCCTCCCCCACGGGCCCCCTCCCGCAAAGTGGCCTGAGATGTGGGGGGCGGGACTCACTCGGGGCGGGGGACCCGCCCCTATCTAGTGACGTTATTTCTCCCTCCCCCGCAAGGGAGGGAAACCTGTCGCCGAGCTCAGCCAGGATGGACGTTAAGGTGCGTTGCGGCGGCCGCGCATACTTTTTTTGTGACGGAGCTGCGGTCGACTGGGCGCCGGAAGGCTGACCACATCCGGATCAATGTCGAAGAGGACGTCGACGGAAAGGGGGTCGACGCGGGCTTCGACCAGCTGCGGTTCCTCCACTGTGCGCTCCCCGAGATGGACCTGGCCGAGGTGGACACGGGCTGCGAGCTCTTCGGCCGGCGGCTGGGGGCGCCGCTGCTGATCTCCTGCATGACCGGCGGCACCGCCGACGCCGGCCGCATAAACGGCCGGCTGGCCGAGGTGGCGCAGGCTTTCAGACTCCCCATGGGCCTCGGCTCCGGGCGGATCCTCCTCGAGCACCCGGAGGCGCTGCCGACTTTTCAGGTCCGGCGCCTCGCGCCGGACGTGCCGCTTCTCGCCAACCTGGGTGCGGTGCAGCTCAACCGCGGCGTCTCGGTGGACGATTGCCGGCGTTTGCTGGACCGGCTGGAGGCTGACGCGCTGGTCCTTCACCTGAACCCGCTTCAAGAGGCCCTCCAGCCGGAGGGCGACACCGCCTTCAGCGGTCTGCTCGAGAAGATCGCCGGGCTCTGCCGCCTGCTGGGTAGCCCCGTGGTTGTCAAGGAGGTGGGCTGGGGACTGGCTCCCGACGTGGTCCGTGCCCTGCTCTCAGCAGGTGTCTCGGCGGTCGACGTCGCCGGAGCGGGTGGGACCTCCTGGAGCGAGGTCGAGAGCCACCGGATGGCGGAACCCTGGCGTGCACGCGTGGCCAGAGCCTTCGCCGGCTGGGGACTGCCAACGGCTCAGGCCCTTCGGCTTGCCCGGGAGGCCGCCCCCGACGCTCTCATCTTCGCCAGCGGCGGCATTCGCAACGGCCTCGACGTGGCCAAGGCCGTGGCTCTGGGGGCCGACCTGGCAGGCATCGCCGGTCCCTTCTTGCGTGCCGCCGTGGCTGGTGCGGAAGATGCCCACGGACTGGCGCGCGAAGTGGTCGAGGTACTCCGGATCGCCATGTTCTGCGCCGGCTCCCGCACCCTGCCCGACCTCAGGACCGTCCCCTTGCTGGACAGCCGCGACCCGTAGCGCGACGCATCTCGCCCAAATCTCTCTGGCTCAGCTCGGTTGCATCGTTGCTGAGAATATTTTTAGCCTAGGAATGAGATGCCGATGAACACGAACCACTCGCAGGAGGCTGCCCGCGCGGCGGTCGAGGACGACCGTCTTCTCGAGGGCGAGGACCCCGCGACCACGCACTCCGAGGATGCGCGCCGCTGGATGGCCGCCTACACGGAGCTCCTCGCCTTCAAGGAGGGCGTGCTGGTCCGAACCAGGCGGGCCGTGGAGGACCTCGGCCGCGACTCGGCGCGGGAGATCGCGAACACCGACCTGACCATCCTCATCGAGGAGAGAGACCGGTTCCGCCGGCGCCTGGAGTTCTGGCAGCGGCGGGTAAGAGACCTGGGCGGCGGGATCGACTTCGACTACGACGTCAGGATCATCCGGCACCAGGGCGGCGCCATCCGGCTCAGCCGGCGAGAGGCGGAGCTCCTGACGTTTCTCCTCGAGCATCCAGCCCAGAGCTTCACACCGCGGGAGCTGGCCGACCAGGCCTGGCTGGCACCAAACCTGTCCGCGGAGCAGGTCCGGAACTACGTGGTGCGGCTTCGGCGCAAGCTCTCGGGCGCCGACCTGCCCTGCACCCTGATCAGCGAACCGGGGACGGGCTACTCCCTCAAGTGGAGCTGAGCCCGTCCCGGTCCCGGCCCGCGATTATCAGGAAGTCTGCGAGCCTCTGACCCGGTCCGCGGCACGTGCGCCACGGGTCTCCTCACGTCCCTCTCCCGGACTTGCCACTGCGCCTCCGGTCTCCGGCTCGCCCATCAGCATTCGGTTCAGCACCGCTCCGAGCAGGATGAACTGGCAGATGAAGAAGAGCCAGGTGGCGAGGAGGAAGAAGAGCGCGAAGGCGGCCCCGTAGGTGTTGAAGCCGTGAACGAGTTTGGCGTACAGCGGAAACGCGAGCGTGACGATCTCCATAAGGATGCCGGCCAGCAGCGCCCCGGGCAGGATCTGTGTCAGCGTGAAGGTGCGGTTGGGCACGATGCGATAGATCGCCGCCACCATAGTGGTCATCACCACCACCCCCAGCACCGGTCCGAGGAACTTCACTCCGGAGCCCAGCACCGCCACCAGCGAGTTGGAAAGCACGGCCAGCAGGATGCCGACCAGAAAGACGGCCATCATCGCGAGCGCCATCAAGCGCTGACGCGCGAAGTCGCGTTGCTTGGCGCCGAACATCTCGCCCAGTGCGAACTCCATGGCTACGAAGAGCCCGGTACCACTCCAGAGGAGTCCGACGATGGAAATAATGCCCAGCACCCCTGAACCCTTCTGGGCTCCTTTCAGCACTTGAGCAAGCTCGTCGTGAGCGTTCGCGGGAAACACGCCCAGGAGAGTTGATTGCGCCTTGGCCATGAGGCCCGGGTCGCGGACCACCAGCCCCAGGATCGCGAGCAGGCCGAGCATCAGCGGAAACATGGTCATGAAGGAGTTGAAGGCAAGACCGGCGGCGTAGTTGCCGGCCTTGCTCTCTCCGTATGCCGTTGCCAGCCTGCCCGGAAAGGAAGTCTTCAGCCGCTCCAGCGTGGCTTTCACAGGAATTCCCCCGCTGTCATACCCAGGTCATGCCTGGGTTCGCGACCGGGCTTCCTGCGCCGCCTGCGTGGCGTTCTCGCGAGCGCTGTCTGCCAGGTCGCTGGCGTGCTGGCTGCCGCTTTCCTTTGCCGTCTGGGAAGCGGTCTCCGCTACGTCCTTGGCCACCTCCTGGCCGCGGCTCAGCGCCTCCTGTCCGGTCTCCATCACCCTCGACTTGACGGCGTCGGAGGCCTCGCCCAGACGCTCGTCCTCGGTCCGGGTGGAAGGCAGGACCAGGCCCACGATGAATCCGACCGCGACTGCCCCGATGGCGAAACCGAGCGGGTTCTCCCGGACGATCCCCGCCGCGCGGCGGGTCCGGTCCTTCACCTGCTCGCCCGAGGGCGCCCGATCCGCGATGTCGGAGACGCGGTCGCCGGTGCCGGAGAAGAACTCGTTTACGCGCCCGGTGACCCGGTCGCGCCTATCGGTGATGGCGTCGCCCACCCGGCTCTTCACGTCCGCCTTGTAGCTGAGAGCGTCGATCCGATCTCCGATCCGTTCGCGGCGGTCCTCTATTTCTCTCTCGATGGCGTCCGGGTCTTTGCCCATTCGATGTCCTCCTTGATGGTTTGTTGTGTCCGTTCAGGTGTCGGAGGCAGCCCCTTTTCCAGTTGCTGCCGGCCGACCAGATAGAGCACGAGCGCGATGATTCCGTAGACCACGGCGACGATCAGCGCCGCTGTCCACACCGGCATGGCGAGGGCCAGGGCGGCGATGATGCAAGCGGTGAGCGCCCCGAGGGCATAGAGGGCGACGAGGCCGGCCGCGCCCAGCTCGCCGATACCGATACCGGCCCGCTTGCCCTTCTCGGTGAGCTCTGCCCTGGCCAGGTCGAGCTCGGCCCTTACCAGGTTGCTGACCTCCTCGGCGAGCTCCTTGACGATCTCGCCGGTTGGCAGGTGCCGGAGGTCGGCGGGTTCCTGTCTCTCCATCACTCGCTACCCCCGGGGCGGGTAGGTGCCGCCCGCCACGGGTGCCGGGGACTCGTAAGCGCCGGCACCCGTCGTGGTGGGCGCCGGAGACCCGTAAGCCGTGCTGCCGTAGTCGGTGCGGGCAGGCAGCCGGGTGCCGTCGTGTCCGCCGCCCTCATAGCGCCGGCGGCCGGACGCCTTGATGAACCGTGCCGCGGCGACGCCAAGGGCAATCCCTGCCGCCGCAACCACCCAGGGCTGACGGCGACCGAAATCCTCGACGTCTCTGATGATCCGGTCCGCGTCGGCCTCGCGAAGGTACTGGCCAAGCTGTTCGGTCTTCTCAGCCGCCTGGTGCGCAAGCTGTGCGGGCAGGTCGTTTCCCTGGTCTCGCAGCTGCTCTCCCATTGATCGCATCGCGTCGCTGACCGACCCCACCTGCTCGCCGGCCTGGGTTGACCGCGTGTCAAGCTGGTCGCGTACGCGATCCTGTACGGTGTCGCCGACCTCGCGGGCCTTGTCGGACACCTGCTGGGCCTGGTCCTTTATCGCCTCCGTGGCGCCCTGGGACTGGCCTTCCGTGGTCCCGTAGTCCATACGTCTCTCCTCATGTGTCACATCTGTCGCCGCCTCGTGGAAGCGCGCGTGAATGCTTTGCGGGGGGCTCGTCCATCTTGTTTACCGGCCGCCTTTACTGATATGCAAGTACTCACGAAAACAGGCAATAGTTGCGCAATAAAAAATGCCAGGAAATCTCTCCCTTCCCTATGCGGGGGAAGAGGGATTCCAACGACGGATTGCTCGTCTTCGGACGCGGCGCCACGTAACATGCGTACCGCATGTCGGCGTCCGCCTAGGAGGTTTGACCGGTGAAAGACAAGGTTCAGGGCAAGGCGGAGGAGCTGAAGGGCAAGGTCACGGGCGACCGGGCCACCGAGCTCAAGGGGAAGGCGCGCCAGGCCGTGGGCGAGGCGAAGCGGCTGGCGCGGGACCTCGAAATCGACACCGGCCGGGAGCGGACCGAGGCAGTCGAAGCCACCGAGACCAAGCCTGAGCCTGAGACCGATCCCAGGCCGGGCCGGCCGACCGACCCCTGAGCTTTCGTTCGGAGGCGACCCTGATGATGACGATCGTGACCCACGTCCATGTCAAAGAAGGCGCCGAGCCGGAATGGGACGCCGCCATGCGCCAGCGGCTGGAGGCCGCCCGCGAGAAGCCTGGCTGGGTCGCCGCTCAGCTGATGCTGCCGCTGGACAACCTCAGCAAGCGCATCATCGTCGGCACCTGGCAGACGCGCGCCGACTGGGAGGCGTGGCACACCGACGAAGCCTTCACCGAGACCCGCAAACGCCTCGAGGGTCTCGAGTCAGGCCCCCCCGAACACTGGTGGCACGAGGTAATCCTCGACTCAAGGCGCTAGAGATGAAACAAACGTCCCTCCCCCACACGGGGTCCACACGGGGAGGGAATCCCTTCCGTCCTTCTTAGAGGCGCTCCTGGACTATCTCGGTGAGGGCCTGGATGAAGTCGGGGCGGTCGTTGAAGGAGGGGGTGCGGCGCAACTCCAGGCCGTGTTCGCGCGCGAACGCCTGGGCCTCCACGTCCAGGTCGTAGAGGATCTCCAGGTGGTCGGCCACGAAGCCGATCGGGCAGACGAGCACGCGCCGGGCGCCCGAGCGCTGGACCGCCTGCAGGAGGTCCGGTCCCAACCAGGGCTCCCCGGTGGTGCTGGCAGACTGGAAGGCGAACTCCCACGGCGGCAGTGAGATGCCCTCCGCGACCAGCCGGCAGCTCTCCAGCAACCTCTCGTCGTAGCGATCACCCTCGGCCACTATCCGCGCGGGCAGGCTGTGCGCAGTGAAGAAGAGACGGTCGGGCTGGTAGTCCTGGAGCGCTTCGGCGAGGATCGAGCGGACGGCGGCGATAAACGCCGGGTGGTCGTGAAACCCCTGCAGGAAGTCCAGCTCTCCACTCCAGGCCTCGCGCAGCGCCCGCTCGTACGCACCCAGGCTCATCTGGGCGTAGTGGGGTGCCAGGGTGAGCCCGACCAGCTTGCCGACACCGCAGGCCTCCGCCTCCCGCGCCCCCTCCGCGATGAAGGGCCGGGAGTGCTTCATGCCCACGAAGGCGGGCAGGCCGAGTTGGCGACCCAGGGCGGCGGCCTGCCGCCGAGTGATGTCGTCGAGCGGAGAGCCGCCGATGGCGCGGTAGCGCCCCTGCAGCTCCTCAAGCGCTTCCGGCGAGGGCGGACGCCCGCCGCGGATGTGGGTGAAGTAGGGCTCGATCTCCTCCTCCGTCCGGGGGCTTCCGTACGCCATGCAAAGGATCCCGGTCGTCTCAGACATGGACGGCCACTCCCTCGTGCACCGTCTCGACGAGCAGCTGCAGGTTCTCCAGGGGCGTCTCAGGCAGCACGCCGTGCCCAAGGTTGAAGACGTGGCCCGGGCGGCCGCCGGCTCGCCGCAGCACGTCCCGGGCGCGAGCCCGTACCAGCTCGGACGGCCCCAGCATCACCGCCGGGTCCAGGTTCCCCTGGACGCCCCGATCGAAGCCGATCCGCTCCCAGCCCACGTCCAGCGGCACCCGCCAGTCCAGGCTGACCAGGTCGGGGCCGGTGTCCACTATCGCCTCCAGCAGGCCGGCGGTCCCCGTGCCGAAGTGGATCCGCGGCACCTGCAGGGACTCGGTCGCCGCCATCACCGCCCTGGTGTGCGGCGCCACCCGCTCCGTGTAGTCCTCCACTGCCAGCGCGCCCACCCAGCTGTCGAACAACTGGAGGGCGGCAGCCCCGGCGTTCACCTGGGCGGACAGGTAACCCGCCATGGTGGCGGCAAGCTTGCTCAGAAGCTCTTCGAAGGCCCGAGGTTCGTGGTACATGAACCGCTTGGTCAGCTTGAAGTCCCTGCTCGGCCGGCCTTCGATCAGGTAGCTGGCCAGCGTGAAGGGAGCGCCCGCGAAGCAGACCACGGGAACCGGTGACTGCTGGACGACCAGCCTGATCGCGGTGATCACCTGCGGGGCCGCCTCCTCTCCGTCGGGCACCCGCAGACGGTCGACGTCCCCGGCGCTCTTGACCGGCTCGGCGATCACCGGTCCCACGTCCTCGACCAGCTCGAAGTCGACTCCCATTCCGCGCAGCGGCAGCATGATGTCGGCGAACATCACCGCGGCGTCGACGCCCAGCCGGCGGACCGGCTGCAGCGTGACCTCGGCACAGAGGTCCGGCTGCGCGACGATGTCCAGGAGGGTGTAGCGCTCTCGCAGAGCCCGGTACTCGGGCAGTGACCGGCCCGCCTGGCGCATCAGCCAGATTGGCGTGGCGTCCACCGGCCGCCCACGGGCGGCGTCGAGGAAGCGGCTCACGGGCACGCCGCCTCCAGCGTCAGTTCCACGTCCTCCGCGGTGTGCGCCGCGGATACGAACCAGGCCTCGTACTGCGAGGGCGGGATCAGCACGCCGCGATCCCGAAGGCGGCGGTGAAGGGCGGCGAACTCCTTCTCGTCCGAGGCGAAGACGGTCAGCAGAGAGCCGACGCGAGCCACCCGACCGGCGGAAGCCAGCCCCTGCTCCAGGGCAGCGCCCAGCTGCTCCAGGCGTCCATACAGCACGTGGTCGAGCTGGTTCAAGGTCGCTTCGCCGGCCGCCATCGCCAGCGGGTGGCCGGAGAGGGTCCCGGCCTGGTAGACCGGTCCGGCAGGCGCAACCAGGTCCAGCAGCTCAGCCCGACCTCCGTAGACCCCCACCGGCAGGCCCCCGCCGACCACCTTGCCGAGCAGGGTCAGGTCCGGAGTCACCCCGTAGAGTTCCTGGGCGCCCCCGCGGCCGACCCGGAACCCGGTGATCACTTCGTCGAACACGAGCAGGGCGCCATGGGCGTCAGCCAGCTCGCGCAGGCCGGCCAGGAAGCCACGCGCCGGCGGGACCACACCCACGTTGGCGGCGACGGGCTCGACGATGATCGCCGCCACCTGGCCGCGATGGGCTTCCAGCTGGGCGGAGGTGGAGTCGAGATCGTTGTAGCGCGCGAGTAGGGTGGTGGCGGCCACCGCGGCGGGGACACCCGCGCTGGCCGGCAGCCCCAGCGTCGCCAGCCCCGAGCCCGCCTTTGCCAGCAGCGAGTCGGAGTGCCCGTGGTAGCCGCCCTCGAACTTCAGGACCAGGTCCCGGCCGGTGGCCGCGCGGGCCACCCGGAGGGCGCTCATCGCCGCCTCCGTCCCCGAGCTGACGAAGCGAAGCCGCTCGACGGCCGGCATAGCCTCTGTGATCAATCGCCCGAGCCGCACCTCCGCCTCGGTGGTGGCGCCGAAGGGACCCCCTCGGGCGATCGCGCTCTCAAGTGAAGCGACAACGGCCGGATGGGCGTGGCCCAGGATCAGGGGGCCGAAGGCGCCCACCCAGTCCACGTACTCGCGGCCGTCCGCGTCCCAGACGTGACCGGCCCGGCCGCGGTCGATGATCGGAGGTTCTCCGCCCACCGCACGGTAGGCGCGGACCGGGCTGTTCACCCCGCCCGGAAAGAGCCGGGCCGCCTCCTGCCGGATGGCGTCGCTGGTGGCGGCCCTCATGCCCCCAGCAGCCTGGCGATCTCGGAGGGCGACCTGTGGATGCCGGTCAGGATCGGGAAGTCGCGCAGCGTGGAGCGCCGGCTCTCGGTGCTCCGCAGCGCGCGCACCAGCTCTCCGAAGGCCGCCAGGTCGTCGGTCTCGTAGGCGACCAGGAAATCCTGGTCGTCGATTCCGAAGGAGTAGGCGAGCAGCTGGCGGACCTGCGGGTAGTCATGCCCCACCCGCATGTGCTCGTTCATGATGCCCTGGCGCGCCTCCTTGCCCAGGAGGTACCAGTCGGAGGTCTTGGTGAACGGGTACACGATCAGGTAGCGAGACCGCTCTCCGCTGAACAGTGACTGCTCCTGGAGGGTGGGCTTCTTCACGTACTGGGACGGTTGAATTAGTCCCAACAGGCTCTCGCTGACGCGCAGCCAGGGGCCGATGCCCGTCCGCAGCGCCGCGGCGGCCGCCTCCTCCAGCTGCTCCAGAGTGGGGCTCAAGCGCCAGAGGAGCAGGTCCGCACCCGGGTGAAGGCCGATCATCGAGTAGCAGTGGGTGGTGACGCCGGGAACCTGGAGGGCCTGCTCGAAGGCTCGGGCGTCTGCGCAGCGCTCCGCCTCGGGCAGCCTTCGCCACGCCGGATCGAGACCCAGGGCCAGCGCCTGCACAAAGGGGGCCTCGGTCACCGTGGGTCCTCGGCCAGCCACCTGGCCACGTCGGCGGCGAGGTAGGTCATGATCACGTCCGCGCCGGCGCGCCGGATGGCGGTCAGGGTCTCCAGCGCCGCCGCCCGGCGGTCGAGCCAGCCGCGCTGGGCGGCAGCCTCCAGCATCGCGTACTCGCCGCTCACCTGATAGGCGGCCAGCGGCAGCTGGAAGTGCTCACGGGCCCGCGCCAGCAGGTCGAGCGAGGTGATGGCGGGCTTCACCATGAGAATGTCGGCGCCCTCGCGGGCGTCCAGCTCCATCTCGCGCAGGGCCTCGCGCCCGTTGGCGGAGTCCATCTGGTACGAGCGCCGGTCACCGAAGGCGGGGGTGGAGCCGGCCGCTTCCCGGAAGGGACCGTAGAGCGCCGAAGCATGCTTGGAGGCGTAGGCCATGATCGCGGTCCCGGTGTGCCCGGCGGCATCCAGGCCGGCCCGGAGCGCCCCGACCTGGCCGTCCATCATGGCGCTGGGTGCGACCAGGTCGGCGCCGGCCTCGGCGTAAGCCAAAGCGGCTTCCGCGAGCAGGGGCAGGCTGCGGTCGTTGTCCACCTGCTGCCCGTCGAGGACGCCGCAATGCCCGTGGCTCGTGTACTCGCAGAGACACACGTCCGCGACCAGGACCAGGGGAAGGTCCGCGTCACGGAACCGGCGCAGCGCCGCGGGGACCGGACCGTCGGGGTCGGCCGCGCCACGACCCTCCTCATCCTTGGAGTCGGGGATTCCGAAGAGCAGCAGGCCTCCGACTCCCGCCGCCGCAAGCTCCCTGGCCTTCTCTAGCGCCAGGTCGGGGCTCAGCCGGGAGTGGCCGGCCAGGGACGGGATCGGCTCCTCACGGCCGCTCCCGGGCACCACGAAGAGCGGCGCCACCAGTTGCCGGGCGACGAGCCGTGTCTCGCGGACGAGCGCGCGGGTCGCGGGCGTGGCGCGCAGCCGCCGCGGCCGCTCGACGCCTGGGACCTCGCCGGTTCGAACGCTGTCGGGTACCAGCTCACGCAGCATGTTGGATCACCTCCAGAAGTCCTTCAACGGTGGGCCGATCGGCCTCGGCCGCGACCTCGAACCCGTGCTCGGCGGCCACCTCGGTGGTGGCGGGCCCGATGGTGATGGCGAGAAGCCGGCGCGGATCCGCGTCCGCG
>Ga0209526_10003903_pt1 | contig 10147 bp, 8 predicted proteins | sample JacPinW_OM2H0_M1_FD_188566 | JGI IMG/M metagenome (GOLD analysis project Ga0209526, IMG submission 188566) | Forest soil microbial communities from Algoma, Ontario, Canada - Jack Pine, Ontario site 1_JW_OM2H0_M1 (SPAdes) (version 2) | ecosystem: Environmental > Terrestrial > Soil > Boreal... | reverse complement strand
GCCGTTGACGACCGAGACGCCGACGCCGTGCAGCCCTCCCGACACCTTGTACGCATTCTGGTTGAATTTGCCGCCGGCATGGAGGTGGGTCATGATGACCTCGGCGGCGGAAACGCCCTCCTCGTCATGGATGCCGACCGGAATGCCGCGGCCGTTGTCGGTTACGGTGACGGAGCCGTCGGCGTTCAACGTCACGATGACGGTGTCGCAATACCCGGCGAGGGCCTCGTCGATCGCGTTGTCGACCACCTCGTAGACCATGTGATGCAGGCCGGAACCGTCATCGGTGTCACCGATATACATCCCCGGCCGCTTGCGCACGGCGTCGAGCCCGCGCAATACCTCGATCGATTGTTCGTTGTAGGTCGCATCCTCGCCATTGGCTGCGCCGTTGCCATGTGCGCCGGCTGCGCCATTGCCGTGAGGGCCAGCGGGGTTTGCTGTGGGCTGGGCCGCGGCACCGCCGAGCGGGCCAACGGGATCGGATGCGGGTGTCGTGTTCGCCATGTTGTCCGGGTAAGAGGTTTCTCGGGTCAAACAGATGTCGCGGCCAAGCTTCCGTCGCGCACCGACAGAAACTGGGCCTGGCACCGCAGCGGCGCGAATAGCGCCTCGTCGGTGCCCGTCAGCCATGTCTGGCTGTCGAGGCGGAGCAGCGCGTCAAATAGCGCCGCGCGCCGGCTCGCATCGAGGTGAGCGGCGATCTCGTCGAGCAGGAGGAGCGGGGGCTCGCCGCGCACCGCCCGCTGCAGCCCCGCGTGAGCGAGGAGGATCGAGATCAGCAAGGCTTTCTGCTCGCCGGTCGAAGCGAGTTCCGCCGCAATGTCTTTGTCGGCCAGGGCGACGGCGAGATCGGAGCGGTGTGGTCCGATCAGTGCGCCGCCGGCCTGGGCGTCGGATTGCCGATTGGCGGCCAGCGCCGAGGCGAGTTTTGTTTCGGCGGCAAGCGCCGGCATGGCTTCGAGCCAATCCTCTACGATGCCGATGAGCCTCAGCCGAGCGCGCGGAAACGGGCCGTCGGCCTCGGCACAAACGCGGTCGAGCTGCTGGACGGCGTCGCGCCGGGCCGCCGCCACCGCGACACCCCGCTCGGCCATGACCTTCTCAAGCGCCGCGAACCACGCCGAGTCGGCGGGACCGTCGCGCAACAACCGCGAGCGCTCGCGCAGCGCCTGCTCATACGCCGCCACGTGCGAGGCGTGGGCCGGGTCGAGGCCGAGTACGAGCCGATCGAGGAACCGCCGGCGTCCGCTCGGACCCTCGAGAAAGAGACGATCCATCGACGGGGTCAACCACACCACGCCGAGCCGCTCGCCCAGCACCGCCTGGCCCCGCGCCGGCTCGCCGTCGATGCGCACGATCCGCCGCTCGCCCGTGGGCTGAAGGCCCACGTCGTGACCGGTTCCAATGCGCAAGGTGCCGCGGCGCGTCGCGACGACCGCGGCGACGGCCCAGCCCCGGCTCGAGCCTCCGCAGTCAGCCCGCTGCCGGCGATCGATTTCGCTCAGCTTGGCCCCGCGCAACCCGCGGCCCGGCGCCAGAAAGGACACGGCCTCCAGCAGATTGGTCTTGCCGGCGCCGTTGGGACCCGTCAGCACCACCGATGCGGTGCCGAGTGTAAGTCTGGCTTCGCGATAATTGCGGAAGTCGGTCAAGACGAGCCGCGTCACGCCGACGCGAGCTACCACGGCACCGGCACCGCGCTGGGCTTCCTGTGCCTCGGCAAACATAGAGATTAAATGGGGTTGCGGGTGGCTTTTTGCCAGCATCCCGTGCCGCGACCCGCATCGCGGGGTCGACAAGGTCGCCCTTGGGAGAGGATAGTATCGACGAGCGCCACGTTACACCCGCATCGGCATCAGCACGAAGAGGGCGCTCGGATCGGCGCTGTCGCGCACGATTGTCGGCGAGCCCGCGTCCGACATCACGAATTGCGCTCCCTCGCCGTCGATCTGCTCGGCTATGTCCAACAGGTACCGGGAATTGAAGCCGATCTCGAGCGGGCTGGCGAGATAGCGCACCTCGAGCTCCTCGACGGCGGTGCCGTTCTCGGGGCTCGTCGCCGAGACCACGAGACTACCGCTCTCGATCGCGAGCTTCACCGCGCGGCTTTTCTCGGTCGAGATCGTCGATACCCGGTCCACCGCCTCGGCAAAGGATTTACAGTCAACTTCGAGGATTTTGTCGTTGTTCGACGGGATCACCCGATCGTAGTCGGGGAAGGTCCCGTCGATCAGTTTGGAGGTCAACGCCGCCTCGCCGATGGCAATGCGTATCTTGGTCTCGCTGAGCCCGATTTGGACCTCTTCCTCGCTCTCTTCCACGAGCTTTCTGAGCTCGAGCACGGTCTTGCGCGGGATGATGACACCCGGCATGCCGGCGGCACCCTCCGGAAGCACCATTTCCATGCGGGCGAGCCGGTGCCCGTCCGTCGCAACGGCGCGGATGACCGGCACCTCGTCGGCCTTGGTCGCATGGAGGTAGATGCCGTTCAGGTAGTACCGGGTCTCCTCGGTCGAAATCGCGAATCGGGTGCGGTCGATCAACGTCCGAAGCTCGGTCGCCGAAAGCGAGAAATTGTGCGGCAGCTCGCCGCTCGCCATCAGCGGGTAATCCTCGGGCGGCAGGCAAGCTAGGGTAAAGGTCGAGCGGCCGGAGCGAAGCACCATCGCGTTGCGCTCGCCGCTCGCCTCGATCTCGATCTGAGCGCCCTCGCGCAGTTTGCGGACGATATCGTAGAGCGTGTGCGCCGGTGCGGTCGTTCGGCCCTCCCGCTCGATTTGGCCCGGGACGCGCTCGACGATCTCAAGATCCATATCGGTCGCGCTCAGCGCCAATCTACTGGCTTCGGCGCGCAGCAACACGTTGGACAATATCGGGATCGTCGTCCGCCGCTCGACGACGCTCTGTACATGATTCAACGCCTTGAGGAAGGCCGCCCGTTCGATGGTCAGTTTCATGTTGGCTACACAAGAGTTGTGCGGACCGGCGCCCGACGGCCCTCCGGGTCAACCCGGGAGGCTGTTCAGTGCCCCCGTCGCGTCATCCCGGCCGACGGGAAGGCACCATAGCACGAACCTGGATCAGCCTCAGCACCCCCTTTCACGGCTGACTCTTTTTGGGCGCTTAGCTTTGCAGCATTCGGCGCAACAGCTCAACGTCCTCGGCCAGCGCCGGATCCGTTCCCTTCAGCTCCTCGATCTTGCGCACCGCATGCATGACGGTGGTGTGATCGCGGCCACCGAATTTCCGGCCGATTTCCGGTAGCGACCGTGTCGTCAGCTGCTTGGCGAGATACATCGCCACCTGACGCGGGCGGGCGACGGCGCGAGCGCGCCGATCCGAGGTCATCTCGCCCAGCCGGATGTTGAAATGCTCGGCCACCCTCCTTTGGATTTCGTCGATCGTCACCCGCCGCTCGTTCGACCGGAGCAAATCATGGAGCACCTCCTGGGTGCTCTCCAGCGTAATGTCGCGCCCGATCAGCTGCACATGGGCGGCGATCCGGTTCAACGCCCCCTCGAGTTCTCGGACGTTGGAGGTGATCTTATGGGCCAGAAACTCCATCACCTTCGGCGGTATCCGAAGGCAGTTTTGCTCCGCCTTCGACTGCAATATGCCGAGCCGCAGCTCGTAGGTGGTCGGGTGCAGATCGGCGACCAGCCCCCACCCGAGCCGGGAGCGCATGCGTTCCTCCATTCCTTCGAGATCCGAGGGTGATTTATCCGCCGAGATCACGATTTGCCGGTTCTCGTCGACCAGCGCGTTGAAGGTGTGGAAGAACTCTTCCTGCGTCGACTCCTTGCCGCTGATGAATTGAACATCGTCGATCATCAACAGATCGACCGAGCGGAATTGCTCCTTGAAGTCCATCGTCGACTTGAAGCGCAACGCCCGGATGAACCGATACATGAACTTTTCGGCCGACAGGTAAATGATCTTACGGTCGCAGGCGTGCTTACGGACGTGCCAGGCCACAGCGTGCATCAGATGCGTTTTGCCGAGCCCAACCCCTCCGTAAAGAAACAGCGGGTTGAACGGCACAGTGTGAACCGGGCTGACGCAAGCCTCGGCGACGCGCCGGGCGGCGGCGTGGGCGAGCTCGTTGGGCTTACCAACGACGAAATGCTCGAAAACGAAGCGGTGGTCCAGCGCCAGATGTTGCGCCTTGTCCTCGCTGATTTCGAGCGGCGGGGCGGGGTCGGCGGAAGATGGTCCCGGCGGGGGCGAGGCCGCATCATCGTCCGACCCCCGCGAGTGACCACCGTTTGTGTATCTCGGGGATGCCGCCACGAGGACCGAGACGCGGGTCACGCGCTCGTTCTCCATCTGCCACAGGGCCAGAAGCCGATCGGCGTAGTGGGTCGTCACCCAGTCACGCAAAAAGCGCGTGGGGGCGATGATGACAGCCTTTCCGTCATCGACGCGGTCCAAATTTACCGGGCGAAGCCAATTGCGGTAGGCGTCCTCGCCAATTTCCGCCTTGAGCTGACCCACCACCCGGATCCACTCGCCTGCGCACGCACTCGCGGTGCTGTCGACATCGTTTCTTTGAACTACGTCCGCCACCCTCGATCCCCCTTGAAATAGACAGCAGCACTTCCGGTTCCTCACCGGCGAATCCCACCCTGCAGACGCGCTAAGCCTGGCTCTGCAATACTACTCTATACGGGAAGAAGCGACCTCCCTGGCGATCATATTACAGTTGGTTCTGTGTCAAGAGATTGACGTTTTCTTGACGGTAGCCAACATTTACACGGCTGTTACGTATTTCTGAGGGCCGTTATTTATCGAGTTTACCTATGTGTCGGTTTGGTGGCAATGGGACCGAAAACAGAACTCGGGGGATTTTTTCGGCGTCGCTGGCGAGACGCAGTGGCCAGCTTGTGATAGCGGCCTTCGGATCCGGCCTGCGGCATTCTGCCGCGGCCTCGGAGATGGCGGTTCTCCCGGTCAGAGCGCGTTGATGCGCGCCGCGAGGCGGGACAACTTGCGCGAAACCGTATTCTTGTGAAGTACGCCCTTGGTGATCGCCCGATGGAGCTCCGGCTGCGCCAGCTGAAACGCGGACCGCGCCGCGTCCTTGTCGCCGGTTGCGATCGCTGTTTCGACCTTTTTGACGAAGGTGCGCACCCGGCTGGTCCGGGCCCGATTGATCGCTGTCCGCTTCGCTGTCTGACGGATGCGCTTTTCCGCTGATTTGTGAGTGGCCATCTAGGCTCGCCGCGAGAACTGAGAGCGGGCTTATAGGGGCACCGCGCCCCTTGCGTCAACAGGGGCGCAGCGCGAAGCACGCGCGCCCGCAAGCGACGATCTTGGAATTTCAGCCCGCGTGTGGCGCAAAATTCATTCTTGCGGTAGAAGGTTAGCCAATCGCGAGTTTGGTTTCCGGCGAGGAAGCACCATCGGGGGGTGGGGCATGCGCGGATGGGACTGCGACAGGCGCAGGGTGCTTCGCCTGCTGGCGTTTGGCGCCGCGGTTGGATGGGGTTGCGAAGAGGCTTTGGCGCAGCCGGCGGCGAGGGGAGTGGCGGCGCTACGGCGCGTGCCGACCGTCGTCATCGATCCCGGGCATGGCGGGATCGACCCGGGCGCGATCAGTCCGAACGGGGTTTACGAAAAAGACATTGTTCTGCCGACCGCTAGCGAATTCGCCCGCCAACTCTCCGCAACGCGCCGCTACCGCGTCGTCCTGACCCGCAGCGTCGACGAATTTATTCCGTTGAAAGATCGCGTCGCGCGCGCCCGCGCCTGGAAAGCCGATCTCTTCCTGTCGATCCACGCGGATGCGCTGCCGGACACTGAAATGCGCGGGCTCTCGGTCTTCACCTTGTCGGCCCAGGCCTCGGACCGCGAAGCCGCCGCGCTCGCCATCAGTGAAAACAGGGCCGATCTCGCCGGCGGCGTCAACCTGCCGCGGCAGCCCCGCGAAGTCGGAAACATCCTGATGGATCTCGCGCGCCGCCAGACCGGCAATCTGTCGATTGCGCTCGCCCGCAAGATCGTCGACCAGCTGGCGCGTGAGGTCGTGCTGCTCGACCGTCCGCAGCGCTCGGCGGATTTCGCCGTGTTGACCGCGGCGGATATCCCATCCGCCCTCGTCGAGCTCGGCTGTCTGTCGAACCCGCGGGAAGAACGCCTGCTGCAGCAGCGCGCCTACCAACAGAAATTGGCGCGCGGCCTGGTGCGCGCGGTCGAGGCGTATTCGCCGCAAACGCCGTAAGTTGAGCTCTCCGGCTTGCGCCGGTTCGGATGCCCAGCCTAGTGTGGCGCTCCCCCCTCGACGAGGAGCTATTATGAGCCTGGTATCGGCCCAGACGGACAAAGTCGTTTCAAACTCCGCGGCGTGGCAGGCGCGCGTCGATCTCGCGGCGGCGCACCGGCTTGCGGACAGGCAAGGCTTCAGCGAAGGCATCTTCAACCACTTCACCCTCGCCGTACCCGGCACCAGTGACCGATATCTGCAAATCCCTTTTGGTCTGCACTGGTCTGAGGTTACCGCCAGCTGTCTGATGGAAGTCGGTTACGACGGCACCCTCTTGAGCGGCGCCGGCGATATCGAGCGATCGGCTTACTGCATCCACGCGCCGATCCACCGGCTGATCCCGAGCGCGGCCTGCGTGCTGCACACCCACATGCCGTTCGCCAGCGCTCTGACCCGCCTCGACGAGCCGCGCATCGAGGCGATCGGCCAAACCGAAATCGGCTTTCTCGACTGCGTCGCCTATGACGATGAATACAGCGGACTAGCCCTCGACGCGGCCGAGGGCGAAAGGCTGGCCGCGGTGCTCGGGCCAAAGAACAAGGTGCTGTTCATGGCCAATCATGGCGTGCTGGTGGCCGGCGAGACCGTGGCCGAGGCCTATGACCGCCTCTATAATCTCGAGCGCGCTTGCCAAGTGCAGCTCTACGCGATGTGGACGGGCCGCAAGCTCAAGCAGGTGCCGTCCGCGGTCGTCGAGCATACGCTGCGCCAATACGCCGCCTCGCCGGCCTACCGGGGCAAGCCCGCTTGCGAGCATCATTTCGCCGCCTTGAAGCGTTTGCTCGACCGCCGCGAGCCCGATTATTCTGATTGAGCCGGGCTCGTGGATCAGCCGTCGGTGGCCGATCCAGGGGAGCCACCATGACCGAACAGTTGTGCGCGGTCGCAATCATGGCAAAGGCGTCGGTCGCAGGAACCGTCAAGACGCGCTTGGTTCCGCCGCTGACCTACGAGGAAGCCGCCGAGCTCAATACCTGCTGCCTGACAGATGTCGCGGCGAACATTGTGGCTGCGGCGGCACGGGTCCCGATCCAAGGTTTTGCCGCCTATCACCCGCTCGGCTCGGAGCGGTTCTTCGATGATCTCCTCCCCGAGGGCTTCAAGCTGCTGCCGCCGAAAGAGCCGACCATTGGCCGCAGCCTGCTTCATGCGGCGCAAGATCTCTTTGCCGCGGGCTACCGTTCGGTATGCCTGGTCAATGCCGACAGCCCGACCATGCCGACGGAGGTGCTCGTCGAGGCGGTTCGCCTGCTGCGGGAGCCCGATGATCGCGTCGTCCTCGGGCCTGCCGCGGATGGCGGCTATTACCTGATCGGGCTGAAGCGATTTCATCGGCGGCTGTTCGAGGACATCGACTGGAGCACGGAGCGGGTCTACCGCCAGACGCTGGTCCGCGCCGGCGAAGTCGGGGCGCCGGTCGCTTCGCTGCCCGAATGGTACGACGTCGATGACGACGAGACGCTGGAGGTGCTCGCTCGAGAGATGCAGCTGGATCCCGCTGCCACAAGCCCCTATCGCGGCGGTTATCCGGCGCCGAGCACAGCCGCTTTTCTCGAGCAGCTAGCAGCCAAGAATGGTGGCATCGAGCGCCTCTTCGCGCGGGAAAGCCCCCTCCGATCCCCTCCCCAGCTTGCGAGATAGGGCCAGGGGTGGTGGCGTGGAAGGCATGGCCGAAACTATTGCCGTTGCTCGCCTGCCTGTTGCTGGCGGGCGAAGCCGCCGGGCTTGCGGCTCAATTCGACCGTGATCTTACCGCCTTCATCATCGTCGGAATCCTGCAGGGTATTGTCTGGGCGGCCGCTGCCGCTGTCGTCACGCGCAGCGCTGATCGGCGGCCCACGTTGGCGCTGATCCTGGGAACGGCGATCCTGCTGCGCCTGCTTGCGCTCAGCGCGCCGGTCTTTCTGTCGGACGACATCAACCGCTACATCTGGGACGGGCGCGTCCAGGCCGCCGGGATCAACCCGTACCGCTACATTCCGACCGATCCCGATCTCGCGCGGCTGCGGGACGAGGCCATCTACCCGAACATCAACCGCAATAATTATGCGCCGACCATTTATCCCCCGGTCGCGCAGATGTTGTTTCTGCTGGCGAACCGCGCTGGCGAGACTGTGCTAGCGGTCAAGCTGGTCTTTGTGGCGGTCGAGGCCGTCGGCATCGGAGCCCTGCTTCTCATCCTGCGGGCGGCCGGGGAGCCGAGGGACCACATATTGCTCTATGCTTGGCACCCGTTGCCGATATGGGAAATTGCCGGTTCGGGCCACGTCGACGCAGCCGTGGTGGGGTTCACGGCAACAGCGTTCGCGGCCGCCGTCCATGGGCGGCGCGGCTGGTCGGGAGTGGCGCTCGCCGCCGCCACCCTCGTAAAACTCTTCCCGCTGGTTCTGGTGCCGGCGCTGTGGCGCCCTCGTAGGTCAAATATCGGCGATTGGCGATGGCCAACCATCTTCATCGCCGTCATTGTCGCCGCTTACCTGCCATACATCGGAGTGGGCTCTCGCGTGCTGGGGTTTCTGCAGGGCTATGTCGCCGAAGAGAACCTCCTCTCCGGCACCGGGTTCTGGGTTCTCGACATGATCCGGCGCGCTGTTCCCGTGCCGCTCGCTGCTTATCTCGGCCTCTCGATTACCGTCATGGCGGGGCTGACGATCGGCGCTTTGCGTCGGCCGGTGGACCCGGGCTCGAGCCTGCCCTGGGCGACCGCATTGGCGACAGCGGCATTGTTCTTCGCCTCACCCCACTATCCGTGGTACTTCGTCTGGCTCGTCGCACTGCTTACTGCCGCTCCATGGTGGCCGGCCTGGTGGCTGACCCTCACGGCCGTCCTCTTTTATTGGGACGCCAGCACCGGCCATATCCCCTTTTGGGCGGGGTTCACCATCTACGGCGGCTTTGTCATACTATGCGGCGTCGAGTTGGCTAGACGATACCTGTTTGCCGCGAGGTCCGGAGCTCAGCATGACGTTGACCGCGCAGTCTAGACCAGATCCGCGGCGCTATTTCGAGGCCGTCGGTGACGAACGCGGCGCGATCGCCGAGCAGGAGCCGGTCTGCCTCTATCTCGAGACGACCAATCGCTGCAATCTGTTGTGCGAGACCTGCCCGCGCACCTTCGAGGACCTCGAACCGCCGGCGGATATGAGCTGGGAGCTTTTTACCCACATCGTCGACCAGTTTCCGCGTCTCTCGCGTGTCGTATTGCACGGGGTCGGCGAGCCGATGATGGTCAAGACCCTGCCCCGTATGGTGCGCTATTTGAAAGAGCGCGGCACCTACGTCCTGTTCAACACCAACGGCACCTTGTTGACCGAGCGCAAGGGCAGAGAGCTGATTGCCGCCGGCCTCGACGAGTTGCGGGTGTCGCTCGACGCCGCCGAGCCCGAGGCCTTTCTCGCGGTGCGCGGCAAGGACATGTTCGCAAGGATCGTCCGCAATGTGCGGGCCTTCACCGCGCTGCAGCGTGCCGAAGGATGTGAGCGGCCGTTGGTTTCGCTGTGGCTGACCGGGCTCAAAGAGACAATCGATCAGCTGCCGGATTTTGTTCGTCTGGCGCATAGGATCGGCGTCACCGAGATCCATCTCCAACGCCTCGTTTTCGCGCCGGAGGGACAGGGATTGGCGCGCGCGAAGTCGGCCTTGTTCGAGAAACTCGAGGGCGACGAGCCAAAACGGCTCGCGGAGGCTGCCGCGCTGGCGGCCGAGCTCGGTGTCAACTTCAACGCTTCGGGCGCCACCGAGCCCGGCACCAGCCTGAAGCGCGGGGTGGAAGACCAGCCCTGGTCGCTCTGCCGGCGACCCTGGACATTGATGTACTTCACTGCCCATGGCCGGGCGATCCCTTGCTGCATCGCGCCTTTTTCGATGCGCGGCTATGACGGG
>Ga0209526_10003902_pt1 | contig 10148 bp, 9 predicted proteins | sample JacPinW_OM2H0_M1_FD_188566 | JGI IMG/M metagenome (GOLD analysis project Ga0209526, IMG submission 188566) | Forest soil microbial communities from Algoma, Ontario, Canada - Jack Pine, Ontario site 1_JW_OM2H0_M1 (SPAdes) (version 2) | ecosystem: Environmental > Terrestrial > Soil > Boreal... | reverse complement strand
TTCGGCCCCGGCCTTTGTACGAGGGCACTCTTTGCCATGGCGCCCGATCCCATTGACATAGGTCAAGGGTCTTCGGCGCCAAGTCCGAATGACTGGCGCGCACGGAAGCGTGCACTCCGGTCGGGTGCCTGCTCACTGGATTTCTTTGCTGCGTCCAGGTGGCGAAATGAAACATTTGCTCGAGGATATCCGCCACAATCCCTTGCTGTGGCTGTTGGCCCTGGTGCCGGTCGTTCTCTCCGTGCAAGTTCTCAATCCGGAAGCGCATACGCTTTTGTTCCTGCTTTCTGTTGGTGCCATCGTGCCCTTGGCGGCTCTGCTCAGTCGCGCAACCGAATCTGTGGCCTCGAAAACCGGTGATATGATTGGCGGTTTGCTCAATGCCACGTTGGGCAATCTGACCGAGCTGCTGATCGCGCTGACCGCGTTGCGCGCGGGGCAATATATCCTCGTGAAGGCCTCCATAGTCGGAGCGATCGTCACAAATGCTTTGTTCATGCTGGGTGCGTCATTTCTGCTCGGCGGCCTTAAATACCATGTGCAGGAATACAACCGCAGTGCCGCGCGTCTTCAGGCTGGCCTGCTCTTCCTGGCAACGATTGCGATGCTGATCCCGTCGGTGCTCGCCGAAACTGATGCCACGTCGACAAATCTGGCGTTTACTCAGTCCCTGAGTGTCGGTCTGTCCATCTTGCTCATAATCACCTACGCGCTGGGTCTGGTGTTCTCGCTCAAGACGCATCGCGAACTCTTTGCCAGCGAGGATCACGGCGAGGCCGGTGAACCCGCATGGCCATTGCGCTTGGCTTTGGTAACGCTTGCAGCCGTCACTGTGCTGGTCGCGCTCGTGAGCGAAGTCTTCGTCGAATCGGTGCAACAAGCAGCAGTCGCGCTCGGGATCACGCCCGCCTTTGTCGGAGTCATCATCGTGGCGCTTGTCGGGGGCGCCGCCGAGATGGTTTCGGCGTTTTCTGCCGCGCGCAAGAACAAACTGGACCTGAGTGTGGGAATCGCGCTTGGAAGCGCGGTTCAGATCGCACTCTTCGTTGCGCCCGTGCTTGTACTCTCCAGTTACGTGATAGGTCCGACGCCGATGGACCTGCAGTTCTGGCGAGGCGCGGTGGCGATGACGGTGATCGCGGCCATAACTGCGTCTCTCGTTACCAACAGCGGCCGCTCGGCTTGGTTCCTCGGTGCTCTGATCGTGACCGTCTACGTTATCTTCGGGATGACCCTCTATCTGTTGCCACCTCGGACGTAGCAATCGGGTCTGAAATTGTCATTCCACCAGCCGCCAGCCATCAGCCTCCTTGGCCAGCCGGCGAAAGCATTCCGAAACATGGTTGTTGGACGTCTGGCTCGACCAAAACCGCGCCGTTTACACATGATGGAGTGGGATGAAACCGGGGCGCTTCTGCAGCCGCGGGCCAAATCTAAGCGTCGATCTTCTCGTCCGGAAAATAGTGCTCATGCCATACGGCGTTGAGAATGCCGAGCACACAGGCGAAACCGACGCCGAGGATCCAGGCAAAGTACCACATGGTGCTTCCTCAATAGTGATGGGTCGTATTGCGCTCGATTTGGCTCGCCGTGACCACGCCGCGCATGCTGCGGAACACAATTGCCGTGTAGACGAGGACGATCGGCAGGAACACGAGCGTGGCCAGCAGCATCACGAACAGGGTGACGAGGCTCGATGAGGCGTCCCACACCGTCAGGCTCGCGCCCGGCGCAATGTTGGAAGGCATCATGAACGGGAACATGCTCACTCCGGCGGTGGCGATGATGCCCAAAATGCCGACCGCGCTGGCGATGAAAGCTAATCCGCTCCGCCGCAGCGTGGTGAGCAGCAGCGCCAGCAGCGGGCCAAGGAAGCCGAGGCAGGGCGCCACGACCATCCACGGATGCGCTGCATAGTTCGCGAGCCATTGCGCGGGCTGGCGGATGACGCTCTTCATGAGCGGGTTGGAAGGGCCGTCGCTCGCGATCGGGCTGGTGATGGCGTAGCCGTCGATTCCCAGCCACACCCACACGCCGGCCGCGGCGAACAGCACGACCGTGGCCAAGGCGCCGATCCGGGTGAAGTCGCGCGCACGCTGCGCGACGGCGCCGTCGGTCTTGAGGGTGAGATAGACCGCCCCGTGGGTAGCGAGCATCGCGGCCGAGACGACACCGCAGAGCAGACCGAACGGGTTGAGCAGTTCGAACAATCCGCCGCCCTCGTAATGGATCCGCAGGTCGGAATCGATCCGGAACGGAACGCCCTGAAGCAGGTTTCCGAACGCCACGCCGAACACCACGCTCGGCACGAGCCCGCCCGCGAACAAGGCGTAGTCCCAGAACGCCCGCCACCGAACATCGGCGATCTTGTTGCGGAAATCGAAGCCGACCGGACGCAGGATCAGGGTGGCGAGCACCAGGAACATGGCGATGTAGAAGCCGGAAAACGAGGCGGCGTAGATCGGCGGCCAAGCCGCGAACACCGCGCCGCCGCCGAGGATCAACCAGACCTGATTGCCCTCCCAGAACGGCCCGATGGCGTTGATCGTGACGCGCCGCTCGACGTCCTGGCGCGCCACATAGGGCAGCAGCATCGCCACTCCCAGGTCGAACCCGTCCATGATCGCGAAGCCGATCAGCAGCACGCCGAGAAACAGCCACCAGATGAGACGGAGGACTTCGTAATCGATCGGGACCGTCACGATCTCGCTCCGTCACTGCGCCGGCATGCCGACGGGCCGCAGGGCGGGTTCCGGCAGGCCTAATGCCTCCACGGGGCCCATGCGGATGTATTTGAGCATCAGGATGATATCGACCACCAGAAGCGCGGAGTAGAACAGGACGAAGCCCGTCAGCGTGAACAACACCTGCGCGGCGGAGACCGAAGACACGGCAAGAAACGTCGGCAGCACCCCGTCGATCGCCCAGGGCTGCCGCCCATATTCGGCGACGATCCAGCCAAGTTCCGCCGCGATCCACGGGAGCGGCAGCGACCACAACATCACGTGCAGCAGCCAGCGGCGCGAGAAGTTGCGATGCGACGCATCCCAGAAGATGAGCGCGAACAGGCCGATGAAATAGAAGCCCAACCCGACCATGATGCGGAAGCTCCAGAACAGCGGGCCGACGTGGGGAACCGTGTCGGCGGCGGCGCGCGCAATGGTCGCCGCATCGGCCGTCCGCGGGTCGGCGATATAGCGTTTGAGCAGCAGCGCGTAACCGAGATCGGAGGCATGCTCGCGCAGCCGCGTCCTCGCCGCGTCGTCGCCGCGGTTCTGCTTGAGCCGTTCGAGCGCGTCATACGCGATCAGGCCGTCGCGAATCCGCTGCTGCGCGTGCATGACCAGGTCGTCGATTCCCGGCAGCTCTTGCGTGAACGAGCGCGTGGCGATGATGCCGAGCGCCCAGGGAATGTGGATACGGTATTTGACCTCGCGCGCCTCGCTATCGGGAATCCCAAAAAGGCTGAATCCCGCGGGAGCCGGTTCGGTCTTCCACATGCCCTCGATGACCGCGAGCTTCATCTTCTGGTTTTCCGAGACCGTGTACCCACTCTCGTCGCCGAGAACGACCACGCACAAGGCCGCGGCCAGGCCGAACGCGGACGCAACGATGATTGACCGCTTGGCAAACGCCTGGAAGCGACCGGCGAGCAGATAGTAGGCGGAGATGGCAACCACGAACATCGAGCCGGTGACGTAACCGGCCCCCACGGTGTGCACGAATTTGGCCTGTCCGACCGGGTTGAAAACCAGCTCCCAGAACGAGGTCAGCTCCATCCGCATGGTGTCGGGATTGAAAATGGCGCCGGTCGGATGCTGCATCCATCCGTTCGCGATGAGTATCCACAGCGCGGACAGGTTGGAGCCGATCGCCACCAGCCACGTCACCGCGAGGTGCCCGCGCTTCGACAGCCGCTCCCAACCGAAGAAAAACAGGCCCACAAAGGTCGACTCGAGGAAAAACGCCATCAAGCCCTCGATCGCGAGCGGCGCGCCGAAAATGTCGCCGACGTAGTGCGAGTAATACGCCCAGTTGGTGCCGAACTGAAATTCCATGGTGATGCCGGTGGCGACCCCCATGGCGAAATTGATGCCAAACAATTTGCCCCAGAATTTGGTCGCGTCCCGCCAGATTTCCCGGCCGGTCATCACGTAGGCGCTTTCCATGATGGCAAGCAGGAACGAAAGCCCGAGCGTCAGCGGAACAAACAGAAAATGATAAAGAGCGGTGACGGCGAACTGCAGCCGCGCCAAGCCGACGGGGTCGAAGTCGAACATGGTCAACGTCCCGCTTCGTCCGGCGACCCGAGCGGGCCGATCAGGCGCGCGACTGCGCCCGCGTCCACGGCCGGCCCGCCGCCGCTCGCAACCATGACGACGCCGATAGCCGCGATCGCGACCAGTTTGATCACCAGCACCAGCCGGATCGCCTTGGCAAACGGTGTGGGAGGCCGCACTCCCGCGGCGAGGAAAGCGACGATCGACGACAGCACCGCGTTCAACGGATGACCCCCGCAAGACAACTCTTGCTCGACCCGGATGAGCGGCTTCGCCCAATGCTGCACCTTCGCCGGCCTGCTTACAAGGGCGTCGAAGGCAGCGCGAATATTGCAAGACGGCGGCGCGCGGTTTCCGGGCGAGCGGGCGCCTGCCGTACCCCGCGCTACGCCACCTGCTTTATCTGTTCGAGCGCGACGAAGCGATCAGGCTGCTGCGCGCGGGATGAGTTGGAAACGTCCTATTGTTCACCTGTTACATTGTTCAGGCGTTATATTGTTCGCGTTGCGGCCCCGGTGCTGGAAGGCTAACCATCCCGCATCGGAACAAGCCCGGGACGTTGGCGACCGGGCCCATACAGGGAGGACGATCATGCTGACACGTCGAGGATTCGCCGGTTTTGCATCCTGCGCGTTGTGCGGAATTACCGAGTTTGTAGCCGCCGAAGCGTCGGCCCAGGGTGCGCCGCCGGCAGCATCGGGTGGCGTCACGCGAAAGATCCTGTCGAAAACGGACGGGCCCGCGCCCGGCTACGAGACGCTGCTCGTCGAGGCCACGATCGAGGCCGGTGTCTCGGTCGGGCGACACACGCATCCCGGAATCGAGTCCGCGTATGTCCTGGAAGGCGGCTTCGAGCTACCGGTGCAAGGCCAACCGACGCGGGTCATCAAGACAGGCGATGCATTCCAAATACCGCCGGAAACGCCACATGCAGGCGGCAAGGCCGGCGAAAGCAAATCCAGGATTCTCATCACCTACGTCGTGGAGAAAGGAAAGCCGCTCGCCTCTCCGGCCTAAGCTTTCGCTGATCCAAACAGGAGGAACCTTCCTAATCCGCCGGCGCGACTGTGTGCATCGCCTTTGCGGTGCGCGTGGTCTCGGCCAGCGCCGCCAGCCGATTCTGCTCATTGCCCCCCGGCTGGATCATGCCGGCGGTCATGATCAGTTTGGCGGCGGCTTCGACCGGAATGTCGAGCTCGATCACCTCGCGCCGCGGCACGAAGAAGAAGAAGCCCGTGGTCGGGTTCGGGGTGCATGGCATGAACACCGAGACATGCTCCTCCTGGCTGGGGAGCCGCGCAGTGATGTCGGAGCCGGGCGGGGTCGAGAGAAACACCAGCGACCACATGCCGGGCGCTGGGAACTCCACCAGCCCAACCGTGCGGAACGTCGAGCCGGATTTCGAGAACAGCGTCTCGAACACCTGCTTGAGGCCGCGATAGAGCGGACGCACGACCGGCATGCGCTCGAGGATGCGCTCGCTGAACTCCACCATCTTGCGCCCGACCAGGTTGGCGGTGAGGAACCCAAGCAAGGTGAGCGCGAGGAATGCGATGATCAGGCCGAAGCCCGGAATCTGGACCGGCAGATAGGTCTCCGGCCGGAACGCGGGCGGAATGAACGGCCGCACCAATCCGTCCACCCAGGTCACGAACGACCAGATCAGGTAAACGGTGATGGCCACCGGCCCGGCGACGATCAGTCCGGTCAGGAAGTAGTTGCGGATGCGGCCGCGCCCGCTGGAAGCGACGGGCGGTGCGGCCGGCTCGGTCGGAACGATCGAGTCCTCCACGTCACTCGGCACGGTAGGTATTTCCGGGCTCATCCAGCTCTCGGTCGTTGGCGTTGCGCCGCTGTCGTCGGCGTTGCGCCATTATAGCCGGAAGGCCGGCGGTTGTGGATGGCGCGGGACGTCTACGGCTGCGGCGGCCGGCCGCATTCATTCGACCGTGACGGATTTTGCCAGGTTGCGCGGCTGGTCGACGTCGGTGCCCATGACCACCGCCGTGTGATAGGCGATCAGCTGCACCGGGATCGCGTAGACGAGCGGCGTCACGGTCGCGGGCATGTCCGGCAACGTCAGGGTCACGAGTGAATCGATCGCGGCCTCGCGCGCGCCCTTGGGATCGGTGACGAGGATGATGCGCCCGCCGCGCGCGGCGACCTCCTGCATGTTGGACATGGTCTTCTCGAACACCCGGTCGTAGGGGGCGATGACGATCACCGGCAGCGTCTCGTCGATCAGCGCGATCGGCCCGTGCTTGAGTTCGCCCGCGGCGTAGCCTTCCGCATGGATGTAGGAGATTTCCTTGAGCTTGAGCGCGCCTTCGAGCGCGATCGGGAAGCTGGTGCCGCGCCCGAGGTAGAGCACGTCGCGGCTCTTGGAAAGGTCGCGCGCCAGATGCTCGATCGCCGGCTCGAGGGCCAGCGCTTCGGTCATGTGGCGCGGCACTTCGACGAGCGCGCGCACCAGTTTCAGCTCATCGTCGCGGGAGAGAATTTTGCGCGCGCGGCCGGCGGCGATCGCGAGGCACGCCAGGGCGGCGAGCTGGCAGGTGAAGGCCTTGGTAGAGGCGACGCCGATCTCCGGTCCGGCGAGCGTCGGCAAGACCACGTCGCTTTCGCGCGCGATGCTCGAGCCCTGCATGTTGACGATCGAGAGCACGTGCTGCTCGCGCTCGCGCGCGTAGCGCAGCGAAGCGAGCGTATCGGCGGTCTCGCCCGACTGGGAGACGAACACGGCGAGGTCGCCTTTGCGCAACGGCGCTTCGCGGTAGCGGAACTCGGACGCGATGTCGATTTCGACCGGCAGGCGCGCGAAACGCTCGAACCAGTATTTGGCCACGAGTCCCGCGTAATAGGCGGTGCCGCAGGCGGAGATCGCGACCCGCTCGAGCTTGCGCCAGTCGAACGGCAGGTCGATCGGCAAGGCAACGCGTTCGGCCACCATGTCGAGGCAATGAGCGAGCGTGTGGCCGACCACTTCCGGCTGCTCGTGGATCTCCTTGGCCATGAAGTGGCGGTGGTTGCCCTTGTCGACCAGGAAGGCGGAGGCGGATGATTTGATGACGTTGCGTTTGACCGTGTGGCCTTTGGCATCGCGCACCTGCACGCCGTCGCGATGCACCACGACCCAATCCCCGTCGTCGAGGTAGCTCACCGCATCGGTGAAAGGCGCGAGCGCGATCGCATCGGAGCCGAGATACATTTCGCCGTCGCCGTAGCCGATTGCGAGCGGCGGACCCTTGCGGGCGCCGATCAGCAAATCCTCTTCGCCCTCGAACATGAACACCAGGGCGAAAGCGCCGCGCAGGCGCGGCAGCGCCGCCGCCACCGCATCGGCCGGCGCGCGACCGTTCTTCATCTCGGCGGCGACGAGATGAGCGACGACCTCGGTGTCGGTCTCGGTGGCGAATTTGGCGCCCTTGGCTTCGAGCTCTTCGCGCAGCGCGCGGAAGTTCTCGATGATGCCATTGTGCACGACCGCCACGCGGTCGCTGGCGTGGGGATGGGCGTTGGTTTCGTTGACGCGGCCGTGGGTCGCCCAGCGCGTATGGCCGATGCCGATCGTGCCGGCGAGCGGCGCGCGCGCGAGGCGCTGCTCCAGGTTCTTGAGTTTTCCCTCGGCGCGGCGACGCGTCAGGTGGCCCTGTTCAAGGGTCGCGACGCCCGCCGAGTCGTAGCCGCGATATTCCAGGCGCTTGAGCGCGTCGACCATCTGGTCGGCGACCGGCGCGCGGCCGAGAATTCCGATGATCCCGCACATGAGAGAACCACCCCCGCGTGTCGTGCTCCTACCCCTCGGCCGGTTTAAACGGCCCTAACAAGCGGCGGAAATCACAATCCGTTTCGACATGTGACAAGGCGCAGGCCGTCGTCGTCGAGCACCATGGTTAATCGGAGGCGTGCGCGCGCTTCTTGGCGCTCTGTTTTTTGGCCTTGAGGCGCGCCGCCCAGCCTTCCTTGATGACCTGCCGACCGCGCCCCACCGCGAGCGCGCCCGCCGGCACGTCGCGGGTGATCACGGACCCCGACCCGATGTAGGCGCCCTCCCCGATCGCGACCGGCGCCACCAGCGCCGAGTTCGAACCGATGAACGCCTCCTTGCCGATGTCGGTGCGGTGCTTGTCGGCGCCATCGAAATTGCACGTGATGGTGCCCGCGCCGACGTTGGCGTTCTCGCCCACCCGCGCGTCGCCGATATAGGCGAGATGAGGAGCCTTGGCGCCCGCCTCGATCGTGGCTTCCTTCACCTCCACGAAGTTGCCAATGCGCGACTTGTTCCCCAAGCGAGCGCCCGGGCGCAGCCGCGCAAACGGACCGACCGACGCGCCTTTGCCGACATGCGCGCCTTCCAGGTGCGAGAACGAGCGGATCACCGCGCCGTCCTCGACCACGACCCCGGGACCAAACACGACGTAGGGCTCGACGGTCACGTCGCGGCCCAGTTTGGTATCGGCGGCGAGAAACACCGTCTCCGGCGCGACCAGCGTCGCCCCGCCGTCCATGGCCGCCGCGCGCAGCCGCTGCTGCAGCACGCCTTCCGCCTCCGCGAGCTGCGCCCGCGTGTTGATGCCGCGCACTTCGTCCTCCTCGGTTTCCAGCGCCGCCGCCGCGAAGCCCTTGGCACGGGCCATTTCAACGGCATCGCTCAAGTAGAACTCGCGTTTGCTATTGCGGTCGTCGATCCGCCGCAGAATGTCGAGCGCGACGCGTCCGTCGAACGCCATGACGCCGGCATTGCACAACGTGATAGCGCGCTCCGTCGCGCTTGCGTCGCGCTCTTCGCGTATCGCCAGGAGCTTGTTGCCCTCGACAATCAGGCGCCCGTAGCCGGTCGGATCCGCCGCCCGGAATCCAAGAACCACCACGGCCGTACCATTTCCGAGCGGCGCGCGCAGGCGCTCGAGCGTGGCGCGGCGGAGGAAAGGCGTGTCCGCAAACACGACCAGCAGGTCGTCATAACCTCGGGCAATCGCCCGCCCAGCGGCGAGCACCGCATGCGCAGTGCCCCGGCGCTCGGCCTGAACGAAAATGCCGGCGTGCGGCAGAAGCTTGCGCACCTCGACTGCCACGGCCTCCTGGCCCGGACCGACGACGACCGCGACCGCATTCGCCTCACCGACCGGAGCCAGCGCGTGGGCGAGGAGAGGCGCGCCGCCGAGCCCGTGCAGCACCTTCGGCCGGAGCGAGCGCATGCGCGTGCCCTCGCCGGCGGCGAGCACAATCGCGAGGCAGGTCCGATCGGCCATCATTCCCTCAGGAGACGCAATGTGGGCCGTCATAACGGGAGGCGCGTCGCGGTGGAAGCTACGTTTCGCACGGTATGCTTCTCACGCGTGCGTCAGGATCGCCGGATTCTGCTAACGTTTTCAGAATGATTCGCCACTCGGTATGACGATGGCAAGACGCGAGGGCGTGCGGGCCACGATTGTGCGCCGAGCTTGGCGGCTCGGCGCCTGGAGCGCGATCACGGTCCTCTCCGTCGCCGCTGCCGTCATCGCCGCCTACACCGAGACCGGCGCTCGCCGTTTGGCGCTTGGCGATGCGCCCCCGATCCCGCACGCAGCACCATTGTCCGCTCCCGACATGGAGTCGCGGCGGCTCGCCGATGCCGTGCGCGCCCTGACCGCCGACCGCGATCGGCTCGCCACGCGGGTCACTGCGCTGGAGCGCAATCTCGATGACGTCACCGGCTCGATTCCGAACCGGACCGGATCGGAGCGTGGCGGAGCACTCAATCCGGGCGCGTCGCCTTTGCCGCCGGCCCTGGCGCCTACACCGCCGGTCAGCGCCACGCCGCCGCCCGTCGTCGTAGCACCCACGCCCCCTCCGGTTCGCGCGCCGCCGCCAGCACCCGTGGTCAGC
>Ga0209526_10003901_pt1 | contig 10148 bp, 9 predicted proteins | sample JacPinW_OM2H0_M1_FD_188566 | JGI IMG/M metagenome (GOLD analysis project Ga0209526, IMG submission 188566) | Forest soil microbial communities from Algoma, Ontario, Canada - Jack Pine, Ontario site 1_JW_OM2H0_M1 (SPAdes) (version 2) | ecosystem: Environmental > Terrestrial > Soil > Boreal... | reverse complement strand
ATCGGTCGGACCGCCAGCCGAATAGGGTACGACCATCGTCATCGGCCGCGTTGGATAGCTTTGCGCGCGCGCAATGCGCGAGACAGCCGGGAGGACGGCGGCAACTGCTGCGAGATGCAAGAATTGTCGGCGGGGAGGTTTCATTGGTGTCTCGTTGGGGAATTGCGTCGGGTGCGCGGTGGAGCGTGGGTATTGGTTTTATCCGCTGCATGCGTCGGGCGCTATGTTAAACCACAGCTCAATATCGGCAACTGCGAATGTCGGGAATTGTGCAGGTTTTTGGACGCCGGCACGGCCTTTCCGCTGTGGCGCCTTTATAACGGCTCAGTCCATCCCCAGCATCACCATTGCGCCAGCCACTGCTAGAACGGCGATTGCTGCCACGAGAACAGTGACGCCATTGCTGATCCAGCGCAGGAGCTGCGCTTGTCTCGCGCGAAAGGCTGCCTGTCGCGGAGCGGTGCGAGGAATTGCGGCAAACGACATTGGATAGTTCCTAAAGGAGGTCGATGCTGTTGTTTCCAGACTGGCGTAGCCCAAGATGCTGCCAGCCGTGTGTGACCTACTTCACAGATTGGGTTCGGCGCGCGCTTTAGACACGCCACTTACCGGATCACGCGCAGGTGTGGCGTCTTTCCGTTTCCGCGTTAATAGGGGTTGGGCAGCCGCTGCGTCGGGGTTTATCAGTTTGTTGAAAGGCCGATGCGCAGTTCTGGCCGCACTCGTCAGGAGGCTCATTGGGCTCCATGCGGTCCCGAGCGCCGAGCGAACACAACGAGCGCGCTGGTGCTCCTGAGCCCGCGGCTAGAGGACCGGGGGCCTGGCCCCCTTCGGGTCATCTGTGGCGACCCTTAGCACTTGTGGTTCTAATCGCAGCCAGATACCGCCGAAAAAATACCCCCTCAGGGTGTATCATAATTACACTCACGGCTATATCGAGACGCCGGCCACGCTCCTCGCTACCATTGGTCGACTTTGCAAGGCTAGGAGAAGTGCTGCATGGCCGATCACATCGACGGACCGTTATATTACGAGCGCATGGGCCGCGTCGGGCCGGTCATGGCCTTCGTGCATCCCAACCCTATGGACCAGTCGTGCTGGATTTTCCAGATGGCGCACATGTCCACCTGGTTCCGCTGCATCGCCATCGACATTCCGGGCTACGGCCGTTCGCCGAAGGCGCGCGACGGTCTGACCATGAGCGACATGGCGGAGGGCTGCTGGGAGGCGATCGAGATGGAGTTTCCCAAGGAGCCCGCGATCCTAGTCGGCTGCTCGGTCGGCTCCGCCATTCTCCCCTACATGCACCACGCGCGGCCGAGCAAAACCAAAGCGCTGATCATGTGCGGCACCGGTTACAACCCCGGCAAGGAGTTCACGGGGCATCGCATCAAGCAATACACAGACCGGGGCATCGGCTATCGCTGGGATTACACCTTCGAGGACTTGAGCCCGGCGTTCCGCCAGACGCCACTGGCCATGTACTTCGCCGAAATGTTCGCCGAGCGCAACGCGCAAGCTGACCTCGACACGATTGTCCGCCAATTCCTGGCCCTTAAGGCGCCGGACGCCGCGGATCATTATTCGAGCGTGAAGTGCCCGTCCATCATCCTGAGCGGCAGCGAGGATGGAATTCACAAGTCGGCATTCGCGCTGAAGGAGCAGATTCCGAATTGTGTGATACGGATTCTTCATGGCGCGGGCCATGCCTGCCAGATGGAGCAACCGTGGCTGTTTGACCGCTACATGATCGAGTTCTTGAAGAACCACGGCTTGTTCCCGGCGCTCCGCCAGGGTTAACCTCAAGTCTGCTGGGGTCCGTTTGAATCGTTCTCACTCTTTGGAGAATGCCGATGAGAATCCTGCGCCGTGACATCCTACGCCTTTTCGGCGGCCTCGCCGCGCTGCCTGTCGCCTCGCGGCTCGCCTTCGCCGACACCTATCCGTCGCGGCCGGTCCGCGTCCTGGTCGCGACGTCGGCCGGCGGCTCGACCGACATCATCGGGCGGCTGGTGGCGCAATATCTCAGCGACAAGCTCGGCCAGCCGTTCTTCGTCGAGAACCGGCCGGGCGGCGGCAACAACATCGGCACCGAGATGGCGGCGCATGCGCCGCCCGACGGTTACACGCTGTTCATGGCAAACTCGGTCAACGCCATCAACAACTCGCTCTACGAGAACTTGAACTACGTCTTCATGAACGACTTCATCCCGATCATTAATACGATGACCTCGCCGTGTCTGATGATGGTTCATCCGTCGATGCCGGCGAAAACCGCGGCGGAGTTCATCGCGCTTGCCAAGGCCAACCCAGGCAAGATCAACATGGGTTCCGGCGGCGTCGGCTCGACCGGCCATCTCGGCGGCGAGCTGCTTCAGATGATGGCGGGGATCAAGCTTATGCACGTTCCGTATCGCGGCGAGGCGCCCGCGATGACCGATCTCATCGCCGGACACTGCCAGATGGTGATCGCCACCACTGGCTCGGCAATGGAATATTGCAAGGCCGGCTCAGTACGCGCGATCGCGGTGACGCTCGACATGAAGCTCGATGCGCTGCCGGACGTAAAGCCGTTATCGGACCTGCTGCCCGGTTACATGGCCATCGGCTGGAGCGGTCTGGTCGCGCCGAAAAACGTACCGGCCGACATCGTCGCGCTGCTCCACAAGCACGCCAGCGACGCGCTCGCCCAACCGAACATCAGGCAGCGCGTCATCGACATGGGCGGCGTGATGCCCGGCGGCACGGCTGCCGACTTCGGACAGTTCATGGCCGAGGACACCGAGCGCTGGGCGAAGGTGATCAAGGTCGCCGGCATCAAGGTGAATTAGTCTCTCATGTCCAGGCGCACTCTTGACCCTTCATCCCGAGGTGCGAGCTGCATAACGGCACGAGACCCACGAGTCATCGTGGCAGACATCTGTTCATTAAGGGGAAGCGGACTCACGCCGCGGGCCTCTCGATAATCAAATTCCCCGCGTCATCCACACTCAGCCCCGTCTTCCTTGCTTCCGCCAACACCGACGGGTGCCAATCGACCTTGCCCGCGTCCGGACCGCCGATGATTGCCATCAACAGTGCGTCGTGTGCGTCGGTGAGGCTCCTGAAGCCGCGGTAGACGCCGATCGGCACGTTGACCACGTCGCCTTCGTCAAGATCGATCGAGCGCTCCTCCTCACCCTCCAGCCAGAATATCTGCCAGCGCCCCTTCACCGGGATGAACACCTCCTCCGTCGCGTGCCGGTGAAGCGCCGCGCCTTTGCCGGACTTAGCGCGCACATAGGTGACCGAGAAGGCCACCGCGCCCTCCTTGACGTTGGGCATGAGCGCCGCGTTCTCGGTGACGCCCATCCCTACCATGTTGATGATGTCGCGCTCGTAGCGCGGAATGCGCTGGTCGAGGAACGCCACGTCCAGCGCCTTGACGTTATTCACACGCGCAACGCACTCGTGCTCCATCGTCTCCTTCGAGATGCGAGGAACGGGTTTCCCAGCGATACGTGGATCGACAACCGGCATAATCTCCTCCCTGTCGTTGGCCGCACCCGCGGAGCCAGTGGCCACCAAGCCTAACGCAGATGACATGCCCGCGAAACCGGTGTTTGCGCCTGATGCGGCCTGCGGCGACAAGCCGTCCTCAACGAAGTGATCGAATGGGCGTGCTGTTTGCTGCGATGCATGAATCCGCAAGTGGCACATCGCGACGCAGGCTGATGCTTGGAGGTATTGTCTGGCTTTTTGAGAACTCCAGACCTAGCCGCCGAGCGCTGCGGGAGGGCTCGGGGGCGAGGCCACAGACTGCTGTGGCGAATCAGCTACAGCGTTCCAAGGAGACTCAGTGCATACTGCCCTATTCATCATTACGGGGGCCGTCATGCGGAAACTCCTTCTCGGAATGGCCGCTCTGATTGCGCTAGTGCGTCCGGCGGTCTCGGCCGACATGCGGGCTCCAAGCTACAAGGCATCACGGCCGCTCCTCCCGATTTGGAGTTGGAGCGGCTGCTACCTCGGCGGTCATGCAAACGGCCTTTGGGCCAAGTCTCAGGAATGGATTGTTCGCACTCCCGGGGCTGCCTTTTTCGGCCGGTCGCTCGGCGAACACGATGTAAATGGCTGGGTTGGCGGCGTACAGGCTGGTTGCGACTATCAATTTGCTGGCGGTTTTGTCGTCGGGCTCCAGGGCGATATTGGTTGGACGGATATTGAAGGCGGCCACGACAGCGCGCTCGAATTCGGCGTTGCCTATCACAGCAAGATCAAGTCGCTGGGATCCGTCACCGGTCGTATCGGCTACGCCTGGGATCGATTCCTCGGCTACGCCAAGGGCGGTGGCGCCTGGGAGCGCGATAATTATTGGGCTACGACGATTGTGCTCGGGACCGCCTATACGGCGAGTGAGACGCGGTCAGGATGGACAATCGGTATCGGCGGTGAATATGCTTTCACCAACTTCCTGTCTGGTTTCGTCGAATATAATTATTACGACTTCGGCACCCGACAGATTGCCTTCACACCGCAAGTAACTGGGTTGGGCCCGGCATTCGTCGACACTAAAGAGACAAAGAGCGTCGTCCGCGCTGGCCTCAGTTTTCGTTTTGGTGGATACGCAACACCTGTCGCGGGATACCTAAAGGGAGGACAACAATGAAAGCCCGATTGGACCGTAGCGTTATCAATACTGATTGGCCTCATACTCGGCGCTGCTGCTATCCAAACCCTTCACGCCCAAGCTAAGCCACCCGTCTACATGATCTGGTATACTTTGCCGACCCGATCACCGGACCCCTTTTGTCAAAGTAATGCATAACGTCATCCCCATAGCCGAACGGCACGGACTGCTGATCCTGCCTTAAAGGGTTATCCCCGTGAAAAGGAGATCGTCGTGTACTGCGCATGCCCCAATGAGGAATCGGCTGCTACTGCCGCAAAGCATCTTAGGCAGGCTGGTTTCACGAAAATACGACCGCTTCTCGGTGGTATAGATGCATGGGTCCAAGCTGGACATCGTGTGGAGCGCCCCCGCGAGGGGAAGGGCGCCATCACCAATTGAGCACCGAGACGAACGCGAATAGGAGCGAGCTTTCGCCGAGCGAGAGCAATGACGCTTCGAATCGAAGACTATGCGCTGATTGGCAACTGCAAGACGGCGGCCTTAGTCGGTTGCGACGGCTCCATCGATTGGCTGTGCTGGCCACGCTTCGATTCGGCGGCGCAGCAAGACTCGCTGATGACCTTTATCGGTTCGCACCTCTCGAATTGCCAGCCACAAGATATGTCCTTCGATCCGCCAATGTGCGTTGTCTTTGACAATGAAGAACGCTCTGCGCCGCCGGCCGCACCTTCCCCGGCAGCGGCAACGTAAACGTGGATCGCGCCGAACGCCCAGGATAATTTTTGCCTGCAGACCCGCCGTGGCAAAATCCATATGTGGAGCGGCTGATTGGCACTATACGCCCCGAGTGCCTGGACCAGATGCTGGTCTTTGGCGCGGCGCATCTACGACAAATCCTTTCTTCATATGCGGCGTATTACAATGAGGTTCGCACGCATTTGGTGTTGGGCAAGAACGCGCCCCTGGGTCGAGCGGGGCAGCGGTCCGTAACATTGTCGCCATCCCGATCTTGTCCGGGCTCCATCACCATTACGTCCGGATATGATTGTCGGAAAGGACAGGCCCTCGCGCGGGTCTTCTACCCAGCTGATTGTATGCGGCCCGCCCGGCTGCTCGATAGCGACCGGCGCAGCGAGGTCTACTGGCGCGAGAGCGCGTGACGATGGCTGTGCTCAACGGCTGAACGTGACCGGCGAGTTCAATCACCCGCCATTGAACCAGTGCTGGCGGCGGCAGCTGACCTGCGAGCGTTAAATAGGGGTTCCGGTGTTGACCCTAAGCGGAAGTCGCATCTGCTAATCGGGTGTCATGCAACACTTGCACTATCGGCGGGCGGCGAGGACGGTTTGAGGCGCCGAACTGCGACCGTCTCGCCGATCTCAAACGCCATCAAATCCTCGCCGACGGCCAGCGGCCCGCCATAGGTTTCTCGCGTCTCGGTGACAATATCGTCGATCGTCGGCGGAGGAATACGCTCGCTGCCGAGCAGAGCGATATGCGTATAGGCGGCAAGCTTCGGTTTCGTCTGGGCAAAGACGAGTCCGGCCTCTCGTGGTGTCGTGTGGTGGCCGATAATCCTCTGGACATAGGCCTCCTTAATCAGTTCCGGCCGCGCGCTCGCAACTTCATGGACCAGCAAGTCAGCACCGGTCCCGTACTTGATGACATTATGATTGTAGCGTGTATCGCTGGAAAACACCGCGACGCGACCGCCGTATTCGAAGCGATATCCGTAGCACGGCTTGATGACGTCGCCATGGTCAACCTCGAAAGCAATCACCCTCACGCCGCCCTGCTCGTAGATCGTGCCGTCGCAGTCAAACTCAGTGACATCGGTCGCAATGCCAGAGAGCGGCAGGTTCTCGTCAGCGACGCGGATTTTGATGTCGAGCGCGTAGGCCCGCTCCAGGTTCTCGATCAGCTCGCGTGCGCCGGTCGGCCCGATGACGCGGTAGGGCGTCTTGCGTGTTCCGAAATGTGATTCGAGCCAGCCGGTGAGCCACACATCCGGCACACCTGAAGTGTGGTCGGAGTGATAGTGGGTGAGAAGCTGCACATCGATGCGCCCGATCGGCAGCTTGAGCTGGTGGAGCCGGATTGTAGCGCCGCGACCGGCGTCGATGAGGAACTTCTGGTCGCCGGCCTCGACCAGCGTGCAGGGGCCGAAGCGGTCAGAGCTCGGGATCGGTACGCCGGTCCCGAGCAGTGTCACGCGGAAGTCGCGGGCCGTCATGGATTGATCTTGATGCCGGCTTCCTGGACGACCTTGGTCCAATGCTCCGTCTCGCTGTGCACCAGCGCGCTGAACGCCTCCGGCGTGCCACCGCCCGGATCAACGCCAAGCTTTGCCAGCGCCTCGCGCACCTTGTCGGTCTTGAGCGCCTTGTTGAGCGCTTCATTCAGCCGCGCGATGACCGCGGGCGGCGTGCCGGTCTTCACCAGGATGCCGGCCCAGTCCTCCGCAGCCAGTTTGGGATACCCGACCTCGACGATGGTCGGAACGTCCTTGAGCACCGCGACGCGCTTGCGGCCCATCACGGCCAGCGCTCGCAGCTTGCCGGTGTTGATATGCTGCACCACCGGCAGAATGGTGATGAACTGATAGGTGTTGACGCCACTGATCAGGTCGGCAATCGCCTGCGGAAATTGGGTATAGGGCACGTGTGTCGCCTGCACGCCGGTCTCGAGCTTGAACAACTCGCCGAGCAAGTGCGCGGGCGTACCGAAGCCGCCCGAGGAGAACGTGTGCTTGCCTGGATCCTTTTTGAGGTATGCGATGAGCTCCGCGACCGAATTCACCGGGACCGACGGGTTGACCACCAGGACGTTATAGGCTGTGCCCACCTGGATCAGCGGCGCGAAATCGGTGTCGATCTTGAACTTTGCATCGGGAACGAGAGCCGGGACCGCTGCGAACGGAGCGGTGATCGAGAGCAGCGTGTAGCCGTCGGCCGGCTGTTTTAGAACCTCGTTTGCGCCGATCGTCATCACGGCACCGGGCTTGTTCTCGACGATCACGTTCCAGCCTTCGCCCTCCGAAAGCGCCGTGGCGACGATGCGTGCGAGAATGTCGGGTGGTGTGCTCGCCGAGTACGGCACGACGATACGAATGACGCTCGACGGGTAGGGCTGTGCAAATGCCGGCCGATGCGCGGCAATTCCGAAGCCCGCCGCCGTGCCTGCCATCGCGACCGTCGATAGGAACGCGCGCTTGGTGATCATGGCTGTCCTCCTTGCTCGCTGCCGTCCTTGTGGCCCGACAGCCGGGCTCAATCGGCCACGCATGGTGAATTCGCGATTGAACTCTGCGCCTGTTTGCAATAGTTGGATACCTCGATTTTTCGATGATCCCATAGCCGTATGCCTATGATCGCGCCAAAGCAGGGTACGGAGCGCATCGGTCGCCGGCTCAAGTTGCGCGACTTCCGCATCCTGATGACCGTCATCGAATGCGGGACGATGGGCAAGGCGGCCGAGCGCCTTGCGATCTCGCAGCCGGTCGTGTCGAAGGCAATTGCCGACATGGAACACGCCTTGGGGGTGCGGCTCCTCGACCGCAGCCAGCGAGGCGTCGAGCCGACGCCTTACGGTCGGGCGCTGATCAAGCGCGGCATCGCCATCTTCGACGAGATGCGACAAGGCATTGAGGAGATCGAATTTCTGTCCGACCCTACGGCGGGCGAAGTGCGGATCGGAGCGACCGATCCGATCAATGCCGCGATCGTGGCGCCCGTCATCGACCGGCTCTCACGGCAATATCCGCGGATGACCTTTCATGTCGTCGCCGGCGTGCCGGCGCCGCTGCGGCAGGAGTTGGCGGCGCGCAATGTGGATTTCGTGATTTCGCGATTTGCGCGTCCCGTCGGCGAGGAGTATTCGGAAGAAATTCTTTTCCATGATTCCTTGGTCGTGGTCACTGGGCCGAACAATCCACTGACTCGCCGCCGCAAGATCGAGCTTGCCGAGCTGCTGAGCGAGCCTTGGGTGCTGGATTCGCCCAACACTGATTTCGGCGCGATGCAGGCGGGGGTCTTTCGCGCGGCCGGTCTTGATCCGCCGCGGCTTACCGTGGCGGCTACCTCCATCGTTCTACGCAACGAGCTGCTCGCGACGGAGCGTTTCCTCACTGTGGTCGTCAGCTTCTCGCTCCTCCTGCCGCGTAAACATCCCGGACTTAAAGCACTGCCCGTGAAACTGCCCGACATTCGACAAGCGGTCGGCATCACCACCTTGAAGTATCGGTCGCTCAGCCCGGTCGCGCAAATGTTCATCGAGTCCGTCCGCGAATTGGTGAAACCGCTTGCGAACCACCGATAGGCCGGCGTCTGCATCCGCTTCACTGAGTCCTGAAGTGGCACATCGCGTCAACGCTTGATGCTGCCGGGTCATGTTCGGTTTTCGAGAATTGCGGACCTAGCAGGCCAGCGCAGCGGGATGGCTCGGGGGCGAACGACCCGACCGAGACATTGGCTGTGCACTGCGTCAACCGCTTTCGGTCCCTATCAAAGTACCGGTTTCAGCGGATACAATGCTGTCGCCTGAGCTTGGGGGCCGACATGCGGCGACGCGAGTTCATCACGCTGGTTGGCGGAATGGCTGCGGCTTGGCCGTTGGCGGCGCTCGCGCAGCAACCAGCGATGGCGGTGGTCGGCTTTCTCAGTAGCATATCACCCGAGGTATTTGCGGAACGCCTGCGCGGATTTCGTCAGGGCCTGAGGGATGGCGGCTATGTCGAGGGTGAGAACGTCGCCATCGAATACCGCTGGGCGGAGAATCAGAACGACCGCTTACCGAGCCTTGCGGCCGAGCTTGCTCGCCGCCGCGTTGCCGTGATTGTTGCGGCGGGACCGCCTGCTTCATTGGCCGCGAAGGCGGAAGCTTCGACCTCTCCCATCGTGTTCCTGGTCGGGGATGATCCGGTCCGGCTTGGGCTTGTCACGAGCCTCTCGCACCCCGGCGGCAACATGACAGGTATCAACATTTTCAATTTGGAGATTGCCGCAAAGCGCCTGGAATTGTTGCGTCAGTTGTTGCCAAAGGCGGCGCGCATTGCGGTGCTTATCAATCCCGCCGACGCTGCGGCAACCCACACCCAATTAGGAGAAATAGAGGCGGCTGCGCGCGACCTGGGATTGCAAATCCAAATCTTAAAGGCTGACTCCAGTGCCGAGATCGATGCCGCCTTCGAAACGATAGGTCGCGAGCGGCCCGATGCCGTTTTCGTTACGACCACACCGTTCTTCAACGGCCGACGCGTCCAGCTTACGCAACTCGCTGCATTCCACGGGTGCCCGCAACCTATGGATTGCGCGACTATGCCGAAGCCGGGGGTCTGATGAGCTACGGATCCAACATCGTCGATGCCTATCGCCAGGTTGGTATCTATGTCGGCCGCCGCGGTCATTGCCGGGCTTGACCCGGCAATCCATCTTCTTGGGAAAATGGATGGATGCGCGGGTCAAGCCCCATAGGCGCTAACTTAAGGTCGTCATTGCCGGGCTTGACCCGGCAATCCATCGATCTTCGTAAGAACTTT
>Ga0209526_10003900_pt1 | contig 10148 bp, 12 predicted proteins | sample JacPinW_OM2H0_M1_FD_188566 | JGI IMG/M metagenome (GOLD analysis project Ga0209526, IMG submission 188566) | Forest soil microbial communities from Algoma, Ontario, Canada - Jack Pine, Ontario site 1_JW_OM2H0_M1 (SPAdes) (version 2) | ecosystem: Environmental > Terrestrial > Soil > Boreal... | reverse complement strand
GAATTCGGGGTCGACGCCGCCACGATATCGAGAGCCTGCCGGGACATCCCAAACCTGATCCCTCGCCTGGAGGCTGCTGACAGTCGGATGGCCCGGTACCTCGCCGCCTTTGGCTGGTTGCCGGTCCTGAGCTCCTGGACTTCGTCAACTGGACGCTGCTGCGATGACATCGACCTGGACCGTGCCCAAGTGCACGTGCGCCACGCGCTGCAGCGGGTGAAGGGAGTTCTCCGGCACGTCGACCTGAAGACCGACGCGAGTCGTCGGCTGTTGGCGCTGCCGCCCACGTTGGTTGAGGCGATGCTGCGACACCGAGAGCGTCAACAGTCTGAGCGAGAGGCCGCTGCCACCTCGTGGCGCTCGACCGACTTCGTGTTCACAACCGTGAGGGGTGAGCCGCTCGACGGAACGGCGGTCACGCATTCCTTTCAGCGGCTTCTGAGGCGAGCTGGCCTGCCTCGGATGCGCTTCTACGACCTGCGGCATGGATGCGCATCGCTGCTCTTGGCCGAAGGGGTGCATCCCCGCGTCGTGATGGAGACCCTGGGGCACAGCGGGATCGGCCTGACGATGAACACCTACAGCCACGTCAGCGCTGCCCTGCAGCGGGAGGCAGCGAACCGGATCGACGGCGTGTTCCGGCCGGCTGGCTCGGAGACGAAAACTGTTGTCGAAACTGTTGTCAGCGGCCGGGGCCGCGCGGCTCGTGACAGCTAGTGGCGACCGGTTTTGAGTTCGAAACGGGAGTGGGCCCGGCTGGCTTCGAACCAGCGACCAGCCGATTATGAGTCGGCCGCTCTGACCAGGCTGAGCTACGGGCCCCCGGATCCAGCCCTAGAGACTAGCGCACCCGCCGGGCTGCCCCCGGAGCAAGGAGCCCGGGCCCGGCTGTCGATCTCCGCCACTTCCGTTCGTCTTACTACATAAATGGAGATCGCGCCGCTCCGGCGGCCGAGGAGAAAAACGAGATGAAGTACCTTCTGCTCCTGATCCGTGACGACGAGGCCTGGGAGTCCCTCAGCGACGAGCAGCGCAACTACGAGGGGATCATGCGCTGGTGGGCCGAGCACGGCGCCGCCGGCAAGGTGCGGGACGGCCAGGAGCTACACCCGGCACGCACGGCCACCACGGTCAGCTGGGCCGACGGGCGCCCGATCGTGACCGACGGGCCCTTCCTCGAGTCCAAGGAGAGCATCGGCGGCTACGGAGTGTTCGAGGTCGCCGACCTGGACGCCGCCATTGAGATCGCCAAGGGCTGGCCGGCCCCAGGCCACAAGGTGGAGATCCGGCCGGTGGTGGAGCGCTGAACTGCCTGGGAGGCCACCTATGGAACGACTGCCAGCGCCGCGCGGCCAGCCTGAGGAACCTTCACCGGTAGAACCGCCGCAAAGCTCCGACGCCGCTGTGGCCGCCGTCTTCCGGGAGGAGGCCGGCCGGCTGACCGCCGCCCTGGTTCGCATACTGGGCGACTTCGAGAGCGCCGAGGAGCTGGTCCAGGAGGCGTTGCTGGTAGCCCTCGAGCGCTGGCGGCACGACGGCATCCCGGCTCAGCCCAGAGCCTGGCTGCTCACCACCGCCAGGCGGCTGGCAATCGACCAGTGGCGGCGGCGGGCCAGGTACGCGGAGAAGCTGGCTGCCCTCGGCGCGGAACCCCTGGTCGAGGCCGCCGCCGAGGCGGACGACCGCCTTCGCCTCATCTTCACGTGCTGCCACCCAGCCCTGGCCCGAGAAGCCCAGCTGGCGCTGACGCTGCGCGCCGTGGTGGGGCTCACGACATCGGAGATCGCGCGCGCGTTCCTGGTTCCGGAGGCCACGATCGCACAGCGCATGGTTCGCGCCAAGCGCAAGATCGTTACGGCCGGCATCCCCTATCGCGTCCCCTCGGGGCAGGAGTTGGGAGAGCGGCTCGACGAGGTCCTGGCCGTCCTCTACCTGATGTTCAACGAAGGCTACCTGGCGACGGAGGGGACCACCGAGCGCCGCGATCTGGCGGCCGACGCAGAATGGCTGACCAGCCTCCTCGTCGAGCTGCTTCCGGGTGAGCCAGAGGCGCTTGGCCTCCTCGCTCTCATGAGACTTCACCGCGCCCGCGCCGCCGCTCGCTTCGGAGCTGACCGAGAGCTGGTCGTCCTGGCCAGGCAGGACCGCTCGCTCTGGGATCGGGAGGCTGTGGCCGCGGCAGGAGAGGTCGTGATCCAGGCTCTCCAGATCGGCCGTCCGGGACCCTACCAGCTGCAGGCTGCCATCGCAGCCTGCCATGCCGAGGCTGCTTCCTGGGAGGAGACTGACTGGGACCAGATCGCCCTCCTCTACGAGAAGCTGGTGCAGCTCTCCCCATCCCCGGTGGTCCGGCTCAACCGTGCCATCTCTTTGAGCCACGTGCTGGGGGCGGCGGCGGCGCTCAGTGAGGTCGACGCGCTGGCGGGATCCCTGGACCGCTATCACCTCTTCCACGCCACCAGAGCCGAGATGCTGCGGCAGCTGGGCAGGACGGCTGAGGCCCACCTGGCGGACGAGCGCGCCCTCCAGCTCACGCGAAACCCCGCCGAGCGGAGCCTTCTCAGCGAGCGGCTCTTCCAGCCCTCGGCGCTGGACTCGGAAGCCGGTTCACCCATATGAGGGCTCTGGCAGCCACAATTTCACGCGCCCCCGAAGTGGGACGCAAAGGAGGACGGTGATGGCATCCTACGGACAGTCGCGGGAGACCACGGCCCCGCCCGACAGAGTCTGGCGGATCTGGTCTGACACCTCGACCTGGCCGTCCTGGAACCCGGATATCCAGGAGGTCAAGCTCGACCGGCCACTTGGGAGCGGCGTCAGCGGCACGATGCGGACCAAATCTGGAGGCGCCCACAACATCACGATCAGAGACGTAAAACCGGGAAGCTCCTTCATCCTCGAAAGCGACGGCATGCCCGCCACCAGGCTGCTATTCAGATGCGAGATATCGGCCAGTTCGGACGGCACGCGCATCAGTCAGGCGGTCACCTTGCAAGGACCGCTTTCGTTCCTCTTCGGTCCCATGATGGGCGGCCGGATCGCACAATCCTTCGGGCCATTGCTCGAGGGCCTGGCGGCCGAGGCCGAGCGATCGTGAGCGCGGCCGAGGGTGGTCCTGAGGCCCGTTATGCAGCCCTGGCTGAGGAGCTTGCGACGTCCTCTGGGGTCACGCCGAGCAAGATGTTCGGGATGCCGACGCTCAAGGCGAATGGCAAGGCCTTCGCCGGGCTATACGAAGGATCGATGGTCTTCAAGCTCGACGGCGACGCCCACCGCCGGGCGCTCACGTTGGCGGGAGCTCACATCTTTGACCCGAGCGGGATGGGCCGCCCCATGAAAGCGTGGGTCGTGGTTCCGGACGAGCACGGGGAGGCCTGGGCCGGCTTCGCGCGCGAGGCGCTCGCCAGCCTCCGCGGCGGCTGAGGGCTCAGCCCTCGGGACCGATCACCTCCACCTCGTTTCCGTCCGGATCGTCGACGTAGAAGGTGCGCACGCCCGCGAGGACCGGGTGCTTGCCGCCGCGCACCTCCAACCCGGCGGCGCGGCAGCGGCGCTCGAGGTCGTCGTAGCCGGGCCCGCTGACGTTGAAGGCCAGGTGGTGCAGCGACCGAAGGGGCTTCTCCCTGGCAAAGCTACCGGCGGGCTCTGGGTGCGGCACGAGCACGATCATCTCGGGCACCGGGCCCTCGCCAGGGCCTGCTTTCAGGAAGCGGTTTGGCAGCTCGGGCGGCGATATAACTTCGAGGCCGAAGAGGTCGCGGTAGAAGGCGAGCGAGCGGTCCATGTCGTGTGCCCACAGCACGATCTCGGCCAGGTGGAGCACCGGCCCCGCGCTCACGCGGCGGCGGCCTCCATCATCAGCGCCAGGTTCGATTCCCTGGCCCGGGGAGGCACCGAGCAGCCGGGCGCCAGGAGCAGTCCCCTGCCTCCCGTCTCCGCGATCGCGTCGCGAACCTGACCCTCGATGGCCTCCGCCGGCCCCGTGGCCAGGACCCGGCGCTGTTCGAGGCCGCCCATGACGGCCTTGCCGGTGAGGCGCCTGGCCTCCGCCAGAGAGGGATTGCCGGCGTTGTGCATCGAGTAGCTGACGGCGGACACCGGCAGCCGCCGTGCCACGTCCAGGTTGATGTGAGAACCACAGAGGTGGACCACATTGAACCAGGCTGCCGCAGGCAGGGCCTCGATGAGCCTTAGGTCCATGGGGAAGACGAGCTGGTCGTAGACGTCGACGGGCATGGCATCCCGGGTGGCGAAACCGGAGATTGCATAGAACACGCCGGCCGCGCCGGCCAGCACTGATTTGCGGCCGAAGTCGATCAGGGCGTCCTGCACCCTCTCCAGCGCCGGCACCACCAGGTCCGGATGCTGCCTCAGCTCGCGCACCAGGCGGCGCTTGTCGCGTCCGACCAGGTAGTCACCGACGCTGATCGGCGAGAAGACGGTCTGGATCACGGGGACGCGATCGCCCAACGCCTCGACGACCAGGCCCAGGGCCCGAGCCTGCTCGTCCAGAACGCTCTGGTTCACGAGCTCGAGCGATCGCCAGGCATCGAGGTCAGGAACGGCGGCGTGTTCCAGGACCGGCCCGCGGAACCGGTGGCCTGAGGCCCGGTAGCTGTTGCCGAAGGCCTCGGCGAAGAAGGTCGCGCGAGGTTGGAACTTGACGAAGTCCCAGCCCAGACGTCGCGCCCGGTCCACGGTAACGCGCGCCAGCTGATCCGGGTCCCACTCCTCCCGGTACGTGTGGCCCCAGGCGCCGGCAGGAGGTCGGTCGGCCGCCTCGCCGCGCAAAGCGGCCTCGACCCGGGCGCGGGAATCCACGCCCGTGAGTCTAGCGCTCGGGTGGTGCGCTACCGGCTAGCAGCCGATCAAGCCGACCAGCTGGTCGACGCGCGCCCGGTTGAAGCCACGGACGATTCGATGCTGGTCGAGTACGAGCAGCGGGGTGACCTGGCCGTCCAGGTCGTCCCACTCCTGCAGGGCCCGGGCATCGTCGTCCACCGGGCGCATCCGGCAGTCGATACCCAGGGTCGTCAGGTACTCGCGCATGACCTGTGAGTCGGGTTCGCCGTTCCGGCAGTAGATGACCGCATCCATGAAGGTCATATTAGAGGGAGCCGATGGATTTACGACTACCTATAGGAACTATCTATGGCTCCATAACCTGCTCTTCGCTTCAAAGGGCAGGGGTATGATCGGCGAGGTGGACATCACGTCCGAGGCGGCACGGTTGCGAGAGGCCGTCGAGGCCAGGCCGCTAAAGCTTCCGGTCAACCGCCGCGTGGACGAACGCCACCACCTGGTGACCGGCGATGGCCTGGGCGTCTGGTTCACCATCCAGCTCTCGCCGCATTCGCGGATCTCGGAGGCGCTCTTCGAGCGCGGCGACGCACCACCTGGCGACGCAGAGATCGCGCCCTGGCTGGCGGAGCTGATGCCGGGACAGCAACCGGTCGAGGCCCCCGGGCTTCCCGGCGCGCTGGCACGGCGTTTCGAGGTCTTCGAAACCAACCAGGCGCGCCAGCCCGAAGACGCGGCTTCGCACCACCGAGGCGGCGCGCCGGAGGCTTGACCATGGGCCTGCCGAACGGCGTCCTGCGCGAGCTGAAGCAGATCGTCGGTGAGCACCAGGTCGTACACGAGGCCAACGACCTCAAGATCTTCGAGCGCGACGGCTCCATCAGCGGGGCGCTGCCGGACGCGGTGGTCCTGCCCGCGGACAGAGATCAGGTCGCGGCGGTCGTGAGGCTCGCCGCCCATCACGGCATTCCGGTGGTGCCGCGCGGGGCTGGGACCGGCCTCTCGGGCGGCGCGGTCACCGTGAAGGGCGGGATCGCACTTCAACTGAGCCGCATGCGGCGCGTCCTCCGGATCGACGCCGCCTCTCGGACCGCGATGGTCGAGCCGGGCGTGGTCAACCAGGACCTGCAGCAGGCCGCCTCCCGTCACGGCCTCTTCTACGCGCCCGACCCCTCGTCGCAAAAGGCCTGCACGATCGGTGGCAACGCCGCCGAGAACTCGGGCGGACCTCACTGCCTCTACTACGGCGTGACGACCAACCACGTGCTCGGGATGGAGGTGGTCCTGGCGGACGGCAGCTTCGCCTGGCTGGGCGGGGAGGCCCCCGACCGGGTGGGCCTCGACCTCCTGGGCGTCATGGTCGGTTCCGAAGGAACCCTGGGGACCATCACCCGGATCCTGGTCAAGCTGCTGCCTCTGCCCGAGTCGGTGGTGACGTTGATGGCGGCCTTTCCGACCATCGAGACTGCCAGCCACGCGGTTTCCGCCGTGATCGGCCACGGCATCGTGCCGGCGGCGCTGGAGATGATGGACCAGGTCACCATAGGGGCCGTCGAGGCCCACTACCGTGCGGGCTACCCGACCGACGCCGGCGCCGTGCTGCTGGTGGAGGTCGACGGCCTCCAGGAGAGCTGTGGCGAGCTCTCCGACGCGATCGAGCGCATCCTGAAGGAGAACGAGGCCACGAACCTGCGGATCGCGGAGGATCCCGACGAGCGGGAGCTGCTCTGGGCGGGCCGCAAGGGGGCCATCGGGGCCCTGGGCCGCATCAAGCCCAACTACTACTTGCACGACGGGGTGGTGCCCCGCACCCGCCTACCGGAGGTGCTGCGGCGGGTGGGTGAGATCGGGGATCACTATAGGCTGCCGGTGGCCAATGTCTTCCATGCCGGCGACGGCAACCTCCATCCCAACATCCTCTTCGACCTCCGCGACGCCGGCGTCATGGACCAGGTCGAAGGAGCCGGCGAGGAGATGCTCTACGCGGTGGTGGAGATGGGTGGCACCCTGTCCGGCGAGCACGGCATCGGGATCGAGAAGAACGCCTTCATGCCCTGGATCTACTCCGCCGACGACCTGGATGCGATGCTGCGCGTGAAGCGCGCGCTGGACCCGGCCGGGCTCATGAACCCCGGCAAGATCTTCCCGGACCCGGAGCGCGAGCCACGTTTGACGGCGCGCGCCGGTTTTTGCGCCGAAGCGCGGTGGTGGTAGACGGCGTCGAGGCGAGGCGGGTCGAGAGCCCGTCCAGCCCTGAGCAGCTGGCCGATGCCCTCTGCACTGCCGCGGCGGCCGGTGAGGCGGTGATCCCGGTCGGCGGCGGTCGCGCGCTCGGCCTCGGCGATCCTCCCGAGCGTTTCGACGTGGCCCTGGAGACGCGCTCGATCAACCGCCTCCTGGAGCTGAGCCGCGCCGACCTCACCGTCTCCGTGGAGGCCGGAATGACGCTCGAGGACCTCAACGCCGAGCTGGCCGCGGCGGGACAGTTCCTGCCGCTCGACCCCTTCAACTCGCCTGGCCACACCATCGGTGGACTCCTGGCCGCCGGACTCTCCGGGCCGCTCCGCCTCCGCTACGGCTTGCCCCGCGACTTCACCATCGGACTCCGCGTCGCTCTCCCGGACGGCCGCCTGGCCTCCAGCGGTGGGCGCGTCGTCAAGAACGTGAGCGGCTACGACCTCAACAAGCTGCACCAGGGGGCTTTGGGGTCCCTGGGGGTGATCGTCGCGGCCTCCTTCAAGGTCTATCCAAGACCGCTCCATCAGCTCACCGTGGAGACCGAGGCGGGGGGCCCGGACGAGGCCTGGAGCGCGGCCGAGCGCGCCCTCAGCCTGTCCATGCCGCCGACCGCTCTGGAGATGTCCACAGAGGGGCGCGGCGACTTCCACCTGCTGGCGCGCTTCGAGGGCAGCAGCAAGGGGGTCGAGCGGACGGCGGCGGAGCTGGGATGGCGGCAGGCCGACGCCGCGCTCTGGGCGGCCCACGCGGCTCGGGCATCGGACCACTGGGCCCGCATCTCGGTACCCAGGCGTTCGCTTCCGGACCTGGTTCGCGCCATTCCGGCGGGACAGTCATGGTGGTGTTCGCCGGGCGTCGGGGTGGCCCACTGGCCCGAGGCGCGCATCGCGGAGCAGGTCGCCGCCCTGCGGGCCACCGCCGAGCGCGCGGGCGGCTCTCTGGTCTTGCTGGCCGCCGACCTCGAGCTGAAGCGCCAGGTGGGAGCCTGGGGGACCGCGCCCGCTACGCTGCCATTGATGGAGGAACTGAAGAACGCCTTCGATCCGCGACACGCCCTGTCGCCAGGCAGGTACGTGGTCTAGAGATGGGGCTGGACATACGGGATCCCGGCACCTTCCAGGGCCCCGATGCGCCCTCCGACGACGATCTCTCGACCTGCGTTCACTGCGGCCTCTGCCTGAACTACTGCCCCACCTTCCGGGTGACCGGGCTCGAGACGGAGTCGCCGCGCGGGCGCATCTACCTGATGACGCAGTGGAAGCGCGGAACCCTGCCCTTCACCGAGGAACTTGTGCGTCACATCGACCTCTGCCTCGGCTGCCGCACATGTGAAGCCGTCTGCCCTTCGGGTGTCCCCTACGGGCGCATCATCGAGCACGGCCGAGCCGAGGTCGAGAGGCTTCGCAAACCCAATCCGAAGAGCTTGCTGGTGCGGCAGACGATGCGCCAGCTGCTCGGGCATCCGATCCGGCTGCAGGCCGCCGGCGCCATGACTCGTCTGGGTCAGGCTCTCCGTCTGACCGGCCTGGTGCCACAGGGGCGAGTCCTGCCCAGACTCACCGGGGCCTACCGCCCGCCCGCCGGGCGAGTGGCGCCGCCCATCGGCGAGCGCCGGTTTCGTGTCGCCTTCCTGCTCGGCTGCGTCATGCCGATCTTCTACCGGCCGGCACACGAGGCCTCCGTGAAGCTGCTCCAGCTCGCCGGCTGCGAAGTGTGGTTCCCCCGTGGGCAGCGGTGCTGCGGCGCGCTCTTCGCCCACAACGGCGACCTGGAGGGCGCCCGAGCGCTTCGTGAGGTGAACCAGCGGGCCTTTGGTATGGAGGATTTCGACTACCTGGTGGTCAACTCGGCCGGCTGCGGCTCCCACCTCAAAGACTTCTATCCAAACCTGGGCGCACGGGTGCGCGACCTCTTCGAGTTCCTGGCCGAGGTCGGGCTGCCGGAGCCCCGGCAAGCGGTTCCCCTTCGCGTCACATACCAGGACGCCTGTCACCTGGTCCACGCCCAGCGGATCCGCAAGCCTCCCCGGCAGCTGCTCAAGTCGATACCCGGGCTGGAGTTCGTGGAGATGGCCCACGCCGACATCTGCTGCGGCTCGGCCGGCATCTACAACGCAGTGCAGCCTGAGATGTCTGAGCGCATCCTGGCGGAGAAGATGGAGGACGTGCTCTCCGTTCAGCCGCAGGTCGTGGTCACAGCCAACCCGGGCTGCCAGATGCAGCTGGAGGCAGGCCTCAGGGCACGCGGACGTCAGGAGGTAGCGGTTAAGCACCTGGCCGAGGTAATCGCCGCGGCGTACTAGCCGATTACCGCCGCTGTGCTCGATCACTAGCATTAGGCGATCACAGACGAAGCGGTAGCCGCCACCCCGCCGGCTGGAGAGGGACCCATCGGCCCTGGCGACGCCTGTCCCTATCGCCGGCCGTTCCCCGATGACTTCGACGCCTGCCCGACTTACCAGGCAACCGTGTTCGTGGGGCTCGACCTGCAGTACCGACCGCTCCGGCCCAGCCGGAGCTGCCGCTTCCTCACAGTGGGCGAGACTCCGCGGGCGCGGGGCAGGTTCTACGGGCGCTGTGCTCTCGGGGACGCCGCCGCCCGCGAGCGCTGGATCGAGAAACTCGATCGTGAGCGGCTCCAGAAGCTCCAGGAGCTGCGCCTGGACCTCTCTGCCTCCGTTCGGCCTTACGTCGAGGAGCTCTGGCGGCTGAAGGGCGATCAGCTGCGCGCGCAGAAGCAGGGAGAGGCTGGGGGACTCCCGGCCACTGACGCTCTGCAGTCACTCTCCGACCACGTGACGCAAGAGATAGAGCTCTTTTTGGACGCCAACTCCGCCAGGCTGGAGGAGCTCCAGCTGCCGCGAGACGCGCTGGTGAAGGCCACGGTGATCTCCCTGGACGCGTTCATCCGTCAGCCCACCACCGAGGAGACGCAGATCGAGCTGCCGGAGGCGGTCCTGGCGGGATTCCCCAAGGAGGTCCGGGCCTTCCTCCGGCCGGATCCGGCAGACAGTAGAGAGACCCCTTCCTAGTGTCCCGTCCCAGAAGTTCGTCGGCAAATTGCGGCTCCGGACGCCGATGCGGGCGTCAGGGGGCCCGTCCCGTCGTCGT